>WNFJ01099046.1_pt2 | contig 13634 bp, 13 predicted proteins | sample 5400461 | NCBI WGS metagenome assembly WNFJ01 (sample SAMN13153349, study PRJNA577476) | soil metagenome | isolation source: 115 cm saprolite on Douglas fir-dominated hillslope | place: USA:California | collected 2013-09-17 | reverse complement strand
CTTTTCGTGGACGGGCACTTCGACGCCGTGCTTTTTCTTCCAGTCGCCGATGGCGGCCTTGATGGCATCTTCGGCGAGCACGGAACAGTGAATCTTGACTGGCGGGAGCGAAAGCTCGCGCACGATGTCCGTGTTCTTGATGGAAAGCGCCTCTTCGACCGTCTTGCCCTTTACCCATTCGGTGGCGAGCGAGGAGCTGGCGATGGCCGATCCGCAACCAAAGGTCTTGAACTTGGCTTCTTCAATGACCTGGGTATCGGGATTGATCTTCATCTGCAGCTTCATCACGTCGCCGCACTCCGGCGCTCCGACGAGACCCGTGCCAACATTGGGGTCTTCCTTCGGCATGCTGCCGACGTTGCGGGGATTGTTGTAGTGATCAACCACTTTATCGCTGTATGCCATTATCCATTGCTCCTTGCCAGATTGACGAGATTGCCAAAACCGGCGCTCTTGACAGCCTTGTCCGTGAGCGAAACGTTCGGCACGGAGGCCGAACGGCCCGCGGTCAACTGACGAAGAGCGTCCTTGATGAACTCCGCGCCGAGGCCGAGCATCTTCAGAAAGGCGCGCACTTGCTGAAGCTCGTGGAAAGAACGCTCGCCGGCGACGGCGGCCTCTTCCCCTTCTCCGCCGTAGGGCACAAACGTCACGCGGAAAGCCGCGCCAGTGCCGCCGATGGAGCGATGAATGCGAATTGTACCTTCATTTGCCATGTTCTTTGTTCCAGTCCTTTAGGCTGTTTGCCATTTCATTTTCGAGATGTCGATGCCCTCTTTGGCCATTTCGTAGAGCGGGGAGAGCTCGCGGAGTTTGGTGACGACTTGCACCATCTTGTCGACGACGTAGTCGACTTCCTCCTGCGTGTTGAAACGGCCAAGACCGAAGCGAATCGAGGTGTGAGCGAGGTCTTCGCCGACGCCTAATGCTTTGAGTACGTAGCTAGGCTCCAGGGTTGCCGAAGTACAGGCAGAACCGCTGGAAACCGCGATGTCGTTGATGCCCATGAGCAGCGATTCGCCTTCGACGTAGGCAAAGCTCATGTTCAGATTGTTGGGCAAACGGTGCTCCATCGAGCCGTTGATGAAAACCTCGTCCAGCTTGGCTTCCAGGCCCTTGCGGAGACGCTCGCGCAGGCCGAGCAAACGTGCCGCCTCTTCCGGCATTTCCTTCTGCGCGATTTCGCAGGCCTTACCGAGGCCAACGATGCCGGGAACGTTCAGCGTGCCGGAACGCATGCCGCGCTCGTGGCCGCCGCCGTCGATGATGGCGGAAAGCTGCACGCGGGGATTGCGGCGACGGACGTACAGAGCGCCGACGCCCTTGGGCCCGTAAATTTTGTGTCCGCTAATGGCCAGCAGGTCAATGTTGTCCTTCTGGACGTCGACGGGAACCTTGCCCACGGCCTGTACGCCGTCCACGGCGAAGAAGATACCTTGTTCCTTGGCGATCTTGCCGATTTCGGCGATCGGATTGATCACGCCAATTTCGTTGTTGGCGTACATGATGGTGATCAAAATCGTCTTGGGAGTAATCGCGGCCTTCAAATCCTCGAGGCTGACGCGGCCGTCTCGCTGCACCGGCAGATAAGTCACCTCGAAGCCGTGTTTTTCCAGGTTCTTACAGGTGTCCAGCACGGCCTTGTGCTCGATGGCCTGGGTGATGATGTGGTTGCCCTTTTCGCGGAACATCTCCGCGACGCCCTTGATCATCAGGTTGTCGGATTCCGTGGCGCCGCTGGTGAAGATGATTTCCTTGGGCGTGGCGTTGATTAACGAAGCGACTTGCTGGCGCGAGGTTTCCACGGCCTCTTCGCCGGCCCAGCCGAAGGAATGGTTGCGGCTGGCAGCGTTGCCAAATTTCTCGGTGAAGTACGGCAGCATCGCTTCGACCACGCGCGGGTCAACCGGCGTAGTTGCGTGATTGTCCATGTAAATCGGCAGCTTGACGGCCATATTCCCTCTTCTCCTAAGTCGAACTCATCTGCGACCGCGAAGCGGTCGACAACGCTACGAGCGCAGGCTCGTGCGGCTCTTCGCTCATCTGTGAAATCGTTACAGCGCCCAAAACGCTCAAAATGCTTTCATTGACACGGCGCAGCGGTTCTTTAACGGAACAGCGCTCCGTGGCATCGCAATTCCCGTGGTTCGTTACGCACGAAGTGATCAACACGGGACCATCAATAGCGGAAATTACATCCAGGGCGCTAATCTGAGACGGCTCCTTCGCCAGTTGATACCCGCCGCTGGAGCCATGCTTTGCGGCGACCAGCGACCGATGCGCGAGTTTCTGCAGCACCTTGGCCATCAGCGTCGCAGAAATGCCATACTCCTCGGCAATCTCGTTGGCGCTGCAAGCATGCTGCTGGCGATGCATCGCCAGGTGCTTGACGGCAATCAGGCCGTAGTCGGCCTTCTTGGAAAGCTTAAACATCGTTCGACTCTTTGAACACTCCAGAATATGGGACTGATTCAGTCGCACATGAAGTATATTCCCAGAGGCACCCAAAAGTCAACCCAAAGTGTTCCTCGCTGCCATTGTAACCCTTGTATTTCTAGCAACTTATAGTAAGACCAAAATAGTCTTAGTTGGCTATGTATCTCAGCGAACGCTCTCCTGGTACAGCGAAGGGTCGGAAGTTTAACGGTGAAGCGTGACTCGCTGAGTTCCTCTCGCATCATGGTAGCCTAGTCGTTCGATGGAGGAGCGGGATGCTTGGATACAATCGGGGAAGAAATAGACTGATGGGCCTTGTTGCATGCGGGTCCGTCATGACGCTCTTCGTCGTTCCAACCCAGGGTCAAGCACAAACACACATCCCCCTGGCGGCCGATCAAAACAGCCAAACAAGCGCTACAGCAAAGAAAAAGCGCACCCCAGAGCGGACCTCTGTTCTTGTTGGGGCTGGCGACATTGCCAGTTGCAAGAACCCGGAAGGCGCCCGGGTCACAGCTAAGCTGATTGAGCAAATACCAGGGACAGTTTTTGCGGCAGGTGACCTGGCCTACGAAAAAGGGAGCGCCGAAGAATTCAAGAACTGCTACGACCCCACTTGGGGGCGATTTAAAGACCGCACGAGGCCGGCTCTGGGGAACCATGAGTATGTTGAGCCGACGGCCCACGCCTATTTTGAGTATTGGGGCACGCGGGCGGGACCGGCAGGCAAGGGCTACTATAGTTATGATCTGGGCGCGTGGCACATCGTAGTGCTGAATACGAATTGCGGCGCGAGGAACTTGGGAGGCTGCTCTGCTGGCTCACCGCAAGAGATGTGGTTGAAGGAGGACCTTGCCGAGCATCCGAATGCTTGCATTCTAGCTTACGGCCACCACGCTCTTTTCAGCAGCGGCGTTTTCAAAAGGCACGCGGTACACCCAGAATTGAAGCAGCTCTGGGGAGACCTATACGCCGCTCATGCCGATTTAGTACTTGCAGGGCATGAGCATTCGTACGAGCGTTTTGCACCACAGGACCCCGAGGGCAATGCCGACCTCGAGCACGGAATCCGAGAGATTGTCGTGGGGACGGGAGGACGCAGCCATGATCCACTTGGTTTTGCTGCTCCGAACAGCGAAATCCGCGAATGGGAAACTTTTGGCGTGCTCAAGCTCACGCTCTCACCGGGAAAATACGCCTGGGAATTTATCCCGGAAGAAGAAAAGCCATTTCGAGATTCCGGCAGCGGCGTCTGCCACAACCAGCCGAGCGAGGCCAACTAAATAGCCACAGCCAATTAGGTGGTCGAAGGAGCAAGTAGCTGAGGTTGAGACTCTTAGGGCACCAACCGGATTGGGCCTTGAGAGTGATGGTTTTCACTTTTTCGGAAACTTACTGAGGCTTCGAGCTTGAGCAAGCGCCACCTGCGGAAGCGACCTCGATTAACTTTTGGATAGTGGACGCTGGAATCAGCAGCAACTGTGCTTTCGGTTTCTGGATTGTCTCGAGGATAGAGAGTTTCTGTGCCTTGCCCGACTCGGCCATTGACTGACCGTGGGCAATAAGATCAAGAGCTTCAAGCCCCCATAATCCAAGTAGGGCAAGATCTTGCGATCGAGCAGCAACTTCCTGTACGAGAAAGGATCGGCCGGCAAGCGGCTGGAGCTTGGAGTCATTGTCGCGCCAAGCGGTGAACTGCACACGCAGCTGCTCCCGCGTATCGCCGTCCAGGCACGACGTCGAGATGAATTTGTCCACGAGTTCGCCGAAGCGCCTTGCGGTGTCGCTTTCCGGCGGCACGGCGTCCACCATGTGATTCAACGGCGTCGTAGTGATCGCCTGATAGGACGTGGATTCTCCGCGCGTGTAATCTTTCACCGGCTCCACGATTTCGGCTAAAGTCTTCAGCGCCGCAAATTCTTCCGGCGTGGCGCGCCCTGCAATGCGCTGCAGCATTTTGCGAGGCTGGCTGCGGTGCGTAAGTCCAAGCCACTCCAGTCTCTGGCTGATTACCTCCAGGCGCGCATACATTGCGTTCACGTCGGTCACCAATTGCGGCGACCAGTAGCGCTCAGCGATTGCCGCCGTCCGAGGCCAGATGCGCCCATCAATATTTTCCCAGTTGACGTACTCCGACCACATAGTCGCTTCGCCGCCCAGCACTAGCTGCTTTTGCTCGGGCGTCAAATCAGCCGCGGCGCCCCCCAGCGGGTCCACCGCGTAGTGCCGGGCCGCGCTCCACATCAAATCGATGTAGTAGCCGTTTGAAAGAATCCCGCGATAGCCCTGCTTCGCCGCGGCCGCAAGCGCTTCCGGTCCCCGCCAGGAATGAATTACGATGTCTTTCGGCGCGCCAGGAACGAAAATCTCGTCCCATCCGATGGCCGCTTTCCCGTGCTTGTTCACCAGCCTTTGCACGCGCTGACTGAAATACGTCTGCAGCTCTTCGTTCGTTTTGTAATTGTGGGCCTTCTTGAATTCCTGAATTCTCGGATTCGCATCCCACGCCTTTCCGTTCACTTCATCTCCGCCGATGTGAAAGTAGTGATCTGGAAACAGCCCGGCCATCTCGCCGATGAACGTGTCGAGAAACTTGTAAGTCTTCTCGTTTGTTGGATCCATCGCGGGGTCCATGACTCCCCATTCCTCATCGATCTTGAACGGTCCCGGAGTGCTGGCAATGTCTGGGTAGCCAACGAACCAGGATGAACTGTGCCCAGGCATATCGAATTCCGGCACGACGCGAATCCCCCGGTCACGTGCGTAGGCAATCAGATCGCGAATCTCCTCCTGTGAATAATACTGACCGCCTGAGCCCGAACCGGTCAGCTTTGGAAGCTTCTTACTCTCCGCGCGGAATCCTTGATTATCGGAAATGTGCCAATGGAAGACATTCAACTTCACCGCTTCCATGCCGTCGAGATTTCTTTTGAGCACATCCATCGGGGTGAAATGGCGGCTGGAATCAATTAACAATCCGCGCCAGGGAAACCGTGGCTGATCCATGATGGTTACTGACGGTGCAGCAAACCCGTCGGGGGAAACACCCACAAGTTGCAAAAAGGTCTGCAACCCACGCAGCACGCCCAAAGGATTGGCAGCGTCCAGCTTGGCGCCGCTGGGCGTCACTTCCAGTGAGTAGGATTCGTCCTCTCCCAGTTCCTGAACCGGTTTGCTCGCACGGTCGGTGTGGACGATGAGCGCGCTTTTTCCCGAGTCGCCTGGCTTATTCAGAAATAGCAGCCCCGTCTGTTTGCGAAGTTGTTCGAGAAATCTTTGGCGCGCGCGCTCGAGCCGCGGTTCGGTATAGCCGGTGAATGCGACCGAAAACGACGAGTCTACTCGCAGACTTCCCGTACCGGATTGCGCGCTCGCGGGAAGAGGCATGAGATTCACTGCGGGCTGTTGAGCGGTGGTCATCGCCGGGTACGACAAAACGCAAAGAACAAGTATGCCAAAGCCTTGCAACCGCGCATTATGAGCCATTGTCCGGAAAATCCTCCCAAGGAAGCGCCAAATCTCTAACGAGTGCTATGTAGCACCAGCTTCCGCATACTGTCATACCTTCGGCGTGGTGCGAAGCAGATTTCGTGTAGGACAGACATTCCTGTCTGTCTGCCGCTGAGTAGCAACCGCTTACACAGCGGACAGGCAGGAATGCCTGTCCCACAAAAGGCGCCTGAGTTAGAATAAATCGAGAAGCGCGGCACCGATGAATCCACGATGAAAACTTCGATAGCCATTTACCCAGGTTCGTTCGACCCGGTCACTAACGGCCACCTGGACCTTATCGAGCGTGGGGAGAAGATGTTTGATTTGCTGATCGTCGCGGTGCTGAGGAACGCCGAGAAAGAGCCTCTGTTTTCCGTTGCCGAACGCATCGAAATGTTGCGCGAAGTGACGAAACAGTGGACGAGCGTGGAGATCGACGTTTTTGATGGACTGCTGGTGGACTACGCACGGAAGCGCGGCGCCGGCGTGATCTTGCGGGGAATCCGCGCCGTTTCTGACTACGAATATGAATTGCAGATGGGGCTGATGAACCGCAAGCTTGAGCCGCGCCTTGAGACGGTTTTTATGCTGCCGGGCTTGTCGTACAGCTACTTGAGCTCGAAGCTCGTGCGGGAAATTGCGAAGCTGGGCGCGTCACTCAAGGGTCTCGTACCGGAAGTCGTGGAACAACGGTTGCGGGCCAAGGTTTCGTAGGCGACTTGTGATAAGCAATGAAACGTGATTTTTAATTTCTTTTGAGGAGCCAAGGTGCAATTAACGGACCGGATCAATCGGATACAAATCTCGCCAACCGCGGCGGTGATCTCCGCGGCCGACAAACTGAAATCGAGCGGCGTGGACGTGGCAGACTTCGGGCCAGGCGAGCCGGACTTCCCCACGCCCGAGCACATCAAGAAGGCCGCGATCAAAGCTATTGAGGAAAACAAATCGAAATACACGCCGACGGGCGGAATCATGCCGCTGCGAGAAGCCATCTGCGGGTGGCACAAGCGCGAACTGGGCTCGGCGTACGAGGCGAAGGAATGCGTTGTCAGCGTCGGCGGCAAGCACTCCATCTTCAATGTGATGAGCGTGCTTATCCAGCAAGGCGACGAGGTCATTATCCCCGCGCCGTATTGGGTGAGCTTCCCGGACATCGTGAAATACGCGGGCGGGACGCCGGTATTCGTGGAGACGAAGCCGGAAGAGGGCTTCGGTGTGAAGGCGGCGGCGATTGAAAAAGCCATCACGCCGAAGACGCGATTGCTGATTCTGAATTCGCCGAGTAATCCGACGGGCGGCGTGGTGCCGCCGGATGAGTACGAGCGCATCCTGGCGGTCTGCAAAAAGCACAACGTTTGGCTGATGGGCGACGAGTGCTATTCGCACTTCACCTACGAGCCGCACAAGCCGTACTCGATTGCGAGCGCGGCGGGTTCGAAAGAGAAGGTCATCATTATCGGTTCGGTTTCGAAAACGTTCGCGATGACCGGCTGGCGCATCGGCTATACGCTGGGGCCGGAAGCGTTGATCCAGGCGCTGATCAAGCTGCAAAGCCAGTCCACATCGAACGCCACTTCGATCGCGCAATACGCCGCTCTCGAAGCCATGCGCGGCACGATGGAAACCGTTCCGGTGATGCTTGCGGAGTATGCCAAGCGCCGGAAACGCATCGTGGAAGGCTTGCGCGCGATTCCTGGCGTAACGTGCGAATGGCCGGGCGGGGCGTTTTACGCCTTCCCGAATATTTCCGCGCACCTTAGTAGCGCTCCCGGCAAACCAGCGATGGCGAAGACTTGTACGGAAATCTCGAAAATGTTGCTGGGCAAAGCGCACGTGGCAGTCGTCCCTGGCGAAGCCTTTGGCGCGCCGGGGTATCTGCGGCTATCTTATGCCACGTCCATTGAGCGCATCGAGGAAGGTCTGCGCCGCCTCGAACGATTCTTTTCGCGCGCTGAGGCCGCGTCGTAAACCGTGAGTGCATGGCCGATAGCTCCTGAGCCGTTTCGCATTGAACCCATCTTCTCCGAGCGTCTGTGGGGCGCGCTTTCACTTGCTCCTCTTTTCCCGGAAATGCATGACCTCAAATCGCCAATTGGCGAGGCTTGGTTAACTGGCATTGATTGTCGCATCGCCAACGGACAGTTCTCTGGCCAGACACTGGCACAAGCGTGGAAGGAAATGACAATTCCATGGCGCGGCTCAAGATTTGAAGGCGAACTAGATTTTCCTCTTCTCCTGAAATTCATTTTCCCAACCGACAAGCTTTCCATTCAAGTTCATCCCGATGACGCCTACGCCGCAATACATGAAATCGCTGCGGGGGGCCGCGGCAAGACCGAGATGTGGCATGTCGTTTCGTCGGAACCCGGCGCGCGATTGCTGGTCGGACTAAAGCCGGGCGTGACAAAGGAACGAGTTGTCTCGGCGCTCGCCGATCACACCTTGGAAGACCTTTTTCAATCTCACGAAGTTCGCGCGGGCGATACCTACTTCATTCCGGCTGGGACACCACATACGATCGGACCCGGCGTGATCATCTGCGAAGTCCAGGAATATTCCGACCTCACTTATCGCCTGTACGACTACGGCCGCGTCGATGCCAATGGAAAACCACGCGAGCTTCACGTTGCAAAGGCGTTGGATGTGATGAGCTTCGACCCGAGCGCTGGCGGAAAGGCAGAGCCTCGCCCACATTTAATCGTCAACAGAAAACTTGGAGAATACTTAGTTGACTGCCCCTATTTCTCGACACAGAGGCTTGAGTTCGAGCAGTTGGTTCACTTCAATATGCGCCCTAGCCTGCCTGAACGGTTTGGTCTATGGGTATTTCTAGAAGGTGAAGGAGTGGTTGGGTGGTCTTGCAATCCACACGACATGTCTAGATACAATTCTGGCGATTTTCATTACAAACAGGGGGAGTGCTGGTTCATTCCTGCAGTGATTGGAAGCCACGGCTACTATCCAAAGAAAAAGACAAGCGTGCTGATAGCCTCTCCGCGCAATCCAAATCACGATTTAGAGAAGAACAGTGATGCCAACTGAAAAGCTCAGCGTCCACGCAGTGATTCTCGCGGGAGGGCGCGGGACGCGGTTTTGGCCGCGCAGCCGCACAAGCACACCCAAACAATTACTCAACATCACCGGCAAAGACACGATGCTGGAGCAAACTGTCGATCGTTTGCGGCAGCTGATTCCCGCAGAGCGCATCTGGACGGTCACAAACCGGGAACAAGCCGCCGCGGTCCGCAAGCAGCTTCCGGCCGCGGCACGCAGGCACGTTCTGACCGAACCTCTTGGACGAAACACTGCGGCTGCCATTGCCCTCGGCGCAATTCATGTGCGCCACGCCGCGCACGGCGACGCGCTGATGGCCGTGCTGCCCGCTGACCATTTCATAGCACAGCCGGAGAAGTATCGCCGAATCGTGAGCGTCGCGCTGCAAGCTGCGCGCGAACAAGAACGCATGGTGGTGCTTGGCATCCCGCCGACCCGTCCGGAAACCGGTTTTGGCTACGTCGAACGTGCCAGCGAGCCAATCGCTTCGCACGAGTTTCCGGTTTTTGCCGTGCGGCGATTCACGGAAAAACCCGAACTGAAGCTCGCGCAAGAATACCTGGCTTCCGGAAACTATCATTGGAACGCCGGGATGTTCTTCTGGCGCGTTTCTACGTTCCTCGAAAACCTCAGGAGTTTTCTGCCCAAGACGCACGCTGCACTGGAAAAGCTTGCTGGATTCATCGGAACACGAGGCTACGAACGCAACCTGCGCCCCATCTATCAGAAACTCGAAAATATTTCCGTGGACTACGCCGTCCTTGAGCCCGCTACTCGCGTCGAGGGACCGCCCCGCGTATTTGTGATTCCCGCCGAAGTGGGCTGGAGCGACATCGGTTCGTGGGCAGCCGTCTATGAATTGCTGGCAAAGAAAACCGGCGAGAATGTCCTGGCCGGGCAAGGTCACACGCTCGACGCGGAAGGCAATTTTCTGTGGAGCCCCTTCAAATTCATCGCCGCGATTGGCGTTCGCGATCTCGTACTCGTGGAGACACCCGACGCGCTGTTAGTTTGCCCTCGCGATCGCGCGCAGGATGTCGGAAAAATCGTCAAATGGCTGGAAGAAAAAAATCTAAGGAACCTCTTATAGTGACGGCCTGGTGCCTGCGCGCGGTCCTCAGGACGTGAGCGCCCCCCATTACCACGGCCAATCCGACTGTTTGGGGGAGATATCGCTTCGCGTATACTTTCCTCGGTCCCCCAATGACTGCAATCAAATTTGGAACCGACGGCTGGCGCGGCATCATCGCGGAAGATTTTACTTTCGCGAATGCGCGGATTGTCGCGCACGCCATTGCCCGCTACGTCGTTCGTGGAGAAGATGCACGCAAGGGCGTGCTCATCGGCTACGACCATCGCTATGCTTCCGATCGCATGGCCGCAGCAGTCGCTGAGGCCATCAGCAGCACAGGAACTCCCGTCTGGCTTACGGACAAGCCTTGCCCCACGCCGGCGATTTCCTATTTGGTGAGGCACCGCGGCGCGGCCGGCGGAATCGTCATCACGGCAAGCCACAATCCTTATCGGTGGAACGGCATCAAGTATAAAGCCAGCTACGGCAGCAGCGCGCTTCCCTCGATTGTTGCTCAGATCGAAAAAGAACTTGAAGTGGTACTGCAGAAGGGCGAACCGCCTCTGCCGCCGCGCCAAGACCTAATCCACGCGCTCGAACCGCGGGCGCCGTATCTCGATGCGCTTGAAAAACTGGTGGACTGGAAACGTCTTCGTGATGCGAAGTTCCGATTCGTCTTCGATCCCATGCACGGTGCGGCGGCTGGTTTGCTGCCGGAGCTCTTCCGGCGCAACGGAATCTCCTGCGAGGAGATCCGCGGTACACGCGATCCACGTTTCGGCGGTGTGCATCCGGAACCGATCGAGCCGCACATCGAAGCTCTTCGGAAAGCTGTGCTTGCCGGAAAATACGACGCCGGCTTCTGCGCCGACGGCGATGGTGACCGAATAGGCGCCATTGACCGCGACGGCGCGTTCATCAATCCCCACCAGATTTTGGCGTTGCTGGTCTGGCACCTCGCGGGCACGCGCGGGTTACCGGGAGACATCGCGAAGACTTTCTCTGTTACGAAACTCATCGACAAGCTCGCGGCAAAGTTCGGGCGAAAACTCCACGAAGTTCCTATCGGGTTCAAATACATCTGCGAGCTGATGCTCGAACAGAACATTTTAATCGGCGGCGAAGAAAGCGGTGGCATAGGGACCAGCCTCTACCTGCCCGAGCGCGACGCGACGGTTTCCGCGCTCTTCCTGGCGGAGCTGATGGCGCGGAATTCGGCGAATACCATTATGGCCGAGTGGACCTCGAGGTGACGCAACAACAAAAAGAAAAGGCTGTGGCACACTTTTCTGACGGCCAACTGAGCCGCATCCTCGATTGGCCGATTGTTCGCCGTGAGGACATGGACGGCATCAAGGTGTACCTCGGCGAAATCGGCTGGGTGATGGTGCGTGCTTCAGGCACGGAGAACGTCTTGCGGGTTTACTCGGAAACGTCCAAGCCGGAAACTACGCGCCGCGTACTTCAAGCCGTTACCAAACTTGTGCAGAATCTGGAGGCGTGAGGATGAAAACCGTTAATCTAGGGGAAAAGTTCCGGAGCTTTACCGACCAGTGGAGTCCGAAGATCGTCGGGGAGATCAATGATTCGTACGTGAAAGCGGTCAAGCTGCAAGGCGAGTTCGTTTGGCACCATCATGAGCAGGAAGACGAGATGTTCCTGGTCGTCAAGGGCACGTTGCGCATGAAATTCCGCGATCACGAGGAGGTCATTCGCGAGGGCGAATTCATAATCGTGCCGCATGGAGCAGAGCATCTGCCGATTGCCGACGAGGAAGCGCAGGTATTGCTGTTCGAACCAAAATCGACCCTGAACACCGGCAATATCACCAACGAAAGGACAGTCGCCCAGCTCAAGCACATCTGAACTTCCAATTCACTTTTGGGCGATCTACGGCCAGCCATGGAGCACCGCTTCTACACCCTCGACGTTTTTACCAACAGCCGCTTCGAAGGCAATCCGCTCGCTGTATTTACCGACGGTGACGGTTTCTCGGACGATCAAATGCTCGCCATCGCGCGCGAAATGAATCTATCGGAGACGGTGTTCGTGCAGAAGCCGACGGATGAAGAAGCGCTCGCGCGGCTGCGCATCTTCACGACCAAGGAAGAACTCAAGCTCGCCGGACATCCCGTCATTGGAACATGGTTCTTGCTCGCGGAACTGGGCGTCGTGCCCGCGCAGGATGGCGGCGTTCATGTCCTGCAAGAAACGGGAGCCGGCGTTTTGCCGGTGGAAATTCGCTTCAAAGATGGCCGCCCGCAGCGCGTCACCATGACCCAGAAAGAAGCGATTTTTAGGCCCGCGAGAATCAACAAGAAGAAACTCGCGTCCGCGCTGGGACTCTCGCCGAAAGATTTCGATCCGAAACTGGAACCCGAATTTGTGTCCACGGGAATCTTCAACCTCATGGTGCCGCTGCGCAATCGCGCGGCGCTGGGAAAAATTGTAATGAACATCACCGAGCTTCGGCGTCTCCAGGGAAAAAACGCCACGATGGCGTACTGCTTCGCGCTCGGCGGCAATGGCAAGGCTTTCTCCCGCGGCATGCTGCCTTGGGAACTCTACGAAGATGCCGCAACGGGCTCCGCAGCTGGTTCACTGGGCGCCTATCTGGTTCGAAACGGAAAACTCGCGCCGGGCCACACCTTGAGCATTCTGCAGGGCGTGGAAATGGGACGGCCCAGTCACCTCGAAGTGGAAGTAAGCCAATCTGGGAAGAATCTCGTCCCTCGTGTAAGCGGCGCCGCCGTGAAAGTTTTTGAGGGGACGATTCGCGTCTGAGCCAAATCATCTCCTGTCAAACGAAAAAAGGCCGCACGGTTTTCCCCGCGAGGCCTTTCTTCTTCGTAAAGTGAAATCTTACTTGCGTCCCTTGCGATCCTGTCTCAGATCCTTGCGGTCCTTGTGCAGATCTTTCTTGTCCTTGTTGATGTCCTTCTGATCCTTGTTGCGATCCTTGCGGTCTGTGGACAAGTCCTTCTTGTCATGGTTGATATCACGTTGATCGGCGTTGCGATCCACGCGGTCTTTGTTCAGGTCCGTGCGATCGTGATTGATGTCGCGCTGATCCTTATTCCTGTCGGTGCGGTCGGTGCGGAGATCCTTGCGGTCGGCCTGCGCTTGCGCGCTGTTAGCGCCGTATTTCTGGTCGTCCCGGGCAAGTTGATTCTTATCGTGATTAATGTCGCGCTGGTCCGCATTGCGGTCCGCGCGGTCTTTGCTGAGGTCGCCCTTGTCGTGATTGACGTCACGCTGGTCGGCATTGCGATCCGCGCGGTCCTTCGCCAGATCTTTCTTGTCGTTTCGAATGTCTTTCTTGTCGCTCTGAACGTCCTGTTGTTGTGGAGTCGCATCCTGGCTCTGGGCATACCCACCACTGGCGAACAAACCTACAAGAGCAAACGCGAGCACACCTCGACGGACCATGATTTCTGCCTTCATGTCTTCTCTCCTTATAAAATTGTTCCTGGAATCACCACCACACTTACAAAATGAAACACCGGGAGCACTGCAAAGTTTCGCGGCCTGGGCAGACAGGATTCCCACTGATCTATAGAAGGAAAGACTTTGATAT
>WNFJ01620234.1_pt2 | contig 13637 bp, 9 predicted proteins | sample 5400461 | NCBI WGS metagenome assembly WNFJ01 (sample SAMN13153349, study PRJNA577476) | soil metagenome | isolation source: 115 cm saprolite on Douglas fir-dominated hillslope | place: USA:California | collected 2013-09-17 | reverse complement strand
CGGGCGGTCTCGCCGTTGTTCATCGTCAATCCGTACGGCCTATTCGCCGTGATGACGACCACTCGGCCTGAGATTGTGATCGAAGGATCGGTTGATGGGCGAGTCTGGCGCGAATATGTATTCCGCTACAAACCGGGACCGTTATCGCGTCCGGCAATGTGGAACATCCCGCACCAACCGCGGCTGGATTGGCAGATGTGGTTCGCCGCGCTCGGCAGCCCGAGAGAGAATCTCTGGATCGTAGGCCTGTTGCGTCGGCTGCTCGAAGCAAGTCCGCCCGTGTTGGCGCTGCTCGATTTCAATCCGTTCAACGATGGTCCCCCCAAATATGTGCGGGCGCAACTCTACGAGTATCGCTTCGCGGATCGAAGCACACACGCCATGACAGGCCAGTGGTGGGTGCGTCGGCCGGAGGGCCTGTATTTTCCAGAGATCAGCTTGGCGGACTTCACACAGTTTGTGCGGCCGCCGGATTGAGCAAAGAGTTAGGCAGCTACGCCGGCGGCGTCCTTGGGAACAAAGCGCCGCAAGATCTGCGCCAGTTCGGCCGGCTGCACGGGTTTGCCGATGATGTCGTCCATGCCGGCGGACACGCAGCGATCGCGATCCTCCTGGAGAACGCTTGCCGTCAGCGCGACGATCGGCATGGCCGTCAGGCCAAGTTCCCTCTCGCGGCGCCGGATTTCCAAGGTCGCTTCGAAGCCGTCCATCTCGGGCATGTGGCAATCCATGAATATGAGGCCGTAGGGCAGCCGGGTAGCCATCTGCACCGCCTCTGCGCCGTTAGCGGCCACGTCCACGCGGCACCCGAGGCGCTCGAGCAAACGCACCGCGACCAACTGATTCACCGAATTGTCCTCCACCACCAGCACGCGAATCAGGTTGCCCGCGGCCGCCGCGGCGGCCTCAGCGGGCTCCTGCGATGCGTCGGCGAGCTTCGGCGGCGGCGCCGTCCAGGGCAGCAGGGCGCGCCCCATGGCTTCGCGCAGCAGGCGTGAGCGCACGACCGGTTTGGTAAGGTAGGCGGAAAACCCACGTTCCAGCAGCTCCCTGGCGCTGCCGAGCTGCTCACTCAAGGTGAGCAGTATGAGCCTCAATTCGCCAAACCGCGGATCCGCGTGGAGCATTTGGCCGAACTCCGCGCCATCGACATCGGGAATCAAGTGGTCGATCAGGGCGACATGGAATGGCCGGCCGGCCGCGAAGGCCTGCTCCAAGGCGGCGAGAGCCTGCCGACCGCCTTCCACGCTGGTGCACTCGGCGCCCCAGCTTTTCAGCTCGGACTCGAGCACACGCCGGTTCATCTCGAGATCATCGACGATGAGGACGCGCCGCCCGGCGATCTCTTGGGGCGCCGCGGAAGGTCCCGTTGCGTCGATCGCCTTGACGGGCATCGTGAACCAAAACGTCGAGCCGGCGCCGGGTGTGCTGTCGATTCCGATTTTGCCGCCCATGAGGTCGATGAGTTGGCGGCAAATGGCCAGGCCGAGGCCGGTACCCCCATAGCGGCGGGTCGTCGATGCGTCTGCCTGACTGAATTTTTGAAACAGCGCCGCCTGAGCTGACTTCGGGATACCAATGCCGGTGTCGCGCACGCTGACCCGCAACTCGTGATTTTCACCCTGGCCGATTGCCGTTACCTCGACATGCACCCATCCCAAACTCGTGAATTTGATCGCGTTGCCGATCAGGTTCACCAGAATCTGCTTCAGGCGTCCCGGATCCGCGACAATCCGTTCCGGTACGGTGGGTGCGATCGACAGTCCCAGCTCCAAGCGTTTCTGCTCCGCCTTGCCGGCCATCAGCACCACGACTTCCTCGATGGCGTCCGAGAGATCGAACGGGATGTTCTCCAGGGTCATTGCGCCGGCCTCGATCTTCGAAAAGTCGAGGATGTCATTGATGATCGCGAGCAGATTCTGGCCCGATGTCTCGATCGTGCGGACGAAATCGCGCTGCTCGTCGTCGAGCGGGGTGTCGCGCAACAGGTTTGCGAAGCCGAGCACGCCGTTCATCGGTGTGCGGATTTCGTGGCTCATGGTCGCGAGGAATTCGCTTTTCGCGCGATTGGCCCGCTCCGCCGCCTCCTTTGCGGCCACCAGAGTCTCCCGCGCCCGGCGCCGCTCCGTGACGTCGGTGGCAACGCTGAGATATCCGTTGATCTCGCCGGCCGCGTTGCGAATCGCGGTGACGGTGAGGCTCACGGTGAGTCTCGAACGGTCTTTACGCACATAGGTGCATTCGCGGATCGAGAATCCGCCCTGCTGGGCGGCGTAGGTGAGCGTCTCCAGTCCTTTGATCGGACGGCCGCACAGCGCCGTGAGTTCACGGGAACGCTCGATCACCTCGCTCTCGAGGTGTAGGGCCAGAGGGTCGGCGCATCCGACCATTTCAGCGGCCTTGTATTGCAGCATCCGTTCGGCGCCGGAATTGAATACGGTGATGAGGCCCCATACGTCGGTTGCAATGATTGCGGCCTCCGTGGCTGCATCGAGCACGCTCTGCAGCAGAGTTCGGGCATCCGCGATCGCCTGCATCGCGTTGCGCCGTTCGGTCACATCCGTGATGAATCCGTGCCAAAGCACGCTGCCGTCCGGCTCCCGCTCCGGTACCGCGTTACCGAGCACCCAGCGTTCGCGGCCATCCGCCAGGCGCACGCGATACTCGTCACGCCACTGCTTGAGCTGCGCGGCTGAGCTGACGATTGCCGCGTGCACCCTCGGCACATCGTCGGGATGAAGGACCGCGAACACGCCGCCGGCATCTTCGCGCACGGATTCGGGCGAAACGCCGTAGATTTGCCGAATGCCTTCGCTCGCGTACGGAAAATGCGACGTACCGTCGGGCCGCAGCCGAAACTGGTACACCATACCGGGCAGTTGCGACCCCATCTTCTGCAGTCGGCCGAGCAATTCGTGGCGGACGTCCTGCGCGCGCTTTCGCTCCGAGACATCGGTACAAATCGCCATGAAGGAGGTGAGGGCGCCGCCGGCCGAACGAATCGGCTGAAAGTCGATATGCGCCCAGTACTCGCCGCCGTCGCGCGTATAGTTCAGGAGCTCGACCTGACAGCCGCTTCCGGTGTCGATCGCTGCGCGGAGCGCCGCGCGTGTTGCTGCATCGGTTCGATCGCCGCATAGAACCTCATCCTGCCGGCGGCCGGCGACTGCGGCGATCGGATATCCCGTCAGACGCTCGAATCCTTGATTGACCCACTCTATGCGGCCTTTCGGATCGGAAATGATGACTGCGCTACCGGTTCGTTCGACGATGGCGGCGAGCCGGGTTTGCCGCTCGGCGGCCCGGTCGACTTGGGACCGCTCGCGCTGCAGGCGCCGGATGACGGGCTCCACGATGACCGCCACTATCAGGGCGGTGGCGAGCACTTGGGCGAGAGCCCACAGAAGCAGCGTGTGCCACTGCGTTTTGGTTTCCGCGGTGAATCGTGCCGCCAACTCGTCTACCCACGCATTGGCCGCTGCGAGGTAGGTGCCCTGTAGCGCCGCGAGTCGGCCGAGCGCCGCCGTGCGGTCGGCGGGCAGCGCTCGAGCGGCAGCGCGCGCGCTCGCGGCGACGGCAAGCATCTCCCCATCGAGCGCGTGAAAGTGAGCGCATAGCGCATCGCCACCGGCACAGACTTGCGCCAGGAGCCGCGCCCCCTCCGCATGCTGCGCGAGCCAGTCCTCGATCGAACGTTCGACTAAGTCGGCCGTCCGGCCGACTTGAACGCCCGAAGGGGCGGCCCCGTTAGGGGCGAGGCGCGCAGCGTCGAGTACGATGTCGGCGGCCGCCGTTTGCGGTGCGTACACGCGAACGAACACCGCGTGCGTGACTTCGATCGACCGTCCCGTAAGCCGCCCGGCAATGCCGCCCATCTTGCCGTGGGCCGCGTCCGTTTCGAGAAATCCGTGCACGCCGTGCACGCTCCACATTCTCGCCGTGAACAACAGGACCAGCACTGCGACATACATGATGCGAATGCGGCGCCCAAACAGCTTGGCGGCAGGTGTATATGAGTTTGACATGGGTCGACCGGTGTATCGGCGGAAGTCGAGTTTACTTGATCGGCGCGGATCCCATTGCGTTGGATTCCGGACCCGGCGCGTCTATAATCCAGCCTAAAGCTTGGGCTTCGAGGTGGGGGGTGTCGATGTTGACGCGTAGGCGCATCTCCGGATTCTATAGTCTTCGCGCGCTGGCGTGCATGCTGATTGCCCTGCCTCCGCTGACGGCGCAGGCGGGCCAGAATTATCAGGTCTACGTCTCCAACGAGAAATCGGGGGATGTCACCGTCATCAACGGCAGCGACAACCAAGTGCTCGGCACGATTCCGGTCGGCAAGCGTCCGCGCGGTATCCATGCCAGTCCGGACGGCAGGACGGTGTATGTAGCCCTGAGCGGCACTCCCATCGCGGCGCCGCCCCAGCTGGATGCCAAAGGCAATCCCATCTTCCAGAAGAGCAAGGACGACGACGATGACGATGGCGTCAAGGCCGACAAATCGGCCGATGCGATCGGCATCGTGGACGTGGCGAAACAGAAATTGACGGGCAAGATATCCGCGGGTTCGGATCCGGAGGAGTTTTCCCTCAGCAAGGACGGCACCCGCATTTACATCTCCAACGAAGACGTCAAAACGGCCAGCGTGATCAACATCGCCAGCGGCAAGGTCGAGCACATCGTCTCGGTGGGCCAGGAGCCCGAGGGAGTGGCCACGACGCCGGATGGAAAGCGCTTCTATGTCACCTGCGAAGCCGGCGGCGACGTATACGTCATCGATGCCGCCGGTTACGCGACTCTCGGGCATTTCAAAGTGAACGTGCGTCCGCGCAGCGTGGATTTTTTGCCGGGTACGGGCGTAGGTTTTATTCCCTCGGAATCGACCGGCGAGTTGAACGTCATCGATACGGTGAATCTCAACGTGCTCAAGGTCATCACCCTGCCGCCCGGCTCGCGGCCCATGAGCGTGAAAGTGGCACCCAACGGTCGAAAGGTCTATGTCAGCAACGGACGCGCCGGAACGGTTTCGGTGCTTGATAGCCGCAGCTACGAATTGCTGAACACGATCAAAGTGGGCGTTCGTCCGTGGGGGATGGCGCTTTCACCCGACGGAAAGTTCTTGTACACGGCCAACGGACCCTCGAACGATGTATCCGTCGTCGATCTCGAGGCCAACAAGGAAATCGCGCGGATCAAGGCAGGCTCGAGCCCCTGGGCGGTGGCTGTCGTGCCCAATACGAATTGAGCGACGAATTTGGCGCGCCGATGCGGATCATTTTCCGATGATGAATACTTCTTGCGCGGTGATGCTTCGGGTGAAGCCGTCCTTGTACGCTCGCGCGCGCAGGACCGCGGGACCCGTGAGTTGGATCGGCGCTTCGTAGCGCATGTCTCCGGGACCCGGCACGCTCCCGTCCAAGGTGTAGCGTATGTCGGCGCCGGGTTCGCGTTCGGTCAATGAGATCTCGACCGGTGCGCTGAAAGTCCCGCCTTGCGGCGACATCGTGGGCGGGTCCAATACCGGGCGTCCGGGCAAGCTCGTAATCCAGTCCTGCAGCAGCTTTACGCCCGCTTGATCGATTGTTTCGCGTGCGATGGGCGGCATCTTGACGTCGTCGACCGTGTTCACGCGCATGAATATGATCGAGCGCCAGATGTCATGCGGCGAAATCACCCGCGGCCTGTCGATTCCCTGATCGATCAACACCGGCCCATTGATCAGCTCCTGCCTTTCGAGCGGCGTGTCGTATCGGACGTCAAAATAGGCGACGGTGCCTCCCGGCCGGTGACATTGCGCGCAATTCGCGTCCAGATACGATCGGGCCCGGTCTTGCACGCTTCGCGTGGCATCGTCCGCGGCCGCGAGCGTCGGGACGTTCTCGAGCTCCGCGTCAGTCACTTTCGGCATGAGGAGTCCCGCGTGATTCCACGCGCGAAGTTGATTGTCCGTCACCCCTGACGGGTAGGTGAATGCGCGGTTCATCTGGCGTGCCTTCACGCCGAGTACGCCGCTGGTGTTCGCGTTGTGGCAAGCCAGACAGTCCCGCCGGCTCGGGTAATACCATGTCTGCCCACGCAATTCTCCCATTGCCGTCTTGGTCGGAATCTCTTCGGTCTGGCTCGTCCCCAATAGATCCGCGTCGCTGTTGTCCGGCCGCCATTTGTAAACGACGCCGTACACGCCGCCGGCGCTGTCGCATACCAACAGTCGCGTCTCGAGCCGCCGTTTGACGGAGGGATTGGCCGCGTCGGTGGGCAATTCAAAGGTCTTGACGAATACCGTGCCCCTCGGAAAAGTCCAATCTCCGGTGGGCGAATACTTGATCTTCCCGTTCGGAACCGCGACCCACCGCGACTTGGCGGCCCCATCGGACCAGAAAGGCACGACGATATCGTAGGGAATCAGCCCGCCGGCGGGGATAAGGTTGCGCGTATCGCTGAAGGCGCCCGTTTGAGAAAGCAGCGGCGGAACGTTGCCGCCCGCCAGGTGCGGCAGCCCCAAGTACGCCTCCGGAGCAATCCGCGCGGAAAGGCCGTACGGGGGACGTGAATTGTTTGCCGCGTGAGCCATCGGTGCGCCGGCGAGCGCCACAGCGAAGACTACGGGTGCGAGCCGAAAATGCGACAGGCGGGCGGAAAGCCCGTTCACCGGTTCAGCGACTACCGAGTACACTCGTCTTTCCATACAGCAGCGGCGCCCAATTGACATGAGTCGAGACGACGAAGATCGGATTTTGCACGGTCTCTACTACTATCGCGAGAACATTGACGAGGAAGTGCCGGTCAGCGGCGAACAGGTACTGTGGCTTTCGATGCATCCCCTGCGAGAGGGTGAATCCTGGAACAAGGAGGGTCAGTTGCAGAGTGTCGACACGTCGGCCTTTCCGGACGAAATCCGATCCAAGCTGGTCACCGCGAAACTGGAACTGCCCCTCCGCTACCTGCAGTACCGAAGATTGATCAAGTACACGCGCCGCGGCGACGCGACGCTCTCCGTTGCCGTGACGTTCGCCGGTGCCGATCGGGCGATTCGCCTGCACACGCGGCGCGGGCGCATGGACCTTTGGTACCGAGAGCACAAAGACGGCATCCTCGGCATGGTCACGACCGTCGTTGTTTCCATTGTGACCGCTCTGATCGTCGTGCTGCTCACGAGGTGATCTACAGCGTGTGCCACCCGCCGCCGAGCGCCTTGAACACGGCAACCTGATCCTGAACCAGCGCGGCGTCGGAGGCCGCGACGGCCGCGTCCGCGGCGACCAAAGATTGCTCCGTGGTCAGCAGATCGAGATTGGTCAATGACCCTGCGATGAACTGATCATGCGCCAGATCGAACGCCTTCTGAGCGCTGATCTCCGCATCGGCCAAGGCTTGGCGGCGATCGAGCTCCGCGCCGTACGTCGCCAGCGACTGCTCGGTCTCCTTGAGAGCCTGAAGTACGGCGGCGTCGAAACCCGCGAGCGCGGCAGCCGCGTTGGCCTTGGCTTGGGCCACGCGCGCCCGCGGCAGGGATTGGTTCGGGAAACTCCAGCTGATGCTGGGGCCGACGCCCCAGGCGCGCGCGTTGTTCGTGGTGAGCTGGTCGAACTGTGCGCTCACGCCGCCGTAGAAGCCGGTGAGACTGATGCGCGGGTACAGGTCGGCGGTGGCCCGCCATTCGGCCTGGCGCACATCGGGCCGCCGCTTGAGCAGCGCGGCCCCGTCTCCGATGGGGATCAGAGTATCGAGGCGAGGCGGGGTCACGCAAGCGTCGACATCGGCCGGCGCGTGAACGGGGGTTCGGCCCAACAGGGCGGCGAGTTGGAACATCGCCGCCTGCCGCTGACCTTCCAAGGGCGGAATGCCGGCGCGCACCTGCGCGACCAACCCTTGGGCTCTCACGACATCGAACTCCGAGTTCCCGCCGGCTTCGTGACGGCGCACGGTAATCTCGGCTTCGCGGCTGACCACGTCGAGGGAATGACGGGCCACGGCGATTTGTTCGCCAAGGGCGCAGATTTGCGCGTAGGCGCGCGCGGTCTCGGCCGCGACCGTCACCTTGATGCCGTCGCGGACGGCGGCATTGGCCGCGGTGTCCGCACGCGAGGCTTCGACGGACCGGCGCACATGGCCGAACAAGTCGATCTCGTAGGAAACATCCAATAGCGCATCGAAGACCCAAAGGTTTTCGGGGCGATGGCCTCCGAGTTCCAAGATTTCCTCCGTGACCGGGTCGCGGCCGTACGTCCCCGCGGCCTCGGCCTTCGTCTGCGGGTAGCGGCCGCTCTTCGCCGCTTCCAGCAGCGCGCGAGCTGCCGAGAGGTTTGCTTCTGCGACCCGCAAATCGGCATTGGCGGCGAACGCCTCCTGCAACAGCCGATCGAGCAGGGCATCCTGATAGAGACGCCACCAATCATCGGGTGGCTCCGCGGTGGTCTCTGCGGTCGGTGTCCGCGAGATCAGCGGCGCATCTGCGCCGTCTGCAGGGGCCGGCGGCTTATAGTCAGGCCCGACCGCACAGCCGCTCAGAATATCGAGCGTTGTCATCAGGCCAAGAGCGCAGGAGAAGCGGATCGCCGGACGCAGGATGCGGATGACCGGGCGCAGAACGTGGATCATGCGAAGCACGGCGCGGATCATGGGACGCGCCGCGCGAATGGCGATATGTGGGACGCGGGTCCGGGCGGCGCGGCCCTGCGGGTCACGATAATAATGAGCGTCACGGCGGGGAGCGCGGCGATCACCACGAAGGCATCGATGATTCCCTGAGTGACCGCCATGCTGTGGACGACGCTGCCGAGCACGGCCGCGCCGCGGGCGGTGGCCGAGTTGCCCGCGGGCGCCGTGGCCGCGGCGTAGGTCTGGAGCCGCTGAGTCACCTGTCCGTCGCCGATCTGTACATGCAGGCCAAGCAGGTTCGACGCGATCTGGCTGCGCACTCGAATGAACGTGACGACGAACGCGGTACCGACTTCCCCGCCCATGAGACGCGTGACCTGCGTGGCGGCGCCGAAGGTGATCGCGTCTTGCGGGCGCAGATGCAGAACCGCGAAGAATACGATCGCCGAGAGGGCGAAACTTTGGCCGATGGATTGTAAAAGCGAGGACGGAAGAAATTGGTCCGTGCCCCACACCGGCGTGAGACCGTGCGCGACCATCAGGCAGGCACTGCAGATGCAGAAGAAGCCAACCGAAGCGACCAGCCGCGGGTCGGTCCTGCGCAGCAGATAGCCGGCCGCGAAGCAAACGAACAACTGCGGCACCGCGATCCACACCAAGGTCTGCCCGACCTCGAGTGCCCGAAAACCCCGAACCACCTGGAGAAACTGCGGAATGGCATACGAGGTGGACAGAATGGTAAGCCGCAGGAAGGCGATCAACAGCAGCAGGCGCGGGAGCGGCGATGCAAGGGCGACCCTAAGATCGACGCCAGGGTGGAGTGTGTGCAATTCGTGCACCAGGAACGCGATGAGCAGCAACGCGCCGGACAACAGCAGACCCCACACCAATCCCGAATGGGTCCAGTCGAGGCGGTTACCTTGGTCCAAGGCGGCATAGATCAACGCCAAGGCAATGCCTCCGGATGCGAGACCGAAAATATCGGCGGGAGGGCGAGCGGGGTTGACAGGGTCGGGACGGACGCCGAAACGCAGGCACAGGGCCATACTCGCGGCGAGCGGCACATTTTGCCAAAAGATCCATGCCCATGAGAGATGCTCCAGGTACCAACCCTCCAGCGAGGCGGAGACGTTGAGCGACACTTCCAAGTTCAAGGCGTAGATGGCAACACCATATGCCCAGGCCTTGGGCGGCGTGTTCCTCAGGATGAAGCTCAACGTCAGCGGCACGAAGAAGCCCGACGCAAGCCCGCCCGCAAATTGTAGGCCCAACAGCGAGTGCAAATTCGGCGAGAACGGCTCGATCACGGAAACGGTGGCCATTGCCGTTGCCGCGTAAATCAGCACCCGCCTCGGTCCGTAAACGCCGCCCAACCAGATGGCGAGCGGTGCAACGAGCATTTGACCCACGGTTTGCGCCGTCGTGATCCAGGCGCCCTCATCGAAGCCGGCATGCACGGCGCCGCGAATGTCGGCGAGGCCGAACGTGGAGAGGCGGGTGGTCAATGTAGAGATGAATGTGCCGAGCAATACGGCCAGCAGCCCCATCCAGGGAATTTCGGTGGGTGGCGCGGGCGCCGCCATCGGCGCGGCCGGGGCTGGAGGCTGATCCTGCGCGCTCATCGATGATCGCGGGACCGGGTGTCGACCCGGGCGATGACGGACATGCCGGGGCGCAGACGGTCTAGAAGGCCGTCTGCGTCGTCGATCGCGATTTTGACGGCGATGCGCTGAACCACCTTGGTGAAATTTCCTGTCGCGTTGTCGGGCGGCAGGAGGGCGAACTGCGAGCCGGCGCCGGGCGCAAACGCGAGCACGTGACCGCGCAGCCGATGGCCCGGAAAAGTATCCACGCTGATCTCGGCCTGCTCGCCGACGGCCATGTGCGTCAACTGGGTTTCCTTGTAGTTCGCGATCACCCAGACGTGCGGCAGCGGGGTGAGCGTGGTGATTTGGCCGCCGACCCCCACGTACTGACCGGGTTTGATTTGACGCTGGCCGATCACGCCGTCCTGGGGTGCGAGAATGCGCGTGTAGCCAAGGTTGATCCGGGCGATCTCTAGACTTGCCGTCTGCGCGACCATCGACGCTTCGGCCTGGGCCTGCTGGGCGGTGAGGACGGCGAGCTGGCGCGCCGCCGCGGTCGCCTGGGCGCGGTTCTGAGCGAGCTGCGCGGCAAGCTGGGCGCGGAGCGTTTGCAGCTTCTCCTCGGCCTCGGTGGAAGAGGACCCGGTTTTGAGCAACCGCTGCTGGCGCGCGACGTCCCGAGTGTTTTGCTCGACATTAGCGATCGTGGCGTCGATGGTCGCCCTCGCCGCCTGGACATTCGCGTCTTGAAGCTCGCGCTGCGCTTTGAGAGCCTGGATCTGCGCGGCGGCGGACGCCACGCCCGCTTCGAGCTGCGCGACTGTGGCGCGATAGTCATCGTCGACGATTTGAGCCAGCACATCGCCGGCATGCACTCGCTCGAAGTCTTGTACCGGCAGGGCACGGACATACCCCGCGACCTTGGCCGCGATCGGCGTCAGGTCCGCCTGAAGATAGGCGTCATCCGTGGATTGCCACTCTGCATTGCCCTCCCAGAGGGTCCAGCGCGTGGTGATGACGATCAGGACACCCAGGGCAATGATGAATATGCCCGCGCGCCAGATCAAATCCGGGGTTACCGGCCCCACGAGCGATCTGAACCCTCTCAACGGTGGCGTCACGATGTTCCCTCGAGTCTCCCTTGCACAGGCGCACTTTAAACCAACAATCGGTCTGCCGGAATCGAGGAAGGGGGGCGGGGAATCTTAAGCCTGCTCGACCGGCCCGGGCGCACCGGGTTCAAAATTTCCACTGCAGCGACAGCCCCGCAGTGCGCGGCCGATTGGTGAAGATTCGGGAACGCGTCGACGCATCGTAATTGTCGGAGTTGAATCGCGACAGCGCCGCCTGCTTGTCGAACACATTGCTCACGAATAGATTCGCTTCCCAGGCGCCGTGGATTATCCCGGTGCGCAGATCGAGCAGGGCATAGGCACGCTGAAAGGTCGCAGGATCGGTGCGATCGAAATTGGGGTAGGACTCGCCGACGTATTGACCGTCGGCGCGCGCGAAGCCCTCATAGCCCGGCGCGGGGTTGAACAAGTATTTAGCGCTCGCATTGCCGTTCCACAGCGGCACGTTCTCCAGTTGTTGACCCTTCAATCCGTTCAGGGATGGCGCATCCGCCGCGAGCACCGCCCTGGTATAGCCGACACCCGCGCCCAGCTGTACGTGGGCGCCGATATTGCCTTGGATCTCCACTTCTCCGCCGTGCACCTTGGCCGAACCTGCGTTTTCCGTGATCTGATAGGAGCAGGGCAGGGTTCTTCCCTGCTGCACATCGCTCCACTTGATGTAGTACAGGGCGCCGTTGACGGTGAGCGCGCCGTCGAGCCAGCGCGTCTTGGCGCCGCCCTCATAGTTCCACAAGCTGTCGGGTTGATACGGACCGTAGTCCTGGCCGCAGCCCTTGGCGGCGAGATTGCTGGTGTTCACGCCGCCCGGGCGCACGCCCTTGGAGGCGCTGATGTAGTACAGCTGCCCGTCGGTCGCCTGATAGGACAGTTCGGCCTTGGGATTGAAACCGGCGTTCTTTGCCTTGCCGGTGGACAATGTCGGGCCGCCGTTGCTCCAGCCATCCTCGTAACGAACCGTGGTGTACTGCAGCTCATACCAGCGCAGACCCGCAGTCGCCTTCCAGCGGCTGGTGATCGCATAGTTGAGCTCGGTGAACACCGCCGATTGTTTGGGAGAGTAGTCGCCGTGCTGGGAATAATTGGTATCGCTCAATGGCAGGTACGGGGCCGAACTGGGTGAGTTGCCGAACAGCGCCGCATAGTTCGGAGTGAGATAATCCACATAGTAGTGGCGATTGGCATTGTTGAAATAGGCCCCGGCCACTCCGCTCAGCGCCCAACCGGCGGGATTGAACGCCAGCCGCGCTTCCTCGGTCAGCTCTCGGGTGGTGACGATGGGCGCGTACACGTTCGGCACGAATTGACCCTGAGGAATGTTGTCTTCCAGCGCCTCGGTCTCATCGTCCGGCGTGGTCTCCTGGCGGTGCATGTACGAAGTAGTGGAGAGCAAGCTGCCCCAACCCAGATCGTAGTTCATGGTGATGTTACTGAGCACGAAACGATCCGAATAGGCCTCGGACACGTTGAAGGGCCGCGCCTGGATCAGCGGACCGCCGGACTGGCCGGTGGGCACGTCGTAGTCCGGCGGGCCGCCCATCTGCAAATCCTGCACCCACACCGACGGCGTGATCGTGAAGGCATCATTGACGGCGATTTTCAGCAGGGTACGGCTGTATAGTTTTTCGGTGTTGACGTCGCGCACGATGGAAGTGGGCTGCGCCGGCGAGACGGGGTAGGCCGGTTGGGCACCGGGGTTCGGCGCCCAGACACCGATGTAACGATCGATGAAGCCGCTGAAATCCTTATAAGTGCCGACGATGCGCAATGCCACCCGGTCTTCGATGAGCGGCGTGTTGTACATGGCGTCCAGGCGAACATTGCGGCCGCCGTGCTGCGTATCGGATCCCTCGACCTTGACTGCGCCTTCGATCTTGGTGAGGTTCGGTTGATTGGTGATGAAACGGACCGTGCCGCCCATCGAGCTTGCGCCGTAGAGAGTGCCCTGCGGGCCGCGCAGCACCTCGACGCGGGCGAGATCGTAAAGATCCGGATCGATGCTGGCCGTGGCGCCGTCGCCGCCCGAGGGCAGGATGGGTGTCTCGTCGACATACAACCCAGTGGTCGGCGCGTTGCCGCCGACGGAGGCAACGCCGCGGATCGAGTAACTGCTGCGCCCGGGACCCGCCGAATTCAAGGTGACCCCCGGAATACGCGCGGCCAGGGTATTGAAATCCTGCACGCCGAGTTCGGCCAGGGATTCCGAGGTAAAAGCAACGATGCTCAAGGGGACTTTTTCCAGGCTTTCGCTGCGTTTTTCGGCGGTGACGATGATGTCTTCGAGCGTGCCCGATGGCTCTGCAGTCGCCGCCGCCTGCTC
>WNFJ01562073.1_pt4 | contig 13637 bp, 13 predicted proteins | sample 5400461 | NCBI WGS metagenome assembly WNFJ01 (sample SAMN13153349, study PRJNA577476) | soil metagenome | isolation source: 115 cm saprolite on Douglas fir-dominated hillslope | place: USA:California | collected 2013-09-17 | reverse complement strand
ATCAACGTTCTGTTTGCGCTAGTCTTCGGCTTCGGATCCGCGTTAGCGGGATTCGCTGGTGTCGTCGCAGCGCCGGTCATGAGCATCTATTCGAATATGTGTATCGGCATCGTCGTGACCACGTTTGTCGTTGTGGTGGTCGGTGGCCTGGGCAACCTCAAGGGATCATTCTACGCCTCGCTCATAGTTGGCATGACGGATACTTTTGCCCAGGCGTTCTTTCCGGAGGCTGAACTCTTCGCAGTTTATGCGCTGCTGATTGCCGTGATGATCATCCGTCCGCACGGGCTGTTCGGCGCGGTAGGCAGGTTGGCATGAGTGCAGAATCCTTGGGTCGCAAAGAGAGTGAATTTCAACCGTTGAAGCTCTCAACGTCGCCAGATTCGCGCCGTGTGTCTGCCGCGCTTTTTGTGCTGACTGGCGCGGTTATTTGTGCCCTGCCGTCGTTCGCATCAGGGTATGCAATGACGCTCGCTATTGAAGTCATGATTGCAGGTGTCTTTGCGTCGGGCATCAACCTTCTGATCGGATACGCCGGGCTCGTTTCGTTGGGGCAGGCTATGTTTCTCGGCCTTGGAGGCTATGGTATCGCCATTGGCACGGCGCTGCTGGGATGGCCGCTCTGGGTTTCCGCGCCGATCACGCTTGTTGTCGTCGCGATGATCGCGGCTGCTATCGGTGCAATCTGTACCCGAACCCGTGGCGTCGAGTTTTTACTGATTACGCTTGCGTTCTCGCAGATGTTCTGTGGCGCGGCGATTAAACTCCGCTGGACCAACGGGTCCGACGGCATGTCGGGAATTCCCCGGCCGGATCTGTCCCGGCTCGGCCTGAGCGCGGACAGCCCTGCCGTTTTCTACTACTATATCCTCACGGTATCGGCGCTCGCACTTCTGCTGCTATGGCGCATCGTGAATTCTCCCTTTGGGAGCGTACTGATCGGCATTCGCGAGAACGAACGGCGCGTCATGTCGATGGGCTATGCCGTGGCCAATTACAAGCTCGGGGCATTCGCGCTTTCCGCGGCGTTCTGCGCGGTCGCAGGCATCCTGCAGGCGCAATACACTTACTTCGTCAACCCGGACTCGATGAGCTGGCAGGTGAGCGGCGAAGGCGTGTTGATGGTGATTATTGGCGGAGCCAATGTGATCCTTGGACCATTCATCGGAGCCGCGGTCTTCGTCATCGTAAAACAGGCACTAAGTTTGATTACCGACGAGTACAATCTGTTCTTCGGCATCTTTTTCATGCTGGTAGTTGCCTTTTTTCGCGGCGGCATTCTCGGTACCCTCCGCACGCTCATCGGAAAATGGCGATGAGCGCACTCGAAATCCGGAATCTTAGAAAGGCCTTCGGTGGGCTGGAAGTCATCGCCAATCTGAATCTCACGGTTCCGGATGGTGAGCGACATGCCGTGATTGGGCCAAACGGTGCCGGCAAGACCACGCTCTTCAATCTGATCACGGGTTGGCAACCGCCGACAAGTGGCGAAATTCGGATCCATGGCGTTCCGGTACGGCAAGGCCGTCCTGACCTTGTCACGCGCGGCGGGCTGTCACGTTCGTTTCAGAAGAACATGCTGCTTGAAAGCGACCTTGTCACGCGCGGCGGGCTGTCACGTTCGTTTCAGAAGAACATGCTGCTTGAAAGCATCACGGTTCTGGAAAACCTTCGCATTGCCTGTCAGGCATTCCATCCTTCGCGGCATTCGCTGCTGCGGTCACGTACGGAGTTTGCCGACGTCATCCGCAAAGCGCGGCGCGCGGCGGAGCAAATGCATCTGGATACCTGCCTTGATCGCAACGTCAATGAGTTGTCCTACGGACAGAAACGGCAACTTGAAGTTGCTGTCGCCTTGTGCGCGGAGCCGAAGATCCTGCTGATGGATGAGCCCGCCGCCGGGACCTCTCCGGACGAACGAGCGAATTTGGTAAAGCTGATCAACGATCTCTCGCCAGATTTGACCATCGTTCTTGTCGAACACGACATGGATGTTGTTTTCGCGATCTGCGACGTCATTACCGTGCTGAGTTACGGCAAATTACTCGTGACGGGGACGAAGGATGAAATTCAGTCGAACCCACAAGTGATCGAAGCGTATCTGGGGCAGCACCATGCTTAAGGTGAGCGGCGTCCATACCTATTATGGGGAAAGTCACATTCTCCAGGGCATTGCGCTGTCCGTTGGGCCGGCGCAATGCGTGGCAATCCTCGGGCGGAATGGCGCCGGCAAGACGACCACGTTGCGCTCGATCCTGGGTCTCACGCCTGCCCGGCGCGGCCAGATTATCTTCAAAGGTACCGATATTACACAGTTGGCGACCCATCGAATCGTGCGATCTGGAATTGCCTTCGTGCCCGAGGATCGCGGGATATTTCCAACGGTGACGGTAGAAGAACATCTCGCGATCGCTTTTGGCGCGTCGAAGCATCGTCCCTCGCGCAAGCCCATCGAACATGTGTTTGAGACTTTTCCCCGGCTCGCCAAGCGGCGGTACAGTCTCGGCGGACAGCTTTCCGGCGGTGAGCAGCAGATGCTTGCAATCGGGCGCGCGCTTGTGGCCGGACCCGATCTGATGATCCTCGATGAACCCAGCGAGGGGCTTGCACCCGTCATCATTGAGACGCTCGAAGAAGTGCTGAAGAATGTCAAGATGGCGGGAATCCCCATCTTGCTTGTCGAACAAAATTATCATCTCGCGATGCGTTTGGCGGACTACGTCTATGTCCTTAGTCAAGGCCGCGTGCAGTTCTCAGGTGAGACGCCGGCGCTTATAGCGAATGAAGGCATCCGGCGCACATATTTGAGCGTCTAGCAGTACCGCGCAGTTGGGTTTAAGTTGCGCGGACAAGCAACCAAGGAGGAGATACGATGCCGGGCCCACTTAAAGATGTTCGCGTGCTGGATTTGACAGGCGTGGTATCGGGGCCGTTCGCGACCATGTTCCTCGCCGACCAGGGCGCCGACGTGCTCAAGATCGAGCCGATCGGCGGTGACATTACGCGCCGTAGCCGCGCCACCATCGACAAGGCCGGTGAGTTCTCCGCGCTTTTCATCTCCTCGAACCGCGGCAAGCGCTCGCTGTCGATCGACATCAAAAGCGAAATTGGCCGCGAAGTCCTGGCCAAGCTCGTGGCGCAAGCCGACGTGCTGGTGCAGAATTTTCGTCCCGGCACCATGGAGCGGCTCGGCCTCGGGCCCGACGAACTGCGCAAGCGCCATCCGCGCCTGATCTATGTGTCGATCAGCGGGGTCGGCGAGACCGGACCCTATGTCAAGAAGCGCGTCTACGATCCGATCATTCAGGGGTTGTCCGGCTTCGCCGACATCCAGTCGCAGCCGGTGACCAACCGGCCGCAGATGATCCGCACCATCGTCTGCGACAAGACCACCGCGGTGTTCACCGCGCAGGCGGTGTCGTCGGCGCTCTATGCCCGCGAGAAAACTGGACAAGGCGATCACATTCAAGTGGCGATGCTCGATGCCATGATCTCGTATCTATGGCCGGAAGGCATGATGCAATACACGGTGATCGGAACCGAGGCGGTAGCCGCCGATCCCAACGACCGGCCCGATCTCGTGTTCAAGACCAGCGACGGCTACCTCACGGCCGGCACCATTTCGGATTCTGAATGGCAGGGATTTTGTAGAGCTTCCGGCGATCCCGAGCTCGCCAAGGATCCGCGTTTTGCAACGCCATCGGCGCGCTCGCTCAACGCCACCGCGCGGATCAACAAGATGGCGGAGTACATCGCTCGGCATACCACCGCCGAATGGCTGGAACGGCTCGACGCAGCCGACGTTCCCTGCGCGCCGATCCTGCGCCGCGGCGAGATCATCCATAACGCGCAGGTGGTGGCGCGCGACATCATCGCGGAGTTCGATCAGCCGATGGTCGGACGGGTACGGCAGCCAAAGCCGGCGGCACGGTTTCAGGTCAATGAAGCGGCGATCGGTGGCCCCGCGCCACGCGTCGGCGAGCATTCCCGCGAGGTTCTTCGCGAGCTCGGCTACAGCGATGGCGCCATCGACAGGATGGTCGGTAATCGCGCGGTGCGGATGGCCGGATAGGCCGAACCGAACGAAGACTTTTTCAGGCCGGACGCCGCACGGGCTCGCCTGCAGCCGGCGGAACGTTGGCCGCGGTGCCGCGCTGGTAGCCCGGCCTTTGCTTGATGCGCTGGAGGTAGGGATAGGCATTGTCGCTGATGCCGACGCCGTAAGCGATGGCCCAGTCCAGACACGTGGTGAGCAGGATGTCGGCGCTGCTGAACCGATCGCCCATCAGATAGGTCCGGCCGTCCGCAAGCGCGACTTCCACATGACGCAACTGCTCGCGGAAGTATTCTCCGGCTTTGGCGACGACGTCGGGCGCAACGCCGTAAATATGCCCGAGGGCATCGGCGCGATGACGACGCATCACGTAAAGGCTCGTGGAATCGAGCTCGGCAACAATGAAAAAGCACCATTCCAGCCAGGCGGCAAAGTCGCGTTGGGTTTCCGGAACCAAGGCGCGTTCCGGGGTCGAATAGGTTCGCGACAGATAGGCCACGATCGCGGCGCTTTCGCCGATGCAGAAGTCGCCGTCCTGAAGCAGCGGGATCTTCTGGCGAGGATTGAGCGCGGTATATTCGCTAGTCTTGGTTTCCCCGGTCCTCGGGCCTATAGGACGCGTTTCATAGGCCAATTCCAATTCGTGCATCGCCCAATGCGGACGAACCGTACGGCTCGTTCCAACTCCCCACAGGATCAGGTTCGGTGCTTCGCCCATGTCACCACTTTTCCACGGAGGGACGCAGATCCAGTTCGTGGGTCCAGCCATCCCTGGCCTGATGATGTGCGAACCAGTAGGCGTCGGCAATCGAGTTCGTCTTGGTCAGGCTGTCCGGGGGAATCTCCCTGGCATCGATCCCCGTCGCCGCCTGCATGCGCTGATGGATCGCTTCGCTGTCCACGCCCGCGTCGATCAGCAGGTGAACAACGTGAATATTCTTTGGCCCCAGTTCGCGAGCCATCGCCTGGGCCACGGCGCGCAGGCCGAACTTTGCCGACGAAAACGCAGCAAACCCTTTGCTGCCCCGGACGCTGGCCGTGGCACCGGTGAACAGCATCGTGCCGCGGCCTCGTTTCAGCATGTAACGGGCGGCCTCGCGGCCGACCAGAAACCCTGCATAGCAGGCCAATTCCCAAGCCTTGAAGAACAGCTTTTCGGTGGTTTCCAATAGCGGCTTGTTGACGTTCGATCCGGCGTTGAAGAGACAGACCTCGATCGGTCCAATGGTTTCCTCGACGCGGGCAAACAGATTCTGCACCTCGGACTCCTGGCGGGCATCGACGCTGAAGGCGTGGACGTCGCGCCCTTCGGCTGTCAGCTCGTCGACCAGTTTCTGGGATTTGGCCGCATCGCGCCGGGCGATGCAGACCTTGTAGCCGCCCTCGGCAAACCGCCGCGCCACGGCCGCGCCGATCGCATCACCCGCGCCGACCAGCAGCACAACGCCGACCTTATCTGCCATGGCGTGTCCAACCCGATAAGTTCTTATTTAGTACTATTGATCTATAGCGGGCGTCAGGTCCGTTGTAAACGGAATTCCGGAGCCAGCAGCCTTTTTGCCGGCACTCGGTACGGGGGTCGCATGGTGCATCTTTGATCACATTGTCCTGATATCGATTGACTAGTTCTAAAAAAGAACTGTAATGTCCAGAGAGCGTCAGGCGCCGCTGGGCGGGCCGGCTTTTGGGAGGTCGTCTTGGCGAATCCGGTGGAAGCGATTGATGTCGCTGAGATTCTCGCGAGCCTCCCGCGGCGAATCCATCAGGTGATGAACCAATTCGTTGAAACCACGCCCGACCAACCGGCGCTGGTCGAAGATACCGCGACGTGGAGCTATCGCGAGCTGCACCATGCCGTCCGGCAAATTGCGGCGGCGCTTCAATCGCTTGGAATTCGTCCCGGCGACCGGATGATGATTGTCAGCGAGAACTGCGTCGCGCTGGCTGGCCTCCTTCTCGCCGCAAGCCGGATCGACGTGTGGGCAATCGTCGTCAATCCCAGGCTGTCGCCGCGCGAGCTTGACCAGATCCGCGATCACAGCGGAGCGCGACGGGTATTTTTCACAGCCGGCGTCTCGAAGGAGGCCGCGAGCCATGCGGCCCGGCACCAAGCAACGGTCGGTCCTATTGGGCCGCTAAGCGACATCGGCATCGGCGCACTCAACGAGGCGACCACCTCTGAGCCCGTGGAAGAAAGCCGAGATCGACAGGTCGCGGTGCTGATCTACACCTCGGGGACGACGGGAATGCCGAAGGGCGTGATGCTGACCCACGACAATCTCCTTGTCAGCGCGAAAACCACAGCGCATTTCCGAAAAATGGATGCCGACGATAAGGTCTATGTCGTACTGCCGATCTCGCACATCGTCGGCATCTCGCTCCTGATCATGACGCTGATGGTCGGCGCCACGGTGCGGCTCGCCAGCAAGTACGATCCCGCGGCGCTCGCCAAGGCCCTCGCCGAAGAGAAAATTACCATCCTCAACGGCGTGCCGGCGACGTATCAGCGCCTCCTGGAATACAAGAACCTGACAGGTATTCAACGACTCGATCGCGGATCGCTGCGCCTGATCGCGGTTGCTGGTGCGCCGCTCGATCTCGCGCTCAAGTCCCGCGTCGAGCAGGAATTCGACTTGCCGCTTTCGAATGGCTACGGCATCACCGAATGCTCGCCTGGCATATCCGGCGTTCGCTTCGATGCGCCGCGCGCCAACCACGCAGTAGGTACGCTGCTGCCTGGGGTCGAGGCCCGCGTCAGGACGCTCGATGGCATACCGGTGGCGAGAGGTGAGGTCGGGGAGCTTCACGTTCGCGGGCGCAACGTCATGCGCGGCTATTACCGCGCACCTGATCTCACGGCCAAAGCCATCGATAGCGAAGGCTGGTTCAATACCGGCGATCTCGCGCGCTTCGACGGCGATTGCCTCTACATCGTCGGCCGCACCAAGGAAATGATCATCCGTTCTGGATTCAACGTCTATCCAGCGGAGATTGAAGCCGTTCTCAATTCGCACCAGGACGTCGTCCAATCGGCGGTCGTCGGCCGCGCCATTGAAGGAAACGAGGAGGTCGTTGCCTTCGTACAGCTGATTCAGGGCACGACTACGAACTCCAACGAGTTGATGGCCTATGTCGCGCCGCAACTGACGTCGTACAAACGGCCGTCCGAGATCGTGGTGCTGCCGGCGCTGCCGGCAACTTCCACCGGAAAAATTCTCAAACACAAATTGGCGGAGTCGCTCCGCAGCGCCTGACGTTCGACTTTAAGTGGATTAGAAAATCGAAAATCTAATTTTGGAGATCAGCCGTGGAAAAGCGAAACGCGACCGTAGCCGTTGTCGGCGCCGGGGACTTCATCGGCGGCGAGATCGCCAAAAAATTTGCGTCCGAAGGTTTTACGGTCTTCGTCGGACGCCGTCAGGGAGAAAAGCTCGCGCCGCTGGTCAAGGAAATCGAGGCGGCGGGCGGAAAGGTGTTCGGACGGGCACTCGACGCGCGCAAGGAGGAGGAGATGGTCTCCTTCCTGGGCGACGCCGACAAGCATGCCCCATTGGAGGTTTGCGTCTTCAACATCGGCGCCAACGTGAATTTTCCGGTCGTAGAAACGACCGAGCGGGTTTTCCGCAAAGTCTGGGAAATGGCCTGCTATTCCGGCTTTCTGGCCGGACGCGAGGCCGCGCGTTTGATGCTTCCCCGCGGCAAGGGCAACATTTTCTTCACCGGCGCGACCGCGAGCATGCGCGGCGGATCGGGATTTGCGGCATTTGCCAGCGCGAAATTCGGACTGCGCGCGGTCGCGCAGTCGATCGCACGCGAGCTCGGTCCGAAAAACATCCATGTTGCCCATCTCGTGATCGATTCGAGTGTCGACACGGAGTGGGTGCGCCAGCTGATCGCTAACCGCGAAGGCCCGCAGGCAATCGAGAATCTCGATCCGAATCGCCTGATGCGGCCGGCTGCCGTCGCGGAAGCCTATTGGCAACTCTATCAGCAGCCGCGTGATGCCTGGACCTTCGAGCACGAAATCCGTCCCTTCGGAGAGAAATGGTAAGGGAGCGCAGCGGTGGAACTGAAACTCTCAAAGCAAGATGCGGCATTTCGCGACGAGGTACGGGCCTTCATCGCCAAAAATTATCCGCAGGAGATGCGCGTTCCCAATCCGGAGACGGACCTGACCAAGGAGCAATCGATGCTCTGGCACAGGATTCTCTACAACAAAGGCTGGATCGCGCCGCTTTGGCCGAAGGAATATGGCGGCACCGGCTGGTCTATCACGCAGCGCTTCATCTGGGAGCAAGAGACCTCGCGCGCCGGAACACTACCGCCATTGGCCTTCAGCGTGACCATGGTTGGACCCGTCATCTACACCCACGGCAACGAGGCACAGAAGAAAAAATTCTTGCCGGGGATTTTGTCCGGCGACGACTGGTGGTGTCAGGGCTATTCCGAGCCGGGCTCGGGCTCCGATTTGGCGTCGGTTCGGACCAAGGCGGTACGCGACGGCGATCATTACATCGTCAACGGCCACAAAACCTGGACCACGCTGGCCCAGCATGCCGATTGGATCTTTTGCCTGGTCCGTACCGATCCGGCAGCCAAGGCGCAGGCCGGCATTTCGTTCCTGCTGATTGATATGAAAAGCCCGGGCGTCACCGTGCGCCCGATCATCACCATCGACGGCTCCCATGAGATCAACGATGTGTTTCTGGAAGACGTCCGAGTCCCCGTCGAAAACCTGATCGGCGAGGAGAACAAGGGCTGGACCTATGCAAAATTCCTGCTCGGCAACGAGCGGACCAGCATGGCCGGGATCGGGCGTTCGACGCGCTATCTGAACCGGCTGAAAAAAATCGTGAAAGCTGAAATTGCCGAAGACGATCCGTCATTGGGTGAATTCGTCAAGGACATTGCGCGCGTCGAGCTTGATGTTCTCGCGCTTGAAGCGACCGAACTGCGCGTGGTCGCGCAGATGTCGCGGGGGATAAACACGGGACCGGCGGCATCACTTTTCAAGATCAGGGGCACCGAAATCTTCCAGCGCATCACCGACCTCACGCATCGCGCGATCGGCAACTACGGCCTTGCGCTTCGCGAGCATCCGGCGAGCGATAATATGTTCATGCCGGGGCCAGACTACGGGCATACCGCGTCGGAAAAATATCTCAACGCGCGCAAGCTTAGCATTTACGGCGGATCGAACGAGATCCAGCGCAACATCATCGCAAAAGCGGTGCTTGGTTTGTAACCGGCTCGCACGAGGCGCCAGGTGGATATTCAATTTACAGAGGAACAGGAGCTCTTGCGCGATAGCCTTCAGCGCTTGCTCCGTGACCAGTATGATTTCGACACGCGCCGCAAGATCATCGCGACCGAAGAAGGCTGGAGCCGAAGGCATTGGGCTGCCTTCGCTGAGCTTGGGCTGCTGGCGGCGCCTTTCCCGGAAGATTTTGGCGGTCTTGGCGCGGGCCCTCTGGCGAGCATGATCATCATGCAGGAGTTCGGCCGCAATCTCGTGGTCGAGCCATTTTTGGAAACGATCGTGCTCGCGGGCGGGACCATCGAGCAGGCCGGAACGAGGGCCCAGCGCGAGGAATTTTTGCCGGAGATAGCGGCTGGAAAGGCGATTTGGGCGCTCGCGTGGGCGGAGGGACGCTCGCGCTACGATTTCAACAGCGTCGCCACGGTCGCGGAGCGCCATGGCGACGAATATGTCTTGAGCGGCTCAAAAGCAGCCGTGATTGGCGCGCCATGGGCCGACAGACTGATCGTTACGGCGCGCACGTCGGGCGGTCTGCGCGAACGCGGCGGGGTCAGCCTCTTCGTCGTAGACCGGCAGTCCGCCAATCTTCACTTGCAAAGCTTCAAAACGATTGACGGCCGGCGCGCCGCAGAAATCACGCTGACGGACGTGCGGGTCCCGGCCAGTCGGATGTTGGGCGAGGAAGGCGAGGGCGTAGCGATTCTGGAGGCATGCCGTGACCGCGCCATCGCCGCGCTTTGCGCCGAAGCCGTAGGCGCGATGATTGAACTGAATTCCGCGACGCTTGAATACACCAAGACGCGCAAGCAATTCGGCGTCGCGCTAGGGACGTTCCAGGTCTTGCAGCATCGCATGGTCGACATGTTCATCGCGCTGGAAGAATCGACCTCCCTGACCCAGCATTTGAATCTGACGCTCGCCGAGAACGAGCCGGGTTGCTCGAAGCTCGCATCCGGCGCGAAATCGAAGGTCGGTGAGGCGGCGCGGTTTGTCGGCGAACAGGCGGTGCAGCTTCACGGCGGCATGGGCATGAGCGACGAATTGAACATCGGTCATTACTTCAAGCGGATTGCTTCCATCAACATCCAGTTTGGCGATCCGACCTATCATCTCCTGCGATACGCGCGGGAAAACTGATTTGCCGCGTTCCGAAAAGCGCGGCGGCTGCTGTCTTAAACCAGATAACCAGAGGTGTGACATGAATGAAGCAGTGATCGTATCGACAGCCCGCACGGGAGTTGGCAAGGCCTATCGCGGCGCGCTCAACAACACCGAAGGCCCGACCATGGCCGGGCATGTCATTGCAGAAGCGGTCAAGCGCGCCAGGATCGAGCCGGGTGAAGTGGAAGATGTGGTGATGGGCTGCGCGATGCAGCAGGGCACCATGGTGATGAACGTTGCGCGCAAGGGCGCGATCCGCGCCGGACTGCCGGTGACGGTCGCCGGCACGACGATTGATCGCCAATGCGCGTCCGGGCTGCAGTCGATTGCAGTCGCCGCCCGGTCGGTGATGCTCGACGGCGTCGAAGTCGCGGTAGCCGGGGGCGTCGAATCGATCAGCCTTGTGCAAAACGACCACATGAACCAGTTTCACGCGGTCGACGATGAACTGATGGCCATGAAGCCCGAGATTTACATGTCGATGCTCGAGACCGCGGAAGTCGTGGCGGAGCGCTATAAGATCTCACGCGAGCGGCAGGACGAATACAGCCTTGAATGTCAGCGCCGAACGGCCGCGGCCCTACAGGGCGGTCGTTTCAGCGACGAAATCGTTCCATTCAGGACAAAGATGGCGGTGATGGACAAGGATACCAAGCAGGTGTCATTGAAGGAAATCACCCTGACCAGGGACGAGGGGCCGCGCCCGGAAACCACCGCCGAGGGGCTCGCAAGTATCAAGCCTGTGTTCGAAGGCAAGACGATCAGCGCGGGCAATGCGAGCCAACTCTCCGACGGGGCGTCAGCCTGCGTGATTATGAGCGAGAAGATCGCCGCGAAGAAGGGTTTGAATCCGCTCGGCATCTTTCGCGGTTTCGTCGCGGCGGGCGTCGAGCCGGACGAGATGGGCGTCGGCCCGGTTGCGGCGATCCCGCGCCTGCTCAAGCGTTATGCCCTGAACATCGATGACATCGATCTGTGGGAATTGAATGAAGCCTACGCCGTCCAGGTGATTTATTGCCGCGACAAATTGGGCATCGATCCCGAGAAACTCAACGTCAACGGCGGTTCGATCTCGATCGGACATCCCTATGGCATGACCGGGTCGCGTCTCACCGGACACCTTCTGATCGAGGGACGTCGCCGCAAAGCCAAATACGGCGTGGTGACCATGTGTATCGGTGGTGGCAAAATCGTCCAGTGAAATACTCCCGACAGGGCTCGCCGATGCCGATAATGTCGTTCCAGCCGGCGCTTGAAGTTTAACGCGGTCTGATCCGCAATCGCTGAAACAAATTTGGAGAGTTACGTGAAAACAGCCATCACCGAATTGTTCAATATCGAGCACCCGATCATCCAGGGCGGAATGCACTATGTCGGCTTTGCCGAACTCGCAGGCGCGGTCTCGAACGCGGGAGGGCTCGGCATCATCACCGGTTTGACGCAGCGAACGCCTGAATTGCTGGCCAAGGAAATCGCCCGCTGTCATGACCTGACCGACAAGCCGTTTGGCGTAAACCTGACGTTCCTGCCCTCCTTCTCGGCGCCGCCTTATCCGGAATATATCGCCGCCATCAGGGAAGGCGGAATCAAGATCGTTGAAACCGCGGGACGTAGCCCGGAACAATACATGCCGGCGCTGAAGGCCGCGGGCATCAAGGTGATTCACAAATGCACCTCGGTTCGGCATTCGCTCAAGGCCGAGCAGATCGGCTGCGACGCGGTCAGCGTCGATGGCTTCGAGTGCGGAGGGCACCCCGGCGAAGACGACATGCCCAACATGATCCTGCTGCCGCGCGCCGCGGAGGAGTTGAAGATTCCGTTCGTTGCGTCCGGCGGCATGGCCGATGCGCGCAGCCTTGTCGCCGCGCTCGCCATGGGAGCGGCCGGCATGAACATGGGTACTCGCTTCATCGCCACGAAAGAGGCGCCGGTGCATGACAACGTCAAGAAAGCGCTTGTTGCCGCGTCGGAGCTGGACACCAGGCTGGTGATGCGCGCGATCAGGAATACCGAGCGCGTGCTGAAGAACGCCGGCGTCGACCGTTTGCTGGAGATCGAGCGCGACAAGGGCGCCAAGCTCAAGATCGAAGATATCCATGACGAGGTGGCCGGGGTCTATCCCAAGGTCATGATCGATGGCGACATGGATGCCGGTGCCTGGAGCTGCGGCATGGTCGTTGGCCTGATCCACGACATCCCGACCGTCAAAGAGCTGATCGATCGCATCATGGCGGACGCCGAGCGCCTGATTCGGAGCCGGCTGATGGGATTGCTTGCCGCCGAAAGCAGGGCATCTCTGGAAGTCGCCTGAGTCCTTCGCTCTCTATAAACGCCGACGCCGGAGGTAGAAGACGATGCCAACCTATTTCTGCACGACCCTGGAGGGTCGGCTCACGGCTGAACAGAAAGGCAAAGTTGCCGGCGAGATCACGCGCGTCCATTGCGAGGTCACCGGCGCTCCAAGCTTTTTTGCCCAGGTCATTTTCGATGAGGTGAAGCCCGGCAACTACTTCATGGGAGGCGCGCCGCTGAAGCATGATCAGCTCTTTGTCTACGGCCATATCCGAAGCGGACGCGCCGCCGTGGACAAGTCGCGAATGATCGCGCTGATGGCGAAGGCGGTCGGAGACGCGGCAAAAGTGGAAAGCAGCCGCTCGGTATGGGTCTATGTCGGGGAATTGCCGCCGCGGCAAATGATCGAATTCGGACACTTGTTGCCCGATGCGGGCGACGAACCGGCCTGGACCGCGGCGCTTCCCGCAGCGGATCGCGCATTCATGCAGTCAATTGGGAAATAGCTATTGGTGAGACGATCGGGTTCGTGACTTCGACGGAATCAAAACGGGAGCGGTTGCAATGGCAGAAGATCGGATCGAGGTCGACACCGGAACCAGCGAGCTATTGTGCGAAATCAAAGACCGCGTCGCACTCATCACGCTCAACCGTCCCGAGGCGCGCAACGCGCTCTCCGACCGCCTGACCCCGGCGCTGCGGCGCATGATCAAGCAGTGCGGCGATGATCCCAAGGTCGGGGCGCTCTTGATTACAGGCGCGGGCAATGCCTTTTGCGCCGGAGGCGATGTCAAGGGCATGGGGAGCAACGCAACTAAAGCCGAAATATCGATCGAACAACGCGTCGCCGATTTGAAAATGAAGCAACGA
>WNFJ01462591.1_pt1 | contig 13639 bp, 10 predicted proteins | sample 5400461 | NCBI WGS metagenome assembly WNFJ01 (sample SAMN13153349, study PRJNA577476) | soil metagenome | isolation source: 115 cm saprolite on Douglas fir-dominated hillslope | place: USA:California | collected 2013-09-17 | reverse complement strand
CTACTGGGGCGCATACAACGTCTGTTTTCTGGGAGGTGAACTCAAAGACCCGGGAAAGACCATCCCTCGCGCCGTGTTGCTATCCATTCTGCTGGTCGCGGGTCTATATCTCTTGATGAACCTGAGCGTCCTAGGCGTGGTGGACTGGCATGAGGTAACGGCCGCCGCCCAATCGAACAATAAGCTGTACATATTTTCGACGTTTATGCAGCGTATTTACGGGTCCTGGGCCGCGAACCTGGTCACCGCATTGATCATGTTGACGGCGTTTGCATCGGTATTCTCCCTGGTGCTGGGCTATTCCCGCGTGCCGTACGCTGCTGCCCTCGACGGCAACTACTTCAAAGTGTTCGCGCGGGTCCATCCGGTTCATCATTTTCCCCACGTCTCGCTACTCGCGCTTTCAGCCGCCGGTGTGCTGTTTTGCTTTTTCCCATTGGCCGACGTAATCTCGGCGCTGGTGGTCATTCGCATCCTTCTGCAATTCATCGTTCAGGCCATTGGACTCATCGTGCTGCGCATTCGCAGGCCGGATATGCCGCGCCCGTTCCGCATGTGGATGTATCCGGTTCCAGCACTCCTGGCAATCGCCGGATTTGGTTATATCCTCGTCGCACGGCACAATTTCCTTAAAGAGATTCGCTATGCCGCCGTGATCCTGATTGCCGGACTTATCATTTACACGGTCCGCGCCTGGCGTAATCATGAGTGGCCCTTCGGGGCGCCGCTCTCTACTCCCGCCGAAATTCAGGCAAGCTGATGGCTGACTCGTTCCCTACTCCCGTCCCCAACCTCGCGCGCGCCAACGGCTCCGCCCTGGATCCCCTGCGCGAGCCGCTCTTCCGCTCTCTCTGGTTTGCCGCGGTAATTTCCTACACCGGCACCTGGATGCAGAACGTAGGCGCAGGCTGGCTGATGACCCAGCTCACCACATCGCCGCTCAAAATTAGCCTTGTCCAGGCCGCTAGCACCTTGCCCGTTTTTCTGGTGATCCTTCCAGCCGGGGCGTTGGCCGACATGGTGGATCGCCGCCGGTTCCTTCTGATCACGCAAGCCTGGATGGTCGCCGCCGCAGGCCTGTTGGGAATCTTCACCCTGTTCGGCTATGTCACTCCTTGGATTTTGCTGCTCTTCACTTTCATCCTCGGACTCGGCGCTGTCATGAACGACCCTGCGTGGCAAGCGCTCACTCCCGACATCGTCTGCCGCGAAAACCACGCCCCCGCAGTAGCTCTAAACTCCGTTGGCTTCAACGTAGCTCGCGCCGTCGGCCCCGCTCTCGGCGGATTGGTAATTGCCGCCACCAGTTCCGGCATCGCCTTCTTGATGAATGCCGCATCTTTTTTCGGCGTGATCTTCTTTCTCTATCGCTGGAAGCGCCCGAGCTTCGAGCAAGCGCAAACCGGGCGCGTCCTCGAATCCATGCGCGCTGGCTTTCGCTTCCTCCGTTCCGATCCTCTGGTGCAATGCGTTCTAATTCGCACTGGCGCATTCAGCGTCGCCGCCAGTTCCCTGCTCGCGCTTCTGCCGCTAATTGCCCGTCATTGCCAATATGGCGCCACCGGATACGGCCTTCTTCTCGGCTCCTTCGGGTTGGGCGCGCTCGCCGGAGCCGCCATCCTTCCGCACCTGAGAACACGCCTCTCCGTAGATGGCGTGGTCGCGGCCGCCATCGTTCTCTTCGCCCTAATGACGTTCGCTGCCGGACGGGTACACGCTTTTCATTGGCTCAACCTGGTGCTCTTCGCCAGTGGCGCCGCATGGATCGGCATCCTCGCCTGCCTCAACGTCGCCGCGCAAACCATGTCGCCACCGCGGATGCGCGCGCGCGCACTCTCTATGTATCTGCTGGTCTTGCAGGGCGGCATGGCGCTGGGAAGCGCCGCCTGGGGAGCACTAGCGACAAATGTCGGCGTCCCGACTACAATGCTCTGTTCCGCAGTGACATTGATTTTGGGTTTAGTTACAGTGCGGCGTTACCGGCTTACCGCGCGCGAGCTGGAGCTGTCGCCCTCTGTAGTGCGGGACTAACTTCCTCGGGGCAAGACCACTTCTAACATCAGGAGAAAAACTATGCGTAACACCAAGTTATGGTTGGGGATTCTCGTCGTTCTCTGTTGTTCAGGATTTTCACTAGGGCAAATGGCAGCGCCGCCGCCGGCGAAGACTCCGGGAGATGCGGTCAATGCGGTTTTGACTATCGCTGATGGTGAGTTCGTGGGTGCTGCTGACGCTATGCCGGAAGACAAGTACTCATTCGCCCCGACCACCACAGGCGAGTTCAAAGGAGTCCGAACTTTTGCTCAACAGGTTAAGCATGTAGCCGCGGTCAACTATATTTTCGGGGCGGCCATCCTGAATGAGAAACCGCCCGTCGATGTGGGCGGTGAGAGTGGCCCTGACTCGGTCAAGAGCAAGACGGAGATCATGCAGTTCCTCAAGGACTCCTTCGCCTACCTGCACAAGGCAGTGGCTTCGATCAATGACAAGAACGCATTAGATGAGGTCTCATTGTTTGGTATGAAGCTTTCACGGCTCAGCGTAGGAACCTTTTCGACGGCGCATCCCTTCGACCACTACGGCCAGATGGTGGAATATTTGCGGATGAACGGCATCATTCCGCCGGCCAGCCGCCCGAAGAAGTAGTAAGCGGAAAGGAAAACCGGTTCACCCCGGAGACACAGAGAAAGCAAAGGCAACTTCTAGCCACGGCTTTACGCGGATCAACACGGATAAATTTCATTTTTCTGATCCGTGCGAATCCGTGCAAATCCGTGGCCAAGCCTTTGCTTGTGCCTCCGCGCCTCGGTAGCGAGAGTTTTTATACGCACCCATAGTGCCAACTATTTTCCGCTACACCCCTTGCGAAGTTGCCGGATTTTCCCTAGCATCCCAGATGAAAGCCGGCCTGCAAGGTTGGTGATGACGGTAACCGATTTTTGAACCAATGCTTGAATGAACGGGGGCCTGTCTCGAATTAGATCCGGTGTGCCATGCTCCGCCATGCGGAGACGCCTAAAGGGTCTCGGTGGGTTCCCATACGTCTACCGACGGTTCATTCTCGGCCCGCCACACGGCCTAGTGGGTCGGCTTGTCGCTTAACTTCCACCACTCTGCCTTCGCCTCTCTGCTAAACTAATACTTCCGCTGCATGCTCTGCATCTAATTAATCAGTGTTCCCGAGACTCTTTCAAATCGGTAATTTCGGCGTCCCCACTTACGGAGTGCTCGTCGCTCTCGGCGTTCTGGTTGGCCTCTGGATCAGCGTCCGCAACTCCGCGAAACAGGGAATCAACCCAGAAAACGCATGGGATTTCGGCATTGCGGTTGTGCTGGCCGGAATAGTTGGCGCGAAGGTGCTGTACATTCTTGTGGATTGGCACGCCTATCTTGAACATCCGCGCGAGATTTTCAGTCTGGCTACATTGCAGGCGGGCGGGGTCTTCTCTGGCGGGCTGATCGCGGCCTTCGTGGTGGCCGCATGGTTCCTTCGAAAATATCAGATGCCGGCGCTCGGCACTTGCGATGCGTTTGCTCCAGGTCTCGCGATGGGTCACGCGATTGGACGTCTGGGCTGTTTTGCTGCTGGCTGTTGCTATGGAAAACCCACCAACCATTTCTGGGGCGTGACGTTCACGAACCCCATAGCAAAAGCCGTGGTGGGAACGCCCTTGAACGAAGCGCTCGAGCCAACCCAGCTATTCGAGTCGGCGGCCGAGTTGGGCATTTTTTTTCTTCTCACCTGGATGTTGAAACGCAAAAAATTCGATGGCCAAATCTTTGGTGGGTATCTATTCCTCTATGGCATCGCCCGCTTCTTCATCGAATTTTTGCGCGGCGATGAAGGCCGTGGGTCCGTTTTCGGCGGCGCGATGAGCGGCACCCAGTTGATTGCAATTGGACTCGTCCTCATCGGCGGCTTGATCTGGTATCTGCGGTCCACGCCAAAGGTGGCAATCGCTGCGGCCACGCGCTAGTCTGGGGTGGGCAGGTAAGGGCATCCTTCGCTTCGCTCAGGACAGGCCCTGCCCCTGGCACGAAAATCTTGGGACATCCGGATCAACGAAGCTTCATCGTGGCCCCCGAGCATGCCAACGAGCGCCTCGACCAGTTTCTAGTCTCGCAGCTTCCCGAAACCAGCCGCGCCCGCGTACAGCAGCTCATCGCGCAAGAAAAAGTCCTCGTGGACGGAAAGGCGCCGAAGGCATCTCTCCACCTGCGAGGAGGCGAGAAGGTTGAAATCATTGCCCAGGTTGAGAGACCGCCGCTACGCGCCACCGCCGAAGAGATACCCCTCGACATCGTTTATGAGGATGATGATGTGGCGGTGATCAACAAACCATCCGGCATGATGGTGCACGCCGGTGCGGGCGCAACCGACGATGACCGTAATCGCGGGACCCTGGTCAACGCACTGCTGCACCGTTTCGGTACCCTCTCCGAAGTCGGGGGTGAACTGCGTCCGGGAATTGTCCATCGCCTGGACAAAGAAACCAGTGGACTCATCCTGGTCGCAAAAAATGACAGCGCCCATCGCAAACTGGCGACTCAATTTTCTAACCGGTACGTGAAGAAAACCTACACTGCTCTAGTCCAGGGTTGGCCCAAAAATGACCGAGGCACAATCGCCAGTCCGATCAGTCGCGATGCCATCCGCCGTATCCGCATGACGACCCGCAGGAGCGGTGGCCGCGAAGCTATCACTCACTACGAAGTGCAGCAAAGAATCCAATCCGACTTCGGCAAATTCACTCTACTGACATTAAAAATCGACACCGGGAGGACCCATCAGATCCGCGTACACATGGCTTCTCTGGGACACCCGGTGGTGGGCGATACTCTCTACGGCGCGACAGGAGAGTTTCGTAGCCAGACCGGCGCCACAGTCTCTCTGTCTCGAAATTTCCTTCACGCTGCAGGGCTTCAGTTCACACATCCGCACACTGGAAGTGTTCTTGTCTTCTCGTGTCCTATTCCGGAACAGTTAAGCGAATTTTTGCGACTCCTAAGGTGAATCCAGTCGCCCGGAAGCAGCTATAATTAAGTTCAATGCAACTTGCCCGGCGCATTCGCCTCATCCTGGTTGCGGCTTGTTTGTCAGCATTCCTCGCCGTTGGAGCCGCCCAGACTACGGACGACCTGCCGTCCGCTCCCTCGGCCGTTATTCAGCAGAAGGCCAAGCCGGCCCCGACGCCAGTGCAGCCAACCCCAACACCATCAGCAGAACCAAGCTCGGGCCAACCCGGGGAGGCACCGACCGAGCAGATACCCGCCGCGAAAACGAATAATGACGCGGATAGTGGAGCGCCCCAAGAGAACCAAGAAAACAGCGATGCGCACGTCCCAATCTTCCCGGTGGTCGTGAATGAAGTCAGTGTGGTTTTTACCGTCACCGACAAGCACAACCACTACGTCAAGGACCTTGCTAAGAGCGATTTCAGGGTCATCGATGACGAGAAGCCGATAGCGGAAATTCGCAGTTTTCGTCGCGAAACGGATTTGCCAGTGCAGGTTGGGCTTCTGATTGACGCCAGCAACTCCATCCGCGACCGGTTCAAGTTCGAGCAGGAATCCGCGATCGAGTTCTTGAACCAGACGATTCGGCCCAAATACGACCGAGCATTCGTAGTGGGCTTTGATGTGGCCCCGGAAGTTACGCAGGACTTCACCGACAGTACAGAGGCCCTGTCCAAGGGAGTGCGCATGCTGCGTCCCGGCGGCGGCACCGCGATGTACGACGCGCTCTATTACGCGTGCCGCGACAAGCTGCTGAAGTCGCCGCAGACTGGCGCTGTACGCCGCGCAATCATTTTGGTCAGCGATGGCGATGACAACGCCAGCCATGTAAGCCGCGAAGAGGCCATTGAAATGGCGTTGCGCGCCAACGCTATCGTTTACACGATCAGCACCAATTTTCCCAGCGGAGGCAGCGGAGATAAGGTCCTGCAGCGGATTGCCGATGCTACGGGGGGACGCGCGTTCGTTCCGTTTCAACTTACCGATGTTGCGAATGCCTTTGGGCAGATTCAGAACGATCTGCGGAGCCAGTATGCGCTCTCCTATCGCCCGGCAGACTTCAAGCACGATGGCCGGTATCGCACAATTGAAATTCTGGCTCAGACCCACAAAGGCCTGAAGGTCCGCAGCCGTCACGGTTACTATGCTCCGGCAGAGTAAGAAGAGCAGTCGTTGTTCATTGGCTGTTGGCCTCCCAGATGCCAGCAGGAGCGGCCTGAGGCCTTGCAATGTTGAATTCTCCAAATCACCGGTGGTTCGGCTCAATCGCTCTTGCCAACGACCAACAACGAACGACCAATGACGATCTTCTCCCGTTTGACGCTTTCATTACCTGATCTTTAGACTCAGGTCTGGAACATCTTGAAAGGTAGCCCTTGAGCGCAACCGAAACTACGGCCAGCACCAAACGCGAGATCGAAGTTGAAATACCCACGGAGGAAGTGTCACGCGAGACGGACGTGCTGGTGCAGAAATATCAGAAACTCGCCCGGATTCCCGGATTCCGCCCCGGTCATGTACCGCCTTCCATAATCCGCCAGCGTTTTTCCCAGGACATCCAGAACGACGTTGTCGACGCGCTGGTGCCTCGCTATTTCCGCAAAGAAACCGAGCGACTCGGCCTGATTCCGGTTTCGCAGCCCCGGGTCACCGACCTGCACGCTCACGAAGGCCAAGCCATGCACTTTAAGGCCAGCTTTGAAGTCATGCCAGAGATCAAGGTCGAAGGCTACAAAGAGCTGCGCGCAGAACATCCCCAAATTTCCGTCACTGAACAGGAAGTGGAAGAGTCGCTCAAGAGCCTGCAAGAACAGAAAGCAACATTCTCCCCGATTGAAGGACGCACCATCGCCGACGGAGACTATGCCCAGGTTTCTCTCGATGGCACTCCGAAGCGCGACGAAGAGGGCGCCAAGCCCGTCCACATGGATGATGTGCTGGTCGAAATCGGCGGCAAGAACACGATGCCGGAGTTCACCGAGAACCTGCGCGGCGCCGCACCGGGAGACGAGCGCGTGTTTGAAGTCAATTATCCTCAGGACTTTTCGGACGAGCGGTTGCGCGGCAAAACTTTCACCTATCGGGTCAAAGTGAATGCGATTAAGCAGAAAGCCTTGCCCGAGTTGAATGACGACTTCTCGAAAGAGCTCGGTGAATTTTCTACTCTTGACGAAGTGCGCCAGCGCATCCGCGAAGGCATAGAACATGACCGCCGGCAGGCAGCAGAGCGCGAGGCGAAAGATAAGTTGCTCGCCGAACTCGTCCGCCGGAACGATTTCGAGGTCCCGGAAGCGCTAGTGGAGCGCCAGATTGACGTTCGACTCGAGCGCGGGCTTCGCGCTCTGGCGGCGCAAGGCATGCGCACCGAAGATATGAAAAAAATGGACATGGCGCGCGTGCGAATGGGCCAGCGCGAACAGGCGCTGCAGGAAGTCAAGGCTTCCTTGTTGCTGGAAAAGATCGCTGACCAGGAGAAAATCGACGTCGGCGACGAAGAAATTGACCGCGAGATTGAAGCTCTGGCGGGACAGACCAATCAGGCGCCTGATGCGATCCGCGCTCGTTTGACACGTGATGGAGCGCTGGATAGAATCCGGAACAGGATCCGCAACGAGAAGGCCCTCGATTTTCTGTACCGCCAGTCCGCGTAGGCGGAGCGCTTTCAATCCCCCAACAACCCGGCTTCCCGGGGAGGAGTGTGAGAAGTGAGCGAGAAAGACGCACGCATGATGTTGGTGCCCATGGTCATTGAACAGACCGGGCGGGGTGAGCGGGCATACGACATTTACTCCCGGCTACTGCGCGACAACATTATTTTCATCGGCACCCCGATTGACGACAACGTCGCTAACCTGGTCATAGCACAGATGTTGTTTCTCGCCCAGGAAGACCCGGAAAAGGACATCCAGCTCTATATAAATTCTCCCGGCGGTTCGATTACTTCGGGTATGGCGATCTACGACACTATGCAGTACGTCAAGAATGATGTGACTACAATATGCATTGGTCAGGCGGCCAGCATGGCAGCAACACTGCTGGCAGCCGGAGAGCCGAAAAAACGATTAGCTCTACCGAATTCACGGATTCTGATCCACCAGCCGCACATGGGCGGACTATCAGGTCAGGCGACGGATATTGACATTCATGCGCGGGAAATTCTGCGTATGCGTGACATTACTAACCAGCTGCTCTCCAAGCACAGCGGGCAGAAGCTGGAGAAGGTAGAAAAAGACGTCGAGCGCGATTTCATTATGAACGCGCAGCAGGCGAAGGAATACGGAATCATAGACGATATCATCTATAAGACGCGGTAGGCTGTATGATCGGCCTTCCGACGACCAGCTTTCCGGGGTCTCGGCGCAACGGTTCTGGCTGAGAGCGTGAAAGCAGGACAGCCTGGCTCTTAACGAATAAGGAGTAATGCCGAGTGAAGAACAGAACCGGAACTGAAGAGATTCTTCGCTGCTCGTTCTGCCATAAATCGCAGGACGCTGTCGCCAAGCTGATCTCGTCCCCGAGTGACTATCCCCGGGCGTACATTTGCGACGAGTGCGTGGCGGTCTGTAATTCCATCCTGGAAGATGATAAGGCCGCGACTCCTCCGGCCACGACTCCTAACCAGCTTCCCAAGCCGCATGAAGTGAAGGCTTTTCTCGACGAATACGTTATCGGGCAAGAGCAGACCAAGAAGAAGCTGGCAGTCGCGGTTTACAACCACTACAAGCGGATCTATATGAACCGCCAGAAGACATCGGATGGAATTGAGCTCGCGAAATCGAACATCATGTTGATCGGCCCGACCGGCACTGGCAAGACGCTAATGGCTCAGACTCTCGCGCGCATGCTGGACGTTCCGTTCGCCATCGTGGACGCGACTACCCTCACCGAAGCCGGCTATGTCGGAGAAGATGTCGAGAACATTATTCTGAAGCTGCTGCAGGCTGCGGACGGAGACGTTGGCCGCGCCCAGACCGGGATTATCTACATAGACGAAGTGGATAAGATTGGCCGCAAGGACGAGAACCCTTCCATCACTCGTGACGTTTCTGGCGAGGGTGTGCAGCAGGCGCTGTTGAAGATTCTTGAAGGCACGATTGCCAATGTTCCTCCCCAGGGTGGGCGCAAGCACCCGCACCAGGAATTCACCCCGGTGGACACTACCAACATCCTCTTCATCTGCGGTGGCGCGTTTGTGGGTCTCGACAAAATTATCGGCCGCCGGGCAGGCCGCAAGTCGCTGGGGTTCAAGGCAGAAGAAGCGCAGCCAGTCGAGCCGGTTGTCGAACGCAAGCACAATTTCGAACTGCTTAGCGAAGTGCAGCCAGAAGACTTGATCAAATTCGGCCTGATTCCTGAGTTCGTGGGTCGCTTGCCTGTGGTCGGCGTCCTGGAAGACCTGGACGAAGCCACTCTGATCGAAATCCTGACTCGCCCAAAGAATGCTATCGTCAAGCAGTACCAGCGGTTATTCGAATTCGAGAACGTTCGGCTCAAGTTCAGCGAAGACGCGCTTCGAGCTGTGTCCCGCCAGGCGATGGTTCGCAAGGTTGGTGCCCGGGGCTTGCGTATGATCCTCGAAGAGCTCATGCTAGACCTGATGTACCACCTGCCAAGCCAGAAGAAAGTCAAAGAATTCGAAGTCACGCGCGAAATGGTTGAAAAACGCAACGTTTCGCTTACTATGATGGAGAAGGCAGGATAAACCAGCTCTTAGCCTTTAGCTGTTAGCTCTCAGCTTTTCGTGGCGGCGCAAACAGGCTTGATACACTAGGTTTTAGGCTAAGAGCTAAAGGCTAATAGCTAGGAGCTGACTTTTTCGTGACCGCAGCTAAGGAAAAATTCGAAACCAAGAAACTCCCCATGATGCCCATTCGGGACGTGGTCATCTTTCCGTACATGATGACGCCGTTCGTCGTCGGTAGGGAGTCGAGCGTACGCGCCCTGGAAGAAGCTTTGGCTGCGGACAAGAAAATCTTTCTCGCCACGCAGCACGATGCCAGCGTGGACGAACCCAAGGCCAACGAGATTTACCAGGTCGGGACGGTGGTCAATATTGTCCAGAGCCTGAAGCTGCCGGACGGCAACATCAAAGTGCTGGTGGAAGGTATTGAGCGCGGCAAGGTCCTGCAGATCACCGATACCGAAGGCTTCATGCAGGCCACAGTCCGGCTGGCCCGCTACGCAGTTGAAACCAACACGCAGCTCGAATCTGCAATGCAGCGGGTCACTTCCCTGTTTGAGCAGTATGTGAAGCTCTGCCAGTCGCTCAATTACGAGACGATGATTGCGGCCGTGCGGATGGAAGATCCGGCAAAGCTGACTGACACGATTGCAGCCAACCTCCAGCTTTCGATTGAAGAAAAGCAGGAACTGCTTGAAATTTTCGATCCGGCTGAACGGCTGACCCGCATCGCTGATGTGCTCGACATCGAAATCGAAAAGCTCAACATGGACCGCACGATCCAGTCGCGGGTCAAGCGGCAGATGGAGCGGGCGCAGAAAGAGTACTACCTCAACGAGAAGATCAAGGCTATCCAAAAGGAACTGGGCCGCGGCGAAAAGAGCGAATTCGACGAGCTTAAGAAGAAGATCGAAAACGCCGGCATGCCGAAGGAAGTCCGCGACAAGGCAGTCCAAGAATTGAAGAAGCTCGAAGCTATGCCGCCAATGTCGGCAGAATCTACCGTTTCCAGGAATTATCTGGACTGGCTGCTGGCAGTGCCGTGGAAGAAGCGTTCAAAGGAAATCCGCAACATTTCCCGCGCCGAAAAAGTCCTAAACGAAGATCACTATGGGCTGGAAAAAATTAAAGAGCGCATTCTTGAGTTTCTCGCTGTCCGGCAACTGGTAAAGAATCCCAAAGGCTCGATCCTGTGTTTTGTCGGCCCTCCCGGAGTCGGCAAGACGTCTCTGGGAATGTCGATCGCCAGGGCGACCGGCCGCAAGTTTGTCCGCATGTCGCTGGGCGGAGTCCGAGACGAAGCTGAAATCCGTGGCCATCGCCGCACCTATATTGGCGCACTGCCTGGGCAGATCATCCAGATGATGAAGAAAGCTGGGACCAAGAACCCAGTCTTTATGCTGGATGAAGTGGACAAAATGTCAATGGATTTCCGTGGCGACCCCTCGGCCGCCCTGCTCGAAGTGCTCGATCCGGAGCAGAACTACATGTTCACGGACCACTATCTGGACGTTGAATACGATCTTTCGCAGGTCTTTTTCGTGGCCACGGCCAACGTTCTGCACACGATTCCGCCGGCGCTCCAAGACCGCATGGAAGTGCTGCGGCTCCACGGTTACACCGAGCCCGAGAAGGTTGAGATTGCGAAACAGTTTCTGGTCAAGAAGCAGATGGAGCAAGCGGGCCTGAACGAGAAAAACGTTAAGTTCACCGATGATGCCATCACTGGACTCATTCGGAGTTACACGCGCGAGGCGGGCGTCCGCAACCTGGAACGCGAAATTGGCAACGTCTGCCGCAAAATCGCTCGCAAAGTGGTGAAGGAAGGCCAAAGCGTTACGGTCACAATCACCGCGGAAAACGTGAACGACTTCCTCGGTGTGATCAAATTCCGCGACACGCTGGCACATGAAAAGAGCGAAGTCGGCCTGGTCACTGGCCTTGCCTGGACCGAAGTCGGTGGTTCGATTCTCAGTACCGAAGCTACAGTAGTTGACGGGAAGGGCAAACTCACGTTGACCGGCAAACTAGGCGATGTTATGCAAGAATCGGCCCACGCGGCTATGTCCTACATACGCTCGCGGGCGCAGCGGCTCGGACTGACGCGGGAGTTCTACCGCAATTTCGACATTCATGTGCATGTTCCGGAAGGCGCGATACCGAAAGATGGCCCGTCGGCTGGAATTACGATCGCCACGGCGATTGCCAGTGCGCTCAGCAAGATCCCAGTCCGTCGCGACATCGCCATGACTGGCGAGATCACGCTGCGTGGCAAGGTCCTGCCAATTGGCGGACTCAAAGAAAAGCTGCTTGCAGCCCATCGTGCGGGATTATTTGAGGTCATTCTTCCCCAGGAAAACGAGAAGGATGTGGCTGAAGTCCCCGAGAATCTGCGCAATGCCATGAAGCTGCGTTTTGTGGACACCATGGACCAGGTGCTTGCGGTAGCGCTCGAATCACCTCTGCCAGAACCGGGAATACCCGCGGAAGCGCAGCCGATGGCGCCGCCGTTGACTTCACCCTCGGAAGGACCAACAACAAGGCAGTAAAAAAGCCGTCCTTATCGACGAGCGTCCAGCTGCTCAAAGAGTGAACGCACTTCCCGCCAATCGGTGCTGTTTTTCCCGGGACAAAGCCGCATGAACTGCTATGCTAGCTTTTAGTAGTAATTAGCCGACAAGGCACGCCCGCATATCAGAAACCATCGAGAGACGATAAGAGTTCAGATATGTCTACTTCCAACTTAAGGAACAGCGAAGTTGGCTTGTTTCCAGAATTGCCGGCTCCGGAAAACGAGGAGCGAACTACAGGCATACTTCCGTCGCAGACCATACGAGAATTGATCGATGGCGGGAGAGTGGCCGGCAGCCCGCCCATCACGCCGGAACAAATTCAGCCAGCGAGTCTCGACTTACGCTTAGGGGACATTGCTCACCGGGTGCGGGCGAGTTTTCTTCCGGGCCCGAATAGCACGGTCGAAGCGAAAATCAACGACCTCAGGATGACTCGAGTTGACCTGACCAGCGCGTCAGTTTTCGAGAAGGACTGTGTTTACATTGTTCCCCTACTCGAGGAAGTTCACTTACCCGACAACATTTCTGGAAAAGCAAATCCGAAGAGCACCACTGGCCGCCTGGATGTCTTCACCCGTCTGATTACAGACTACGGCGTCGAATTTGACCGAGTGCCCGCCGGTTACAAGGGCAAGCTGTACGCGGAGATTGTTTCCCGGACATTTACCGTCCGTATTCGAGCGGGAATGAAGTTAAGCCAACTGCGATTCGTGCAAGGAGTCGCCGACTCTCAAGACCGCGAGATCAAGAAGCTGGATCGCGAGCAGACCTTGGTTTACATGGACGAAAATAGTCCCACCAAGGCGCGATTGGACCGGGGCCTCAGGATTACAGTCAACCTGGAAGCCAGCGAAAAGGGTGAAGTCATTGCCTACAAGGCAAGGCGGAATGCACCGGTAATCGAACTGGATCGGATCAACTATTACTCGCCGGAGGAGTTCTGGGAAGCGCGTCAGCAGGGTACGGCTAAGGGCCTCATCCTTGATGCGGGGGACTTTTATATTCTTGCGTCCCGAGAGCGGGTGCGCGTCCCCCCTGATTTCGCCGCGGAAATGGTCCCGTTTGATCCTTCCGACGGCGAGTTCCGAATCCACTATGCCGGGTTCTTCGACCCAGGCTTCGGATACGGTTCCAGCGAGATAAAGGGCACGCGGGCGGTACTGGAGGTGAGGGCCCACGAGGTCCCGTTCTTGCTCGAGCACGGGCAATTGGTTGGGCGCTTGAACTATATGCCTTTGCTCTCTCGCCCAGACAAGATTTATGGCGTTCAGATCGGGTCGTCGTACCAACAACAGGCGCTTGCCCTGAGCAAACAGTTCCTTCGCCAATGAGCCGCTGGCGAACCCTCCACCTCACGCGCTAGAATCTG
>WNFJ01453400.1_pt5 | contig 13640 bp, 11 predicted proteins | sample 5400461 | NCBI WGS metagenome assembly WNFJ01 (sample SAMN13153349, study PRJNA577476) | soil metagenome | isolation source: 115 cm saprolite on Douglas fir-dominated hillslope | place: USA:California | collected 2013-09-17 | reverse complement strand
ACGTCCAAGCCGAGCCCCAGGTCGACCGAGAACGCCGCATGGCCCCCGCCCGAGAATTTCGGGGCGGCGAGGTAGTTCGCCCGGAACAGCACGGTCGCCCCCGGGCCGATCTCGTAGAACGAACGCGCCCCGACACGCACGGCCCCCACCGATTGCGCGTCGAACTCCGGATCCGCGGTGCGCCGGATGAATCCCGCCTCCACGCTCGCATACGTGGCCACGTCATAGGCGACCCACGCGCTGACCTCCGTCGCCGTGAAGCCGCTGGTGGCTGAGCTCCCGGTCGCCGGATCGAGGGTCAAGCGCACGACTTCCGCCTCGGCAGAGAGCCTCCGGTAGCGAGCGGACGCCGCGCCGCCGAGCCCGGTCCCCTGATAACGCAGTCCGGAGGCCACTTCCCGATAGCTCCCGAGCGCGAACTGGGGTCCGATGGTGACGTTGACCTGCTGGGCCAAAACGGCCCGGGAAACGAGTACCAGCAATGCGACCCCCGCCGCCGCTCGAGTCACCGGGGCCCCGCTCCGCCCGGCTTCGGGAGCGGCACGAGGGTGAGCTGCACTTGCTGGCGCCGGGCCACATTCTCCTTTGCGATGTCCTGATTGCGCCGTGCGATCTGGTCGCGCAACAACCGATTGTAGAGGATGTTGCCCGCCGCGGGCCGCGGGGCGGGTTTGCGCAGCGTCATTACGAAGCCCGTGACCAGCGCCGCGCCCCCTACCACCGCCAGCTCGCGCTTCGAGCTCGAGCCGAGGCTCGAGTTCTCGAGCCCAAGGGTGCCGACCAGCGCACCCCCTGTATAGAGGAAAGCGAGCCCCAGGGGACGCCAGCTCTGCGGCGGCACCTCCGTCTCGGGGAGGTACTGATAGCCGGGCAGGCTCGTGAGGGACGGCAGGGTATCTACATTGCCGTGGCTCACACGGATCTGCTGTGAGGCGGACGATGTGTTCTGCCCCAGCCGCGCCTCCACGACCACCGTGTACACCCCCGCCGGCACCGGATCGCCGCCCGCGAGCCGGGCAGGCCAGCTCAGGTTCACCTGGCCGTTCCAGGCGCCCGAGTCGATCACATAGCTCCCACCCGCGGTCCCGATGGCGCGCGTCACCACCCGCGCAGGCTGGGTGACCGTAAACCGGATGGGCACCGCCCCCCGCCCGCCTACGAAGCTCGTACTGTCGACGCGCAGCTGGCGCACGAGCAGCACCTGGCGCAACGCGACGTCGAACGCGGAGTACGCCTTGGGCGATATGCGGTTCGGGTCGAGCTGCCGCTCCGGGTCGATCAGGACGACCTGCTTGAACGCATCAACGGCTTTAAGGATGGAATCCATGGCGCCGTAGGTGAAGCCGAGCAGCTCGTACGCCCGCGCGCGCTCGGGCCCTGTCAGGCGCTCGCGCAGCGCGGCCCGGGCGAGGGACAGCACCTGCCGATACTCGAGGTTGTCGTACGCCTGCTGCGCCTGGCGCAGGGTGGCGTTCTGAGCCGCCTGCGCGCTGCCGGCCGCCGGCACGACGAGACCCGCCAGCAGGGCGAAACCATAGAGGTGCCGGATCATGCGCTCATTCCGGGAGCAGGGTGTAGCGCTTGCGGACGGTGTTGCTCGCGTCCACTTGCACCGTTTCGGTTTTCGTCTTGAAGCCGGCGCGCTCGATGCGGATCGTGTGGCGGCCGGGCTTGACCGCGTATTCGATCAATGGCGTCTGACCGGCATCGACCCCGTCGATGTAGACCTCGCCGAACGGGTCCGCCGCGATGGTAAGGAACCCTTGCGCCTCGACCGCCGGCGCCGCCTGCCGCGGCTTCGCCGGAGGTGGCCGGCGCGTTGCCGGTACGCGAACGGTGTCTTGAATCCGTACCGTGTCGACGAGCGGTACCGCTGCACGCTCTCCACTCCCTCGGCGCCCCAACGTGAGGTATCCCCCTACTCCGGCCGCCACCACCAGGAACCCGATCACGGCCGGGGCCCGCGACCGGCGCCGCGCGGGTGGAGCCGGCTTGCGCGCTTTCGCGGATGAGATCGGTGTCGTGGGCGCGCCCGTGATCTCGGTAGGCGCATCGGCCGTCGTCCGGGAGCGCGGCCGAGCGGCGCCGCGGGACTTGGCCGGCGCAGCCACCGGCTGCTCCGGCCAGACGGCTGTGGCAAATTCTTCCATTGTGGGGAAGCGCTGGTCCGGCTCCTTGGCCAGAGCCCGCGAGACGGCCACTGTGAGCGACCCGGGGATGCCGGGCCGCTTGGCGCTCGCGAGCGGCGGCTCCTCGTAGATGTGCTTGTAGATGATCGTGTGCACCGAGTCGCCGCTGAACGGCAGCTCGGCGGTGATCATGCGATAGCCCACCACACCCAGGGAGTACTGGTCGGCGCGGCCATCCACGGGGGCGCCCTTCCCCTGCTCGGGCGCCATGTAGTGCGGCGTACCGATGATCATCCCGGTCGCCGTCAGGCCGGTAGCGGCCTGGAGCGCCTTCGAGATCCCGAAGTCGGTCAGCATCACGCGGCCGTCGTGGTCGAACATGATGTTGGCGGGCTTCACGTCGCGGTGTACCACGCCGCGCTGGTGGGCGTGCCCCAGGGCGCAGGCCGCCTCCCAGAGAATCCGCTGGATCTCCGGCACGGGGAGCGGCTCTTTCTTGTCGAGCAGATCCTCGAGCGACGTGCCGGAGACGTACTTCATGACGAAGTAGTTGAGGCCGCCCTCGCTTTCGACGCGGTAGATGGGGATGATGTTGGGGTGGTCGAGCTTGGCGGCGGTCTTGGCCTCCTGCTGGAACCGGCGCACCACTTGCTCGTCCTGGGAGACGTCGGGCGGGAGCACTTTGATCGCGACCTCGCGCTCGAGCGTGAGATCGTGCGCCAGGAACACCTGGCCCATCCCCCCCTTGCCGAGCAAGCGCTCGATCCGGTACTCGCCCTCGATGAGACGCTGCAGCCGCTCGCGCACCAGGTCCACGCTGCTGGTGCTCGTGGGTCCGTCCCCACCCGAAACGTCAGCGCCGCAGGTCGAGCAGAACTTGCTGCTCTCGGGGATCGGGGTGTGGCAGCGGAAGCACTCGACCACGCCGTTGGTCATCGGCGGGTCGGCGTGATGGGAGTCGACGACGGTCTGCGGGCGGACAGCCGGTGCTTGGCGCGTAGTGGCGCAACGGACACGGCGGCGGCAGCCGGAGGCACCGGGAAGACGGCGTTGCTGCAGTCTCCCGGGACGAGGAGGGGGGCAACCCCGACACAGACCTCGTAGTTCGTCGTCGTCCCCGCGAAGTCGACGACCACGAGGTAGTAGTCTCCCGTCGCGAGTGCCGGCGTCCGGTTCACGTCCGAGCCCGCTGCCGTATCCGCCAGCACGATCTGCAACGCGGTGTCGGTCGGTTGCGGCACCCTGACGATGTACAGGTCGAGGTCCTTGAGAGAGTCTGGGTGCACGCCAGGAAACGCGTGCATCCGGACTCGCGCTGTGGAGCCAAGCCCGCCTTGTGCGTAATGGAATCGGATCCAATCCACGTCATGCGGATTCTCGATCGTCAGCGTGTCGCGGAACGGCGACTGGAGCGTGGGGTGGAGGTCGGCGGCGTTGCAGGAGTTGTCGTCTTCATGCGCGTCGGCCGGTAGCTCGCTGGCGTAGCCGTCGAGTACGGCCATCCCGTAGGGCGCCGCCTGACTGTAGATCGTGATCGCGTGCAGCCCGCCAGCCGGGGCGTTCTTGAACGCTACGATTGTGGAATCGCCGTTCGCTTCGTGCGGCGCGAACCCGAGGCCGTGACACGCGTGGGAACCCGGGCCGAACGTCCAGGAGTCCGGGCCAAGGGCGTATGTCGTACCGGTCCACGCGAGCGAGTCGGTCACGAACGTCGAGAACGTGCCGTGCACTGACGGTGCGCTGAGAATGATCGTCAGATCGCGGGTCGTCGCATGGCCATACCGATACCAATCGACCCCGAGGGAGTCGCCGCGCTTCAACGGCTCGAACAACAGGGCCGGGTTGAACACGAGGAACAGATTGTAGACGGTCCCCGGGTACGGCCACGGCCGGGGCGCGTCGAGGTCGAACCGGTGCGGCGCCGTCTCATTGGGCTCGTACACGTCGCGCTTCAACACGTGCGTCGAGTCCGGGCTCGCCGTGACGACGCCGTTGCCGATGAACGTGATTCGGTCGGACTCGGCCGGGGGCGGAATCCAGTACTTCTGCTGACCATAGCCGGTGGTGTCGTGTTGTGCCGAGAGCGGATACGGATACAGGAAGAACGCGCTCTTCATCGATGCCAACACGATTTTGTCGGCGCCGGGGCCGAAGACGGTCACAACTTGACCGTAACGCGCGGTATCAGGAACTACGCTGTCGACTTCGAGCGGCGCCGCGACGCGAATGGTGTCCGCGGCCGCGAGCTGACCCTTGTCGAAGTTGCGTGCGGCCGCCCTGATCACCACGGTGCCGGAGGTAATCCCGACGATGTGTCCAGCGTCGTCGACCGTCGCGACGCTCGAGTTACTCGAGGACCACGTGAAAACGACGTTCGGTATCGGCTGCGAATCGGCGGCTCCGAGGATGCGCCAGGCCGTCGCCGTCGCCGCTGTATCGTTGCCGCGCAGCAGGATCGCAATATGGGTCAGATCGACGTGCACCGACGAGTCGTGCTCGGTGGGATAGACGCACGTTGCGACGACTGCACTGATCCCCACGATCGTCAGGGCGGCAAGACCGCGACTGCGTCGCATGCACTAATCCGGCGGAGGTGGGAGTCAATGTAACAACGGCCAGTTGGACACCCAAATGACCTACCTCACCTAGAGCCGCCCCCGGCGCTTCAAATCGAGGTATTTGGCCACCACCGCCTCGGCCGCGCGCTCAGGCGGCACGTCCAGGACGATCACGCCGGCGCGCCGCATGTGCCCCAGCGCCTCATCGCGGGCGCGCAGCAGCTCCTCGGCCGCCGCTTTGCGAAACGCGTCGTGCGCGAGGGCGGGCCGGAGCGCCGCCACGGCGTTCAGCTCGGGGTTCTGGAGGGTGACCGCGAGCGGGAGGTGGCGCGGCCGCAGCGAGGCGACGTTCGCCACCAGCGCGTCCGACGCGAAGCGATCGATCACGTCGGTGAACAGTACCGTCAGGGCGCGCTTGCGGTTGCGCCCCGCGAGGTAGCGGAACGCGCCCGGATAGTCGGGCTCGACCAGCTTCGATTGCACCCGCGCCAGCACGTCGAGCACCCGCCGCAGCGCCAGCCGGCCGCGCTGCGGGACCACGAAGTGCTGCACACCGTCGGCGAATGCCATCACCCCAACGTTGTCGTCGTGCTGGACCGCGGTGTAGGCCAGCTCCAAGGCCGCCTGCACCACGTAATCGAGTCGCGACACGCCCGCCGCTTCGGCGGTCATGAGCCGCCCCAAATCGAGCACCAGCAGCACGTGCTGCCGGCGCTCGGCTTCGTACTGCCGCGTGATGATCTTGCCGCGGCGGGCCGTGGCCTTCCAATCGATGTGCCGGAGGTCGTCGCCCGGCCCCCACTCGCGCAGCGATTCGAACAGCCGGCCCTCGCCGAGCCGGCGCAGCGGCGCGATCCCCTGCTCGTGGCGCCGCTGCGCTCGCGCCACCGACGCGCGCAGCCGCACGGTCACGAGCGGCGGGTAGACAGCGGCATCCCAGGGCAGCGCGATGGCCGCCCGGCGGCGCCCCATGCCGAGCGGCCCGATCGAGTCCACCGCGAACCCGCTCTCCGCCTGCTCGCGGCCGCGCCGCACGGGATGCACCGACACCGCGTCGCGCACTTCACCATGCGGCGGGACGCTGACCGGCCGAGGCGGTTGCGTGCCCCCGAGCAAACCGGGCCGCACCTCCCGCACGCGCAACCGCGCCAGGCGCGCGGTGGCATTCACCCAGCGATACGACACGTCGCCTACGCGACCCACGGAGAACGCCGGGGGCGCATCCCGGAAGACGTCGATCGCGGGGGCGCCGGGCCGTGTTGCCAGTGCGGCATCCAGCCAGACGGCCCCGATGAGCAGGACATCGGCAATGAGCATCGCGTCGAGTGCCCACGGGAACCGCAGGCCCAGGACCCCGCACAGCGCAACGGCGACGCCGGCCGCCAGGCCGCGGCGGGTCCAGAGAAGGCCGCCCCACGCGCCGACCAGATACCACACGCCCCAGAATCCGCCGACCACGGCGACATACGCCAGCCATTGAAGGAAGGTCACGCGGTGGGAACTTCCGTTTTGTCGAGGATCGCCTTCAACGCGGCGTCCGGGGTCACGCCCTCGAGCTCGAGCTCAGGAGCCACGCTCACGCGGTGGCGCAGGACCGCGGGCGCGAGCTGCTTCACGTCATCCGGGATCACGTAGTCACGCCCGTCGAGCAGCGCCGCCGCGCGCGCCGCCTTCAGGAGCGACACCCCCGCGCGCGGGCTGGCCCCCAGCGTGAGCGAAGCCGCGGCCCGTGTGGCGCGGACGATCCCGGTGATGTACGCGGCGATCTGCGACTCGACGCGCACCGCCTCGGCGGCGGCGCGCAGTCGTTCCAGCCCGGGGGCGTCTGTCACGCGCGTCACGCCGTACGTCGCCGGTCGATCCGCCTCGAATCCCGTCACCGTGCGGGCCAGGATCCCCTGCTCCGCGACTGCGTCGGGGTAGCCCACGAGCACCTTCATCATGAAACGATCCAGCTCGGCCTCAGGCAGAGGGTAGGTGCCCTCGAACTCGACCGGGTTCTGCGTGGCGAATACGGTGAAAGTCGCAGACAGGGGATACCCGATGCCGTCGACGGTGACGGTGCGCTCCTGCATCGCCTCGAGCAACGCCGCCTGCGTCTTCGCGGGGGCGCGGTTGATCTCGTCCGCGAGCACCAGATCGGCGAAGATCGGCCCCGGCCGGAAAGTGAACTCGCGCGCGCCGGTGAGCAGCGTGACTCCGGTAATGTCCGCGGGCATCAAATCGGGCGTGAATTGGATGCGCTGGAACTTGACATCGAGCGCGAGCGCCAGGGTGCGCACCAGCAGCGTCTTGGCGGTGCCGGGCACTCCCTCGAGCAGGACATGCCCCCGAGCCAGCAGGCACACCAGCGCCTCGCGGGTGGCCGCGGCTTGTCCCAACACCACATGATCCAGCGCCTCTACGACCCGGCGCGCGTCGTCTGCGGGCGAAGCTCCTCCCACACATCCTCCAAGGCTTGGGCGGCCACGAGCGCGCGCTCGGCGCCGCCGGGTTGGGTCTCGGCCTGTTGCAGGCGGCGGACGGCATCCCGCGCGCGCGTCGTCGGCAGCGACAGCTCGAGCGTGCTGAGCCAGGCGCGCTGCTCGTCGAGTCGCAGCACGCCCGCCCGCCCGAGACGCCGTCGCAGTCCGGCCACGATCAGTCCCACCGCGGTGTCGACGCCGCCCGCGCCCTCGAGGCTCACCGCGAGCGCCTCGACGTGCTCGAGCGGAGAACGGCGCCGGCGATCGATCACCGGGCGCGCCGGTCCGAATCGGACCGCCGCGACCGCGAGAGCCACGAGGCCCACCGCGACCAGCTGCAGCAGCGCCCAGCCTGCGGGGGTTCGCGCCAACCAGTCGAGCACCGCGCCCTCGAGTGTTCCACCGCGCCCGAACCCCTGGTGGTACTCGTCCCAGGTGACCCGCCCCCGCGTGGCGGGCGTGAGCAGCGGCAGGACGAAGAAGGGCACGTCCGTGGTTCTCCAGGCACGGTTGCGAAAGTACCCGGGGTCCGCCGCCAGGGTCACCATGCCCCCGCCCGGGTAGCGCAGCCGGAGAATGACCGGCTTGCGGCGCTCGGTCTGAAGCAGCGTATCCCGCTCCGGAACCGCCAGACCGCTGCACCCGGATTCGCGGTCGAGATTGCGGCGCGCCCGACGTCTCGTGTCCAGATTCTGCACCGAGAGCAGCGAATCGAGTGGTCGGAGCACGGCGGTGACCGGCGGCAGCTCGAGGTCCGAGACGGGTTGCTCCACCGGCTGGCTATCGGTCGGATCACCCTTGAGGAACGCGGTGTGGGCGTCCCATCCGGTGCAGCGCGTGATGCCGCCGCCATCGCCGGCGGCGAGCACCGCCCCACCGGAGCGTACGTACCGGACCACCTGCTCCAGCTCGGCCGCGGTGAGATCGTCCGGCGGATCGAGCACCACCAGGAGCGCGGGAGGTCGCCGCGCGCGCGTGAGGTCGTAGAGCGGCGTGCGGCGCCGCTCGAGCGGGCGACCGAGGCGCTGCAACACTTCATAGACTCCCTTCGCGCCGTCCGGCCCCGCGAGATAAGCCGACGGCGTCCCGCCCCCGGCCCCGCCCACCGCGTTGCGCAAGCCCGCGAAGATCGCTACCGCGACCGCCAGCGAGAACAGCGCCACCAGGGCGAGCTCAGGCCGACGCGACATGCAGGGTGATCCATTGCGCTGCGACCCCGAATTCGTCGTACGCGCGAGCGTCGCAGGGCTCCGCGGCGAACACATGGCGGTACAGCCGCTCTACCAGACCGACGAACGACGCGCGGGCCTCGGCGTCGAGCCGCGCCTCCCCGATGTACTCGGCGGGCGTTTTCGACGGATCAAACTGCACGGCCCGGGCGCGCTCCAGCTCCAGCAACAACGCGTTGAACCGGTAGGCCAAGGCCTCGGTGTAGCGGCCGGCGCGCGCCAGGGCGTCGGCGCGATCGTGGTAGGCGCGGGCGTCTTCCAGCCGCATGCCGGTGGGCGCCCTCGACGCCCCCGGCGGGCGCATGGTCGAGCGGTAGATGCGCCAGGCCACGTATCCGAAATGCACGAGGATGGCTACCAACGCCACCACGGCGGCCCAAAAGATCACGCGCGCGAGGATGGGGTGGCCGGCGTCGAGCGATCCGATGGCGAACATGAGCTTCCGCCACCAGGACTCGACCCACTGCAGCAGATGAGACCGCTCGCCCCAGTGATACTCGGACCGGGCGAACACCTCCCGCACCGCGCGCCGCACGGAATCCGGCGGCACGCCTTGCGCGCACAAGAGCAACCACGCGCTCACGGCAGCGTCGTCGTCCCGCGCGCTCGGATCACCCGGCGCCGAGCTGCTGGCTCAAGAGCTCCCCCGCCGTACCCGGAGGTCGTAGTACATCAGCGTGAAGACACAGGGCAGCACGGGCGTGAGGATCACCGGCAGGATCGCCGCGAGCACGAGCAGGACCGAGGCCCAGGAGGATGCCGAGAATCGCAGGACACCCGCGAGTGCCCCGATGCCGATCGACGGAACGGCGACCAGAATGAACGCGACGAGCGCGAGTCCCAGCACCTTGAGCTTCCGGCCGCGCGTCAGGTCCCACGAGCGCCCGAACGCGTCGAAGCTCGAGCCCAGCGGCTCGAGCACGACGACCTGGGTCGTGACGCCGTACCCGCAGGCCACGAACGCCGCGAGCCAGGCCGCGCCGCCGATCAGCGCGATCGCGACGAGCGCGCCGAGCCCGCCGGTCTTGGCGAGCAAGGGGATGGCGATCGCCGCCAAGAACCCGGGCACGATGAAGACGAGGCCGATGACGATGGCCTTGCCCAACCCGACCACGAACAGCGGCCACACCTTCTGCGTACCGAGCGCGAGCGCCTGCCCGAGGCTCGCGTCGCGGCCGAGGTAGAAGTCCGAGATGACGCGGATGACGCCGGCGGTGAGCAGCAGTCCCGCGAAGTATTGCATGACGGCCGCGAGGAACAGGATCGCCGGGTGCTGCTGTGGGCCGGAGAGCTGCGCGTAGACCGTCAGCACGACGGGCAGCCCCAACACGATCACGCCGAGCGCCACGAAGGTGATGAAATGGCGACGGTAAATCGTGAGCGCGCCATCGAGGATTTCCCCGACGCCCATGGGCCTGAGATCAGCCATCGACACTCGCTCCCGCGGAGGGATAGCGATAAGATGAGGACGTGACTGCGCCCGCGCGAGTCCCCGTGCCGTCCGGCCCGCCCGATCTGCGGCAGCAGCACGGCGTGGAAACGCCGGAGCACGTAGAAGTCAGGTTCGAGCTGGCGGGGCTGGGATCGCGGGCGGCGGCAGCGATGACGGACTCCATTCTGCTCCTGCTGCTCCTCGTGCCGCTCCAGCTCCTAGCCGACCGGCTGGGACTCGAGACCGCGCTGGGACGGTGGGCCAGCGCGCTGATCTACCTGCTGGCGAGCTTCGCGCTGTTCGGCTACTACATCCTGTTCGAGGGCCTGAACCGCGGCCGCACGCCCGGCAAGATCCTGCTGGGAATCCGTGTCGTGATGGATTCCGGGCGCCCGATCACGCTGGCGGCGGCGGCCCTCCGCAACCTGGTCCGCGCGGCCGAGTACGCCACGCTGCTCCTGCCCGCGGCGCTCACGGTGCTGCTGCACCGCAGCAATAAACGCCTGGGAGATCTCGCCGCCGGCACCATCGTGGTCCGGGACCACGCGACCGAATGGGGACTCGCCCCGCCCGCGCGGGCTCCCGACGAGCCCGTGGAGGTAGGTCCGCCGGAGCTCTCCGAGGAAGAGTTCCGCCTGCTGGACCGGCTACTAGCGCGGCTCGGCGACCTCACGCCGGAAGTGCAGGTGCGCATGACCGTCGACCTGGCCCGCCGGTTCGAAACCCGGGTGCCGCGCCGCACCACCGATCCGCAGGAGTATTTAGTCACCCTGTTCGAAGAGGAGCGACGCAAGCGACGCAGCCGCTTCGCGACCCGGGCCGCGACCGGCGCGGGACGCACCACGGTGACCGCGGAGCGCTTTGTGGCGCGCAAACAGGACGCCTGGGAAGCGTTCCGTGGCACGGCGGCCCGAATCGAGCGGGTGGGGCTGCGCGCGCTCGCGGCGGCGGAGATTCCGGCGTTCGCGACTCGATATCGCGAGGTGGCCGCCGATCTGGCGCGGGCCCGCACCTACGGTGTGAGCCCGGAGGTGGTCGCCTACCTGGAGCGCCTCGTCTCGGCAGGACACAACGCGGTGTACGGCGCGCGGTCGCGGGCACGCCCGCCCGTCGCGCGCTACGTCCTGCGGGACTTTCCGGCGGCGGTCGTGGAATCGTGGCGCTACGTGCTGGTCGCGTTTCTGCTGTTCGCGATCCCTGCGGCCGTGGGGTACGCGGTGCTACGCGAGCGGCCCGAGCTGACCGAAGAAATCGCCCCGCCCGTCATGGTGAGCCGCGCCGAACAGGCGGCCGAGCGCCAGACCAGGGGCATCGGCTACGCTCAGACGGAGACCGAAGACCGGCCGGTGCTCGCCTCGTGGATCATCAGCAACAACATCATGGTGTGCGTGGCGGCGCTGGCCGGCGGGCTGGTCGCGGGTGTCCTCACGGTGCTCGCGCTGGTGTACAACGGTCTCTCGCTGGGCATCGGCTTTGCCGTGTTCGCGAATCACCACGCCGCAGGCTACCTGGCGACCTTCATCGCAGGCCACGGCGTACTGGAGCTGACGGCCATCTTCATCTCAGGTGGGGCGGGGCTCCGGCTGGCCCAGGCCCTGGTCGCGCCGGGGGACTTCACCCGTAAGGACGCCCTGGTGCTGCAGGGCGCCGTTGCCTTGCGCATGATCGGGGCGGTGGTGTGCCTGCTCGCCGTGGCCGGCGCGATCGAGGGGTTGATCTCCGCAAGCGATGCCGCGCCGAGCTTCAAGTTCGGGTGCTGCTGGTGGGTTATTTCGCGAGCGGGTGGCTGTACCTCAGGACCAGCGGGCCCGCCGCGGCGGCCACCGGAGCCACGGGCACGACTTCACGCTGAAGCGGCGGTGGGACCACCACCGCGCGGGCGGAGAGAAACGCGGCCGGTGGCGCCGGCTCACCTGTCCAAAGCTTGGAGGATGTCGCGCATCTTGCGCGAGAGCGCTTCGATCTGCTTCAGGCCCGCAACCGTTTCCGCGTCATATTTGTCGGCGCCGAGCAGGAGCAGCTGGGTTTCAGCGAGGATCGCGGCCAGGGGGTTCGACAGGTCGTGCCGCAGCCTCCCGATGCGGTCCAGCGTATCGGCCATCTACAGCAGCGAGCGGTAGAGATCGCGGAGGTGGTGATCCCGCAGGTCGCGCACCGCCTGCCACAGATCCGGCTCCGACGTGGCGCAGAAGATCTCCGCCGTGGAGCGTTCCGCCTCGGTGTCCGGCGCGCCGAACAGGACGCGCCCGCGCCAGATCCCGTCCTCGGACCGGCGTACCTGGAGACGAATGGCGATGAGTTGTCCGTCGAATCGGATGGGGGGAAGGTCGTGGACGACCGCTTCGGGCGAATCCGGTGCGTTGTAGCGTGCCGGTTGTCCGGGCATGCTGACCCTAGGGCTGGTTTGCGCAAAGATAAGCGGCGGAGCCGGTTAAGCAATACGGCGCCGCCGGCGCCGCCGGAGGTTGGGGAGGTCTTGGAGGTCGGAGGAGGTTGGGGGAGGTTGGTTCCGAGCGGAGCAACCTCCCCAACCTGCTTTACAGTCTAAACGGCGCCGGCGCGAACGTGATGATGAAGAGCAACAACGCCACCCACGCCAGCACGCGGCGCGACGCCGGCAGCGGCCGTTGCACGTCGAGGACCGGAGGGTGGCCGAGGCGGCCCCGCGACAGCAGCAGCACCATTCCGCCCCAGAGGTACCAGCCGGACCATAATGAGCCAAGCCCGACGATCAGGAGCCAAAAGGCGAACGCCACGCGCTGGTGCCACCGCGGCAGTCGCGCATACAGAATGTGTCCGCCATCCAGTTGGCCCATAGGGAGCAGGTTGAGCATCGTCACGAACATTCCCACCCACCCGGCGAACGCAACCGGATGCACGTCGATCGTGGTGGCGTGACCGAGCAGCAGCCGACGCAGCACGAGACTCACCAGCGAATCCCCGAGCGGGATCTGCGGCGCGCCGCCGAAATACACGACCAGCCCGCGCAACCCCTCCTCCGGAGCGCCCGCGTGACTCAGCGTCAGCCCGAGGATCAGGAGTGGTAGCGCCACCACAAATCCCGCGATCGGGCCGGCGACGCCGATGTCTAGCAGCTGGCGTCGGTCGGATACGATGGTGCGAAGACGAATGAACGCGCCCATGGTGCCGATGAACGACGGGATGGGAAGAGGGATGAAGTACGGAAGCGACACGTCCAGCTGGTAGTATCGCGCCACGACGTAGTGCCCCATCTCATGCGACAGCAGGATGGCGATGAGCGAAAGCGAGAACGGGAGCCCGGTGGACCAGGCGCGCAGAAACCCGGGATAGCCGGGGTGACCGCTCGTGAAAAACGCCAGGGGACCGGAATACGGAATCCCGCCCGCGAGGACAGCACCGGCGAATGTGATCGTGCAAAGAGTGGCAAGGAACAGCAGGATGTGCGGCGCCCAGCGCTCACGGCGCCGGGCGAGCGGGCGTGTGAGGATGAGGTGCCGCCCGTCGGGCTCGTCGGACCAGTAGTAGTTGCCGGGCCGCTGGGCCAGCACGGCGGCGAGCGCGGGAGAGGGCCCGACGTGTGCCGGATGTACAAGTCCATCAACGACTTCCCGATCGGGGAGGGTCGTGGTCCGCCACGCGAGCAGGAACCCGGTCAATTCCACGGCGCACCCTTGACTCGAGGTCGGCGGAACCCTACTATAGCTCTCTCGCACCCCTTCGAACTCCCTGATTCCATTTTCGACGCGTTCACTTCCCCACCCCGGGATATCGCCCGCCGTAGAACTACGGAGCAAAGACACACGTGGATATCGCTGAACTGAAGAGAAAATCCGTCGCGGAATTGC
>WNFJ01049907.1_pt1 | contig 13640 bp, 11 predicted proteins | sample 5400461 | NCBI WGS metagenome assembly WNFJ01 (sample SAMN13153349, study PRJNA577476) | soil metagenome | isolation source: 115 cm saprolite on Douglas fir-dominated hillslope | place: USA:California | collected 2013-09-17 | reverse complement strand
CGCGGGCAGTCATTCACCGGTTCACCGATCTCGTGCGAGCCGGACTGACTCCGCCACCTCCGCCGTTCGAAACTGCTCCGCCGGCACCCCGCGCTCGCGTAACGCCTTCGCTAATTCGCGAACGGGTTCGTCGATTGCCTCGGGCGTCAATTGAAATGTGCCGAAATGCATCGCGATGCTCCGACGCGCCGCGAGATCGACATGCGCCTGCACGGCTTCTGCCGGGTTCATGTGGATGTCTTTCATGAACCACCGTGGCTCGTAGGCACCGATGGGGAGGAGCGCGAGATCGATTGGGCCCAGCCGCGCGGCGATGTCTCGGAAATGGGGGCCGTAGCCGGTGTCTCCGGCGAACAGGATCCGGCGTCCGGCGGCCTCGATTAGGAACCCGCCCCACAGCGCGCGATTGCGATCAAACATGTTACGCGACGAAAAGTGCTGAGCCGGCGTCAGCGTGATCGAGAGGGGTGCGGCGCTCGCCGTCTCCCACCAGTCGATCTCCTCGACGCGACCGATGCCGGCCGATCGGAGCAGCTGGCCGTTGCCGATCGGCGCGACGAGCCGCGGTCGAAAGCGCCGATCGAGCGCGCGCAGGGTCGCCAGATCGCAGTGATCGTAGTGATTATGGCTCAGGAGCACGAGTGCGATGACGGGCAGATCGTCGAATCGCACGCCGGGCGGCCGAACCCGGCGGGGGCCGGCAAACGAGACCGGGCTCGCCCGCTCGGAGTACACCGGATCGATCAGCAGGCTGGTGGCTGCGACTTGAATGAGAAACGTGGCATGACCGATGAACGTGACGACCACCTCGTCTGGTCCGACTTTGGGCGGCCGCTGCGGCTCGACCGGGACCCAGGACGGCCAGGGGGTTCGTGGCGCGAGCAACAGACGCGGCACCATCCAGACCGGCTGGCCATTCGCGCCATTCGGATTGAAGAACCGGCGGCCGTCAAAGTGATCGCTGCGGTGTGTCATGTCAGCGATGATTAGGAGAAGAGAAGTAAGGCGGGGCGCTGCGAGAGAGAAAGGGGACGCCCTTGCCCGGTAGGGCGATCGCGTGGCACCTCTCAAGGCTGGAAGCGCCCGCCGGTGAACCCTTCGTTTCAGCCCGCGACGCAGGGTAGATTCTCGCCGGTCGGGGGCGGGGCGGCCAGGAGTCGAAACTCACCCGGCCCGCGCCCCGTATCAGGGGACGTCCCAACGACTAGTCCAGGGATGGCCATGGGACCTCGGTTGTTGTCCATTGGGCTCGTCGTCACCCGCCACTTGCGGTCAGCCGGCAGCCGTTCCGGGCCCGGCGCGGCGCCTCGATCCCACTGCGGAGCAGCTCTCGTCAGGCACCCCAGCGGTCGCCGGCGAGGGCGCGGGAGCAGGACCTGCAGGCGTCGTGCGGGCGCAGGCTGCCAGTGCAGATCAACGTGAGCCAGGCGAACCAGGCGGCGCGACTCGATCCAGTCGAGGCGCTTCGTTACGAATAGATGGCCTTCGTGGAGGCTGTCCGTCTCGCCCTGCAGACCATCCGGGCACAGAAGCTCAAGAGTGCGTTCTCGATCATCGGTGTGTTCATCGGCGTGATGTTTCTCATCGCGGTGGTGTCGGTCGTTCAAGGGATGAACGGCTATATGACCGACAAGTTCGCCGGGACCCTCCTCGGCGTGAATACGTTCCGGCTGCGGCAGTTTCCCGACGTCCAGTTCGGCAATGTCACCGACTCCACGTGGCGGATGTGGCGCCGGCGGCCGCGCGTGACTTACGACGATGCGCAGGCGGTCGTGCGCGGCGTGGTGGTCCCGGTGCTCGCCGCGTGGGAGTCGAGCACCCGCACCACCCTCATGGCCGGGCGCAAGCAGGCAAAGGACGTGGAGGTCACAGCGGCGACGGAGCTCTACTTCGACATCCGCTCCCTCGCCGTCGAGCGAGGCCGCCCCTTCACGGGACAGGAAGTCCAAGCCGGGGTGCCCGTCCTCGTGATCGGGTACGAGTTGGCCGACAAGCTGTTCGAGGGTCAGGATCCTGTCGGCCGCGAGGTGAAGATCTTCGACCTCCCGTATCGGGTGATCGGCGTGGTCGAGAAACAGGGCAACCTGTTCGGCCTGTCGCTCGACAAGTTCGCGGTGGCGCCGGCGAGCGCCCCGCTCAAGCGCTATGTCAGCGAGCCGCGCGTGGTGGATGCCGTGGCGATGAAGGCGCGCTCGCAGCCCGAGATGCGCGAGGCAATGGCGCAGGCCGAAGCGATCATGCGCGTCCGGCGCCACCTGCGGCCGCGCCAACCCGACGACTTCAGCCTGGAAACCGCGGACGAAGTGCTCGATTTCTGGGGCAAGATCAGCCGCGTGCTGTTCGTGGCGCTCCCCGGCCTCGTGGCTGTGTCGCTCGTGGTGGGGGGAATCGTCATCATGAACATCATGCTGATGGCCGTGGCCGAGCGGACCCGCGAGATCGGGATCCGCAAGTCGCTGGGCGCCCGGCGACGCGACATCCTCCGGCAGTTTCTGGTAGAGGCCACCATGCTCGCCACCGCGGGGGCTACGGGAGGCGTCGTCCTGGGGCTCGGACTGGCGGGCGCGGTGGCGGCGCTGACCCCGCTCCCTGCCGCGGTGGCGCCCTGGTCGATCCTGCTCGGCGTAGTGCTGGGCGGCGGCGTGGGGGTCGTCGCCGGTGTGTACCCGGCGAGCCGCGCCGCGCGCCTCGATCCGATCGCCGCCCTGCGGCACGAGACGTGACCGGCCTGTTCGAAGGCGTCGGGATCGCGCTCGATTCGCTGCGCAGCAACAAGCGGCGGGCGGCGTTAACGATTCTGGGCGTCGCCATCGGCGTGGCGGTTGTCATGGTGATCGCCGCGATGATCAGCGGGATCAACCAGAGCGTCTCGAACGTGATCGAATCCATCGCTCCGCGGACGTTTCTGGTGTGGCGCTTCTTCCAGGCGGGGGTAAACGTCTCGGACGGCTCCGACGAATCAAGCCCGTGGCGGCGGAACCCGGCGATCAAGGAGGTCGAGGCGGACCGCATCGCCCTGCTGCCCTCCGTGCGCTACGTCACCCGGCGCGACGAAAGCTCCGGGACCGTGGAGTTCCGCGACCGGCGACTCGAATCGGTCGAGCTGTCGGGCTTGTCCGCGCAGTGGGTGGAGGTGAACGGCGGCGACGTCAATCCCGGACGCACCTTCACGCGACTGGAAGACCTCGCCAACGATGCCGTGGCGGTCATCAACACGAAGCTCGAGGAGCAACTGTTCCGCGGACGCGACCCGATCGGCCAGACAATCCACGTCGCCGGTGCTTCGTTCAAGGTGATCGGCGTCTATGCGCCGCCCCCGAACCTCTTCAGCGGCGCGACGCCCCCGTTCGTCGGCATCCCCCACGGCGCGTTCGTCAAACACGTGCCTTACACGAAGGGGTGGATGCGGCTCGCGGTCGCGCCGGCGCCGGCCTACACTCAGCAACAGGCGATGGACGAAGTGGTCGCCACGCTGCGCTCACTGCGTGGGCTCAAGCCAGGGCAGGAAAACAACTTCTCGATCGTCACGCAGGACAAGCTGCTGGACTCCTGGAACAAGGTCACCGGCGTGTTCTTCCTCGTGATGTTGGTGCTCTCGTCAATCGCGTTAATGGTCGGGGGCGTCGGCGTGGTCGCGATCATGATGATCTCGGTCACCGAGCGCACGCGGGAGATCGGCGTTCGCAAGGCCCTCGGGGCGACGCGGCGCGCCATCCAGTGGCAATTCCTCGTCGAGGCCTCGACCCTCACCCTGGTGGGGGGCGCCGTCGGGATGCTCGTAGGCGGGGTCGTAGCGTTCGCAGTCTCCCGCTTCACGCCGATCCCGGCGCGCGTGCCCCTATGGTCGGTTCTCGCGGCACTCGCCGCCTCCGCCTTCACCGGCATCGGATTCGGATTGTATCCTGCGAACAAGGCGGCGCGACTCGACCCGGTCGAGGCACTCAGATACGAATAGCGGGGAGTGAGGAGTGCAGCCCCTGCCACTCCGCACTCCACATTCCGAATGCCGCACTCATTCTCTAGGCTGAGACGCTTCGGACGCTTCTAGCGTGGCGAAACGATATTCGCCACTCGGGGAGGCAGTCGGCGGTAAGATCGTTTAGGCCCAATGCGCCCAGGAGGACTGGAACCCCCAGCCTCTTGATCCGTAGTCAGGCTGAGCGCCGCACGGCCCGAAGCCTAGAGGCGGACGAAACACCCCTATAGGGGGATCGGGCTCCAATGTAACGAGCTACACGCGAAGGACGTGATTTTGGGTGAGCCTCGGGGCTCCTTGAGCCCGAGGGTGCGCCCATGATTTCCTTTCCCAGGCGGTCGCGCGCCCAGCACGCGGCCGCCTGTGTCAGGCGGTCCAAGAACTCAGGAGGCTAGAGCGCAGATGAAAGGGCTTAGGCTACCGAAAGAAAGGAGACCAAAGCGGGCGAAGGACCCCCGAAACGTGGGGGACATTCGGGGGGACAAGAACGATGACATTGCACAGTTCGAACCTTACCTGCAGACGTGCCTTTGCGCTCGCGGTCAACACGTGGGCAGGGTACGTCAGCCCGTAGAGGCTACTCCAGAGGGCACTTGGGGCGTAGCCGACGGCTCCTTCGGCAGGCCGCAGCCCAGCGCCATGCCGCTGGCTGACTATATCGCGGAGGTAATGCAGGTGCTCGACGAATCAGACCTGTCTGACGGCGACATCCTCGTCGAGCGTGTCAAAACACTTCGCTAGGCGGAAGAGAACCACGACTATAAGCAAAAGTTCATGGCCCTCAACGAACACTGATGACCTTCGGGAGCAGCGGAGCTTATCGACCCATCTCTGGTCGAATACTCTGGTGACGTCGTACCAGCAGGCCGAGCTCAAGGAGTGGGCGGCGGCCGACGGGCCGTGTCCGCCCGACTAGCGATTCCGCTGTTCGTGGACGGCCTGCCAGCAATACCAAGCTGCCACCGTCCGGTAGGGCCGGAACCGTTCGCCCTCAACTTGAAGCCGCTTCGGTGTCGGCAGGGCCCGGAGACCGTAAGCCAGCGCATAGCCCTTCCGAACCCCGTAGTCCGCGACTGGCCACACGTCCAGCCGGCGCAGCTGGAAAATCAGAAACATCTCGGCGGTCCACGGCCCGATACCGCGGACCACCGTCAAGCGCGCGATAACCTCCTCATCGGAACGCCGGCCGATGCGGTCGAGTGGGACAGTCCCGTCAGCCACCTTCGCAGCGAGATCTCGGATAGAGGCCACCTTGTTGCCTGAGAGCCCGGCGGAGCGAAGCCGCTGGGGAGGCACGGCCAGGATGGCCTCGGGAGAAAGCGCCCCGTCGAACAGCGCCACGAAGCGCTGGTGGATCGCTCGCGCCGCGGCTCCAGCCAGTTGCTGATAGAGGATGCTCTGGGCGAGAGCCGCGAAGTGGTCAGTGGTCGGCCTCGGCAGCCGGAAGGGGCCGGTTCGCTGCATCAGTCTCGCCATGACCTTGTCGCGGCGGGCAAGTTCCGCGGCCGCGGCGGCAAAGGTGGTCTTGGGCATAGTCCCTCGTTGAGTATCAAGCGCTGGGGCCGGCAACGGAGCGAAAGATCCTTCCTGGAACGTGCCGGTGCCACGGTTTCACTGAGGGGAAACCGCCGCGCACATCGCGCAGCGGCTCGCCGCGTTTGCATCAAGGAGCTTCGAGTCGATGACGGAAGCCGGTGCGCCTCGACTTAGTAAGGCGCGAACGGAGAGTCGGAAGCGAGGAATGCCGTCACCTGCCGCGTAAAAGACTCGTGCCACTGGAAGAGAGAACCGTGTCCGGAGTCCGGGTACGTGAGCAGTACCGCGTTCGGGAGGTTCTCGCTCAACCAGTAGGAGTTTGAGACCGGAATCATTTCGTCAGAGACCCCGTTCACGACGAGGGTTGGCTGGCGGATGTTCTTCAGTTCGGCAAAGTGTGCGCCCGTAAATTGCTCCCAGTCACGAAACGACGCCATCTGGGCGGCGGCCACGTTCGGGCCAGACGCGGGGTCCAGGTCCTGTTTGCGTTGCATCAGCCTTTCAACGAATGCCTCGCCCGCTGCCTGGCTCGACTCCGTCAGCGCAAAGAAGATCTTCGCGAGAGGCGCGTACCCCTGGAGCCCGGGATCCTGGATGTACTTGGCGAGCCGCGGCTTCTCGAGGTGCATGATGTCTTCGCCCCCGCGCGGAGCCGTACCGACGAGAATCATCCGGCGAAAGATTGACGGACGATCCTGCGCCATCTGCTGCGCGATCATCACGTCGCACGTCGTCCCCCCAAGGCCATCCAGGAACGCCAAGGCGTGCATCGCCATCGCGGCAATCGTGGATGGCACGCTCCCGGTCGACCGTCCCACGCCGGCGTTATCGAACAGAATGACTTCTCGCTCCACGGCGAGCGGATCCGTGACCGCCGGATCCCAATTGTCGAGCGTCCCGGTGAAGTGCTGAAGACACAGGAGCGGGCGTCCGTTGCGAACGCCGAAACGGCGGTAGGCATACGTTTCGTTTTTCACTTTGAGGAATTGCGTTGGGGCCGTGATGTTGCTGGCGATCGCGGTGGCTGTCATCTCATGACCTCCGTGTCAGGTGTGACCTTGTGCGGCCTATACTGGGGTCAGCCCGGAAAGCACCTTCTCGAGCGTGATCGGAAACTCGCGCACCCTTACGCCGGTGGCATTGAAGACAGCGTTGGCCACGGCCGCCCCGGAGCCGCAGATCCCTAACTCGCCCAGTCCTTTCACGCCGAGCACATTAGCCTTGTCGTCGAAATCGTCGAGCAACACGGCATCCAGCTCGCGGATGTCGGCGTGCACCGGCATGAGATACTGAGCCAGGTCGCGGTTGACGAATGCCCCAACACGCGTGTCCATGACGGCTTCCTCATACAACGCCATGCTCATGCCCCATGTCATACCGCCGATGAGCTGGGAGCGCGCCGTCTTCGCGTTCAATACCCGCCCAACGGCGAACACGCCTAGCATCCGACGGAGCCGAATCTCAGCGGTGTCCGCATCGACACCCAGTTCCGCGAAATGTGCGCCATAGCTGTGAATCGAGAATGCTCCGTAGTTCGGCTCCTGCCACATGCCCACGATCTCGCCATGCGCCTCCAATCCTTCTGGAGGGACGCGGCCGCCTAACGCTTGCAACTTCGCGAGGAGGACTTGACACGCGCGATGAACGGCGACGCTCGTGCTTGCGGCGCCCCACGAACCGCCGGAGCCAAAGCTGGTGGGATACTCCGATTTCCCCAAGTCGACACGTACCCGCTCGAGCGGCAACGCAAGCGCCTCTGCGGCGACCTGCGTCAGAATGGTGTAGGTACCAGTGCCGATGTCGGTCATATCCGACAGGACTACGGCACTCCCGTCTCGCTCCAGCCGTACCCGCGCTTTGGTCGGTACTTGCGGATGTACGCGAATGGCGGACGCCACGCCATAACCGACGAACCACCGGCCGTCACGCAGGCTCGAAGGCCGTGTGGGGCGCCGTTCCCACCCGAACCGACGCGCCCCTTCGCGCAAGCACTCAACTAGCCGACGATCGCTGAAAGGCACTCCACGCTCGGGATCCAGCGTCGGTTCGTTACGGATCCGTAGCTCGATCGGATCGATACCTAACAAGTGCGCCAGCTCGTCCATCGCTGATTCGAACGCCAACAGGCCAGGTGCCTCACCGGGGGCGCGCACGTCTTCCCCTCGCGGAACATCCAGCGGCACCAGGCGATGACGCGTCAAACGATTAGGGGCTGCATACAAGGCGCGAGTTCCGAGAGCGGTCGGCTCGACGAATTCGATGTGTGCGTTCGTATGCATGGTGACGTCATGGGCGAGGGCAAGTAAGCGGCCTTCTCGATCCGCGCCTAGCCGTACCCGCTGTCTCGACGTCGGGCGCACACCCACGAGATGGAAAACCTGTTGGCGGGTGAGAGCGACCTTGACCGGCTGGTCGAGGGTGCGAGCCGCGAGCGCCGCCAAGATCGTCTCGTAATGCACGCGAAGCTTGGAGCCGAAACCGCCGCCCACATACGGGGCGACCACGTGGACGACCTGAGGATCCATCTTGAGCGTGCTCGCAATTGAAGCACGAGCTGCATCGACGATCTGAGTGCTCGCGTAGGCGGTCAAGGCTTGACCTTGCGGCACGGCGAGACACGCGTGCAGTTCAAGCGGCTGCGAAAATGCGTACGGAGTCGAGTACACCTGGTCCACTTTGACTGCCGCCCCAGCGAAGCCTGCTTCGAAGTCACCAACTGCACTGTCGGTCGGCAGGCCGAATACCAAGCTCTTCGGAGAATACGCCTCCTCTTGGCGCGCGGCGAAGTCGAAATGACCCTCGGCGGCGACATAGTCCACGACTACGAACTGTGCGGCGGCTCGCGCTTGCTCGAGCGTTGTCGCGACGACCAGCGCCACGGGGTGCTCGTAGTGATGAATTTCGTCGCTGCTAAGTGTGGGCTCAGCGCGCCAGTACTCCAGCGGGAGGGACTCATCACGTGTGCCTTGTTCTTGGACATTCTGATGAGTGAGCACTAAACGCACACCAGGCATTTGCTCGGCGCGCGCTGTGTCGATCCGGCTTATCCGGCCTTTGGCAATCCTGGAGCCCACGATGAAGCCATAGAGCGGCGGACCGGCGTCCCACTCTTCATATGTGTAGGTAGCCTTGCCGGAGACTTTCAGCGGTCCGTCGACACGGCTAATCGGTTGTCCGGTGATAGTCATCATTGTCTCCTCAGTCCGTACGAGCCGCATCTGCCAGCGTGCGGCAGAGTGTGCGCTTCGCCAGCTCGATCTTGAAGTCGTTGTGACCGCGGCCCACGGCATCGGCCATCGCGACCTCCGCGGCGGCACGAAACGTCGGCATCGTGGCCGACTGACCCTCGAGAGCCGCTTCCGCTTCGACGGACCGCCATGGCTTCGGCGCCACTCCACCTAACGCTATGCGCGCGGTGGTGATCTTTCTGTGACGCGTTTCAACGATCGCCGCCACCGAAACAAGCGCGAACTCATACGAAGCACGGTCGCGCACTTTGCGATAGAGCTGCCGACCGGGAGGTGGTGGTGGCAGCAGAACTGCGGTGATCATCTCGTCAGGCTCGATGACGGTCTCAATATGCGGCGTCTCGCCCGGCAGGCGGTGGAAGTCGCGGACGGCGATGCGACGCGAGTGACCGGTCGCCCCGAGGAGTTCGACCTGGGCGTCGAGTGCGACAAGGGCGACCGCCATGTCCGACGGATGGATAGCGATGCAGGCGTCGCTCGCGCCAAGGATCGCGTGCCCTCGGTTGAACCCTTCAATCGCCGAGCAACCGGACCCAGGATCCCGCTTGTTGCAGCCGGTCGCGGGATAGTAGAAGTAGGGGCAGCGAGTGCGTTGCATCAGGTTGCCGCCGATGGAAGCCTTGTTTCGCAACTGCCCGGAAGCACCGCTTACCAGTGATTGCGTAAGCAGCGGATAGCGGGTCCGCACCCGCAGATCGGCGGCAGTGTCGGAATTCGTCGCCTGCGAACCGATACTTAGACCGCCGTCAGCCAGCTCGTCGATGGTCCTCAGCGGCAGCCGGCTAATGTCTACGAGATGCGCAGGCTGCTCGATCTCGAGTTTCATGAGGTCGAGGAGGTTTGTGCCGCCGCTGATGAACTTCGCACCTGGCCTGGACACCGCCGCTACGGCAGCTGCAGCGTCCTTCGCGCGCTCGTAGGTGAAGGCTTTCATCGCCGTCCTCTCTCCGTATAGTCGCGAATGGCGGCGACGATGTTCGGATAGGCGGCGCAGCGACAGATGTTGCCGCTCATCCGCTCGCGGATCTCGGCGTCAGTAAGGTCAACATCCGGACTCGTTACGTCCGGTGTGACGTGACTCGGGACCCCCGCTTCCACTTCGGCCACCATGCCTAACGCGGAGCAAATCTGGCCGGGAGTGCAGTAGCCGCATTGAAAGCCATCGCGTTCGACAAAAGCGGCCTGTAACGGATGAAGCGCGCTCGGCGCTCCCAGCCCTTCGATGGTGACAATCCGGTCGTCCTCGTGCATGACCGCAAGCGTAAGGCACGAGTTGATCCGCCTGCCGCTGATGAGCACTGTGCAAGCGCCACACTGCCCGTGGTCGCAACCCTTCTTGGTACCGCTCAGGCGGAGATACTCGCGGAGAGCGTCAAGCAGTGTGGTGCGCAGGTCCAGCTCGAGGCGGTACGACTGACCGTTCACAGTCAACTCAATCTGCCCAGAGTATTCGCTGGCAGACGGACGCTCGATGGCTGTCATTGCGCGGCAGTCTCTATGATCCGCGCGATCTCCTGGGAACGCGCGATGAACACGAGGTGACCGCTTCGCAGCTCTGTGGTCTTGGCCCGCATACGGTTCGCCATGAATCGCTCGAGGTCGGGGTTGATCGCTCGATCCTCTGTCGCAACGACGTACCAGGACGGAATCGTCTTCCACGCCGGCGGCGTGGTCAGCGGCTCACCAAACGCGCTGCCGGCGATCGGCTTCTGCGCGGTCGCGAATGCGCGCGCCTGCTTAGGCGGCAGGCCATTGGCGAACACCTCGGGATACTTCGCCGTGTCGATGTAGAGGAACCCGGCGGCATCGGGGACGAGGGCCTTCCCAAGCCCTAGATCGGGGAAGCGTTGCGACAGCCCACCCAAGCCTTCGTTCACGTCAGGGGCGAACGCCGCGACGTACACGAGGGCCTTGACATTCGGACTTCCCGCGGCCGCGGCCGTGATGACGGCGCCGCCGTAGGAATGGCCGACGACGACCATGGGCCCCTGCTGGGCGTCGTGGACGGCGACGACGTTGTAGCCGCGGTCCTGCAAGACCCGCGTGACGTCGTACCAGCCGCTTGCATCGGCCCACGCCCCGTGCACGAGCACAATCGTTGGGGGCGCGTCGCGATCGCGGTGTTCGGCGGAAATCGCCGGGGGGACCAGGGTACCGCCGTCGCTCGCGAGGATCGAGCCGCACAGCGCGGCAGCCGCGACGACGGATAAAGCCAAGCTCTTTCTCAAGTTGCCTCCCCATGGTTGTGACAGACCATGGCACTCAGACGGACATCACCTCCCTGTACGCGAGGAGCCCGAGACCTGAAAGTGCAGGCCGAGATACGAAGGTGCTATGTCGGGATGGCAGGTACCGAGGTACGTTCGAGTCATGCTCGTCGAGACGACGGACGTCGCCGACCGGAAGCGCGCTGAAGCTCTGCTCGCCGCTGAAAAGCAATTGCTCGAAATGGTGGCGCGCGGCCACTCGATGTCGGAAATACTCGACGCGATCTGTCAGCTTGTGGAAACCACAGCCAGTGGGTGTTACTGCAGTGTGGTACTCGTCGATCCGAGCGGCACGCGTCTGGAACACGGTGCTGCACCAAGCCTTCCGGTCAGTTTCGTCACGTCCATTATCGGCCGACCCGTAAACGAAGATTCAGGTCCGTGCGCGCTGGCGGCGTACCTCAACGAACAAGTCATTTCGGCTGACCTCACGACCGAGACACGATGGGCGGCGTACGAGTGGTGCCCAATGGCCTTGGCGCATGGGCTAAAGGCGTGCTGGTCAACGCCGATCCCGTCCACGACCGGCACAGTCTTGGGTGCGTTCGCGCTCTACTTCCACGAGCCCGCAACGCCCACGCTACTCCATCAGGAGCTCATTGAGCAGTTCACGCACATTGCGAGCATCGCGATCGAAAGCGCCCGCACACGGTCCGCACTGCAGGAAAGCGAGGAGCGCTTCCGCCGCATGGCGGACACGATCCAAGACGTCATTTGGATCACTTCGCTCGATCCTGAACGCATCCTGTACTGCAGTCCCAGCTTCGAGCGCATCTGGGGGTTGTCGGTCGAGGCGCTACTTCGGAACCCGCGGCTTTGGAGGGACACAATTCATCCCGACGATCGGGAGCGAGTCATCCATAGGTTTGCGCGCTGGATTGCTGGCGAGGACGTGAGTTATCACGACGTCGAATTCCGCATTGTGCAGCCCGATGGCCAGATCCGCTGGATTCACGAGCGAGGTGTGCTCACGCGGGACGAGCGCGGAGCACCAACACTGGTTAGCGGTATCTCCACGGACATTACGGCACGGAAACAGGCAGAGGAAGGGCTGCACGAGATGCGCGCGGCGTTGGCGCATGTCGCGCGAGCGGCGACGCTGGGCGAACTCACGGCCTCCATTGCCCACGAAGTCAACCAGCCGCTCGCGGCGGTCGTGATGAACGGCAATGCGTGCCTCCGCTGGCTGAACGCCGCTCCTCCGAACATCGGCAAAGCGCGGGAGGCCGCGCGCCGTGCGACGCGTGAAGGACAGCGCGCGGCGGACGTGATCGGGCGCTTGCAAGGGCTGTTCCGAAAGGCCGAAACGGCTAAGACCGAAGTGGACATCAATGATGCCATCGCCGATGTCCTCACGCTGGCGCGTACGGAACTGCAACGAAAGCGCATCGTGCTCCGAACGGAGTTCGCTCCGTCACTTCGTCCGGTGGTCGGTGATCGCGTGCAATTACAGCAAGTCGTCTTGAACTTGATCATCAACGCTGCCGAAGCACTGGCTGGCGTGGACGATCGACCGCGTGACATCACCGTGACGACAGTGCGTCACGATGACGATCACGTCCTTATTGCCGTCAGCGACAGCGGCATTGGTCTCGGCGGAGTCGATCTGGAGCGTATCTTCGAGCCCTTCTACACGAAGAAGAACAGCGGCATGGGCATGGGCTTGTCGATTGCGCGCTCCATCGTCGAGAGCCATGGCGGGAGACTCTGGGCAACACCCCGAGTTGGCGCCGGCGCGACGTTCCAGTTCACGGCACCCCTTTCATGACGTTCCCTCCTGGGTCGCGAGTCTTCGTTGTTGACGACGATCCCTCCATCCGCGACGCGGTCCGAGGACTGTTGGCGTCAGCCGGGCTGCGCTGCGAGGTGTTCGCGGCAACTGAGGAATTCCTTGAGGCGGAGCGACTGGACGTGCCGGCGTGCCTCGTGCTGGATGTCCGGCTGGCCGGGATGAATGGTCTCGATTTCGCGGAGGAGCTGAGCGCGCGCAGCGACCCAATTCCGATCGTTTTCATCAGCGGAGTCGGCACGATCCCGATGAGCGTGCGCGCCATCAAGGCGGGAGCCGTGGAGTTTCTCCCCAAGCCCGTGAGCGATGACGCATTGTTGTCGGCTGTGGCGCAGGCGCTCGCGCGCGACGATGTGGCGCGCCGGCGTCGCGCCCATGACCAGGCCTTGCAGATCCGGTTCGGGAAATTGACGGCGCGGGAGCGCGATGTGCTGTCGCTGGTCGTGGCGGGACGCCTGAACAAGCAGATCGCGGCGCAGCTCGGCACCGCCGAGCAGACCGTTAAGCAACAGCGCGGTCGGGTCATGCGAAAGCTCGAAGTGCAATCCGTCGCCGAACTCGTGCGCCTCGTCGCCCGGTACGAGGCCGCCAGTCTTACCAAGGTCTCGTAGCCTCGCGAGCCCGGACGTGTCACTATCTCGCATGCCTGATTCTGAGCCGATGATCGCGGTCATCGACGACGATCCCAGCGTCCGTGAGGCCCTGCAGGAGCTGCTGCGCTCGGCTCGGTACCAGGCGCGCTCATTTCCATCAGCGGAAGCATTCCTGGCGGGTATGGATGCACAGGATTTCGCGTGTCTGGTGGCGGACGTTCACCTGCCGGG
>WNFJ01071113.1_pt1 | contig 13645 bp, 11 predicted proteins | sample 5400461 | NCBI WGS metagenome assembly WNFJ01 (sample SAMN13153349, study PRJNA577476) | soil metagenome | isolation source: 115 cm saprolite on Douglas fir-dominated hillslope | place: USA:California | collected 2013-09-17 | reverse complement strand
GCCAAGCTGCAGGAGCCGCCGGCCGCGGAAGATCCTACTTCCAATCAACAGGCTGAGCAGCTTCCCACCTACAATGCTTATTCCATCGACGGTGACGTGACCGCGCCGCTGGTGTATGTGAACTACGGGCTGCCCCGCGACTACGAAGAGCTGGACCGTCTGGGCGTTTCCGTGAAGGGCATGATCGTGATTGCGCGTTACGGTAATTCCTGGCGCGGCATCAAGCCGAAAGTCGCCGCAGAACGTGGCGCGGTGGGGTGCATCATCTATTCCGATCCACGCGATGACGGGTACTTTGAAGAAGGCGTCTTTCCCGAAGGCCCCATGCGCAACGAGAACGGCGTGCAGCGCGGCAGCGTGATGGACATGCCCGTTTATCCCGGCGATCCCACCACCCCCGGCGTGGGCGCCAAAGGTGACGTGAAGCGGCTGGCGCTCAAAGACATTCCCACTCTGACCAAGATTCCTACGCTCCCGATCTCTTACGGCGATGCCAAGCCTCTGCTGGCAGCGCTGAAGGGCCGCATGGCTCCGGAGAGTTTTCGCGGCGGGCTGCCGATTGCATACCACGTCGGTCCGGGACCGGCCAAGGGACACCTAAAAGTTCAATTCAACTGGGACGTCAAGCCGGTGTACGACGTGATCGCCAAAATCCCCGGTTCGGAAGCGCCGGACCAGTGGGTGGTACGCGGCAATCATCACGACGGCTGGGTGAACGGAGCCGAAGATCCGATTTCCGGACAGATCGCCCTGCTTGAAGAAGCCCGCGGTCTGGGCGAGCTGGTGAAGCAAGGATGGAAACCCAAGCGCACGATCATTTATTGCGCCTGGGACGGGGAAGAGCCCATGCTGCTCGGTTCCACTGAGTGGGCGGAGTACCACGGCGACGAACTCAAGCAGCACGTTGCCATCTACATCAACACGGACGGCAACGGCCGCGGCTACCTCGAAGCAGAAGGTTCGCACTCGCTGGAAAAATTCGTCAACGGCGTAGCTCGCGACATCACTGATCCGGAGAAGAACATCTCGGTGTGGAAGCGAAGCCAGGCGGCGCGGCTGACGTCGCGCCGGCCCGACCAGCAGCAGGAAAAAAGAGAAGCGCGCACCCGGCCTGATCTGCGCATTGGCGCGCTGGGCTCAGGTAGCGACTACACCGCTTTCATTGACCACCTGGGCGTAGCTTCACTCAACGTGGGTTACGGCGGCGAAGACCCGGGCGGCATTTACCACTCCATCTATGATGACTTCTACTGGTTCACTCACTTCTCGGATGTGGACTTCGTTTACGGCCGCGCTTTGGCCCAGACCGTCGGCACCATGGTCCTTCGCTTTGCCGATGCCGACGTGTTGCCCTACGACTTCACCGACTTCGCCGACACCATCCACAAATACAACGACGACTTGAAGACGCTGCTCAAGAACCGCCAGGACGACGTTCACGAGCGCAACCAAAATCTTGATGAAGGAGTGTTTGTCGCCACTTCCGATCCGCGCCGCCCGCTGGTTCCCCCGGCGAAGGAAGAGGTTCCGCCATTCATCAATTTTGCTCCGCTGGACAACGCCCAAGCGGCAGTGGATCGCAGCGCCGAGCATTACGCGAGAGCCATCAAGGCCTTTACGGCCGCCAATCCGGCGTCCGCGCCCTCTCTGCGCGCCTTGAATGACAAGCTGATCCAGACCGAGCGGCGTCTCACCAACGCTGGCGGATTGCCGCGGCGTCCGTGGTATCAGCATTTGATCTACGCGCCCGGGTTCTACACCGGCTATGGCGCCAAGACTCTTCCCGGCGTCCGTGAAGGCATTGAAGAAAAGCGCTACCAGGAAGCAGAGAAGGAAATTACTCGTGTAGGCCAGGCGCTGGAGGATTACGCCTCAGCGGTTGAAGCTGCGGCAGCGGAGTTGGAGAAAGCCGGCCGCTGACTTTTCGCTTCTGAGACACCCAAAGAAGGGAAATCAGCTGGCGCCCACTGGTTCAAGTCGGAACAGTTTGCCCCGCTGAATTGCCCAACGGTATATTGGGGAAGCCAATCTTCCTCGCGGAGATGTCCATGCTTCAACTGAGACGCTTTGCTTCTGCCGTCTTCGTGTATGCCGTTTTGGCGCAACTGGCCGCGGCGCAAGCGCAGACGGCCGCACCCAAGGCCAAGCCCGCCCTTGACGATGCCATCCGGACGTTATTCTCCGGTACCACCTTCAGCCAGGTGGCGATCTCGCCCGACGGCAAGCACCTAGCCTGGGTAGAAAGCGCCAAGGCGGGAACCAGCGCCATTTACGTCGCCGAAACCGGCGGAGGCACGCAGCCCCTGCGCGTCACCGCTGGTGCCGGCGCGAGCGCTGCGGCGCCGACCGAAGATTCTATTGCCTGGTCGCCGGACAGCAAGCGCATTGCGTTTTTGTCCGACGCGGCCAAAGCCGGCCAAGCGCAGCTTTACGTGGTCGGCGCCGCCGGAGGACCGGCCACCAAGCTCACCAGCGTGAAGGGATTTCTGGGGTCCCCGGGCTGGTCACCCGACGGCAAGACCATCGCCCTGCTTTTTACCGAGAACGCAGAGCGGGCTGCCGGGCCGCTGGTTGCAGAAAAACCGCAGACAGGAGTGATCCAAGACGCCGTCACGGAGCAGCGGCTGGCTCTGGTCAACGCGACCGCCGGCACGCTGCGCCAGATCTCGCCGGCCGACATGTACGTCTATGAATACCATTGGTCGCCTGACGGCAGGCGATTCGTGACTACCGCCGCTCACGGCAATGGCGACAACAACTGGTACATCGCGCAAATCTACACCATCGACGCCGCGGGCGGTTCCATGAAGTCCATCTATAAGCCGCCGATCGATTCGCAAATTGCGAATCCCGCCTGGTCGCGCGACGGGAAATCGGTCGCGTTTATCTCCGGGTTGATGAGCGATGAACCGGCCGTGGGCGGTGACATCTTTGTTCTTCCCGCCGAGGGCGGAGCGGCGCGCAACATCACGCCGGAGATGAAGGCTTCAGCGAGCTGGCTCACCTGGACTTCGGACGGCGCCAGGATTCTTTTTGGCGAAGAGGTGGACGGGGAGAGCGGCGTTGCGAGCGTGGAGGTCGACGGCGGCAAGATCGCGACGCTCTGGCACAGTCCCGACCAGCTTACCGCCAACGGCTGGGGCACCATGGTTTCCCTGGCTGCCGACGGGAAGACATCCGCTGTGATCCGGCAGTCGCTGCGGCGTCCGCCAGAAGTGTGGGCCGGGGCGATCGGCGAATGGAAGCAGATCACTTCGCGCAACGCCGGGCGGAAGCCGGCATGGGGCGAAGCCAAGAGCGTGCACTGGTCGAACGAAGGCTTCAGCCTGCAGGGCTGGCTGCTCTATCCGCTGAATTTCGATCCGGCGAAGAAGTATCCCATGGTGGTGCAGGTGCACGGCGGTCCAAGCTCCATGGCGCGGTCCAGTTGGCCCTCGTCGCACAGTTTTGGCGTGGCCCTCTCCGCGGCGGGATTCTTTGTGTTCCTGCCTAATCCGCGCGGCAGTTATGGCCAGGGCGAGGCCTTCACTCGCGCCAACGTCAAGGACTTCGGCTATGGCGACTTCCGCGACATTGTCACCGGGGTGGACCAGGTGCTGAAGGAAGCGCCGGTAGACGAGCATCGCCTGGGCATTACCGGGTGGAGTTACGGTGGCTACATGACCATGTGGGCGGTCACTCAGACCACGCGCTTCGCCGCTGCGGTGGCCGGCGCGGGCTTGGCCAATTTCCAGAGCTACTACGGAGAGAACCAGATTGACCAATGGATGGTCCCCTTCTTTGGCGCCTCGGTCTATGACGATCCCGAGGTGTACAGAAAGAGCTCGCCCATCAGCTTTATCACAAAGGCAAGAACGCCCACGCTGGTGCTGGTGGGCGATAGTGACGGCGAGTGTCCCACGCCGCAGTCCTACGAGTTCTGGCACGCGTTGAAAACCCTGGGTGTGGAGACGGAATTGGTGGTCTATGAGCATGAAGGCCACGCGTTTTCCAGCCCGCAGCATCAGCGCGACGTGATCGAACGCGCGGCCGCGTGGTTTGACCGACATCTCAAATAAGGATGTGCCAAACCCCTATTTCTTCGCGGCCGCCGGCTGCGGCTTCCACTTGTTCAGGAATTGAATCACGTCCTCTTGGCTCAGGACCCTGGCCTTCTCAAATTCGCTGGTGGAATAGAGGAAGCTTCCGTTCCCGTTGAGAACAGCAATGGAAGGCACGCCTTTTTCCAGGTCCACGCGGTATTTCTTGGCCAGGTCGAGGTTCTTGTCATATTGGCCGACGTCAACGTGCACAACCAGGAAATTGCTTTTGAGGAGCGGAGCAATGCGGGGCTGGTGAAACGCGTTGTCGAGCACGTGGCAGTCCGAGCACCAGTTGCCGCCAAAGACCAGCAGGATGCGCTTGTTTTCCTTGCCGGCGGCGGCGATGGCCTCGCGAATCTCCGCCTGCGCGTCGGCATTCGCCGGATAGAGTTGCGGATTTGGCTGCGCCGGCATTTGCAGCGGAGTTTTTTTCCACTGCGCGAGACCCAGAACGCCAAAGAGCAAGACAAAGGCAGTAAGACGCTTGGCTTTCATGCATTCCATTGTACCGGGATCATTTGGGGGACACCACGCGCCCGTACTCTGAGGCACGTCCCACGCGGTCAAAGTAGCTGTAGGTCAGGGCCGCGATCTTGCGAATGGCGGCCGAACCTTCGCGCTCGTCTTTCAAGTAAGCCGTCATCACGCAGAGGACGTAGGGGCGGTTCTTGACCAGGATGATGCCTGAGTCGTTGCGCACCGCCTCAAGCTCACCCGGCTTGCTGGCCGCGACGGCGTCATCCGGCAAGCCTTGCAGCAATGCGCTCTCTTTGTGCGTGCTCAGAATTCTGATGAAGTCCTCAGTCATTTCCCTGTTCAGCAGCTTGCCGCCATAGATGATCTCCAGCAGGGTCATCATCTCCCGTGGTGTAGAGACATTCTCGCGGCCTTCGCCGGCGGCCTTCAGGTCCATCATCTTGCGGCGCAGCCGGGTCCCGTGCAGTCCCAATCTCTCCAGCATGGCGTTCACGTTGTCCATGCCCAGGCGCTCAATGAGCACGTTGGTGGCGCTGTTATCGCTCACGGCGACCATCATGGTCGCGAGATCGCGCACGGTGAGCCTGGTCACACCGGGAGTGAGGCCGAGCATGATGTCGCTGCCGGGGACAAGATCGTCCTTGCGCACGACGTATTCGTCGCTGAGCTTCAGCTTGCCCTGCTGCGCCTGCAGATAGAGATCGGCCAGCACGGCGATCTTGATGGAGCTGGCCTGGGGCATGATCTCGTCGGCATTGATTAAAAACTCCTCGCCGGAAGTCAGGTCCTTGACCGCCAATCCCATGACTCCATCCAGTTTCTGGTCGACGCCGCGGAGATCATCCTGCAATTTATGCCACAGAACCTGCCGCTTGATCGCCTGCGGCTTCTCCGGACAGCATTGGGGTCGCGCCGGCACAGCACAAATGGCCAGAAGGAGGCAGAGAAATAGTTTTCGGATCATGGGGCGTGAGTGTACACAGCAGAATTAGGTTTGGGAAGAGGAATGCGCGCAAGTTTCGCGAGGGCGTGAGCCTGTCCGCCGCGGGGTATACTGTCTGGTTATGACAAATGTTGATAAGCACTCTCCGGGCTCCTTCTGCTGGATCGAGTTGGCCACCACGGACCAGAATGCCGCCAAGAGCTTCTATACGTCACTGTTCGGCTGGGCCGTGACCGACAATCCCATGGGGCCGGGCGATTTCTATTCCATCTTTAAGCTCCATGGCCGCGACGCGGCCGCCGCCTACACCATGCGCAAGGACCAACGCGAACAAGGCGTGCCGCCGAACTGGAGCCTGTATATCGCGGTCGAGAGCGCCGACCAGGCCGCAGCCAAAGCTGCTCAGGCGGGCGGTAAAGTGCTGGCGCCGGCATTTGACGTGATGGACGTAGGCCGCATGGCTGTTTTGCAGGATCCCACAGGCGCCGTTTTCTGCGTGTGGCAGGCCAAGAAGACCCAGGGGATTGGCGTTGCCGGCGAGCCTGGCGCCTTCTGCTGGGCCGACCTGAGCACGCCCGACCCGGATCGCGCCGCAAAATTCTATTCTGCTTTATTCGGATGGAAGGTGGAGAAGGGAGAAAAAGATCCTTCCGGCTATCTTCACGTCAAGAACGGCGAAGCCTTCATTGGCGGCATCCCGCCGGCGGCGCATCGCGATCCCAAGACGCCTCCGCATTGGCTGAGTTACTTCATGGTTGCCGACGTTGCTGCTTCGTCTGAAAAAGCCACTCAACTCGGCGCGAAGATGCTGATGCCTCCTCAGAACATGGAGGGTGTGGGAACCTGGTCCATTGTCGCTGATCCTCAGGGTGCGGTGTTTGCGCTCTTCAAATCCGGACGGTAACGGGAACGCAGCCGGTGCGAGCTGATCTGTTCGGCAAGCTCAACCGATGTCGTGAAACCGCGGAGGAAAGAGTTCGCGTCGCAGCCGGAGGCGCCTCCACCCCAGCAAGCCAAAACCGAGCTTGCCGGGGACCCCAGCGGCTGCGATCCACTCGTTCTTTTGGCGCAGGACCCTCACCGGCGGGTGTGCGGGACGACTTATAGCCGTGGTCCACTCGCACCCGCTCGATCACGATTTCGAGGACGGTTATGTGGTGCGGACTGCCTTACCTCGTTGCCACGGGCAAAGAGACAGGATGATCAAGAGCGAATTCAACCAATGTTCCTGCAGGAACATTCACTCTCTCGCCACTCGTCGTTCCCCCGGATATCTTGCCGGCAACCGCGCCGGCTCCGGCGCCGCGAGCCGCTCCGCCGACGCCGCCAGTGATCGCGCCAACGGCTGCTCCGGTTCTGGCGCCGCTTGACGTCTGGCCACTTGCCCCCTCTCCTTGAACCTGCTTCGACGAGGTGGCGAGGGAATGCATTTGACCATTGATCATGATATCGGTGAGATCAAATTCCAGCTGCCCACCGGCCCCACGACCGGCTGATTCCGCGGTGAGCAGGCGTCCGAAAACGGTGGTGCCTTTCGGCGCTACCACCACTTCGCCCGCCATCAGATTCGCTTCCAGAGAACCGCGAAAGCGATCGTTCGGCCGGCTCTTTTCCGAATCCACTGCATCGATCATCCTGACCATCATCCGAGTTCCGGCAGGCACGGTCGCGCTGTTTGCCCCACCAGTGGCAGATGCCTGAGGGTTGGTCGAGCTCGCTTCCTGAGCTCCAAGGAGAGCCAGAGATGAAAAGAGCAGGACGCCCGTGATGGAAATGGCTGAGAGAGAGTTCGTACTTAGAGCACGCCGTGTAGCACCGATTTCTTTCCTCTGCATGTGTATAAACATAGCCCTACACCTTAACTTAAACCCAATGTGAACATGCGACGGGGAGACGTCAACTGTCACCGGGGGGTTGCCTTCCCTATGCGTCCTGAAATCTAAGGCAACTTTTGACTTCGCGCCCGCTGGCCGGGGCAAGCTAAGACAGCGCCTGCCAATTCACCTTATTCTTTACAATGAAGGAGTCGCAAGTAGAATAGGCTGTTTTCCCTCGGGGCATGGAAAAGCATCCCAAAGGTTTCTTCGTCAGGCATTTTGGCCTTCGCGGCGTCTCGGTGTTCGAGGCCGGCAAGGGAGCGCTAGCCCTGCTGGCCGGTGCATGGGTACTCACGCTCCGCCACAAAGACATGAAAGAGGTGGCGGACAGCCTGCTCACCGCCCTGCACAAAATCCTTCACATCAATCCCGATCGCCACGTGTTCCAAGTGCTGCAGCGCTCCGTGGGAGGGCTTACTCATCGCGGACTGCACGTGATTGCCGGTTTGATTCTGCTTTACGCTATGATCCGTTTTGTGGAGGCCGCGGGCCTGTGGCTGGAAAAAGAATGGGCGGAGTGGTTCGCGCTGCTCTCCGGCGCCTTTTACACGCCGTTTTTGGTTTACGAACTTATCCGCCATCCCACCGCCATCAAATGGGCGGGGCTGGGGATCAATGTCCTGATCGTGTTGTACCTGGCCTGGTTGCTGCGGGATTCGTACCGGCGAAGGACGAGAGCCCGCGAAGCGTTGGCTTCCCAGCGAAGCGGGGATTAAGCGCCGAGGAACAGAAGCTTCGTCTCACTTCCCTTCGTACACCGTCTTTCTTTAGGATTTCGGGCGGCGGGACCTTCGTGATGTCGCGGTCCAGGACCACGAAGTCGGCCAACATGCCCGGCGCCAGCACTCCCTTGTTTTTTTCTTCAAACTCGGCATAGGCGGAGCCGGTGGTATAGGCGGCGATGGCCTGCTGGATGGTGATCTTCTGTTCCGGAAAATACTCTTTGGTGCCAGCCTCGTTCTTACGGGTCACGGCAGCGTAGAGGCCGCGGAACGGCGTGATGGGCTCAACCGGGTAATCGGTGCCGAAGGCCAGAGGAACGCCATGGTTCAAGAATTCCTTCCAGGCGTACGAATACCGGGCGCGGTCGGCGCCGATGTGCGCTTCGGCCCAGTTCATGTCGGTCAGGAGATGGTTGGGCTGCATGGAGGCGATCACGCCCAAGTCTCTAAACTTTCTGAAGTCTTCCGGAGCGACGACTTGCGCGTGCTCGATGCGGTAGCGGAAGCTGTGGGTCGTCGTGGGAAGGCGTTGGATGGCGAAGGCCAACGCGTCCAGCGCCATCCTGGTGCCGCGGTCGCCGATAGCGTGAAAGCCCAGCTGAAAACCGGCCTGGGCGCGCTCGGCGGCCTTCTGGTCGAGCGCGTCCTGCTCATAGCGAGGCAGCCCCGAGTTCTTAGGGTCGTCACCGTAAGGCGCCAGCATGGCCGCAGTGCGTGAGCCGAGCGAACCATCCATGAAGCCTTTCAGCATGGTGGTGCGGAGCAGGGAATCGCTGGCCGAATGGTGGTCGCGTTCCCGCCGCAACTGCTCGAGAGGCTCATCGAAAGGGAGCCATTCGGCGATGCGCAAAGTCAGCTTGCCCTCTTTTTCCAGTTGCTCAAGAACAAGGAAATCGTCCCACTCGGACAGGTCTTGAGCCGACGTGATCCCCCACTGGGCTGCATCGGCGAGCGCCAGCTCCAAACCCTGGCGGCGCTGCTGCGGGGTAGGCTTGGGAATCTTTGTCCGGACCGCGCCCTGGGCAGTTTCACGCAGAATGCCGGTGGGATCGCCTTTATCGTCACGATCGATTTTGCCGCCGTGAGGGTCGGCAGTTTGCGCGGTGATGCCGGCGGCTTTCAGCGCGGCGGTGTTGGCGACGGCGATATGGCCGTCCACTCGCGAGAAGATCGCCGGATGATCGCCGGTGACCGCGTCAAGGTCCTGGCGCGTGGGCAGTTTCTGACTGGTCCAAAGCGTGTGGTCCCAGCCTTCCCCCAGCACCCATTCCCCGGGAGCGGCTGTCTTGGCGCGTGCGGCGATGCGTTGCTGCATCTCTTCCAGTGATTTGGCGGCCACCAGATTGACGTTCAGCTTCTCGAAGCCGGCGCTAGCCAGATGGGTGTGGGCGTCGTTGAAGCCGGGCATGACGAAGTGGCCGTGGAGGTCGATGACTTGAGTCTTCTTATCCTTGAACTTCATTGCCAGTGCGTCGATGCCCGTCCAAATGATCCGGCCGGATGATACAGCGATTGCCTGCACGCGCTCTTCCCGCGGAGTCATCCTTTCGGACCACATGGGGGGCGCACAGTCAGGATCTATCGAGGACGAACAATCGGGCTTCGTGTGAAGAATACCGGTATAGATGTCGCCATTCACGAAAAGCAGTTCAGCAGGCCGCGCGGCGACCGGCGCTGGCAATACGCTCACACTGGAATCATGTCCTTGTCCGGAAGTAAGTTTTGTCATGGAGAACACTATCAGCACAGCCAAGAGAAATTTCATTCATTCACTCCGGTGAGTGCGAGAAGAGTCAACAGAATCCTTTTCAATCCCAGGTCGCGATTGGCGCAGTCAAACCACTCGCGCAGGGTGTGGGCCGAGCCGCCATCGCCTCCGGCGCCGATGGTCGTAGCCTCTTTGCCAAGGGAAAGCGGGACATTGGCGTCGGTGGATGCCAACCGGGCGATGGACTTGATGCGCAAGTGGGTATCCACAGCGCGGAGCACTTGCAGTATCCTGGCATCGCCGGGCAGCTCAGCGGCAGGACGATCGCCGATGGATTCAATGGCAAACCGCACCCGTGGCTCCCCGGAGCGGAAGGAAAGAGGCATCTCGCTCCAGGCTTCATTCACGCATTCGCGCAGACGCTCTTCCAGCTTGTGCAACTCCTCCATGGAAGCCGAGCGCAGGTCCACCCGGGCCGCGGCCGCCTCGGGGATGGAATTGACGGACGTTCCGCCGTGGATCACGCCGATATTAAAGGTCGTGCGTGGCGACTCCGGCACCGTGACTTGGCTGAACCGCGAAAGCGCGCGCGCCAGGAGCACGATAGGGTTGGGCACACCGAAATCGCTCCAGGAGTGCCCTCCCGGGGCGCGAAAAGTGACTTCAAACCGCCGGCTGCCCAGCGCCTGGGTGACGTAGGTGTCCGTTCCCGCGCCGTCGATCACCAGCAGAGAATGAATTGCATCTTTCCATGGCGGGGAAGCAAAGATGTGGCGCATGCCGCGCAGATTGCCCTCGCCTTCCTCGCCCACGTTACCGATGAAGACGACCTTGGCGTTCAGGGAAAGATTGGCGCGTTTCACCGCCGAAGCTACGGCCAGCAGGGCCACCACGCCGGCTGCGTTGTCGCTGATGCCGGGGCCGTATAGGCACGTTCCCTCTTCGCGAGTCTCCAGCCGGGTACCCAGCGGGAAGACTGTGTCCAGGTGTGCGCTCACGCCAAGCAGAGGGCTCGTGGTGTCCTTTTGCAAGAGTCCGAAGACGTTGCCCAGTTCGTCCGAGTGCACGTCCTCCAGGCCCACCCACGAGAACCTCCGGCGCAGCCATTCACCGCGCGCGGCCTCGCCGAAGGGAGGCGCGGCGATCTCCGCGAGCTCGCGCTGCCAGCGCCGGAACTCCATCTCCTGATTGTGGAGATAGAGCAACGCCGCGTGCACGCTGCGCATTGCGGCAATGCGGGCGACCTCCTGTTGAGGTGTGGCGGGCGCACGGGCATCAGTCGACGAGGGACGGACGGGCATGGGCTTGAAACTTTACTATAAACCCCACCAAGAACCAGGACGGCAAAAAGAGAGCGGCCTTCGCAGGCCGCTTCGCGAGAACGATTTCAGGAAAACTATTTCGGAACCTGTCCCCCGGTGTTAGTGCCGGCGCTGCCCTTCTTGCTTTTCATGGTCTTGTTGGTATTCGCGCCGCTCGCCGTTTTTGCTCCCGGCGGCAAGGGCTGAGGGTTGAGCTCGACCTTGGAAGCGGCAGAGGTGTTCTGATTCGCTTTCGCGCCTGGCGGCAACGGCTGCGGGTTGAGTTCCACTTTCGAGCCCGGTGATTTCTGCGCGGTCTTGCTCTTCTGCGCTCCCGGCGGCAAGGGCTGGGGATTCAACTGCACTTTCTCCGCAGCCGTGGCAGTTTGCGGTTTGAGCGCTTTCTTCGCGGGAGTAGGCGCAGCAGTCTGGGCAACGGCCAGTGCACCCGCCAAAAGCAGAGAGATTACAAATGCAAATCGTTTTTTCACTGGATTCTCCTTCAGAGAGGCGGCCAGCCCTCGTTGTTATGAAACCCGATCCGGCACAAAGTTTCTCACGGTCCTTGCCGTAAAGCAAAAAGAAAGCGGCCCTCACGGACCGCTTCAAAAAATTGAACAATTTCCAGGAAATTACTTCGGGGGCGCGGCGGTGTCGGTCGAGGAGGCTTTCTTGCCCTTCTTGCTGCCCTTGTGGCTCTTCTTGCTGCTCTTCTTCTTCGCAGTGGTCTTGGTGCCGGTCTTGGTGTCAGTCTTGGTGTCAGTGCTGCCGCCGGTGGCCTGCGCAAACGCCAAGCTGCCTGCCAGCAACATTGTGAATACAACTGTAAACAGCTTCTTCATGCATTCTCCTTTAAAGGAAAGATCAGAGTTTGTAACTTTAACCCGTTCCGGGGGAAATAGTTTCCTAGAGTTCCCTCATTAGATACCAGTGCAGGACATTGTGCAACGAGAAATCGGCCTCGGAAGAGCGTGCCCCTTTCGGATTGGAATCAGCGAAGAGAAAAGCGGCCGGGGAAAAGGCCGCTTCAAAAAACTGAAATCGATTTCTAAAGCAATTACTTCGGGGGCGTGGTCGTGGTGCCGCCGCTGCCCTTCTTGCTCTTCTTGCCACTCTTCTTTCCCTTCTTGGAGCCTTTCTTACCGCTGTCAGTGGTGGTTGTGCCCTTGTCCGTAGTCTTGGGCTTGTCGCCGCCGCCTGCTTGCGCAAAAGACAGGCTGCTGGCCAACAACATGGCGAATACAAATGTGGCTAGCCTCTTCATTGGTTTCTCTCCTTTAAAAAGGGAATCCAGGATTCCGACAGGCGCGGGGGACTCAGTTTCGCATGTCTCAAAACCCAGTCTTCGCCTTGACGCCAATTAGATACCAGCAGAGACATTCTGGCAACAGGAGAAGATTTCCTCCTCCGTCAGGATGCGGTCTGACGCTTTGGCCCGCTGAACGATGCGGTCAACCACTTCGTCCGAGGCCGCTATGCCCCTGCGCTCCAGCCAGAAGATCACATTCGATTTCCCGCTCATGGGGCCGATCTCGATAATCTGCTCCAGGCCGAAGTAATGCGAGGGTACACCGGAATACACCGAGTTGGCCAGCTCAATATCACCCTTCTTGAATGCTTTGATGACGGCTGCGGCATGTACTCCTGTCGCAGTGCGGAATGCATCTTCGCCCATGACGGGATAGTTCCTCGGTACGGGGACGCCCGTGGCCCGTGAGACAGTCAGGCAGTAGTCCTTTAGTTTGGTCAGGTCCTGTTCCGCCCACGGCGAGACGTCCATCAGCTTTAGATTCACCAACATCTGGTCCATCTGCGTATTCCCCACCCGTTCTCCGATCCCCAAGGCCGTGCCGTGGACGCAATCTGCGCCGGCGGCGAGTGCGGCCAGCGAATTGGCTACAGCCAGGCCCCGGTCGGAGTGGCCGTGCCAGTCCACTCGGACCTTTTGGCCGGACGGCTTGACCACCTCTTGCAGCACAAAACGAATGAGCGCCTGCGCACCGCTGGGCGTCGCGTGCCCCACCGTGTCACAGATCACGATTGCGGCGGCGCCATAGTTGATGGCCGCGGTGTAGAGACGCTTCACGGTCGCGGGATCGCAGCGAGAGGTGTCCTCGGTCACATACATGACTTCCAGGTCCAGAGAGCGGGCGTATTTCACCGCGGTCTCCGTGGTGCGGAGGAGAAAATCGTCAGTCCAATTTTCGGTGTAGCGGCGAATGGGGCTCGAGCCGAGGAAACAAGCTACTTCAATAGGCAATCCCACGCGCTGCGAAATTTCCGCTATGGGACGAATGTCATTCTCATGGGTGCGCGCGGCGCAGTTGGGCTTTATCTTGAGCCGGCAGATGGCGATTTCCCGCGCCAGGCGCTCCACGTCAGCCACGGCGCGGGGCCCGGCGCCCGGCAGCCCGATGTCTGCAAAGTTGATGCCCAAATCTTCCATCAGGTGCAGGATACGGATCTTGTCTTCGATGACGGGATCTTTGACCGAGGGTGATTGCAGGCCGTCGCGCAGCGATTCGTCGTCGAGCA
>WNFJ01711793.1_pt1 | contig 13652 bp, 9 predicted proteins | sample 5400461 | NCBI WGS metagenome assembly WNFJ01 (sample SAMN13153349, study PRJNA577476) | soil metagenome | isolation source: 115 cm saprolite on Douglas fir-dominated hillslope | place: USA:California | collected 2013-09-17 | reverse complement strand
CGGCGCGCAATTCCTGCCGCTGTCGCGCACGCTCGTCAACATCGGTCAGACCTTCCCGCCGGTAGCGGTGCTCGCAGTCACCGTGCCACTGCTCGGGTTCGGTGAGAAGCCGACCCTCATCGCGCTCTTTGCCTACGGACTGCTGCCCATCTTCGAGAACCCGATCGTGGGGCTGCAGACCTGTCCGCCGCAGGTCCTGGAGGCCGCGAGCGGCATGGGGATGAGCGCCCGCCAGCGCCTGCTGTCCGTGGAGCTGCCGCTGGCGTTACCGCTGATTCTGGAGGGCATCCGGCTGTCCCTGGTCATCAATGTGGGCACGGCGACCATCGGATCCACGGTGGCCGCCAAGGGACTGGGCGAGGTGATCATCGCCGGACTCCTGTCCAACAACAACGCCTTCATCCTGCAGGGGGGACTCGTGACCGGCCTGATGGCGATCCTGCTTTACGACGCCCTGGCCGGGCTCGAGCGGCGCATCTGCAGGAACGTACGCATCGATTGAGTCGCGCACCTCGCCGCCCCCGGAGCGGGGGTCTGGGGTCCGGGGCGGGGAAGCGCGTGCGCTACCGATCAGTCGTCCAGGGACAGCAGCAGCGCCTGGCTGCCTCCTTCTTCTCCCCTCGCCCGGTTCTCGAGCGACACGATCATCTCACCCGGTGCCGGTGTCAGCCGGAATTCCGTCCGGTTGATCGACAGCGGCACGCTCGTGCTCGTCCCCGGCGGGAGCGTGACGAACGCGCCGGTGCTGATCGCGCTGTTGAAGGCATTGAAGCTCGCGGCGCTCGTGATCGTGTCGATGTTGCCGGTCAGCAGGTCGCGCGTCCGGGCGGTGTAACTGAACCGCGGGTTGGTAGCGGTGATGCCCGCGTCGGCGGCGATTAGCGGCATCAGCACGGTGGTGCCGTCGGTGGGTGCGGTCGCGGCGAACTCGAGCACTCCCGTGCCCTTCGCCAGATTGAACACCGCAACCGCCAGCACTCCGGTGATACCCGCGCCGGTGAACCGACCGAGGTCCGCGGCTCTGATGAGATAGTCCGGCACGCCGTCGCCGTCGACGTCCACGAGTACATCGTAAACATTCGTCACCGGATTCGACGTACGGCCGAAGGTGTTCACCGCGAACACCAGGATCTGGCCAAACTTCGGATGGGTGAAGGACTGCACGCCGACCGCCCGCAGCCCGGTCGTGATGCTGGAATTGCTGCCGCGCAGACCCCAGGCGTAGAAGTCGGCCTTGCCGGTCACCGAGGCCGAACGGTTGGTGAGTCCGACCGAGAGCCCCGAATCGGAGCCAGCGAGCCGCGCCTCAACCAGCGAGCGGGCGCGCGGCACCAGGTAGTACGGCACGCTCAACGCGACGCCGTTGTTGCCCGTGCTCGGGGTCATGACCACCCGACCTTGGACCTGGCGGAACGCATGGGAATCACCGACCGTCGCCGCCGGTACCGCGAGCCTCACAACCACTGTTCGGCTCTCGTGTGCCGCGAGCGTGATCGAGGTCGGCGAGACCGTGGCGGTGTGGGCGGCGCCCGCCCCCTGCACGACCGAGAGCGCAAAGCTCGCGGGCGTGTTGTCCCGATTCTCGACGATGATGTGCCCGTGACCGCTGAAGTCGCGCGTGAGCTCCGCCACGCCGAAACTCACCCTCGGTGTGCCGTCCTCGGCGTGCGCAATGACCGAGGTCTGCGTCGCAGCAAAGGGCTGCACCAGCCCGTTGCCACCGAGGCGCGCCGAATAGCCGACGAGCTGGGTCGCATCGGCGGTGTTGACGACGGCGGCGGCCACGTCGGCCGCGTCCCAGTCGGGATGCGCCTGTATGGCCAGCGCGGCGCTGCCCGCCACATGCGGTGCCGCCTGCGAGGTTCCCGACTCGACCAGGCCCTGGTTGCCAGTGCCCATCCCGGTGGAAAGGATGCTGACGCCCGGCGCCGAGATATCCGGCTTCAGATGCCCGTCGCCGTCACGTGGCCCCGCAGAGCTGAACGAGGCGAACTGCCGGAAGGTCGGATTGATGATCGTCGTGGTGTTGAGCGCTGCCGCGCTCGAAGCCGCAAGCAGCGCTCCGTCGGTGTTCGTGGTCGTTGGGCCCTGCACGCCCAGGAACGGTATGGTCACCGTATAGGCGATGCCGGTGTCCGGGTTCGAGTTGATCGGTCCTTCATAGGGTGGATAGCCCGGCGCACTGTTGATCATCGCGACCGCGGCCGCACCGGCCTGCTGACCGAAGATCGCCCGCGCGACGCGCGCGCAGCCGCCACGAACCGTGACCACCAGCTTGCCGGTGACTCCCCCGGGCACGGTCGGGTACTCGGTCGGGTCACAGCCGAGCGAAACGCCGCCCGAGCCCGTGCCCTTGGTATCTGGCAGCACGACCACCGGGAGGGACGTGCCATTGGCCGCGGCGATGCCGTCGGCGTCGAGTGCGGTGATGCCGCCGGTTGGTGTCAGTGCCAGCGCTTCGCCCGGGAGCGAAGCGTGTGAATCCACCGCGGCGACGCTGATCGTTTTCTCACCCGTGCTCGGATTGCCCGCGACGTATGGAACCGGGCCGGAATTTCCCGACGAGGCGACGACCACGACGCCCGCGTTGACCGCGTTCTCGGAGGCCTCAGCATCCGCGTCGTCCTCGGTGCCGAAACTCGCACCGAGCGACATGTTGATCACCTGCATGTTGTGGGCGACCGCCCAGTCAATCGCGTCGACGACGACTCTGGTCGAGCCCGCGCAACCGAATACGCGCACGGCGTAGAGATCGGCGAGCGGCGCGACGCCCGGACCGATGATGAACGATTGACCGGGCGTGCTCGCGTCGTAGCGTCCGTTGAAGGTGGTGCCTGCGGAGGTCACGCCGAAACCGGTCGCCGTGCCGGCGGTGTGGCTGCCGTGCCCGTTGCAGTCGAGCGGATTCGGGTCGGGCATTGGCACGCTGGTCGGGTCGTTGGCGTTGTAGGCATCGCCGACCAGGTCAATACCGCCTTTGACTTTCGGCGCGTTGGAGCCGAACAGCGTCGGATCGGCGGGTTGAGTGCTGGCCGCGAAGGCGGCTTTCCACGCGTTCACCGTGCCGGGCCCGCCGAAGTTCGCGTGCGTGTAGTCGACGCCGGTGTCAATGACCGCGACGCGGATGTGCTCGCCATGCAACCCGGGCGGGCCCTGCCACGCCTGCGGCGCGCCGATGAAGGGTACGCTCTCTGCATTGTCGAGGTGATAGGTCCGAACCCCTTTGACCTCGACGACGCCCGGCAGTGCGGCAAACGCCCGGATCTGCTCCGGCGTGCCGCGCACTTTGATGCCGTTGATGGCGTGTTGGAACTGTCCCAACACGGTGCCGCCCATCCTCTGAATGGAGGGCACGATCGCGTCCTGTCGGCTGCGCAGGTCGCGCTCGATCGACTGCCGCTCAGCCTCGGCAAGCTGCTTGGCCGGCATGCGGCTGCGCACGACGGCGACCGGATCGCCCACCATTTTCAGAACCACCGTTTCCTCGCGGTCCGTGAGCGGCCCGCCGCCAATTACGGTGCCAGTGACGCGCTCAAGTGAATGCTGGCTACCGGACTGTGCGCTTGCCGACAGCGGTATCAGGGCGATGAGCGCAAAGGCGGCAAGGCCGCGGCAGAGGAATCGAAAGGCTCCCGTTGGAGTAGTCATGTGCGTGTCAGCTCCCCTTGTATTGTTTCGTCGCGACCGGCCAGCGCTCATTGCCTGTCGAGACGATTATGTAATGTCTCGGGCGACAACGGTGTAAGTTCCGATCGACGCGCGACGAACTTACCGACAGAGCGCTACGCACGGCTACTGGCGTATGAGCGGCCGCATCCCGCGTCGCCCCCACACTTCCGTCACGGTATTTCCAAGCCGTCGTCACGCGGCGGCAATCCGCCCTAGATCTCCGCACGAGGTTCGCGCATACCACTCTTAGCCGACCGGCTCGGGGCCGCGCGTCCGAGGCGGAAGCGAGAGCTTTTGCCCGCCCGCCAGGGTCCGCCACCGATCCCCCCGCACGGTTCTACAGGCCCGTGCGCATCGAACGAGACCCGGTTCCCGCAAGCGCAAGCCTCGACGGCGCCGAGGGACGACTTTGGGTAGAATCAGCCGGTTTCCGACGCACGCCAGTGGCACGTTGAGCAGCTCCCCGACTTCCGTGCTATCGGAAGGGGTTTGTGGGATGACGCCAAACGACCTCGCCGTAATAACGACCGATCCCGACGCGCCCGGCGCGAGCGCCGCGCGCGGCCGTCGCCGCGCGGTCGTGGAAGTGCCGACGCTGCTCATCGTCCTGGTCGCCTATGGCGGATGGCTGGCGATTACCTTTGCTTACGCCCACTGGCCACTGGCGATCGTGGCCCCCATCGCCGCGGTGCTGATCACGCTGCACGGCTCGCTGCAGCATGAAGTCGTGCACGGGCACCCGACCCGCTGGGATGGCGTCAACCGGCTGATCGCCATCGTGCCCTTGTCATTGTGGCTGCCATTCGAGCGTTACCGGCAGAGTCATCGGGCGCACCACATCGACGAGCGAATCACCGATCCGTACGATGACCCGGAGTCCTACTATTGGACACCGGAGGACTGGGCACGCCTTAAACCCTTCACGCGCGTCATCGTGCACTTGCAACAGACCCTCGCCGGGCGGGTCACGATCGGCGCCTTCTGGGCCATCGGCCGCTTTCTCAGTGCCGAATCGCGCGCAGTGATCCGTAACCAGGACGGTGTACGGGCGGTGTGGCTCGAGCACCTGTTGTGGTGCATCCCGGTGATCATCTGGGTGAAGATCGTCTGCGGCATACCGCTGTGGATCTACGTCCTCACCATGGCGATCCCCGGAACCAGCCTTACACTGATCCGCTCTTTCGCCGAGCACCGCGCACGGCCGCAGGTGCGCGCGCGGATCGCGATCGTCGAGGAGTCATGGATTCTGGGTCCGCTCTTTCTCTTCAATAATCTGCACTCACTGCACCATGAAGCGCCGATGATCCCGTGGTACGAGTACCCCGCCCGCTACCGCCTCATTCGCGATCGCCTGATCGCGGAAAACGACGGGCTTGTCTATCGCACCTACTTCGAAGTAGCACGCCGCTTCCTGTTTCGCCCGCACGATGCGCCCCTGCACCCGACCGGGCGGGTGCCTGTGCTGCCTGCCTGAACGCGGGCGCGGCGGCCACGGGCGCGCCCATCAATCAGGCCGGCAGATTGAATCCGGCCGCCCGCGCTTCCGCGTCCCATTCCAGCAGCGGCGCGAACGACTCCTCGGTCGCCTCCGCAAACCCCTCGAGCAGCAAGAGATCGGCGAATGGACCGAACCAGGGCCTTCGCGCGGCGCCCGTGAACGCCGCGCGTAGTCGCACCACCATGTCCGCGGGAGCGGCAGCGGCGGCGACGAACGCGGGCATCGGCGTCACGGGCGTCGAGGTAAGCACCCGAATGCCCGCCGTGAGGTGCGGCGCGTGACGGGCGATCAGCATGTGCCAGTAGGCATCGAGCGGCCCCACGTCGATGCGTCCCTCGCGGACGGCGTCAAGGACGTTGCGCGCGGTCACCAGGTTCCCGACCATCTCGGCGTAGAGCGCCGGCCGCTGCGGCGTGCGGTAGGCGAGCAGCTGGTGCCTGAAGGCGTTGAATCCGGACTGGGAGTGCGCGACCGTCCAGCCCGCGCGCCCGCCGAAGGTGTCCTCGAGCGTCAGGTAAGGGGCATCCTGCCGCACGATCAGGTCCGAGCGATACACGGCGCGATGGGCCGCCCACTCGGCCCGGGGGATGGGAGCTGCGATCGGGGTCACCGGTGCGAGCTTCAGCGCGATGGGGTACCCGCACATGAACACCGACCCCAGATCGCCTCGCGACCACAGCTCCTCGAGCGGCTGCGGCGCCGGATAAGGCACATAGGTGAGCGGCACGTGCGCTTCCTGCGTGATGTGCTCGAGGAGCGCGCGCCAACCGGCCTCCACCGCCGGGGTCACCGCGTACATGCGGGCGTTCATGATCCATTCGCTCACGCGGGTACCGTATCCCCGAGCTCACGCGTCCTGCGAGCGACGTACGCGTCGATGGCCTCCTTGACGGTGGGGTCGAGGGGCGGCGGCAGGTACTCGGCGAGCATTTTCTTCCAGATGCCGGTGGCCCGCTCGGTGGCATTGCGGGCGCCGGCATCGGTCCAGTTCTCGAAGTTCGACCAGTCGGAGAGCAGCGGACGGTAGAACGCGGACTCGTAACGGGCGAGCGTGTGCGCTGAGCCGAAGAAGTGCCCGCCTACCGCGACGTCCTTGATGGCCTCGACCGCGAGGTCGTCGTCGCTGAAGGTGATGGGCTTGAGCATCTCGGCCCAGTTGCGCAGCAGTTCCGCGTCGACCACGATCTTTTCGAGCGAGGCCGACAATCCCCCTTCCAGCCAGCCGGCCGCATGGTTGATCAGGTGGCTGTGGCTGAGGATCGCGGCCTGCAGCGAAAACGCGGTCTCGTAGGTCGACTGCGCGTCCACCACCGGCGCGGCATTCACCGCGCTGGTGCGCACCGGGATCTTGAGGCGCCGGCCGATCTGAGCGCTGGCCAGCACCGCGTTGCAATACTCCGGCGTGCCGAACGCGGGCGAGCCGGTGCGCATGTCGACGTTGGACGTGAAGCCCCCCATCACGCACGGGGTACCGGGGCGCAGCACCTGGCACAACGTGACGATCCCCACGGCCTCGGCGGTTTGCTGCGCCAGCGCGCCGGCCAGCGTGACCGGTGCCATCGCGCCCATGAGCGTGAAGGGCGTGATGACCACGCATTGGCCATGCCGGGCCATCTCCATGATGTTGTCGAGAATCTCCTCATCCACCCGGCGCGGTGAGTTGACGTTGGTCACCGTCATCAGCGTCGGACGCGCCGCCAGCTCCTCGACCGTGCAGCCGTGCTCGATGGCCGACATGGCGATCGCGTCCTGCGCCTGCACGCCGCCAATACCGCGCGCTGCCCACACGATATCGGAGCACTCGATGTGGGCCTGATAGGTCAGCAGATGGCGGACCGCCACCGGGATGTCGACCGGCTCGACCACAATGCCACCCTGCCAGTGCAGGATGCCGAGCTTGTGGGTCAGCCTGAGGATGTTGCGAAACCCTTCGAGGTCACCGTAGCGACGTCCGCCCTCGAGATCGCGGATGTGTGGGGCGCCGGTGACGGGTCCGAAATTGACCACATTGTCGCCGACGTGCAGATGCCGCTCGGGATTGCGGGCATGGAGCACGAAGCGTTCGGGCGCATGGGCCAGATGCGCCTCGACCATGTCGCGCCCCAGGCGGACCATTTGGGTCGCCTCGTCCACCAGCGCACCGGCACGGCGGTAGACCTCGCGTGCCGCGGCGCTGCGGATCTCGAGGCCCGCCTCCTCCAGAACCTGGAAGGCCGCGACCAGAATGCGCTCGACCTGCTCGGCGGTCAGAATTTCCAGCGGCTTCCAGCGATTGGTGAGCCGCGGCAGGGGCGCGAGCGAGGGCCCGGTGGAACGCGGGGCGCGCCCTCGGTCACGGCGGCGGGATGTTGCCGGAACTTCGGTCATGGCTTGGCCTTGCGAAGGGGTGGGTACGCGCGGTCAGTGACAGGGCGCCCGGTCCGCTCGCTTAGCGATCGGCGCTGTGTCGAATTCGAGCTCCCTCGTTCGTCTATGTGCTGTACGCGACGACATCCGATCGAGGAGCCGCAAATGCAATTTGTCCTGAGGAGCGTAGGAATGATCTGGGAGTCGGCCCGGCGGGTGGGTCCGTACCTCATGCTGGAGATCCTGCTGCCCGGGGGCACCCTGCTGGCGCTGCTTCTCTTCCTGTACCGACGCCGACAGTTGCAGGGCGCGACCGGCGCGCGGCGCAACGCGCTCGCCAGCTGGGTCAGCGGATCCTTGCGCTTGCTGTTCGGGGATCCCGTCCACGCCGGCGGCGCAGCGCTTTCTCTCACAGAGATTTCAGGAACTCGATGATCGCCTGCTGATCTGTCTGGCTCAGCCTTGCAAAGCGCTCCGTCACCTCGTGGGCTTCGCCGCGGTGGCGGATGATGGCATCGCGGAACGTCAGCGACGCGCCATCATGCATCAGCATCGGATGCGTACGCACACCCCAAAGCGGAGCGGTGCGCATGCGGTTGGCGGTCGAGCGATACGCCTCAGGCGACATGTTCTTCCATTTGATCTGGTACATGTGCTTGCCGTAATGCTCCTCCATCGCGATGCCGACGCCATCGCCCGTGCCGACGTCGTGCAGCAGGAAGTCGCTGTAGGGATGGAATGTCTTGTTTCCGAGCGCGTCGGGAATGGTGAATTTCCCGCCATTCACCACCGTGCCCGAGGCTGCGGTGGTCAGCGTCGGGACATGGCAAACGTCACAGCCGACGCTGGCGAACAGCGCTTCGCCTTTCTTGGCCGCAGCGGTCGCAGCTTGCCGAGCGTCGCGGGCCGGGGCTTTGGTAGCGCGCACGAAGCGTGCGAAGTGATCGATGTCCGCGAGGCCGTCTGCCTCGGGCTTGTTGTTTGGTTCGGCCACTGTGTTGCACAGGTCGGTCACTTCCTCCGGAAAGAGCGCATTGGTGATTCCCATTTCATTGACGTAGGCGTCGCCTGAGAATGAAAGGAGGCTCGCGTGCTGGTTCTTCCAACCGAAGCGGCCGACCCGCGTCACGCCCGGGGACTCAACGATTGGGACGTACAGAACCAGGCCGCAAATCCTGCCGCGGTCCTTGTGGCATTGTTTCCGGGAAATTTCGATCAGGGTCGAATCGTCGACCGCCTCCACGAATCCGTCGCCGAGAAGATTTACTGAGATGCGAAAGGTGCGGATATTTTCCGATTCCGGTACGCGCTCCTGAATGTCGGTGGTGGGGAAAGCGGCGTTGGGACAGATGGCACGTTGGTTGACCAGCGTGCGCCCCTTGATGATCACGGATCCGCCGTTGATTGGAATGTCCGAGTTCTGAAAAGTGCCGTCCCGGCCCTTGTGACCGACACGCAACTCCAGAACCTGACTGGGGCCGCCACTCACCGGATTCTGGTGGCACTCGCGGCAGGATTGCGCGTTGAAGAGCGGACCGAGGCCATCCGCGATAGCTTCGAATTCTTCAAATTTGGCTTGGTCTGCCTGGTGTGTCGCATCGTCCGCGACGCCGTTACTGATATTGTCGAAGCCGGTGGGTGCCTGAGTCGGCGGCGGACCCGCCCAACACCCTGTGCCGCAGAGGCTGAGACCGAATGCGGCAACCCCAATGAAAGTGTTCATGGTTCCCTCCGGGACTGGTTTCCCGGGAATCTATGCCAGTTCCGGCGGCACGGTCAAACAACACGCGCACTCTGCGCCTCCCGAAGCTTCGGAAGGGGTAGACTGCCAATCCCGAGGCAGCCTGGGAAGACCGTCATGTCGGCACGATCTGTCGTGACCCTGGTCTTGCTGGGCGCCGCCTGGCCCGGCACCGCGCCGGTGCACGGGCAACAGACACCGGCGGCGAATCCGCTGGATACGGTACCGGACAAGATGCCGTTCGACATTCCGTATGGCACACCCATATCGCTCGAGCACGCCGAGGCGGCCATCGCCGCGACGGTCGCGGAAGCCAGGAAGCACGATTGGAAGTTGAACGTCGCGGTCGTGGACTCGGGAGGCAACCTGGTCGCCTTCCAGCGCATGGATGGAGCGCAGCTTGCGTCAATCCAGATCTCGGAGCACAAGGCGCGGACCGCGGTGACATTCCGTCGCGAAACCAAGGTGTTTGAGTCGGCCATTCAGCAAAGCAATTTCAACTACGTCATCACCCTGGATGGAGTCATTGCTTCACGTGGTGGTATCCCTCTCGTTCAGGCTGGCAAGCTGATTGGCGCAATCGGGTGCTCCGGGGGGACCGGCTCGCAAGACGAGGTAGCCTGCAAGGTCGGCGCCGCGACCATCAAGTAGGCTTGGGCGTCAGGCGGGCGAGCCGCCGCGCGCGGGCGCTTCCCGCGAAATAGACCGCCGCGCCGGCTACCAATAGCGTGGTGGTCGTACCCGCGACCTTGAGCATGGCAACGGCCGGATGCTCCTCATCCGGCGACGGCACGAATCCCAGCGCAATCGCGCCCAGCGTCGTCACCAGACCGATCAACGCCAACGCAACGACCGTCAGCCGTCCGCCGGGAATCCGCACCTCTCCAGGCACCGGGGCGCCCGCGGACAGCTTGATCGCGGCGCCAAAGAGCGGCACGAATGGCAGCAACGTGGCGACGACCATCATCTCGACCAGCACCGTATAGGCGCCTCGGACCGAGGTGCCGGCCTGACCGAGGATTACGAACGCAGCCATGATCACGGCCTGTGTGCAGATCGCGACGGTGGGCGAGCCATGGCGCGGGTGGAGTCGCGCGAAACTCTGGGGCAGATAGTGGTCGATTCCGGCAACAGCCGGTATTCGCGCTACCGCGCCGAGCCACACGCAGACGCTCCCCAGGCGATCGAGGACCAGGCAGGCCGCGCCAACTGGAATCAGCCACCACAGACCGAGGCGCGCCGCAGCAGTGCTGATCGCTTCCATCACGCCGTAGAGCGCGGTCGTACGCTCCGCTGGAACCGCGAGCAAGACACTGGCGGTGCCGAGCAGGTAGACCGTCGCGATCATCGGCGCCGCAATTGCGAGCGCTCGCGGCACGGTTCGCTGCGGATCGCAGATCTCTCCGCCCATGAACGATGCGGCCTCGGGGCCGGTCCAGGCGAAAGCAACGGTAGCCAGGAAAAAGACGTCCGCGAGGCGGAACCCCGGAACGATCGTGTGTCGATTGATGGGCGTCGCCGACCCGAAGCGCCACCAGATCGCGAGCCCGAGGACGACCAGCAGCATCGTCCCCAGCCAGCGCGCGACCGCGCCGGCATTATTGAGCCATTTCGCGATCACGAGGCCGCGCAGGTTGAGCGCGACGGCCACGCCTAGGGCAGCGAACGAGAAGCCTATGAAATAGCTCGGCGACGCGCGCGCCACCGCGTCGGGCTGACCCGACCAGTACAACGCACTCCCGGCCGCGAAGTACAGCAGGCCGGGTAAGAACGGCAGATTGGCGGTCCAGTAAGTCCAGCCGGTCATGAACCCGGCAAACGGCCCGAACGCACGCTTACTCCACACGTACAGGCCACCCTCATCAGGATAGCGCGACGACAGGAACACGATGCACACCGACAAAGGCAGGAACATCACCATGCCGCCTAACACCCACACGATCAGCGAGCTCGGTCCAGTCGCGGCCGCCGTAGCGGTCCATTGCAGGCTGCAGCCGGCGGTTACCATGAACAGCGCGACATCGCGGACGCCGAGCGCGCGCGTCAGGTGTGGCACCTCCGGCGTTGAACTCATAGTCCCCCTGGCGATGGCGCGGGCTTGGCCTGGATCCGCGCCGTCAGCTCACGGCTCAGCACATCACCCTGCACGCGGCGAGGAACATGATTCTGCGTCCCGGCGTGCCGCTTTGATCCGTCAGCCCGGGACTCTGGCTTGAATCAAGGCACACCGGGCGAGACACTGTTAGGCGAGCCCCAAGCTCTTTGGGGGAGTGCCCAAGGGAGTCTGCCATGCGAACCTCGCCCCGCTCACTGTCGAGAGCCTGCATCCCGATCCTCCTGGCCGCCGCCATCGCGGGGCCGCAAATCCGGACCGTCAGCGCTAATCCTCCCACGTTCACGCTCTCGCCATTGCTGCTCGCCGACGGCAGCAGTGAGCCCGAGATCGCCGTTGGCGGCGACGGCACGATGGCCATGGTCTCACTCCAGTGGTTGTTCGATCCCGCGGCCTTCGGGACTTCGCTCTGGACCGGACTGTTCGGCTCGCCGCCGACTCTTGCCGGCATTGTAGATGGCGGGCTGCAGCACCCGGGCAAAACGGTCTTCGGAGCGGGTGATGCTGACGTCGATTTCGGTTCCACGGGCAGGGTGCATATCACGACCCTGATTTTTCTCCTCAACCCGAAGGGCCGCGCCCAACTCGGCGTATCGGCGATCACCTGTCCGGGTCCGGTGGCCGGCAGCCTGTCGATTGACCGGTGTTCGGCCCGGATTATCGACACGACCGAGTCCGACCGATCGTGGATCACGTCCGACGGTCGTCACGTGTACATTTCGTACCATGATTCCGGGAACTCGACGCTCATCCACGTGCAACGCTCTGATGATGACGGATTCACGTGGACGCGAGTTGGCGATCCGGTTGTGGCGCAGGCGGGTACGACCGCCGACGCCACCTTTAACAATATTCAGGGAAATCTCGTCGCCGATCCACAGACCCACGATGTCTACGATATCTATGCCGCGGGCACCACGGGCGACCTAAAGGCGAGGACCTTCACGCCTAACCATATCATCGTCTCGCGCAGCAGCGACTTGGGGAAGACCTGGACCGCGAACATCGCGTTTGCTGCTGCGCCCGGCACGAGTCTGGGCAACATCTTCCCGGCGCTCGCCGTCGATCCAACCAACGGCAAGCTGTACGCCGTGTGGTCGGATGGCCGAACCGTCGCGTTCAGCAGCTCCAGCGATCGGGGCGATCATTGGAGCGCCCCGATGGCAGTGAACAGCGCTCCCGCCAACACGGCCCTGTTGCCATGGGTGGCTGCCTACAACGGCACTGTCGATGTGGTCTACTACGGCACGAGCGCTGCCTCTAATCTTGATTCGGGCGCCAGCTGGCACGTCTACTTTGCGCAACTCTCGGGAGGGAGCTTCACGCAGACCCCGATAAACGCCGCCCCCAATCACCATGGCGTCGTCTGTACCGGCGGCACAGGCTGCGGTCCAGGGACCCGTAACCTGCTCGATCTGTTCCAGGTCGCCATCGATCCGCTAGTGGGCAAGGCCGCAGTTATATACACGGACGATACGCTGAAGACGTCGAACGCAGCCAACAACTTCGCGTGTCTGCCGACCCAGACTCCGCCGTGTCCACTGCCGCAGGCCGTGCTGGCGCAGCAAAACTAACCGTTAAGGCTCCGCCAGACGGCGCAGCCTCCGGGCTCACAACTATCAGTCGTTCGGCTCCAGTAGCGGCGCCAGCGTGTGCGTGCTCGGGTCAGCGGCGTGGCCCAGGTACGGCAGATCGAACGCTGCCTCGATGGTCTTGAGCAGCGAATAGTGGTTGTAGAAGTGGTTATCGACGCGCCCGCGTACGCCATAGTTCGTGATCACGATCATCACGAGCTTGTCGTTGAAGTTGCCCGGCTGGTAACAGTCCGCACCCGGGAGCAAGGTGCCTGGATACACGTCGACGCCGGTATCGGGATTGTAGGCGCACGACAGCGGTCCATTGCCTTCGTCAAAAACCACGAAGATCGCGTTGCGGCCCTGTCTCCAGACCGGGCTGCCGGTGATCGCGTTCACCAGCCAGAACGTCTCGTCGTCGCCGCGGCTGACATCATTGTCGTCTGTGTTATTGACACCGCCGCAGGGGGCGAGAATGTTGCCGAGACCGTGCATGTCGCGGCACTGATCGGGAATGATGTAGGAGAACGCCGGCGCGGTCTTGGCGCCGAGGTCGCTGAACAGCCGCTCAATGGGCACCTGTTTGGCGAACTCTGGCGGGCTGTCCTGGATCTCGGCGACGTAGGGGAAGGGGTTGTGCTTGACTGCGTAGAGCTTGGCGGTGTTGTTGTCCCCGGGCCAATTGGCGAGCGCCGTCCCCGAAGACGGGAT
>WNFJ01060669.1_pt1 | contig 13652 bp, 14 predicted proteins | sample 5400461 | NCBI WGS metagenome assembly WNFJ01 (sample SAMN13153349, study PRJNA577476) | soil metagenome | isolation source: 115 cm saprolite on Douglas fir-dominated hillslope | place: USA:California | collected 2013-09-17 | reverse complement strand
TCCCCCCCCGGTACCTCAAGCCATTCATGCTGAAGGGCACGGGGCCGCAGGAGGGACGGATCAAGGCGGGCCCCGAGATACGCTCGGTGGTGCGCTTTGAGCGCCTCAACCTGAACGCGGAGCCCTTCTCCTTCGCGGGTCCCTTCGACCTCATCCTTTGCCGCAACGTCCTCATCTACTTCGACGCGGCGTCCAAGGCACGCGTCCTGCACCGGCTGCTCGAGCGCCTGAGCCCACGCGGGTACCTCTTTCTCGGACACGCGGAGACGGTGACGGGCCTGAATGCGCGCGCGCGCAGCGCCGGTCCGACCCCTGAGCCTCCGTCGGGGCGCGGGGTACCTTCCGGATTCCTGGAACCTCCTCTCGAAACCCGGACGGAGGAGGGCCTGTCGCGAGACCCTTCCCAGCCCCCAACCTCCCCTGGGGCAACGCTTAGGGCCCCTGGTTCGGCCCTGGCAGTGGGGTTGCAATGCTCGCCCCCTATGAAGCGGATCAAGACCTGTGCCCTGGCCTTTGCCCTCCTCGTCGTGGCCAACCGCGGCCGGGCCGGCGAGCCCCTCTCGATCATCGTCAACGCCGGCAACCCGGTGTCCAGCCTGCAGCGGGAGACGATCTCCGGCATCTTCCTGAAGAAGGCGGTCCGCTGGGCGAGCGGTGAGGCCGTCATCCCTGTGGACCAGGAGCCAGACGCTCCCGTGCGGGCCACCTTCTCCACGGTCGTCCACGGCAAGCCACCGTCCGCCGTGGCCGCGTACTGGCAGCAGCAGATCTTCGCGGGCCGGGCGGTGCCGCCGGTCGAGAAGTCGGGGGACGGTGCGGTGATCGAGTTCGTGAAGAGCCACCCGGGGGCCATCGGCTACATCGCGGGCGGCGCCACGTCCGGCGTGAAGGTCATCGGCCTTCAATGAGGACCGCGCTCAGGGACCTGAGCTTCAAGTGGAAGCTTCTGACCCTCCCCGGACTGGCCGCTCTGGGCTTCCTCCTGATGCTGCTCACGGTGGTGATGACGGGGACCCGGTCGACGGAGCGCCTGCAACTCATCGAATCGGGGTACGGCCCCAACCTGGAGCTGTCCCGCGACCTCGAGGAGGTGCTGCAGGGCATCCAGCGGGGGATGCAGGATGCGGTGGCCGCGGCCAACCTCGGATTTTCGGCGGACACCGATCCCCTGGCCGAAGCGTTCCTCCAGAAGCTGAAGGACGCGAAAAGCAACCCCGTGGCCCAGCCTCGACAGATGGCGGAGCTGGAGGCCGCCTTCCGCGCCTACTACGCGACGGCCTCCAACACCACCCGCGGCATGATCAACCGCGCGCCGGGCGACGACCTCACGAGCGCCCTCCTGACCATGCGCGACCAGTACAACGCGATCCGGGGGACCCTGAAGGCCAACACCGCGCGCGACAAGGCGAGCATGGCCGTGGCCTTCGAGGCGGCCCGCCGCGCCCAGACCATGGCCATGGCCGCCCTCGCGGCCATCATCGCGCTTTGCCTGGGCACGCTCTTCGCGGCTTCCCTCTACGTGACCCGCGCCTTGACGCGGCCGCTCGGCGACGCGGTGCGGGTCGCCGACCTCCTGACCCTAGGCGACGTCTCGGCCCGGATCGACGCGGTGTCCCGCGACGAGGCGGGCCGCCTTCTGGCCGCCATGCGCAAGATGACCGACTACCTCCAGGAGATGGCGAGGACCGCCGAGCGCATCACCGCGGGCGACCTGACGGTCCGGGTGGAGCCGAGGTCCGCCGCCGACCGCTTCGGCAATACCTTCCTGGAGATGGTGGACCGCCTGGCGGGGGTGGTCACCGAGCTGCGCGGGATGGTCTCGGGCCTGGCCTCCGCCGCGGGGCAGGTGTCGTCTACCGCGGCCAGCCTCTCTTCCGGCACGGGGGAAGTGGCGGCGGCCGTGCAGGCGAGCCTGTCGAGCCTGGAAGAGATGGGCGCCTCCATCGGCCGCAACGCGGAGAACACGCGAGAGGTGGAGCGGGTGGCGGTGCGCGCGGCGGAGGACGCCCAGGAGAGCGGCCGCGCGGTGATGGAGAGCGTCAACGCCATGCGCACCATCGCGGACAGGGTCTCAGTCATCGAGGAGATCGCCCACCAGACGGACCTCCTGGCCCTGAACGCCGCCATCGAAGCGGCCCGGGCCGGCGAGTACGGCCGCGGCTTCGGGGTGGTGGCGACCGAGGTGCGCAAGCTGGCCGCGCGCAGCCGGGCGGCGGCCCAGCAGGTCGGAGATCTCGCCGCGTCCAGCGTCCAGGTCGCGGAGCGCTCGGGCACGCTCCTCCAGGAGCTGGTGCCCGCCATTCGCAAGACCGCCCAGCTCGTGCAGGACGTGGCCGCTGCCTCCCGGGCGCAGAGGAGCGGGGTCGAGCAGATCAACCGGGCGATGGCCCGGGTGGACGAGATCACCCAGAGCAACGCCGCCGCGGGCGAGCAGATGGCCTCGACCGCCCAGGAGCTGGCCGCGCAGGCGGAGAGCCAGAAGGGTCTCATCGCCCACTTCCGGCTGGGCTCCGGATTCCCGGAACGCGTCGGGGAACCCGGACGCCTCCTCGGCCCCGGGGCATCGCCGCCCGTGGCGCCAACCCGTGTCGTTGCACAGCGACTGCCCCCGCATCGTGCTGGCAATGATGTTGCACTGGGGGTCACGGGCCGCGGCGGCCCCCACGAGGTTCAAAGATGCACCCCGCTCCCTCCGATCGAGGCGCGATGACCGACCGAGGCGCTTCCGGCAAGCACATCCTCCTGCTGGACGACGAGGAGGCCATCCTCCTCCCCACCGCGAAGTACTTCCGCGGCCTGGGCTGCACGGTGGACATGGCTCGGGAGCCCGAGGAGGCCGAGGCCCTCATCAGCCACCGGCGCTACGACCTCGTCATCCTCGACCTCCGGGTCACCCGCTTCGGGGGAGCGGAAGGTCTCGAGGTTCTCCGGGAGATCCGGCGGCGTGACCACGGCACGAGCGTGATCGTGCTCAGCGCCTACATCTCGCCCGAGGTGGAGGAGGAGGCGCGGGCCCTGGGGGCCGACGGCGTGCTCCGCAAGCCCCAGCCCCTTCCCGACCTCGCCCACCTCGCCTTCGCCCTCATGGGTATGCCCCGTGGGTGAGCAGTCCCTCCTCGACCGGATCCTGGAGCCGGGCAGCCTGTCCGTTCACTTCCAGCCCATCATGGAGGTGCACGCGTCGCGCGTGAAGCCCCACTACCTCGAAGCCTTGATCCGGGGTCCCTACGGAACCACCGCGGAGTCGCCATCGATCCTCTTCGAGTACGCGCGCAAGAAGAACCGGGAGTCCGACGTGGACCGGGCCTGCGTGGAGGCGATCCTGGGGGCCGCCTCCAGCCTGCCCGCGGACACGAGGGCGGGGATCAACGTCCATGCCTCGACCCTGGCCATGGACGCCGGGTTCGTCAAGTTCCTCGCCGCCGCCCTCGCGGCGCGCAAGCTCTCTCCGCGGCGTCTCGTGGTCGAGATCGTGGAGCATGCCCCGCCCTGGGACGTGGTGGGCTTCGGGACCGCCATCCAAGCCCTGCGCGGGCTGGGGGCCTGCATCGCCCTGGACGACGTCGGGCTCGGGCACTCCAACTACATGATGATCCTCGAGTGCCGGCCGGACTATTTCAAGGTCGACCGCCACTTCGTGAGCGGCTGCTGCCGAGACTTCCACCGCCGGGCGGTCATCGCCTCGGTGGCCCAGCTGGCCCGTCCTTTCGGAGCCCGCGTCGTCGCGGAAGGGGTCGAGGACTTGGCCGATCTCGCGGCCCTCAAGCGCCTGGGCATCAACCTCATCCAGGGCTTCTTGTTCGGACATCCAGGCCTGGCCGTCGACGTCCTGGCGGCCGCGCCGGCCGCGAAGAAACCGGGAGGCGGCGGCCGGGCCGCTTCCAGAACCCACGCCGGGAGATAGTCGATGGACCTTCAAGACGTCGATCATGACGCCCTGGTGCGCCTCTTCTTCGAGGAGTCCGAGGAGGGTCTCCTGGCGATGGAGGAGGCGCTGGTGGCGCTCGAGAGCCACGGCGACGCCGGGGCCCTGGGCACCCTCTTCCGGGTCGCGCACACCCTGAAGGGCAACGCCGCCAGCCTCGGCTTCGCCGAGCTCGCCGAGGTGACCCACGGTCTCGAGGACGTCCTGGACCGCCTGCGTTCCAGCGCCCTGGCCGTGGATCGTGAGGTGATCGACCTCCTCCTCGAGTCGGTGGACGTCCTGCGCGAGATGCTGGCGGAGGCGAAGGGATGAGGGCGTCCCACCTCGACCTCCTGGCGAGGCTGCGCGACCTCGCGGCCGGGGGCGCCGTGCCGGAGTCGCGTCGGGAGGGGCCCGACGAGGGGCCCCTTCATCCCGGGGACGCCGCGTCGCGCACCCTGCGCGTGAACGTGGATACCCTGGACCGCCTCCTCGACCTCACGGGCGAGATCGCGGTCAGCCGCGGACGCTTGCGCGAGGCCCTCGACGGAGAAGCCCGCGGATCGGGCGGGGACGCGGCCGAGATCCACCGCGAGGCGGATCGCCTCCACGCCGACCTTCAGGAGCTCGTCATGAGGGCCCGCATGGAGCCGCTCGGGCCCACCTTCCGGCGCTTCGTCCGGGCCGTGCGGGACCTCGCGGCCTCCCTCGGAAAATCGGCGCGCCTGGCCATCGAGGGCGAAGACGTCGAGGTCGACGTCAAGGTCATCGAGCACGTCCGCGATCCCCTGACTCACCTCGTGCGGAACGCGCTCTCCCACGGCCTGGAAACGCCCGCGGAACGGGCCGGGCGCGGAAAGGACCCCTGCGGGCTGCTCCGCCTGCGGGCCTATCGCGAGCTCGGGGGCATCGTGATCCAGGTCGAGGACGACGGCAGGGGGCTCTCGAGCGAGCGCATCGCCGAGCGGGCGCGTGCGCAGGGGCTGGTCGCGGATCCGAGCAGCCTGGGCGAGGCCGATCTGCAGCGCCTCATCTTCGAGCCCGGTTTCTCGACCGAGGCCGAGGTGACCGAGGTCTCGGGGCGGGGCGTGGGGCTCGACGTGGTGCGGCGCAATGTCGAGGCGCTCCGGGGCTCGGTGAGCGTCGCCAGCCGGCCGGGCATCGGCACCACCTTCACCCTCCGGCTTCCCTTGAGCCTCGCCATCGTCCCCGGGTTCACGGTGAGGGCGGCGGGGGAGACCTACATCGTGCCGCTGGAGGCGGTCCTCGAGTGCCTCGAGCTTCCCCCGAGCGGCCTCCGGGGCCCCGAGGGCTCGGGGGTGTTGAGCCTGCGCGGTGAGCCCCTGCCCTGCCGGCGGCTGCGCCAGCGCTTCCGGCTCCTTGGCGAGGCGGCCCCCCGCGAGTACGTGGTCGTGATCCAGCACGCGGGCCAGCGCATCGGACTGGTCGTGGACGCCCTCCTCGGGGAGAGCCAGACCGTCTTGAAGCCGCTGGGCCTGATGTTCCGGGGGCTCCCGGGGATCGCCGGGTCGGCCATCCTGGGCAGCGGCCGGGTCGCCCTCGTGCTCGACCTGCCCGGCCTCTTCCACGCTCCATCCTGAGCGCCACCGTGGGGGGAGCCATCCACGTCCTCGTGGTCGACGACTCCGCGGTCGTGCGCCAGATGATGACCGAGATCCTGCGCGGCGAGCGGTGCCTGACCGTGTCCGTGGCCCCCAATCCCCTCATCGCCCTGGACAAGATGCAGCGCTCCCGGCCCGACGTCATCGTCCTGGACCTGGAGATGCCGGAGATGGACGGCCTGTCCTTCCTGGAGAAGGTGATGGCCGCGGACCCGATCCCGGTCGTGGTCTGCTCCGGGCTCGCGGCCCGGGGCACGGAGGCCGCCTTCCGCGCCTGCGAGGCGGGCGCGGTGGCCGTGATCGAGAAGCCCCGGCTGGGAGTCAAGGGTTTCCTCCACGATTCCGCGGTCATGCTCCGGGACACGGTCACGGCGGCGGCCCGGGCCCGGGTGCGGCCCCGGGCCGCGCGGCGAGGGGCGCCCGTCGAGAGCGCGGACGCCGTCCTGCCTCCTCCCCGGAAGCCCGCCCTCTGCACCACCACGGACAAGGTGGTGGCCCTCGGGGCCTCCACCGGGGGGACGGAAGCGCTCCGGACCATCCTGGAGGCCATGCCCCCGGAGGCCCCCGGTCTCATCGTCGTCCAAAACATGCCGGAGGCGTTCACCCGCGCCTTCGCCGAGCGCCTCGACCGGTCCTGCCGCATCGAGGTCAAGGAGGCCGCGGACGGAGACCGCGTGCTCGATGGACGGGCTCTCATCGCGCCCGGGAATCGCCACCTGCTCCTGAGGCGCACGGGGGGCCACTACGCGGTCGAGGTGACGGATGGCCCGCTCGTCTCCCGGCACCGCCCGAGCGTGGACGTGCTCTTTCGCTCGGTCGCGGTGGCCGCGGGGCCCAATGCGGTGGGCGCGATCCTCACCGGCATGGGCGACGACGGGGCTGTGGGCCTCCTGGAGATGAGGCGGGCCGGGGCCGCCGTGCGTGGTCTGCGGCATGCCCCGGGAGGCCGTCGAGCGGGGCGCGGTGGACGAGGTGGTGTCCCTCGAGCAGGTGGCGCCGACGATCCTGCGCAAGGCGGGTGAGCTGGCACGCCGGCGCTCGATCCGGGGATCCGGACCGCGGTCCTGATCCCCGGAACCGCCGCGGGCCGCTTTCCCTTCACAAACCACTGAGCGCGCTGGCATTTTGCGTGGGAGCCGATGGCATCGGTCTTGCTCGAATGCACCACGGCAGGCCGGACCATCCGGCCGAGGAGACGTGATGAACGCGACCGTGCAGCCATTCGAGGCGGTGTGTTGAGCGTGGCGAACGAGGTGACGCGAGTGCCCTACGTGACGATCTTTCCCCCGGAGAAGGGAGAGGACCGCTTCGACGCGAGCGGGACCCTGCGGCGCCTCGTGTGCTTCGTGGCGGCAGCCCTCGACGTGCGCTACGCGTTCGTGGCCGTCTTCGGTGGCCTGGAAGCGACGCCCTCCATCCGCCGCGTGTCCTTCTGGCTGGCCAAGGACTTCGGCCTCCGGTCCGCGTTCGCGCTTCTCGAACTCCCTGGGGACACGCCGGACGCGACGGTGCCCTTCGAGTGCGCGCGCACGTTGCGCGGCGTCTGGCCCGCGGAGACGGAGCTGGCCGGGCTGACGGAGGACGGCTGCGTGATGGTGGCCCTTCCGTTGGACGGGGGCCTTCTCGGACAGCTCGGGATCCTGGTACCGGGGCCGGCCTCCGGCTACCGCCACCAGGAGCGCCTCATGCCCATGGTGCGCCTGGCCAAAGCCGAAGTAGAGAGGTGGCTCGTGTCGTCGGAACCCCTGCACTGAGGGGTCGCGGGAGCCGCCTCCCCGACGGTCAGGCCCAGTGGCCGTCGTGATGGTTGGCGAAGAAGCCCTCCAGGGCGACCCTCTGGCCGGCCAGGCGCTCCCGCAGGTGGTCCATCTCGGCGGGTAGCATCGGGGCGAAGGCGCGCGCGGAAGCGATGTTCGCCTCCACGAACTCGGCCTTCGGCATCCCGCACACCACGGTGGAGACGGGCAGGCTCCAGGCATAGCGCAGGAGCGAGGCCGTCTCCGCCTTGTCCGGGCCGAGCAGCTTCTCCTGGGCCGTCACCTTCATCAGGATCACCCCGAGGTGCTTCCGGTTGGCCGCGGGCAGGGCCAGCTCCTCGAAACGGTTGGCCCGCGCCGGGTTCATGGCCATCTGCACGCAGTCGAGGTCGTGCCGCTCGACGGCCTTCGCCATCACCGCACCGTCGGTGTGGCTGGTCATGCCGATGAAGCGCGCCGCCTTCTGGTCGCGCAGCTCGTAGAGAGCCTTCAGCACCCCGTCCCTGGCCTCGATCTTCGCGAGGTCGGCCTCGTTGCCCAGGCTGTGGATGTGGAGAAGGTCCACCCGGTCGGTCTGCAGACGCTTCAGGCTCGCCTCGTACTCCTTGAGCGCCGCGTCACGCGTGCGGGCGCGCTCCGGGATCTTGGTGGCGAGGAAGACCTCCTTGCGGCGTGTCTTCATGACCAGGCCCACCCGCGTCTCGCTCTTGCCCTCTCCGTAGCCGACCGCGGTGTCCAGGTAGTTGATGCCGAGGTCGATCGCGCGGTTGAGGATCGCGAGCGCCGCCTCCTCCGACTCGTACATGAGAAAGCGGCTCCCGCAGCCGAAGGTCAGGATCGACACCTGGGCGCCCGTGCGCCCGAGCGTGCGCTGGGGCAGCTTGGCGGCCGCGGCCCGGGCCTCGGGAGTGAGACCAGGGAGGGCGGCTACCGCGCCCAGGGCCAAGCCGCCCTTCCCGAGGAAGTCGCGGCGAGAGACGGTGCTCTTCTTCGGCATGTGACCTCCTTCATCGACCCCCACCTAGACCTTCACCCCGGCTTCGGCCAGGTATCCGGCCATCACCTTTGCGTAGTGGGGGAACGCCACTTCGGGCTCCTCGATCTCCGGGTGCCACTTCTTCTCCCACTCGAAGCAGTAGAACCCCTTGTACCCGCCGGCCGCGAGCACCTTGACCTGCTCCTTCACGGGGACCTGGCCGGTGCCCGTGAGGACGTAGTGGTGGTCGTCTCCCTCTGGCTTCGAGTCCTTCAGGTGGGTGTGACGCATGAAGCGGCCGAGGGCCTTGAAGGTCTCGGCCGGCGACTCGTGCCCGGCCACGAACGTGTGGTGGGCGTCCCAGAGGAGCGCGAAGCTCGAGGAACCCACCCCGTCGAGGATGGCCCGAAGGTCGGACGAGTGCGTGAAGTCGCCGTGCGACTCGATCAGCACCACCACTCCCGCCCCTTTCGCGTGGGCGGCCATCTCCTGGAACCCCTCCGCCACGCGCTTGATGACGTCGTCGCGGGCCTCGCCGGGGGGAAGCTTGTCCCCGAACATGCGGACGTAGGGCACGCCCAGGGCGTGGGCGAGGTCGATGAAGCGGCGGCCTTCATCGAGCTGGGCCGCGCGCACCGCGGGGTCCCTTTCGTGCATGCGTGCCGAGGCGCCCAGGTCGCTGATCACGATCCCGAGCGCTTCCAGATCGCGCCGGGTCTGCTTGAGGCGGTCACCTATGAGCTCGGGCCGCTTCGTGAGGTCCATCTCGCCCTCGATGCCCCGCAGCTCGATGGCCGCGTAGCCCAGGCGGTCGGCCTGGTCGAGGACGGTCTTCCAGCTCCAGGCCGGGCAGCCGAGGGTGGAGAAGGCGATGGGGAGGCGCTTCCCTCCCTTGGCGCGGAGCAGGGCGGGGGCGACGAGGCTCGCGCCCAGGGCGCCCAGGACGCGACGGCGGGAGACTGGTGACATGGGCCGGATTATAGGCCGGGGATGGGCGGCACGTCAGCGGTCTTGCGGAGACGGCGGAGGAGAAGCACCGTCACCGCGACCCCGCCCGCGAGCAAGGCGGCCCCGAGCAAGGGACGCGGGTCGGGGAGCGACTCACCGGGATCGTCCACGAGGGGCGCCAGCACGAAGGTCAGGGGGTTCAGGGTGGCGTGGACCAGGATGCAGGGGAGGAGGGCTCCGCCCCACAGGCGCACCACCCCCAGGACGCTCCCCACGGCGAAGGTGAAGAGCAGACGGTAGAGATCCCCGTGCATGAGGGCGAAGATCAGGGCCGAGGAGAGGACCGCCCACGTGGCCCCGAGGGCGGGACGGAAGGAGGGCAGCACGACGCCCCGCACGAGCGTCTCTTCGAACACCGCGGGGGCCGCGGCGATGGCGAGCACGGACAGCACCGCGTCGAAGGCGTTGGCCGGGCGCAGCGCTTGGTGGATGGTCCGGAAAACCTCGAGGTACCCGGGCGGGGGTGCCCAAACGGTGTACTGCAGCTCGAGCAGCCCCAGGCTCGCCACCCAGAGCGCGGCCCCCAGGAGGACGGCCAGCAGGGCGGTGCGCCGGTCGGTGGCCCGCAGGGCCAGCGCGCCGGCCATCGAGCGGCGGGCGAGGAGCAGGGCCAGCAGCGCGGGGACGGCGAGCATGATCGACCCGATGGTGATGGTGATCCGGAATGGCGAGAGGTGGCCCAGCAGCTGGGAGCTCTCGATCATGGCGCCCGTTCCCAGGATCGCGGCCAGCAGGCTGAGCGCGGGATGGAGCGGTGCGTCGGGACGGGATCTGGACCCATGGAGGCTCATTCGGGTGCCATTATGGCGGGAATCGGCGCTGCGGCGGCTTGAACCTGCGGCGGGGGGCGCATACCATCGCTAGTTTCCGAATCGCGGGGGAGGAAGGATAGGGTGCGATGACGGGAACAGCGTCGAGCAGGCCGGCCGCCGTGAGGGAAGGCGGCGTCACTCCGTCCGCCTCGCGGCGCGTCCTGGACCTGCCCCCGGAGGAACGCCCCCGAGAGCGCCTCGCCCGCCACGGGGCGGCGGCGCTGTCCAGCCGGGAGCTGCTGGCCCTCCTGGTGGGCAGCGGCTCGCGGCGGGCCTCGGCCCTCGACGTGGCGGAGCGTCTTTTGGCCGGCGGCTTGCGCGGCCTGGCCGCGCGCACGCTCGGCGAGCTCGAAGAGACCCACGGCCTCGGGCGGGCCAAGGCCACGCGCGTGCTGGCCGCCCTTGAGCTCTCCGCCCGTCTGGCCAGCGAGGGGCGGACCTCCGCCCCCTTCTTCCGGACACCAGCCGAGTCGGCCGCCTACCTCCTTCCGCGCTACGCGGCGCGCCCCGTGGAGACCTTCGGTCTGCTTGCCCTCGACGTGCGCCGGCGGCTCCGGCAGGAAGCCGTCGTCTCCGTGGGCTGCCTGACCGCGAGCCTCGTTCACCCGCGCGAGGTCTTCCGGCAGGCGGTGGTGGCGCGGGCCGCGGCCATCGTCATCTTCCACAACCACCCGTCGGGGGATCCCGAGCCTTCGGCGGAAGACGTGGCCCTGACCCGCCGCCTCGGCCAGGCGGGGGCCCTCATGGGCATCGAGGTGCTCGACCACCTGGTGCTCGGGGCCGGCCGCTTCGTGAGCCTCAAGGAACGGGGGGTGCTGTGAGCCGCCTCGTGTACTTCGACTGCGCCAGCGGCGCGTCGGGAGACATGCTGCTGGGGGCGCTCGTGGACCTCGGCCTGCCCCTCGAGGAGCTGCGGGCGGAGCTCGGCAAGCTGCCCCTGCGCGGGTACCGGCTCGACTCCCAGCGCGTCCATCGCTCGGGGCTGCACGCGACCCAGGTGGAGGTGATCGTCGAGCCACACGATCACGCGCACACCCTCGATCATGGTCATGGTCACGCCCACGGGCACGATCAGCCGTCGCGGGGCCTCCGCGACATCCTGGCCCTGCTCGAGGCCAGCCGCCTCGCCCCCGAGGTCCGGGAGCTCTCCGCCCGGCTCTTCCAGCGCCTGGCCGCGGTGGAGAGCGCGATCCACGGAGTGTCGCCCGACCAAGTGCACTTCCACGAAGTGGGCGCCCTCGACTCCATCGTCGACGTGGTGGGAGGCGTGATCGGCCTGCGCTGGCTGCGGGCCGACCGCTTCGTCTCCTCTCCCCTGAACCTCGGCACCGGGACCGTCACCATGTCGCACGGGACCTTCCCCGTACCCGCGCCCGCGACCGCGCGCCTCGTGGAGGGGGTGCCCGTCTACGGCGCCGGCGAGGGCGAGCTGTTGACCCCCACGGGAGCGCTCCTCGTCACCGGGCACGCCACGGACTACGGGCCGCTCCCGCTCCTCCGGCCGCGGAGCATCGGCCACGGCGCCGGCTCGCGCGACACGCCGGGCCGGCCGAACGTGCTCCGCCTCATCGTGGGTGACACCGGCGCGCCCCCCGAAGGCGATCGGGTGCTGGTGCTCGAGACCGAGGTGGACGACACCCCGCCCCAGATCCTGGGCTCGCTCGTGGACCGCCTGCTCGCGGCCGGGGCCCTCGACGTGTACTACACGGCCGTACAGATGAAGAAGGGTCGGCCGGGGGTCCTGGTCACGGTCCTCGCCCCTCCGTCCCAGCGCGAGGCCCTCGAGGAGGTGCTCTTTTCGGAGACCACCACCCTGGGGGTGCGGCGGCAGGAATGGGAGCGGACGGTCCTCGAACGCGAGTGGGTGACGGTGGCTACCGCCCACGGCGCGGTCCGTGTCAAGGTGGGAAAGCGTGGCGGGCGGGTCTACAACGTCCAGCCCGAGTTTGAAGACTGCCAGCGCGCGGCCGCGGAGAGCGGGGCCGCGGTGAAGGAGGTTTGGGCAGCGGCCCTTTCCGCGTACCGCCAGGCCGGCCCCCGAGTGCCATGACCGACCGCCCCAGCCTCTACCTCACCACGCCCATCTACTACGTGAACGACGTGCCCCACGTGGGCCACGCTTACACCACGATCGCGGCCGACGTGGTGACCCGCGCCCGCCGCCTGCGGGATCGGGACGCCTTCCTCCTGACCGGCACCGACGAGCACGGCCAGAACATCGAGCGCATCGCCCGGGAGCGCGGCATTCCCGCGCAGCAGCACTGCGACGAGATCGCGGAGCGCTTCCGCTCGCTCTGGGAGCGCTTCGACATCCGCTACGACGGCTTCATTCGAACCACCGACGCCCTCCACAAGCGGGGCGTGCTCGCCTTGTGGGAGCGCCTGCGGAACGCGGTGGCCCCGAACGGCGAGAAGGCGGTCTACCGGGGCAAGTACGCAGGCTGGTACTGCCCGCGCTGCGAGGCCTTCAAGACCGAGGAGGAGCTGAAGCAGCCCGGCAACCTCTGCCCCGACCACGAGCGGCCCTGCGAGTGGACGGAGGAGGAGAACTTCTTCTTCCGGCTCTCGGCGTACCAGGGCTGGCTGGGGGAAGAGATCGGGGCCGGCCGCATCCGGATCGACCCCGCAGGCCGCCGCAACGAGGTGCTGGCGGTCATCCGGCAGGGTCTTCAGGACGTCAGCATCAGCCGGGCCCGGGTGAAGTGGGGAATCGCGGTCCCCGACGATCCCGGCCATGTCGTCTACGTCTGGATGGACGCGCTCGCGAACTACATCACCGCCCTCGGCTTCGGAGAGAGCGATTCCGCAGGCCGCGAGCGCTATCGGCGGTACTGGGAGGACGCCGAGGAGCGCTTCCACCTCTTGGGCAAGGAGATCATCCGCTTCCACTGCGTGTATTGGCCGGCCATGCTGAAGGCGGCGGGCGTGCCCGTGCCGACCCGGCTCTTTGCCCACGGCCACTTGACCAAGAACGGCAAGAAGCTCAGCAAGACCACGGGCAATGTCATCGACCCCGAGGCCCTCTTGGCCCAGTGGGGACCCGACGCCGTGCGCTACTTCCTGCTGCGCGAGGGGACGTTCGGCCAGGACTGGGACTTCACGGACACCGCCTTCGTGAATCGCTACAACGCCGACCTCGCGAACGACCTCGGCAACCTGGTCTCGCGCGCGCTGACCATGGTCGAGAAATACTGTGGGGGACGGGTGCCCGAAAAGCCGGAACGCCAAACACCATCACCCGGGGACCGGGTGGTGGCAGCTGCTATTGGCTTCGAGCAGGAACTGGAGTTGGATATTTCATTTCATGGAGCGACTCCCGGCCTGCGAGGTCACGTCTTCGACCGTTACGAAGAACTCGATTTCGTTGGCGCGCTCGGAGAGCTGTGGAGTTGGATCGCCCAGCTCAACCAGCGAATCGTGGGCGTGTCGCCCTGGCAGCTCGCCAAGGACCCGGCGCGCAAGGGCGAGCTGGACGCATTCCTCTACCGGCTGCTCGAGGCAGTCAGAGTGGTGGCCGTCCTGGCATCTCCGGTCATTCCGAGGGCCGCCGGCCGCATCCTGACCATGCTGGGG
>WNFJ01243271.1_pt1 | contig 13653 bp, 11 predicted proteins | sample 5400461 | NCBI WGS metagenome assembly WNFJ01 (sample SAMN13153349, study PRJNA577476) | soil metagenome | isolation source: 115 cm saprolite on Douglas fir-dominated hillslope | place: USA:California | collected 2013-09-17 | reverse complement strand
TTGGGATTGAAACCGGGCGCCCCCGATTGCAGGACGACGCGCACTCGCTCGGGCCAGAGCGCCTGTGCTTTCCTGGCCAAAGGGTAGGCCGAATCCTCGACGCTCTTCACGCCCAGCAGGATTTCGTAGTTTGGATAGTCGAGGTCGATGAAGGTGCGCAGATTGTCGAACAGCTCGTCATCGATGCCGCACAGCGGCTTGAGGACGGAAATCGCCGGCTGGCCGTTGGTCGGGGGCAGCGGTTGTCTCAAGTGACGGCGGAGCGAGGCGAGCTGAGCGCCGATCAGCAGCAAGCCCACTCCCGCCAGCGCAAAGAGGATCAGCGCCGCCAGATTCATGACGCTCTCCGGGTCAAGGTCAGAGGAGCATTCGCGCGATGGCGCTCTGCCAGCGACGGACCGTCAACAGAATCGCTTGATCGAGCGCCAGAATATGGCTCACCATCGGCTGCTAGGATGGCAAAGCCAGGTGGCGAACGCGTTTCAGACATGAAAACAGTTTATGAATTTTTATGACTACACTGTGCGACAACCCGGCCGCCGATGACCGAATCTTGCGTCACTTTCCGGCGAACTGGAGTATCGGTGCACCCTTGCCCATGAGCTCCCAGACCCCCGGCCCACCCGTCCACCCGACCGTGGTCTCGATCGAGATGGGTTACGGGCACCTTCGCGCGGCGATGCCCCTGGCCACCGCTCTGGAGACGGAGGTTCTGCTCGCCGACCGCGCACCCCTGGCCAATGCCGAGGAACAGCGCCGTTGGGCGCGCGCCCGGGGGTTGTACGAGTCCCTCTCCCGGCTGTCTCAAGTTCCGATGATTGGAAGTGCGCTCGACTCTCTGCTCGATGCAATCACCGCCATCCCCAGGCTTCATCCCTATCGGGACCTCTCCGCTGCCACGCTCGGAACGCGCTCGCTTCACCGCCTGATTCTCAATGGACTGGGAAAAGGCCTGGGCGAATACCTGCGCCAAACGGGCAGTCCACTGCTGACCACGTTCTACGCGCCGGCGATCGCCGCCGATCACCTCCACTGTCCGGAGGTCTACTGCGTGGTGACCGATGCGGACATCAATCGAATCTGGGCGCCGATGCGGCCGGCGGCGACCCAGATCCGATATTTCGTGCCCAGCCTGCGCGCCCAGCGGCGGCTCGAAGCCTACGGCGTTCCAAAACAGAATATCGAATTTACCGGTTTCCCTTTGCCGCACGAGCTGGTCGGTGGACCGGATCTGCCCTTGCTTCGCAAGCATCTGGCGGCGCGCTTGGTTCGACTCGATCCCCAGGGGACTTTTCGCCAGACCCAGGGCGCGCTCTTGACCAGCGTCCTTGGACCGCTGCCGCGGGAAGAAGAACGCCGCAGTCCTCTGCTGACATTTGCGATCGGCGGCACCGGCGCACAGCTGGGCCTGGCCGAGCAGTTGATCGCCTCACTGAAGGAATCGGTGCAGCAGCGGAGACTTCGCCTCGCCCTGGTGGCGGGGATTCGAGCCGACGTTGCGCAGCAGCTGGAGGGTTACCTTGACCGCGCCGGTTTGGCCCAGCAGATCGGTTCCGGGGTTGAGGTCCTACTGGAGAAGGACTTCGCCTCCTACTTTGCCCGCTTCAACCGATTGCTCGCCGAAACAGACATCCTGTGGACCAAGCCGAGCGAGCTGACGTTTTACGCAGCTCTCGGCATTCCTCTGATTCTCGCCTCGCCGGTCGGCGTTCACGAGTGGTCCAACCGGCGATGGGCGCGCGAGCATGGCACCGGCCTCAAGCAGCGGGACGCCAAGTATGCCGCGGGCTGGTTGAACGAGTGGCTCTCCGACGGGATACTCGCGGGGGCGGCATGGTCGGGGTTCATGCGACTTCCCAAGCAAGGTCTTTATCGGATCCTGGAGCGATTCCGCGGGTCGATTCCAGTCCTCCTCCCGGCCGGGTGACCTGCCATCGGGCAACACATCTGCTAGGTTTTCGTACCGATGCAAAGGCGCTCTCTGCTTCTATTCGTCGTCGCCTCTTTGGCCCTGGGATTTCCCTCCTCCGCTCGCCGTAAACGCCCTTCGCGCAAGCCGAAGCCCAGCCCAGCGAAAGAGGGTCCCAAGGTCGACCGGTGGTCCAAGGATGGAGCGTCAACGGTGACGTTCGTCGCCGTCGGTCCAGGCGGAATGAAGATGGAGGGGAAGACTTCCGAGCTGGAAGTGAAGGATGTCGGAGAGGACCTCACGGTGGTGGTGCCGCTGGGCCAACTGTCCACCGGAATCGGGCTGCGCGATAAGCACATGAAGGAGGAGTACCTGGAAACCCAGAAGTACCCCACCGCTGAGCTGAAGGTATCCCGGGCAAACTTCAAAACACCCAGCAGCGGAGCGGCGGCGCAGTCGGAGATCAAGGGTGTCTTACGCCTCCACGGACGGGAGAAGCCGCTGGTGGTGAATTACCAGGCCAAGCCGGTTCAGGGCGGGTACGAAATTGCCGGCTCCTTCCAAGTGAACATCGCAGATTACGGAATCGCGGTTCCGGTATACCTTGGCGTCACGGTGAAGCCCGAGGTCGAGATTGCGGCGTCCTTCAAGGTAAAGAAATGAAGTGGTCCGGTCGCGGTGGAGGGTTCAGCCTGGCCGCGCCGCTGGTGCTGGCGGCGGCGATGCTCTGCCAGCCGGGGAAGGCGCACGCCTTCGCCTGGATGATTCGTCAGGATTACACCGGTTGCGCGGTGTGCCATGCGGATCCGTCCGGAAGCGGCCTGCTCACCGAGTATGGGCGAGCGCAGTCCCAGCTTCTGATCGAAACCCGCTACAGCCACGATAAGGTGGAGGAGGCGGGCCCCCCTTCCCATTTCGCCTTCGGCGCTCTGGATCGGGTCTTCACTCTGCCGAGCTGGCTGTTGCTGGGCGGCAGCTACCGCGGAGCGGAGTTGGTGGTGGAAGCCAACGGTGGCCCCAAGAACGTCAGCTACATTCAAATGGAGGCCGACCTCTATGCCCAGGTGACGGTGGGACATTTCCGGGCCAACGGGAGCATCGGTTACGTTCCGCAGGGTGCGCTGCCGGCGGCGATCACCCGCAACGACAGCGACAACCTCGTCTCCCGCGAGCATTGGTTGGGCTGGGATTTCGGAACCCAATCTTTCCTCTTGAGGGCTGGACGAATGAATCTGCCATTTGGGCTTCGAAACATCGAGCACACCAGCTGGATTCGAAACGAGACTCGAACCGATATCAACAGTCAGCAGCAGCACGGTGTGGCCCTCGCCTACAGCGGGGAGCGCTTGCGAGCCGAGGTGATGGGAATCCTCGGCAACTTCCAGACCCATCCCAGTGATTATCGAGAGCTGGGGTACTCTGGATACGTCGAGATGGCGATTGCAAACCGGATGGCGGTGGGACTTTCGTCGCTGATTACCCACGTGAACAAAGATCCCATTCTCGACATCGAAAACCTCCGTCAGGCCCACGGGGTCTTCACCCGGTATTCGCCCTGGTCCCCCTTGGTGTTACTGGCAGAGGCAGACCTCTCGATCCAGAGCCCCTCGGACGGAAGCAACTCGGTGGGGTACGTGGGATTTCTTCAAGCGGACTTTCAAATCATCCAGGGTCTCCACCTGATGCCGATGTTCGAGATCAGGGACACCGCGCGCGCCTCCCAGGGGGTAGCGCTGGGGGGGTGGCTGACCGCGGACTGGTTCTTCGCGCCGCACAGCGACCTTCGATTCGATTTCTTCAATCGACGGATTCCCAGCAATGGGACGCTCACGCACTCGGTGGGAGGATTGATCATGTTGCACGTTTTTCTCTAGGGCTATCGATATGGCTTATCCCCTTTTCAAAACGCGCTGGCGGTTGAAATCCTGGTCATGGGCTGGGTTACTGCTCGTCGGATCCGCAGCCTCCGCCAGCCCGACCTTTCCAGATGCCCTTAAGCAAAGCCTCATTCTCTCGTCCCAGCCCGCCTGCAGCATCTGCCATTCGGGTGGCGTCACCTCCTTTGACACGGTGAATACGCCCTTTGGGAAGAAGATGCGCAGCCGCGGCCTGATCGCCGATGACGTCGGCTCGCTCCAGAGGGCGGTGATGGCGCTTCAGGCCGAGGGCTCTCCCTTTATCGCCGCCCTGATCGCGGGCCGGAATCCAAATGCCGGAGGCCAGACCTACGGATGCGGCGGCGGAAGCATCGCTCCACGGGGTGCAAAGCCGTGGCCCTGGTTTGCGCTGGCTCTTGTCGCTCTGGGAATTCGCCGTCGGCGATCGCCAGCGAGCGGCAGACGCCCCGCTCGTTCAACAATGTGAACGGACACTGCAGTTCCTTCTCGCAAGACGCTTACGGAACCTGCGTCAGGAGAAACGCACGCGTCCGACCTCCTACGGTCCCCGTGCCAGTGATTTGCCCGTTATTATTGATACCGGTCGCAATCTTTAAAACCCAGCCGGACTCAATGGGAATCAGCGTGTTCAGGTCCGTGAGTACGCCATTCTGCCAAATGAACGCGCGCCCAGAACTGGGGTCGTTGCTCACTTGACCGACCACAACGCCCAAGCCATTGATCGCGTACGGTTGAACGTAAGGGAATCCCGGCAGCGTGCCGAGATCCGTCATCGTACCATCACTCGTCCACAGGAACCCGTCTACGGGGCCAGTGTCATTGCTGGCCTCGCCCACCACCTGGCCGGAAGCATTAATCGCCGAAGCCACCGCGTAGCTGAATCCGGGAAGCGTGCCAAGATCGGTAAAGCCCGCTCCGCTGGTCCAGAGAAAGGCCCGTCCGTTGGTGGCATCCCAGGATGTGCCGACAATCTGGCCTGAATCGTTGATGCCCGTGGCAAAACTGTCAGTGAGGCCCGGCATGGGTCCTAGATCCGACATTCCGGCGTCACTGCTCCACAGAAAGGCATGAACCGATCCGGTGGCGTTCGCCAACCGGCCCACGATCTGGCCGGCAGCATTGATTCCCATGGCTTCACTAGAATCAAAGCTCGACATGTGGATGTCCGTCAGTCCCGCGTCGCTGGTCCAGAAGAACGCGTGAAATGGTCCGCGGCTGAGGTTGTACACTTCGCCAGCCGCCTGGCCCAAGGCATTGATGCCGATGGCTGCGCTCGAGCTGAATCCCAGCGTGCCGAGGTCCCGCATCCCGCTCCCGCTGGTCCACACAAAACCGTGGTCGATCCCATGGGTGTCACTGGACCAACCCGCGACTTGCCCAGAGTCATTGGTGCCTCCGGCCTCACTGGAGTTAAATGCGGGCAGTGTCCCTAAATCGGTGATGCTGTATTGAGACTGGGCTGTGGCCCGATGTCCAATGCTGCAGACAACAAAAGTCAGAACAGTCAATCGACCTGTGACGCTGGATAGAAGTTTCATAATTTGCAAGTGGTACATCCCGCGGTTTCAATAGTCAATGGGAATGGGAGGGAGTACAGCCGGGGATTGCGGAGTTGTTCAAGCGGACGTTATAGCCCAGTTCATTTCCCGCGATTGATTCTGGAGGAAGGGTGCCCGACGTCTGCCGGAGTGAGATCGCTGCTGCCTTTCTGTTGATTGCGTCGACCGCGTTCGGAGCGGTCGAAGGTCCAGGCAGAACGCAGCTCATTCGGGCAGTTCGCGTCAGCGCGCCCCCTTCCATTGACGGGAAACTGGATGATCCGCAGTGGCTGACCGCGCCCGTCTTCGACGAGTTCGTTCAGTCCTTTCCGGACGAAGGAGCTCGGCCGAGCGAGCCGACCGAAGTCCGCGTCCTATACGACGACGACAATCTGTACGTCGGGATCATTTGCTACGACTCGCGGCCTGAGCAGATCTTGAGACAGCTGGGCCGGCGCGACCAGATTCCGCCCTCCGATTCCGTTGGCTTCTCCCTCGATTCAAATCACAATCATCGCGAAGCATTCGCTTTCACCGTCAACGCCGCTGGCGTACTCAACGACAGCTTTTATTTCCAGGACAACCAGAACAGCGATGATTGGGATGCGGTCTGGGACGTCGCGGTTTCCGCGCGCCCCGATGGGTGGTCAGCTGAGTTCGCCATTCCGCTGAATCTGCTGAGGTTCAGCGATGCGCCGGTGCAGACCTGGGGATTTTTTGTGCGTCGGGATCTCGCGCGCACTCACGAGGTGATCGACAGCGTGCTCATCCCGAGAAATGCGAATGGCTTCGTATCGCGCTTCGGCCACTTGTCGGGGATGAGCGGCCTTAAACAGAAGACCGACATCGAGGTGGTTCCCTATCTCGCCACCAGGGCTACACTCCGGCCCCAGTTTTCTGATGCCTCCAGACCGAGGCCGCGCCTTCTCGATCCGTCGATCGACGTTGGATTCGACCTGAAGGCGGCAGTCACTCGAGGCTTGACCCTGAACGCCACCTTCAATCCCGACTTCGGACAAGTCGAAGCCGATCAGGTGATTCTGAACCTCACCAACTTCGAGCAACTCTTTCCTGAGAAGCGGCCCTTCTTCACCCAAGGGTTCGACCTCTTCCAGCCTGTCGGCGGAGACGTAGGCCAGACGCCCCAGGCGCTCTTCTATTCGCGCCGAATCGGCTTGATCACCCCCATCCTGGGCGCGGCCAAGTTGACGGGAACCGCGGGCGAAGGTCTGGACATCGGCCTGTTGGATGCCTTTGTCGCGGGCGCTTCGGTGCCCGACAACGACGAAGCGAATCCCAATCGCTCGCTCGGCTACTTCATTTCGAGGCCGCTGCACATCGGCTTGAAGGATTCGTTTCCTTCCCTCAAACCCACGCCGGAGAACTATTTCGCTGCGGTCGTCAAAAAGAAGGTTGCCGCCAACTCCACGTTAGGAGCCGTGTTCACCGCAGCGACGCCCATCGCACCGCGCTGCACTGAGGATCAGGCAGATCTGCCCGACGCCGAGCGTCCGCCCTACTGCGACGCACGAGGGGGAAATGCGGCGGCTGTCGATTGGAATCTCCGAACGGCGAACTCGGAATGGCTGCTGCTCGGTCAGCTGGATGCTTCCCAGTCGATAGCGGGAGCTCCCAGGCGTACTCTCAAGGATGGAACCATCATCCGGCCCGGCGACCTCGGCACTGGCGGCTACCTGACAGGAGGGAAGTTTGGAGGGGAGCCGTTTCGGTTCGACCTACGATACGAATTTGCGTCTCCCAAGTTGGACCTGAGTGCGACAGGCTTTCAGCCGAACCAAAATGTCCACCACGTCCGCGGAACCTTCAATTTCGTGCGCCCGCGCGGATTGGGTCAGCTGCGCTCCTTCTCTTCATACCTGTCTCTCGAGAAGAACTGGTCCAGCGACGGGCGATTTGTGGGTCGCGGCTTCACCGTCTCGACAGGGGCTAATGCCGTCCTGCCCGCGTTTCAATCCGTCGGATTGAACGTCAGCTTTGACGTGCCGCAGTTCGACATCCGGGAAGTGGGCTCCACCGGCATTCCCTACCAGCGGCCCAGCGTTGCCTACCTTTCCCTTTCCGGCCAAAGCGATGCGAATCGCGCGATCTCCGTCGGTGGCCAACTGGAGCTTGGCTGGCGACCGAACCCGATGCTTCCCGTTGCATCTCTTGGCTATCGCGGCAATTTGCGGATCGTCGTCCACCCTCATCCCAGTCTGGAGACGCAGCTCGAAACTGGCACCGACTACACGCCTAATGGCGCCAGATACGTCGACACGCTCGGATCCGACCAGTTCATCTTTGGCATTCTCGATTCGCGCCTTCTATCTCTCACGCTTCGCCAGCAGATGGTGCTCACTCCGAGGCTGACCATTCAAGCGTACGCACAGCTGTTCACTGCCTTCGGCCGCTATGGTCCCTTCTACGCCGCCATCTCGCGGGGATCGCGGATCCGAATTTCGGATCTGGCGCCGACGGAGTATCGGTCAGACCCGAGCTTCCACACTTCGGTCTTGAACGTAAACCTCGTTTTGCGCTGGGAGTATCGGCTCGGATCGACGCTCTTTCTCGTCTACATGCGCTCGCAATCTGGACTGCCGACGGGGTCGGGGACGCCGATACCCGCGACCCTCCTTCCCATTGGACTTGGACCAGGACCCACGACCGACGTTTTCATGGTCAAGTGGTCGTACTGGTGGAACGTCTAGCCGAGGTTTGGCCAACGAAACTGAAGACGAAAGGGAAGACCATTTCGCTGGAGCGCGCTGCGTTTGAATGAGGGATTGACTTGCTATCCGCCGGTGCTAAGCAGAAAGCTCTGCTTTCGGGAAGCGTGGATGTGCGTGGCAGCCAAGAAGGAAACTTCGGCCGGTCGCACTTTTGAAAACCGTCAGCCGAACGCAGAAATGTCCGGCGGGAGTACAGGTAATCGCATGCAGCTATCGATCGTCGTCCCTGTTTACATGAGCGCCAGGTGCCTGCCCGAGCTGGCGCATCGAGTCCGAGAAGATGTTGGTCGGCATTTCGACACCTACGAGTTGATCCTTGTCAACGATGATAGCCCCGACGAGAGTTGGGGGGTGATTGTCCAGCTCACTCGCGAATACGACTTCATAACCGGCATAAACTTGCGCAGGAACTTCGGCCAAGACAATGCGATCATGGCGGGATTCAACGTCGCCAGAGGCGAGGTCATTGTCGTCATGGATGACGATCTTCAGCATGACCCCTCGGATATCTCCGTGCTTCACCAGCGGCTCCAGAATGGTTTTGATGCAGTGTATGCGTGGTTTGACAGTAAACAACAGGCGTTTTGGAAGAATCTCGGGAGTTGGTTTAATGATCGGTTTGCGATCATGGCGCTTGGTAAGCCGAAACATATCTATATGTCGCCCTTCAAAGCCATCCGCCGCGAAGTGGTGGACGAGATTATCAAGTATGGCGGACCATACCCCTACGTCGACGGGTTGCTCTTCACGGTCACTTCCAACATCACACAAGTACCCGCGACGCACCATCGTCGCTTCGCGGGAAGGGGACATTACAATCTGTTGAGATCAATTACGGTTTGGCTAAAACTGGCGACCGGCTTTTCGGTGATACCTCTCCGGATGGCCACGTTTCTGGGTGGATTGATTTCCCTGTTTTCCTTCTCGCTGGCTTTTTACTTCATCATCGAGGCAATCGCGCTGAAACGCGAGCCCGCAGGATGGGCGTCGGTGATCGTCGCAATCCTATTCATAGGCGGAATTGAACTCATCGGCATCGGCGCGGTGGGCGAGTACATTGGACGAATCTTCATGACTCAAAACCAACGTCCGCAGTTCACGGTCAAAGAGGTTCTGCGCAGCATTGAGCCTCGGACGGTCCCCACGCCAGCGGCAGGCGCGAGCGTGCAACCCACTTCCCAGAACACTTGAGATAAACAGGTTGATTTCGCGACGCGTTGCAGCCAAGATGGCGCAATGTCAAGAATCGCTAAGCCAGTTCGTTCTTCCAACGATTTCCTGGTTTACGGATCGCCTCTGATTGGCGATGAGGAGAAACGGGAGGTTCTCCACTGCCTGGAGACTGGTTGGCTTGGAACGGGTCCCAAGGTCGCTCAACTGGAAGCCGAGTTCCGCGATTACAAGCAGGCGAGCTATGCGGTGGCGGTAAACTCCTGCACCGCGGCTCTCCACCTCAGCATGATTGCTGCGGGCGTCGGCCCGAAAGACGAGGTCATCACTACACCGCTGACCTTCTGCGCGACGGTCAATGCCATTATTCACACCGGCGCGCAGCCCGTTCTGGTGGATGTGGATCCGTTGACCTTCAATATTGATCCTCGACAGCTGGAGGTGAAAATCACGGAGCGGACCAAGGCGATCCTACCTGTGCACTTCGGCGGTCGTGCTTGCGACATGGACGCGCTTGTTGCGATTGCGGAACGGCAGGGACTGTTGTTGATTGAGGATTGTGCTCACGCGATTGAGACACTGTACAAGGGAAAACACGTTGGTACATTCGGTAATTTCGGTTGCTTCAGCTTCTACGTGACCAAGAACATGATAACGGGGGAGGGAGGAATGATCTTGACGCCGGACGAGAAGCTTGCGGACCGGCTCAAGATCCTTGCCCTCCATGGCATGAGCAAAGACGCGTGGCGGCGATTCAGCGACCAGGCGTACAAACACTACTACGTCGTCGAGTGCGGCTACAAATACAACATGATGGACATCCAAGCGGCAATCGGGATCCACCAACTCCACCGCATCCAGAAAAACTGGGAGCGGCGCCAAGAAATATGGAGCACCTACCAGGAGGAGCTCGGTGACCTTCCGCTCACTCTACCCCAGCCGCCGGAGGAGGGGACGCGGCATGCCTACCACCTCTACACGGTGCTGGTGGATCCCGACAGATCCGGAATGACACGGGATCAGTTCATAACTTCGATGGCGGCGGAAAACATCGGAGTGGGCGTGCATTATCAGAGCATTCCCGTTCATCCCTATTACCAGGACCGATTTGGCTGGCAACCCCAGGACTATCCCAACAGCTTTCGGATTGGGCAGCAGACTGTGAGTCTGCCTCTGTCGCCGAAACTCACGGACCGCGACGTCTCGGACGTACTCCGGGCGGTACGAAAAGTACTAAAAGGCTAGTCGGGTCGAACGATATGAGCGGGACTTTGAGACTCGGCCAAGCCATTTTCGGCGCCACGCTTCTGGACGACGTCGTCACCTGGCTGGCGCATAGATTCACCCTGGTGGACGTCACCATGTGGGGAATCCAGTTTGTCAGCACAATTCCGGAGAGGATACTGCTGTTCCTGGCGTGCGCCATTGCGCTGACTGCCATCCTCGCCGGCGCTCGGCTGGCCGGGGCAGCTTCTGCACGGTTTCTTGTCTCGGTCATTGGTGCCTTTGTTGTCTTTCGCGTGCTGTACGAAATCTTCTGGCGCGTTCATGCCACGGCTGTCGCCGTAGCCCTCGCACTTATGATCGCAGTGATCCAGATTCCAAGCTGGGTGCGAAGCCGGACTACCGCGCTCAGTGGATCCAAGCTAGGGGTTGTTGGCTGGCTGCTTTCCGCGATTTTTGTGCCATCATTCGCTGCCGTGCTTTTAAATGGCTGGAGCCTCCAGAGCTTTGCCCAGAAGTTACACCAGGACAAATCGGTTCTGCAGTTCGCGTCGATCGACCTCAATGCTCTCGCCTTGGATGCCGAGAATGGTCTGCTCTACGCATCCGGCCATGGAACCGACTATCTGCTGGCCTACGATGTCAACGACCTCACTCGAGCTCCACGCATCTCTCCGGTGAGCACGAACAAAGTCCAATCATTTTACTACAATCCAGTTAATCAGGAGTTATACTTTTTCGACGAGAATGATCGTGCGCTTCTTTTCCTGGAGGCAAGGACGCTCTCACAAAGCAAATCCATTACCGGCTTGGACATCAGTGCTGGCGATGTGAGGCTCGAGTATGACCGGCCGAACGATAGCATTATCCTCATATCAGAGGGGTCATACTGGGGATCACCACCAGACGAAAATGGGTACCCGGTCGCAGTGGTGGCGCGGAAGACCGGGCAACTCCTCTACACGTTGAAAGACTGCGGGGGTTGGTGCATTCCCGGGCTCATTCACAAGCATCCGACCAAAGCGCTGCTATACATGGCCTTTCCGAAGAAGGTGCTCGCGTACAATTTGAACACCCGGAGAATCGTCGGCACGTCAGTTGTGAATAATCAATGGGTAGATGGGATGGCGATTTCACGCGATGAGAAGGACCTACTGGTCGGAGCGCCCTTGCATTCGAAGGTGTTGCGGTTTGACGCTGAGTCGCTGGAACCCAGAGGTTCTATCGCTACCGTGTTTGGGGTCCGGACGCTGGCAGTGGATAGAGAGCGAAATCTGTTGCTGACCGCTAGTCTCGCAACGAACATACTTGATGTAATTGATTTAAAAACATATGAGCGACTTGCCAAGTACTACATTGCTCCGTGGCTCCACGACATCTGTCTCGATACCAAAGGTGGCTTTGCCTACGTCTCATCGACAGAGGGTTTGTTCCGAGTCCAATACACGGCGCGCCTCGGGCCTCGCAAGAATTAGCGTCGCGACGGTCCGGCACTGATCTTGAGAGGACTTCCATGGCCGCCAGCCTCATCTACCGCAACGCCTTCATCTATGAATCGTTGATGCGCATTCTATATGGTTCTTCCTATCACGAGCGCTTCCAGCTAATTGCCGGGCTGATTCCTGAAAACGGGTCGGTCCTGGATGTCTGCTGCGGCCCCGCCACCCTGTTTCACCGCTACTTGAAGCAAAAGGGCGTTCGTTACACGGGCCTGGACATCAACCAGCGCTTTATCGATCGACTTTCGGCCATGGGCGCCACCGGCATCGTGTGGAATCTCGAGGAAAGCCGCCCTTTGCCCCGGGCTCAATATGTGATCATGCAATCCAGCCTGTACCACTTCCTGCCGGATGCCCGGCCTGTACTCGAGCGGATGCTTGCAGCCGCAGAAAAGCGGGTTTTGCTGGCGGAACCCATTCGGAATGTGGCGGACAGCCAGATTGCCCTGATGGCTTTTCTGGCCCGAAAATTTACGAATCCCGGGACCGTGGATCAGGCCAACCGCTTTGATGAAGCAAGCTTGGATGCCTTGCTGAGACCCTACCAACAGCAGGGTAGGGTGCTGGAGTCTCGGTTGATTGCCGGCAAACGCGAAAAGCTTTACGTCCTCGATTCAGACCGAGTTGGGAAGACGAACCGAGCTTCGCTTCACTGATGAGCTGCCAGCCCGGGCAAGAAACGTCTCTCGGCGGCGTCAGTCACAGCAGGGCTATAGGATTTTGGACTGCGCCGGGTGTTAGGTCCGCACGTCAGGCTGACGCGGATCGTTCAGAAATGGCCGGAGCTTCAACCGCTCTGCACTCTCGCCGAAGAGATGTGAGTTGGCAGCGACCCATTCCCAAAGACGCCGGATGCCGGTCTCCTTGTCGACCGCGGGGCGCCATCCGAGCAGGCGTTCGGCCTTGCGGATGTCGCTCACGTAGCAAGGCTGATCGCCCGGCCTCCAGGCGTCGAAGCGTACCGGAATCCGCTCGCCCTTCAGCGCGGCAAGGTGCCTGGCGAATTCGTGCCAGACGGAGATAGTGTTGTTTGGTCCCCCACCAATATTGAAAATCTGGCCGGCCGCGGTGTCGATCTTTGCGGTTGCGGCGCGAAACGCTCGGACCAGGTCATCCACAAAGAGGATGTCCCGGACTTGCTTTCCATTGCCATAGATCGTCAGCGGCCGACCGGTGAGGCTGGCGATGATGAAGTGAGCGACCCACCCCTGGTCTTCGTTGCCGAACTGTCTGGGCCCATAAATGCAACTCATTCGAAACACGACCGTCGGAAGACCATAGATTCGGTGGTAGTCCCTCGTGTATTGGTCGGCGGCGCCTTTCGAGCAGCCGTAGGGCGAGTGAAAGTCCAAGGGCCGGGATTCCGACACCCCGAGCGGCAGATTGCGGAACTCGTATCTGGTATCCGCTTCAATGGTTTCGACGTCCTCAAGCTCACCATAAACTTTATTGGTGGAGGTGAAGACGATCGGCGGACGCTTTCCGCTTTTCCTCACAGCTTCCAACACATTGAGTGTCCCTAATGCGTTGATCTCGAAGTCCGTCGAGGGATCCTCGACCGACGTGGTAACAGCAACCTGGGCCGCCAGATGATAGATCTCATCGGCATGCTGCACGGCTGCCTGGACAGCTGCGGAATCGCGAATATCCCCCCGGATAAACTGGAGCCTGCCATTGCGCTGTAAC
>WNFJ01147232.1_pt1 | contig 13653 bp, 13 predicted proteins | sample 5400461 | NCBI WGS metagenome assembly WNFJ01 (sample SAMN13153349, study PRJNA577476) | soil metagenome | isolation source: 115 cm saprolite on Douglas fir-dominated hillslope | place: USA:California | collected 2013-09-17 | reverse complement strand
ACCGGCTTTCCATGTTTAGTGATCAAAACGGGTTCGCCGGTTTTCTGGACTTTGTCCATAACTGCCAGGCACTGAGCCTTGAATTCGCCTGCCGGCATCTGTTTCACGGGTCAACCTCACAATCATAATATCATGACTATAGACATATTAAAATGACTATAGCAACACAGTCGCAGTCCTTTCGCGCTTCTCGGTTCTTAGCGTCTGTCAAAGGTGAGCCCCGACCCCTCGCAGTTGCGAAGGGCGGGGCGAGCCAAACTAGAGCGCGGTGCTCTGTATTACGCGGCGGCAGCGATCTTGTCGAGGACCATTGCTGCCTTGCCGGCATCCTTGACTCCGAAAAACACAACCGGTGAATTGGTGGAGTCAAGGCCGCTATAGGCATATTCGATGTTGATGTTGGACCCTCCAAGTTGGGAGGCAGCGTGCGCCAACTCGCCGGGACGGTTAGGAAGTTTTGCCTGCGCTACTTCGGTCTCGGTGTAGCTGAGGTGCTCAAAGTCAAGTACTTTCTTGGCAGCGGTTGGATTGTCCACCACCATGCGAACGATGTTGTCCCTTTCTGACGGGACCGTCTGGAACGCCACTATGTTCACTTTCTGGTCAGCCAGAGCCTGGCACAGCGTTCCCAGAGTTCCGGGTTTGTTTTCCGTGTGAATGGTAAGTTCTTTGGACGTGGGCATGTAGAACCTCCTTTCCCAGTCCTGGGGAACGCGGGCGCGTTCCCTTGCTTAAGGTTTACTTGCGATGAATTTAGCTAACGTCAATGATACGTCCGCTGCGTGGCTGGATTCAAGGGAACACAAGGTCCCTCGACTCCGCAAGGTCATAGCGAATGATCTTGCTGCGCTCGGGATGACAGATTATTGAGAGCGCAAAGCGAATTATTCCGCCGCGTAATTCGGGGCTTCTCTAGTGATCATAACGTCGTGGACGTGGCTTTCGCGAAGGCCGGCGCCGCTGATGCGGACGAAGCGGGTTTTCTGCAGCAGTTCGGGCAGCGTGGCGCAGCCGCAATACCCCATGCCGGATTTCAGGCCCCCGACCATCTGATAAAGAATCATCGAAACCGATCCGCGATAGGGGACGCGAGCTTCGATTCCTTCGGGGACAAGTTTGGCCAGGCGATTGGGATCGGCGGTCATGTTGGGGATAGCGACTGAGGCCTCTCCTTCGATGCTTTGCGAATAGCGTTCGCTGGAGCCAGCGGCCATGGCGCCGAGCGATCCCATGCCGCGATAAGACTTGAAGGTACGGCCCTGATAGAGAATCATCTCCCCCGGGCTCTCGTCGGTGCCGGCAAACATGGAGCCGATCATGACCGCGCTCGCGCCTGCGGCCAGGGCTTTGGTGATGTCGCCGGAGTACTTGATGCCGCCGTCGGCGATGACGGGGATGCCCGCGTCTTTGGTGGCGCGGTAGGATTCGGCGATGGCGGTGATCTGCGGCACTCCGGCGCCGGTGACCACCCGGGTAGTACAGATGGAGCCGGGACCGATGCCGACTTTGATGGCATCGGCTCCGGCGCGGGCCAGCTCACATGCGCCGTCGAAGGTGCCGACGTTTCCGGCGATCAGATCGATCTCGGGAAATTTTGTCTTGATCGCTGTTACCGCTTCCAAAACACGTGACGAATGGCCGTGGGCGCTGTCTATGGCCAGCACGTCCACAAGTTCTTTGACCAGTTCTTCGGCGCGCTCCAGATAATCTCCAGTCGCGCCGATGGCCGCGCCAACCCGCAAGCGGCCGTGGGAGTCTTTGGCCGCGTTGGGATACTTCAGCTTTTTCTGTATGTCTTTGACCGTGATCAGGCCTTTGAGGTTGTAGCTGTCGTCCACCACCAGAAGTTTTTCGACGCGATGCTTGTGTAGGATTTGTTCCGCATCTTCCAGCGTGGTTCCCACCGGGACCGTGATCAGGTTTTCCTTGGTCATCACTTTGCTGATGGGAATGTCGAAGCGGGTTTCGAAGCGGAGATCGCGGTTGGTCAGGATGCCGACCAGTTTCTTATTCTTGGTGATGGGAACGCCGGAAATTTTGTACTTTCGCATCACTTCGAGGGCGTCGGAAACTTTGTCGTCCGGCGACATGGTGACCGGGTCAACGATCATGCCACTCTCGGAGCGCTTCACCTTGTCCACTTCTTCGGCCTGCTGCTCGATGGTCAGGTTGCGATGAACAATCCCGAGGCCGCCCTGCTGGGCGAGCGCGATCGCCATGTGCGATTCGGTGACCGTGTCCATGGCGGCGCTGAGCACGGGAATGTTCAGGCGGATGTTGCGGGTGAGCTGAGTCTGGGTGTTGGCATTGGCCGGAACTACATCAGAGCGGGCGGGCAGTAGCAACACGTCATCGAAAGTGAGGGCTTCGGGTACGGGAAAATGAATCATAGATTGTTGGGTAAATGACTATTGTAGAGAGGGGAGAGAACAGAGGCAAATGGGGTTTCAAAGTTTCAAAACTGCGAAAAGCAAAAGCTTAACCACAGAGGGTCACGGAGGAGATTCGTGAAAAACACTCTGTGATCCTCTGCGTCCTCTGTAGTTAAGCCTTTTGCCGTTTGCGACATTGAAACTTTGTGGCCTTCCCTCTAGACTCACGCCCATGAGTGCGGACAGGAACCATGACCTCGCGCCGGGGCTTTATTTGGTGGGGACACCGATCGGCAATCTTGAGGACATGACGCTGCGCTCGATCCGAGTACTGAAGCAGGCCGACCTGATCGCTTGCGAGGACACGCGGCAGACGCAGAAGTTGCTGCATCATTACGGGATCGAGACCCGCGCCGTCAGCTATCACGAGCACAACGAAGCTTCGCGCGCGGCGGAACTGGTCGAGAAACTTGCGCAGGGAGCGCGGATTGCCGTGGTCTCCGATGCCGGGATGCCGGGTATTTCCGATCCTGGATCCCGGCTGGTTTCGCTGGCGATTGTACGTGGAGTTCCGATCGTTCCAGTCCCCGGGCCATCGGCTTTTCTCGCGGCGTTGGTTGCAAGCGGCCTACCGACAGACTCGTTTTCGTTTCGCGGATTCCTGCCGGCCAAGAGCGGGGCGCGGCGGCGGGAGCTGGAGAAGATTCTTGACGCTGACGAAACGCAGATTTATTACGAGGCTCCGCATCGGATTCGAGAGACGCTGGCGGATGTCATGGAGGTGCTCGGGCCGGGTCGGCCCGTTGTCGTCGCCCGCGAACTGACGAAAATCCACGAAGAATTCTTGCGCGGGACGGCGGCGGAAGTGGCGCAGGATCTAAATTCGCGAGGCGACATCAAGGGAGAGATCACGCTGCTGATCGGCAGGGCCGCTGAAGGGCAGAGTGCGCCGCGTGGGACTTCGATCGGGGAACGGATTGAGGAGATCATTCGCGAAGACAAGGTGGACGAGAAGGCGGCGCTCAAGAAGGTTGCGAAAGAGAGAGGGATTTCGAAGAGCGAAGCTTACCGGGAGTGGCAAAGGCGGAGGTAGGGTGATTCATGTTCTTTGAGATCGTCGGCAATATCTCGGATGTGGAGATCATCGCGATCGGAAAGGGCATCCGTGAGAGTCGGCGACTACGAAAGGCTTACGCCGGCCGCCGATGGCGGAAGTGAAGGGAATTGCCACAATCGAACTCGCGGATGGTACGATTTGTCCAGCTGAGCTTCACTGGTATGAGGCCCACGGAGTCGGACCAAGAGAGTTCAAGATCAAACGGATTTTGGAAGAGATATCAAACGCACGGAAAAGAGCTTCGTAGTTTGCATCAACACTAAGGGTTATCCAGCTTCGCTTGAAATTCGTAAGCTGTATCAGGCGATTCCTGACGAACGTGCAGCAAAAGTCCGTCAGGTTCGCGGTGTTGACGAGTCGGGAGAAGATTATCTCTATCCTGCGGAGTACTGTGCCCCGGTTCGGCTGCCGAACGCAACGGAAAAGGCTGTTTTGAGGGCTAGATAGCATCGGTTTACGCCTGTTTATGGACAGTCAGAGTTCCGCGGGTTCTTACGGTGAGGAAGGCGAGCACCCTTCTACTTCTTGTCTCTTCGCTGACTTGTTCTGGACAAAGCGCTGACAAACCCGATCCAATTGAAGCGCTGGCAAATGGGACATCCACTGCACCGAAAAGGGATGCCTCATGTTTACAGATGTCCTGCGTGGCGATCCCGATCACCCCGCTGATTTACAGCATCCCGAGTACCTGACGATTGCGGTTGCAATTGAGCAGAGCACCAGGAAGCCAGCGTACTTCGCTTTCCACATTCCAGCAAACGCCGATCAAGAGTCAGGAGTATTCATAACATTCGCAAAAACATCGAAGCTGGAAAATGGCAAGATGGATTCGAAGGTGGAAGAGGGGGGATATCTCGACTTCCACTTGACTCGTGTGATCCAGAGTCCTGTGTGTCTCGCGTGAAGGGCGGACTCTCGCCGAGGATGGACCTGAGATCTACGAGAGAAGTTCTTGCATTCCGATCACATATTGTTTCTTTATCGACGAAATGGACAATCGTACCGGCCCATTAAGGCGTTATTCCCATTTCAGCGAGCTTACGAACAACTACTCGAAACAGAACTTAAGGAACCGCAGCGATAGGGTGGTGGCCCGAATCTATTTCCCCGCCAATTCCTTCTTTACCGCTTCACTCACCACTTTCCCATCCACGCGCATGCCCTGGGCGCCGAATTTTGCCATGGCGGTCTTCATGACCGTGCCCATGTCTTTCATGGTGGGGGAGTCCATTTCGGCGATGGCGGCTTTTACTCCGGCGATGATTTCGGCTTCGCCGGCGGCTTTGGGTAAGTAGCTCTCGATCAGGACGATTTCGGCGGCCTCTCTGTCGGCCATCTCCTGGCGGCCGCCTTTGGTGAACTGTTCGACGGAATCTTTGCGCTGCTTGATCAGCGTGCTCAACACCTGCTGCGATTCTTTCTCGTCGAGCGGCGCCATCTTTTCGACTTCGCGGTTTTTGAGAGCGGATTTCACCATACGCAGAGTGGAAAGGCGGTGTTCCTCGCGCGCCTTCATGGCGGCGACGATGTCTTTCTGGATTTGTTCGGTAAGGGACATGGAGGAATTATAGAGAAAGGCGTCGTTGGTCGTTGGTCCCTTCGACCTCGCCGCGCTCGCTCAGGGCAGGCTAACGGCCGTCGTTGGCCAGAGCCTAAGTTGACAGGGAGGGGACTCGATTCGCTTTCAGGCGCTTCGCTTCACGATCTTCGCGGTTGTGATGGCCTGTCCGACGTGGCGCTGGGCGTGGTCGGCGACGTGAACGAGCAGTCCGGCGACGGTGGTGGGGAGTTGCTGGCGTCCTACGGTTCGCGTGATGGTCAGCGCTTCGGTTGAGAACGCGCGAATTCTTGCGGCGGCGGAGTTCAGGGCCTGGTTCAGTTCGGCGAAGAGTTGGTCATGAGTCGCGTCCGGATTTAGTTCAGCTTTCATCAGAGAAACTTGTTCCAGACTCAGCGGATTGCCTTCGGCATAGGTCAGGAGGCGGTCAGTGGCCCGTCCGATGTGGCGGATGTGGAAGGCGACGGGAGCGATTTCGGCGGGGCGGGCATTAAGTTCCTCGTTGGTCAGGGCGCTACACCAGCGTTCTAAATCTTCTTGGGCAAGGTCGAGCGCGTGCAGGACCGCTCGCTGCACGGGAGGAACGTCGGTCAGGGTGCCGCGGAGCCAGGGTTCGGGGAGTTTCGGTTTTTCCATAAGTCCTCTCCGCGGAACCTGCACAGGGGCTCAAGCCCGTGTCGAGAGATCGATGAGACGCGGCCCTGAAGGGCCGCTCTTCCACGGTCATTCTTGAGATCCGGTGAACTCTACAACAATGGCAGTATAAACGACGCATTGTGACCAGCCGCCTGCGCGTTATATGCTTGCGCGGTGCGGCAATCGGCGGGGCGATCTCCTACAACTCCACTGTACGTCGGGCTGGTGATTACGCTGGCAGCGGTGGTCGGCTACTCGGCGTATGTGACTCGGCGCATCGGCAGCCTGCGCGAACTTCAAAGCAATCTGATTGATCGCAACCGCAAAGACTCGCTTCAGTTGTTGCGTATCCAGAACGAACTCAATTCCATCGGCATTGCGATGCGCGACATGCTCGACACCGGGTTGTTGAATAACGAACAGCCCTATCCACTGACTGCATGGCAGCCACAATTTCAGCGCATGCGCGGCGATCTGGATGACGCTTTTCGGCGCGAGCAGCAGGTTTCCCCTCAAGGCAGGACGGCTGACCAGCAGCAATACCTCGATGGCTCGCTGGCGCAATTCTGGGATGCGGTTGACCGCACTTTCGCGCTCGCGCGGGGGGGCAAGGAAAAGGAAAAAGAAGCGCGCGAGCAAATACGGCTGTCTCTGCAAGCCCGACTGGCGGCACTGAGCACCGCTGTGGCGCAGATGCTGATCCAGAACAATGAGAGCGAGGACCGAGCGGCGGCGCAGGTCACGGAAATCTACGATCACGTACAGCGACAGGCGTACTACTTTCTCGTTGGAACGCTAATCGCGATTGTGCTCACCAGCCTTTATCTGATTCGCACCAACCGAACGCTGTTCAATCAGCTGGCGGCGCTCTCGGAGCAGCGCAGCGATCTGGCGCAGACCCTGATTTCGACGCAGGAATCCACGTTGCGCTACATTTCCCGCGAACTGCATGACGAGTTTGGGCAGATACTGACGGCGATGGGGGCCATGCTGGGGCGGGCGCGAAACCGGACGCCAGAGGATTCAGAGCTGCGCGGCGACCTGCTCGAGGTGCGGGAGATCGCGCAGGGCGCGCTGGACAAAGTCCGCAGCCTTTCGCAGGCGTTGCATCCGGTGATGCTCGAAGAGGCGGGACTGGAACACGCCATTGAGTGGTATTTGCCGGTGGTAGAAAGGCAGACGGGAATTGGCATATCCTACGAGAAAAGCGGGACGCCGTTCGCCATAAATGGCGACGCCGCAGTGCATGTCTATCGCGTATTGCAGGAAGCCCTGAACAATGTGGCCCGGCACTCGGGCGCGAAGCGGGCCTGGGTGCGCCTGCGGTTTGCTCCTGAGCATTTGGTGTTGGAAATAGAAGACCATGGGTCGGGTTTTGCCGCCGCACGCGGCCGGGGGATCGGGCTGGTTGCTATGCGGGAAAGAGCGGAACTACTGGGGGGGAGCATCGCAATTGACCGTCCCGTCGAGGGCGGCGCCCTGGTACGGTTAACGGTTCCTAAGGGAAGCGTTTCCCGCGAGGGCGCAGCAAAAGACATCGCCGAGTCTCATTCTGAAAGAAATCATGGCTGAAAAAAACGCAGCTTGCAAAATCTCCGTGCTGTTGGTGGATGACCACAGTCTGGTACGGCGCGGCTTCCGGCGCATGCTGGAGGACGAAGAGGACATTCACGTGGTAGGCGAAGCGAGTGATGGTGAAGAGGCGGTGAAGCTGGCGCGCGCGCTCAAGCCGCAAGTAGTGGTCATGGATTGCGCACTGCCGGGAATCAGCGGGCTTCAAGCCACGCGTAAAATCCTGCAACTTGCGCCGGAGACGCTGATTTTGATGCTTAGCATGCACGCCGAGGAAACCTGGGTGCGCCAGGCAATGGACGCGGGTGCGCGCGGCTATGTGCTGAAGAACGCGATGGACTTGGAACTGGGTCCGGCGATCCGAAGGATGATGAAGGGAGAAACAGTGCTCGATGGCCAGCTTTCGCGGCAGGAAAACTTGAAGGGAGAGCGCAACGCCGGGCTCACGCCGCGCGAAGTGGAAATCCTACAATTGATCTGCGGTGGAAAGTCCAACAAAGAAATTGCGGTGCAACTGGACTTGAGCGCGAACACCGTGGCGGTGCACCGCGCCAATATTATGGACGCGCTGGGCATTCACAAGACGGCGGAGTTGGTCGTGTACGCCATTCGCAACGGTCTGGTGAACATTCCGTGAACCGGCGGATTTTCTTGGCTGGTGCGGGAGCGGTTGCAGGCGCGGCGGTGTTGCGTCCGGCAATGACTTGGGGTGCGTCTCAGCTGCCGCTGGGTTTTCGCTTCACGGATGTGACTGGCGCGGCCGGAATCCACTTCAAGCACAACACAGGCGCATACGGAGGAAAGTTGCTTCCCGAGACTCTGGGCGCGGGCTGCGCTTTTCTCGACTACGACGCCGACGGCTGGCAAGACCTTCTGCTAGTCAACAGCATGGACTGGCCCGGCCACTCGCGACAGCGTTCGACGCTGAAGCTCTATCGCAATAACCGCAACGGAACCTTCACCGATGTGACCCACGCCGCCGGGCTCGACATCGAGATGTACGGCATGGGCGTGGCGGTGGGCGACTACAACAACGACGGCTTCCCCGACATTTTGATCACCTGCGTAGGGCAGAACCGGCTGTTCAAAAACACCGGCAAGGGAAACTTTGTCGATGTCACGAATAGCAGTGGATTAGGGAAACGCCAAGCCTTCAGCACTTCTGCGCTCTGGTTGGATTACGACCGCGACGGCTTGCTCGATTTGTTCGTCTGCAATTATGTGAAGTGGTCGCCGGAGCACGATGTGTTCTGTAGCCAGGACGGCAAACACAAATCGTATTGCACGCCGGAAGCCTATGTCGGGCAGACGTGCTGGCTGTTTCACAATCGGGGCAATGGAACTTTTGAAGACGTCACAGCGTCGAGCGGGATTTTCGACAGTAGTTCGAAATCGCTGGGCGTGGCCATGCTTGATTACGACGAGAATGGCTGGCCCGACCTGCTGGTGGCCAACGACACCCAGCCGAACAAACTGTATCGCAACCAGCAGAACGGAACGTTTAAGGATGTTGCTCTCGAGGCCGGTATTGCCTTCAGCGCCGAGGGGAAAGCCCGGGCCGGCATGGGCGTAGATGCCGGGGATTTCGACAACTCTGGGCGGCCGGGAGTGGCCATCACGAATTTCGATAACGAAATGATTGGGTTGTACCGCGCCGACGGTAAGGGAAACTATACCGACATTGCGGTGGAGAGCGGCGTGGGATTGCCGTCGAAGACGACGCTCGGATTCGGCTGCGTCTTTGCGGATTGCGATCTCGACGGCTCGCTCGATCTGATTGCGGTGAATGGGCACATTGACGACACTGTTCGCAACGTTCGTAACGTGGGTTACGCACAGCCGCCACAATTGTTCGTCAACAATGGAAAAGGAAAGTTTCGAGAAGCAGGCGGAGAAGCTGGGGTCGATTTTAGCCTGCCCAAGGTCGGTCGCGGGCTAGCGGTTGGAGACTTCGATCGCGATGGCGATCAGGACATCCTGATGACAACGAACAACGGCCCGGCATATCTTTTCCGCAACGATCAAACGGCTGGGAACCGGAGCATTCGCTTCCGGCTTGTCGGAACCAAGTCGAACCGGGATGCCATTGGCGCGCGGGTGAAAGTATTCTCCAGCGGGGTGATGCAGACGCGGGCGGTCCGAAGTGGGTCAAGTTATTTGTCGCAGTCAGAACTTCCCACCACGTTTGGATTGGGGCAGCGCGACAAGATCGAACGCGTGGTGATTGATTGGCCGAGCGGGCGCAGCGAAGAATACAGAGACCTCTCGGCTGGCCGTGCCTACGAAGTAACCGAGGGCAGGGGCATTCGAGCGGAAGCAGGATTCTAGCCGGCGATCATCTTGGCACTGTTTTTGTTTCGACTTCCGGCATCAGGTTCTTGATGATCGACCTACCCTCTGGAGTGTTGGCAAGGTCTTTGGTTTCGCCGGGATCGAGTTATTTAACTGGGAGCCCGATCGCTGATGCAGGATGAGCTGCCACAGTGGCGTTACCTGGGTCTCCATGGATCCGGTGGTCGCGGTAGGATCAGGCGATCGGCTTGGGCATCGTGTTTCCCGGCATATTTGTTTTCCGCCTTCGGAAGCTGGATTGGGTATCTGAGGTGACGGTTGTCCGACGGTCCAGAGAGCATTGAGCGGCGGTTCCGGAAAGGGAGACTGACTGCCGCCCAGCAGTTCGAGGATGGTGGCCGGAAGCGCCGCATTGGGATCGACGAAAGCGAGGCACCCGATGCTGTGGGTTTATCCGGTTTCACCTTTTGAACGCCGTTCTGATTTGAGCCATCGAGATCAATTTTACGCGCCGTTCCCTCGGGCCAGGATGGCAGGCGTACGGATGAATTCGCTGTGATAAGGATACGCGGTGCCGCAAGCGACAAATATGACTCCAGCGGGTGACGAGAACGCAGCCGGGATGAAGTCGAACGTGCCGCGCTGGATTGTGCCTGCGATTTTGCTGCTGTTGTATTGGCTGCAATGCGCGTGGTTCATCGAAACCCAGTCGCTCACCTACGACGAACCGGTGCACATCGCCGAAGGGCTTGATGCGTGGCGCAATGGGCGCTTTCAGCAATACAACGATCATCCTCCGCTGGCCCGGTTGCTGTGTACTTTGCCTTTGTTGAATCCGAAGTGGCAGGTTGAGGTGGAACAGCTTCCACAATCGTTTCGCATCCCCTCTATTTCGCCCGATCCCGTATCACTGGCGGGGCGTGCCCGCTTGGTAAATGCTGGACTGGGCATGGTGTTGGGTGTGCTGGTCTGGTTTACTGCGGCGAACCTGTTCTCAGTTTCGGCGGCAAACTTCGCGTTGGTGTTATTCGCGTTTTCGCCTTCACTGATTGCGAATTTCTCGGTGGTCACAACCGATGGTGCAGCCACGTTGCTGATCTTTGCCTCAGCTTGGGCGATTGTTTATTGGAAGCGAAGGCCGTCCTGGAAAAACACAATGGCGCTGGGTTTCGTCCTCGGTCTGCTGCTACTGTCGAAGTTTTCCACCCTGCTCATGTTCGCGGTCGCTGTCTTCTGGATGCTCGCGCTGGTTCCGGGCGGGATTTCCTCTCGTCCGTGGAGGTGGAACTGGAGGAAAGCAGCGCTCGCGGTGGGAATTGCATTCTTGGTTCTGTGGGCAGGATATTTTTTTCATGTCTCTCATCTCACGATTCGCGACGGCACGCTGACGGTAACCTTTCCCAACTGGACCCGGCCGCTGGTAAAGCCAAACCACTCAGGCCTGAACTTCACCGTGCCGATTCCAGCCGGAGAATTCGTTGCCGGCTTTCGCGACCTTGCGATACACAACGCTCACGGACAACCTGCGTTTTTTCTTGGGCGAACTTCGTCCAGCGGCGGCTGGAAATCCTATTACCCGGTCACAATTCTGTTGAAGTGGCCGCTATTGGTTGTGGCACTGGCACTTACTGGCCTGTTGCTGACTCTGCTCAAAAGGGTGGAGGTTTCCGGGGACTTGTGGATCATGGCGTCTTTTCCGGCGGTGTATTTTCTGGTTGCCATTTTTGCCCATTTCAATCTGGGGGAGAGGCACATACTTGCCCTGTATCCATTCGCGCTGCTATTTGCGGCTGCCGTATGGCAACAGGCATCATTACAGTGGAACAGGAGCATATTCCTGGGGGTGTTACTGCTGTGGAATGCCTTTGATGTGCTGCGCTCCGCTCCTGGATACTTGTCGTATTTCGATTCCTTCGTTCGCCCGAACTACAAATATCGTCTTCTAGCTGACAGCAACCTCGATTGGGGGCAGGGCCTACTTGCGCTGCGCAAGTATGAGCGGGACCATCCGGGCGAACAGATATGGCTGGCATATTTCGGGAGCGTTGAGCCTGACGGCTATGGGATCAAGGCGCAACCTCTGGCGGAGAACCAGCGCGTGACCGGAACTGTAGTGGTCGGGGCAACGAATCTTTCAGGCGAATACTTGAGCGACCCCACAGCCTATCGCTGGCTTCTCAATTACGGACCGCCCGAGGTGCTGGATGGCTGCTTGTATGTCTTCCACGTGCCTGGCGCTAATGCACGTCAAGCCAGCGCACAAGTGCAAGCTGCGGGGAGGGCGGCTAAGTGATTGAAGTTAAGGGAGGTTCCCGCAATCCATCTTCTAGTATTTTTGCGTTATTGCGCTTTCATTCGATTGGAGAGAAAGTATCTCCAACGTCCTCATAGAAGTGGCCGCCTCCGGCCTGAGACTAGAGGAGTTCAACCCACGAAGCCAAAGCCGCCCGACACCGGGCGGTTTTGGTTTTTATGCCTTTTTTTTGTTCGCGCACTTCCTCCTACCCCACGGGTTCTCGGTCATGCGTATAATGTTCCGCTGATCGCACTCCACCGTTGAGGAACTTCATGGCTGATAAGTTTGGTCCGCTCTCCGCTACCCGCAGAGGTTTCCTGACTACCACTGGAAGCGTCATTGCCGGAGCCGTTGCAGCGCCGCGCGCAATCTCGGCAGCAGTTCCGCAATCGGACGACACGCACACTCCAGCCGTAGGCTCACGCCGCAAGATTCCGATCGGCGTCTTCGATCCTGCGTTTCCCGACCTTACCCTTGATCAACTGGTGGAGAAATACGCCAGCCTGGGCGTGGAAGCTGCCGAGATCGGTACCGGCGGCTATCCCAACAATAAACATTGTCCGGTGAATGACCTACTGGAAGATCCGGCGAAGCTGAAGGCGTGGCGGAAGAAGTTCGAGGACCGCAACATTCAGATCGCAACCCTGAGTTGTCATGGGAATCCGGTGCATCCCGACCGCGCGATTGCCGAGCGGGATGCGGAGACTTTCCGGCGCACTGTGCTGCTGGCGGAGAAGCTGGGCGTAAAAGTGATTGTCGGATTCTCCGGATGTCCGGGCGGCAATCCCAATGACACGAATCCGAACTGGATTACTTACCGCTGGCCTCCGGAGTATGCTGCGGCCCAGGACTGGCAATGGAAAGAGAAAGTCGTTCCCTACTGGAAGCAGGCGGCGAGATTCGCACGCGAGCATGGCGTGCACCGGCTTGCGCTGGAAATGCATCCCAATTTTATGGTGTACAACCCGCTCACACTTTTGAAGCTGCGCGACGCTGTGGGGGAAGAGATTGGCGCCAATAACGATCTCAGCCATTTGTTCTGGCAAGGATGCGATCCGGTGGAGGTAATTCACATGCTGGGCAAGCAAGGTGCCATCTTCCACGCCCACATGAAAGACACCACGCTTTATAAAGACAAAGTCGCGAAATATGGCGTGCTGAATTTTGTGTTCGAGAAGGAAGACCTGAAGCATGCGTCGGACGCGTTCCGCGCCGTTGGCTATGGGCATAGCGCGACGCTTTGGAAAGACGTGATCCGCGCCTACATGGAAGTGGGTTATGAAGGGATTCTAAGCGTGGAGAACGAGGACCCGATACTCTCAGGCGAAGTGGGCGTCGAGCGGGCGCTTTACGTGCTGAAGAATGTGCGAGAAGAGTTGCTGACCGAGGCGGTGTAAGGTTTAGGGATCGCACCGGGTCTCGGGTGGACGGGCGATGACGCCCGTTTCTCCAACGAATTTTCTGTGGAGGCTGAATGGATCGCAGAACCTTTATCGGAAGCCTGAGCGCGGCAGCGCTGATGAGCCGTTTGGGCTGGAGCGCCTCTGGACATCACATCGAGAAGATTGGACTCGAGCTTTACACGGTGCGCGATGCCCTTGGTAAGGATTTCGAGGGGACGCTGGCGAAAGTGGCGAAGATTGGATACAAAGAGGTCGAGTTTGCGGGATATTTTGCCCATATCCCTGAATTCAACCCCTCGCCCAAACGTACGCGCGAGATTCTCGACGCCGACGGACTAAGCGCTCCCTCCACCCACGTGCCTTATTCGGCTCTCGCGCCGGAAAACTGGGCGCGCGTGATTGAAGCC
>WNFJ01574692.1_pt1 | contig 13654 bp, 12 predicted proteins | sample 5400461 | NCBI WGS metagenome assembly WNFJ01 (sample SAMN13153349, study PRJNA577476) | soil metagenome | isolation source: 115 cm saprolite on Douglas fir-dominated hillslope | place: USA:California | collected 2013-09-17 | reverse complement strand
TGACTTCGACCTTTCCCTCTGTTCCCGCCGGCGGCGTTTGACTGAAGGATGCACTGATCACAAGCATAATCAGCACGACAAGTTGGACTGGCTTATTCACAAGCACCCTTCAGGATCGAACCGTTTCCTGTGCGCGGTAGCGCGCAGTTTTAGAACGAGTATCCCAACGTGTCCGTGTTTCGGACTTCGCTATTTGCATTGCGACGATCGCCAAGTGGCGAGCTTCGCTTTCTAATTGCTGTCGCCCACAGCGTTCACAACGCTCACAAGGCTGCTGACTGCTTCCCGCTCCTTTGGCGAGCCACAACACCCGGCAGAAGGGCGCCGGGCTAGCGTATCTTCCCGGAAGCTCGCGACGGTTTGGGAGAGGGTGTGCAGTCCGAGCCCTTCGAGCACGTTAGCCCTCATGTAGTCTTAAATGACTAAGACTTGTTTCGTCAAGGGTAAATAGGGCCATCCACCCTACACTCAAGCATAGAGTCAATCTGAATTTCATAATCGTTCTCGAAATGCATCTCGAACTCTCGCGTTTTCGGCCTGGAACTCGTGGCCGACTCAGAATCTCAGGTAGCAGCCTGCCAGCTCCCACCAATTTACAGCAGCAAAACCTCAGGCTTCGTGGCCCTCGTTCGCAGGCTTTGCTTACCAACCTGGAAACTTGTTGCGCTATACTCAAAGCCATGCGATCTCGGGCGTCTCGAATAACTGTTTCGCTTGTTCTGCTGACATGCCTTATTTGCCCGCTCCTTGAGACGTTCGACACTTGGGATCCCCCGATTCAAACCGGGAACGATACTGAATACGCTTTGGTGATTATTGCATTGTGCGTGGGCGTGGCGTATTCGTTTGCGCGCTTCATCTTCAAATCCGTGCCGGTCGGTTTTGTTATAAAGAGTGTCTTCGCTTCCGGCGCCCAACAACCTTTCCTTTCAGCGCCATTCGGTTTCACGTTGCTGCTTTTTGACGCGACAAGTCCACCTTCCCTCCTGCTGCGTATCTAGAACTCATCAAGAACTGCTCCCGACACCCTTCCTGTCAGGACTCGTCCGTCCCTCTCCTTTGGGGTCGCTCGTTCGAGTAGAGCCCTGCAGTGAAGGCCATCGGGCAATGTGTTGATCCTCGTTTGTTCGGAGCAAGTTTATGTACACGATTCGAAAAATAGGTTTCTATCTTTCTGTAGCTTTGATGTTGTCAGGGTGCGCTGCCCGACGATACCAACCTGTCCCCGTCGTCCCCACGCAGACAGCTTCGACGCTACAGACGAGAAGTCTCGGTGACCCGGACCTGCACGCATTCGTGGAGAAGAACGTTGGTCACGGGGTTACGCCATGGCCGCCGAAGGCCTGGGACTCTGCAGCACTCTCTCTCGCAGCTTTGTATTTCAGTCCTGCGCTCGATGCCGCGCGTGACCGCGTCGCAGAATCGCAGGCTGCGATTGTGACCGCTGGGGCGAGGCCGAATCCCAGTCTAGGCATTACGCCCGGCATTCCGAGCCCGTACTTGTTCAATTTGGATTTTTCCGTACCGATTGAAACGGCTGGAAAGCGCGGGCATCGCATTCGTGTCGCTCGTAGTCTCGATGAAGCTGCTCGATTCGACCTTGCGGACTCCGCCTGGAAGGTTCGCAGCGCAGTTCGCCTTGCCCTGTTGAATTATATTCTCACTTCTCGAAGTCTAGATTTGCTGCGCTCTCAAGAGCAGATTCGGGGAGACCAAGTAAATATCTTGGAGCAAAGACTTTCCGTTGGCGAGATACCGAGAACCGAAGTAGACCTTGCCCGCATCGAGCTTTCCAAGACGCACTTGGCGATTAACACCGCCGAGGGGCAGCTTGGGGAAACCATGGCAGCACTGGCGGCCTCTATTGGGATTCCAGTGGCGGGGCTTCAGGGGCTTGATCTCTTATGGCGTGACCTAGATTCCCCACCAAGCGCACAATCCCTATCGCCAACCGAGATTCGACGGAATGCGGTTCTAAACCGCTTGGATATTCGACGTTCTCTTGCGCAATACGCGGCAGCCGAAGGTGATTTGCAGCTCGAGATTTCCAAACAATATCCGGACTTCCAAATCGGACCGGGGTACACATATGAGGAACGAAACAACTTCTTCGTGATCGGACTCTCGACCACTCTTCCCATCTTCAATCGAAACCAGGGACCCATCGCTGAGGCCGAGGCTCGACGCAAAGAAGCCGCAGCGTCTTTCGTGGAGAAACAGGCGCAAGTCATCGCGGGAGTCGATCGGGCGCTCGCCCTTTACACAGCGGCGTTGAAGGAATTGGCAGAAGTGGACCAATCCTTGCGCAAACTCCAAGACAATCAGCTTCGCATGATGCAGCAGGCAGTTCGTCTGGGCGAGGAAGACCGACTGAGCCTCAACGGTGTGCAAATCCAGAACTCGGTCTTGGCTCAAGCGCGGCTCGATGCGCTTCGACGCGCGCAGGGCGCGCTCGGAGAACTCGAAGATGCTGTCCAGCGCCCGCTTGATCCCGGCGACGCGTTTTCAATCAACCCTGAATCTCCCACGCTGAGCAAGCTCCCTAAGGAGTCAAATCCATGAAACCCCATTTTAGCCTGACGAATAGCGGATCGATTGGCATCTTCATCGTCACTCTGACGCTGACTCTCTTGGGAGGCTGCAAGACTCCCTACGATAAGGACGATGAAGGCCGACCGGCTCAGTCGAACAAAGGCCCTGCGCAGATCGCCACGGAAAACGGTCGAACCGTTCTTACCCTTGATCCGCCTACACAAAATCGCTTGGGTCTCGAAGTTGCAACACTCGCTGCGACGGTGACCCGCACGCAGTCTACGTTCCCTGCCGTCGTTCTTTCCGTGCAAGATCTAGCGGCCTCCCGCAATAGCTACATTGCGGCGCAGACGCAGGTTCAGAAGGCACATGTCGAAGCAGAGGTCGCGCGCAACGAGTACACGCGGCTGAAGACACTGTTTGAAGGAGATCAGAACATTTCCGAAAAGTCGCTGCAATCCGCGAAGGGTACTCTCGATGCCAACGAAGCCGATGTGCGTGCCGGAGAGCAGCAGCAGGCTCTACAAGAGTCAGTCGCCCGGCAGGAATGGGGAGGCGTTGCTGCAGAATGGCTGGTGAAAGGGTCACCAGAGCTTCAGCGGATACTGGAGCAAAGCGAAGTGCTGGTGCAACTGACGATGCCCTCCGGTGTCACTTGCGGAGCGCCCAGGGCGATTTTGCTGGAGATTCCTGGCGGCACCAGAACGGAAGCAAGTCTTGTTTCGACATTTCCCCGAGTCGATCCGCGAATTCAAGGTAGGAGCTTTCTTTACGTTGCACATGCTCGGCCCGGTCTTGCTCCTAGCGTAAACCTGCTCGCTCATCTATCGGTCGGCAATGCGATGAAAGGGCTGATCGTTCCGACAGAGGCGGTTGTTTGGTCCGAAGGGAAGGCTTGGGTCTATCAACAAACAGCCACTGACCGTTTTACTCGTCGTGCCGTGCCTACCGATATCCCTGTCGAAAGCGGATTTTTTGTGGCAGCAGGATTCTCACCCGGGGACAAGCTCGTCACACAGGGTGCGCAAGCTCTTCTCTCGGAGGAATTGCTGTTGCACGGCCAGGCCGGAGCCGAAACAGATGCGGACTGAAATCAGGGGCACCCGATGCTGAATGCCATTGTTCGCTTCTCAATCCGCTTCCGCGGGATTGTGATCTCGCTGGCGTGTGCGCTCCTGTTCTATGGAATCTTTTCACTCTCGCACGTGCCCTACGACGTTTTCCCGGAGTTTGCACCTCCCGAAGTCTCTATTCAAACCGAAGCACCGGGGCTTTCCCCAGAGCAGGTCGAGGTTCTGGTCACCCAGCCGATTGAGAATGCCATCAACGGCGTTGTCGGAATCGAGTCCCTCCGTTCCCGATCCATTCAGGGCCTTTCTGTAATCTCGGTTGTATTTCGCCCCGGCACGGATATTTATCGCGACCGTCAGGCCGTAACCGAGCGTCTGTCCACGGTCACCAGTGAACTCCCGACCGGAGTGCAGCCACCTTTGATGACACCCCTCACTTCCTCCACGACATGGGTCATGGAGGTCGGGCTCACTTCAGACACACAATCGCTCATGACTCTGCGAACGATTGCCGACTGGACGGTGAAACGGCGATTGTTGGCTGTCAGTGGTGTCGCCGCAGTGGAAGTAGTTGGCGGCGAGGTCCGCCAGATTCAATTCCAGTTCGATCCTCAACGGCTCGTCCAATATGGATTGAGCGTCGAGGACGTGATCGGCGCAGCTCGACAGGCCACTGGCGTTCGCGGGGCGGGATTTGTCGATACCCCTAACCAGCGCATCGTGCTGCAAACGGAGGGCCAGTCCCTGACGGCTGCGCAACTCGCACGCACGGTTCTGGTCCACCACAACGGTGCGAACGTGTTGCTGGGTGATGTCGCTCGCGTAGCAGATGCGCCAGCACCGGCCATCGGCGCGGCTACGATCAGAGGGAAGCCCGGCGTGATTTTGATAGTTGATGCTGCCTACGGTTCGAATACGCTCGAAGTCACACACGGCATCGACAAGGCAGTCGCGGACCTGCGTATGAGCCTCGAAGCGCAAGGAATCTCGGCCCACCCGGACGTGTTCCGCGCCGCCGACTTCATCGACATCGCGATTCACAACGTGCGCGATTCATTGCTCATCGGCGCGGTCCTCGTTATCTTGGTTCTCTTTTTATTTCTCTTCAATCTCCGCACTGCCGCGATCTCCTGCACTGCAATTCCACTTTCTCTGTTGGCCGCCGTCATCGCCCTCGACAAGATGGGGCTGAGCTTGAACACCATGACGCTGGGAGGCCTCTCCATCGCCATCGGCGAGGTCGTGGACGATGCGGTGATTGATGTATCGTCGTCTGCGCGAGAATCGAGCATCGCCAAATCCTCGGTCTTCATTTCAGGTCGTGTTGGATGCCTCGATCGAGGTGCGGAGCGCCGTCGTCTATGCGACATTCGCAGTGATCCTGGTTTTCTTCCCGGTTCTGAATATGTCCGGTTTGGCCGGAAGGATCTTCGGTCCCCTCGGCATCGCTTACATTTGGGCAATCCTCGCCTCACTTGTTGTTGCCCTGACCGTTACACCCGCTCTTTGCATCGTCCTACTGGGCGAGCGCGATCTCCCACCGCACGAACCGCCTGCTGTTCATCGGTTGAAACGCGGATATCACGCGCTTCTTCTCCGACTAGAGAAGGCACCACGGCTAGTGATGGCAGCTGTTGCTTTTCTTGTGGCACTCGGGATTGGCACTCTGTTTCTGTTGAGCGAGTCGTTCCTGCCCGAGTTGCGAGAGGGAAACATCACCGTACATATGACAGCGCTTCCCGGAACATCCCTGCAGCAATCTCTCCGACTAGGGAATCGCATCACGGAGGCCCTACTGAAAATTCCTTCCGTGCAATCCGTGGCGCAACGAGTGGGAAGAGCCGAACTGGGGACCGATACCATGGGCACGCATCAGAGTGAGCTTGATGTGAACTTGAAGGCGCGAAACGGGAGTCAAGTGAAGGCGGCACAGACGGGTATCCAGCAGGTCCTTTCTCAGCTTCCAGGTCCGATCTTGACATCGAACAGCTTTCTAACAGAGCGCATCAACGAAACTCTTTCCGGTTATGGGACCCCTGTTGTGGTCAATGTTTTCGGCAACAACCTAGACCAATTGGACCAGGAAGCAGGGGGAATTGCTGCGGCGCTGGGCGCTGTCCGTGGCGCGGCACAAGTCCAGATCCAGTCTCCTCCCGGCATGCCACAGATTGTAGTCCGCCTTCGAAAGGATGATGTGGTCCGTTGGGGCTTCGACCCACTACAGGTCCTTGATGTCGTTAGAAGCGCGTATGGAGGAGAGACGGTAGGACAGATTTATGAAGGAAACCGAGTTTTCGACGTATCGGTCGTTCTTGTCCCAGACGACCGGGGCCGCGTGAGCGAATTGGGAGCGCTGCCGCTTCGAAGCCCCGATGGGAATTATGTCACTCTGAAGCAGCTCGCCGATCTCTACGAATCGTCCGCGCGTTACGTCATCTTGCATCAGGGTGCGCGCCGCGTACAGACCATTACATGCAATGTTCAGGGCCGTACCGTCGATTCGTTTGTCGCTGAAGCGCAGAAGCGCTTCTTTCAACTGTCGTTGCCTCCCGACACATACGTGGAGTTTTCCGGTACGGCGGCGGCGCAAGCTCAATCACGACGCGACTTGCTGGTCAACTCTCTGCTGGCAGGGTTGGGAATCGTCCTCCTTCTGTCCATGGTCATGGGCAACTATCGCAATTTGCTGCTTGTACTCGCGAACCTGCCATTTGCCTTGGTCGGAGGGGTGCTTGCTGCATTGTTGACGGGTGGCAATCTCTCCCTTGGATCTCTTGTCGGTTTTGTGACGTTGTTCGGAATCACTCTACGCAATTCCATCATGTTGATTTCGCACTATGAGCACTTGGTTGAAGTAGACGGCATGGTCTGGGGATTGGATACAGCCCTTCGAGGCGCTTCCGAACGGCTTGCACCGATTCTGATGACCGCCTTGGTGACTGGCCTTGGCCTATTGCCGTTGGCCATCGGCAGTGGAGATCCAGGCCGTGAAGTCGAGGGTCCCATGGCCGCCGTGATTCTTGGAGGACTCGTGACCTCAACGCTGTTGAACCTGCTCGTCCTACCCACACTCGCATTACGTTACGGCAGATTCGAGGCTCGGCAGGCATAGATTGCAGTTGAGAAGACAGACAACTTTGAAGGGAGCTTCAAGAATTATGTCGATTGTTCGAAATCGAAACGGTCATCTGTATTTTTTGCATTTCCTACTAATCTGCGCCGTCCCAATTTACGGTTCAAAGCCTGTGTTCGCTCAGACGACAGACTCATCGAGTCAACAAGCACAGGCGGTGCAATCGGTTTCCGGTACGGCACCATCATCGGATAATGCGGCCTCGGAAGACCCGCAACAACCATCCCCCCAATCCGTAATCTGCGGCCTAGCGCACCTCGGACAATGCCTGAAAGACCTTGGCCACGATCAGGTTGGCATCTGGACTAGTCCATTGCATATTGCTCCGCGAGACGCCATCTGGCTGTTGCCGTTTGCCGGAGCAACCGGAGTTGCTCTCCACTACGACGCGCAAGCACAGCAGAATCTCGGCGTCGACAAAAGTAGAATAGATACGAGTAACACGATCTCGGCCTTTGGTTCGCCGTACGCCACTTTTGGAAGTGCCGCTGGGCTCTACTTCCTCGGTTTGGGAACCCACAATGAGCACCTTGCCGAAACAGGGCGTCTGGGAGCAGAAGCGGTCGCTGATGCTTCACTCGTAGTGGAAGCGCTGAAGCTTGCTACTAATCGTGAACGCCCCAATGAAGGAAACGGTCAGGGAGGATTCTGGCCGCATGGTACGCGCTCATACGAGCTCGACGGCTCATTTCCTTCTGCGCACGCGGCGGCAAGCTTCGCGCTGGCGCGAGTGATTGCGTCTGAGTATCCAAGCAGGCCGGTCCAGATAGCGGCTTACGCCTTTGCCTTGGCAATCAGTGCCAGCCGCGTGACCGCGCGGCAACATTTTCCTTCAGACGTTCTGGTCGGAGGCACATTCGGGTATTTGATCGGTGGTTACGTGGTCCGACATCACGCAGCCCAAAACGTTGGTTCGGGATTTTCCTTTATTCCTGTAGTGGATGCGTCCACGCACACTTTCGGGGGAACCATCGAGCTACGGCCTGATGAGCTAAACCTGGCAAAGATTGGTCGGTTCGTCAACCCGATGCATCGGAACTAGCCAGCGAACGTGAAGAGAGAGCAGGTTGGCGTCGGCAGTGCTGTCCCCTGCTGCCGCGCGGAAGGAAGAGCGAGGAATTCGAATGAATGTCACACTAATTAAAGCGCTGGTCGCGCTGGTGCCCGTGCTCATCCTGTTTTCTGGTTCGGTAGTCTTGTTCTTTGGAGGAAAGGGTGTGTGGTCGTGCCTACAGGTACTCGGCGCAGGATGTCTCGTTGTCGTCGTTCTCGCTCATATCTTCGAAGCAGTTCACCTGTTTCCTGGGATGCAGTGGGGCTCGGAGCATAGCGTTGGTCACTATCTCGATTTCTGGAGTGCTGTTCTTGGTTTCACGTTGTTTCCCATTGGATATCTACTCCATGCCCTGCGGTTCTGCTCGGCGGACTGTTGCCATTCGTCTCAGAAAGGCGGCGTAAGGCCGGTGTAGTCTCCGATTTGCTTGGCGTCGTAGGGCGAGTTCAGCCCGCCGTCTGCGACGTTCTGGGTATTGTAGCCGAGCGAGTTGATCTTCCCGAGTGTGCGCACGATCTGTTTATGGTGGTTCACCTCGATAACGCGATGGTTGTATTGATCGCTGATCAGCGTGCGACCATTGCGCAGCCTAACGGCGCGCGTGGGCAGCGGGCCGGTGCCCCCGCGCGGATTGCTGTTTGGGTCAGTATTGGTGAAGTATTCCCACACAACATTGTTCTCACGATCAACCTCGACGATGCGCGCATGATTCGAATCAGTGATGAGCGTGTGGCCGTTCTTCAGCCGGCTAGCGAAAGCGACACCGCTTACAGGATCAGTGAGGTTCGGGTCACCGCTGCCGTACTGCCAGACAATCTGGCCGGCGCGGGTGACCTCGATCGCGCGGTTGTTGTTTTCGTCGCAGATGAGGATGTGGCCGTTCTCCAACAGCTCGGCACAGTTCGGGTTGTTGAGCTGCCCGGGGCCATTGCCGGAAACACCGGTCGTACCATATTGCCAGACGATTTGCTTGTTCAGATTGACCTCGATGATGCGCTCGTTGGCCTGATCGGTGATGAGCACGTGGCCACCCGGAAGCCAGGTATTTTGTACCGGAACATTGAGCTGATTGGGGCCGGAGCCAGCCACTTCGAACTCGCCGTATTGCCAGAGGATGTGTCCCGAGCGGTCGACCAACAGCACGCGGTTATCGGGGCAGCCGCTGGGATTGGTACAGTTGGGCGCTTCGGGCTGACCGCCGGGAGTGCCGGTGCCACTCATCAACGTCAGCTCGCCGACGCGCTGTGCATCGTTAACCCCAATGATGGACGCCGGCGAGAAGTCCGCCGGACCCAGGCCAAATTGCCAGACGATATTGCCATGGCGATCAACTTCAATCACACGATTGTTGAATTGATCCGCAATCAGAATGTTACCGGGTGTATTGAATCTGTTTCCCTCAGCCGTTGCGTAAATGCAGCAGAGAAACAAAATCGATGTGATGCAGATTGATTTCAACAGATTGCCTGATTGCTTCATACGATCCTCCTACATGGAGACCCTGCTTCAGCCAGAGATGCAGGTAGTAACTGCAGATTCAAGAAATTAGCATAGGGCCTTCACGTGCGGTGATTGTCAAGAAATGGTCAAGCGATTGTCAGTCTGTTGCCAAATTGGCCTGAAGCTCGCTTTCCTGGCACGTACGAGCATCCAAGGGCATCCCTGCTCGGTTCGAGTATCGTGGAGTCATGTTGTGCGAAGCGGAGCGGCGTTCGCCAGCCGCCTACCCAGCGGCACTAGTTCCTCGTCACGGCAAGCCGAAGACTGCGCGGAATGGCGTCCACGCCCGGAACCGGAAATCGTGCATCGGTGGGCTCAGGCCGTAACCCGTGATAATCGTACGATCGCGGAGGGGCTGAAAAGCTCTAAATGCTCGTCAATGCTCATCGTATCTTCGTGGTTATCTCTCCGTTCCCTTTGCTCTGAGGTTTTGCGAGATTCTTGTCCGCCTTGGGTAAAGCAGGGTGATTGCGGAAGCCGGATTTCGAAGGTCCTTGAGCAACTCCCGATACTCCCCGGCGCGGGCATCGGAGAACCGCTGCTTCATCTGCTCACAGGAGCAATTGTCAACGGACTGCACCTCAAGAACAGAAGCCTCGCCACCCTCGGTGCGGACTGCCGTCGCCAGCCATTCAAATCCTTCACGGTTCCCGTCCGTGTTCGGCAGAAAATAGCCGGAGTTACCAAGCGGTAGCGCTCCATACCGCTGCAGTTTCCGCCAAACCGTCACTCTGAGACTCGCTCCCTTTCTCGCCAAACTAAAGACCAGGAGAAGCCAGGGAGGTTGTTTGGGTTCGTTCTGTTTAGTAACGCTCATTGCGGCACGTTATATTCATAACAGATACGCAACTCCAGGTTCAACCTGACAGGAACGACGCCTCTGGTGTGATGTGGTGGGTCCACCGCAGCTGGGTCCAAGTACACTGTCGAGTTGCTCTGTCAACGTTTGGAGTACAACCAACGAAAGATGGCGAACGGACCTGTGCCCTTTCCCTCTTCGGGGAGTTCATGCTTAAGAACACTACTTCACGGGGCTTGCGACGGTGAGCCGTCCTCGCAATTCACTCACGATAGCGGCAGCGATCGCGCGGGCGGCGCCCGCATTGGGGTGTCGGTCCCAAGGCAGCCGCCACGACGAATCAATATCGACGAAAACGTAAGGTATGCTCGCGTCGTCGAGAATCCGTCGACGCAACGCCTGTTCGGGTCCCTCTTCATGGCCAAACTGCAACACGACCAGTAGCGGCGTTGCCCGGTACGCTTGTGCCAGATCGCTGGTGGCGCGAAGCACCTGCTGGGTGACTACGACGCCCCGTTCGACGGTCGTGCCGGCGCGGTACGGCACGATCAACTTCGTGAACGATGAAAGGCGCGAGCGCTGTTGTGCTGGTAGCCAGACGAGGCCCGGACCAAGGTATGGTCGATCCTGATCGAGGTTCCGCCCGAAGAGATCCGTCATGAACAGCGAGACCACAGCCACCGGCCTGCGGAAATGAGGCAGTTCCGTCTCCAGCTTGAGGTACGCCTGATCGTTACCATAGCCGTGGACTGCCAGATTTGCATCCTGTACTCCCATCATCTCACCGACTTGTGCGGGTATGCTCTCTTCATAGGTGAGTCCCTCACCAAACATGACAGACTCGCCGGTGAACAAAATTGTCGGTCGCTCAGGGTCCACCGGCTCGTCCACACGGCTGACGCGATATCCTGCGGCATCTATGGAGTAGTCGATGATCCGTCCGCAGATGCTCTTGTGTCCAGTCCGCTCCGGTACCCACGTCCAGCCAAGTCGCGGGTCGGTTTGACGGCGTGGTTCATCTTTTGCCGACAACCATTCTCCCGGACGCAGGTGCACACGGCTTAGGATGATTTCACTTGCACCGAGCGCCAGAACCACAGCCATGACAGCGCGGAGCGCACCTGCGGGCGTTCGCGCGGCGAAGCGACCCGCGTGCCGACGTGCAACGAACGCCAGCCACGTGCCGAAGACTGCCATCGCCAATCGTGCAGAAGTTTGTATTAGCACGTACCAATGGCGCGGCAGGAAGAAAGACGGCACGAAGTGCCTGTCGAGAAACCGTTGATTCGCGATGAGTGCGCACGATAAGAGCGCGATGCCAACGGATGCGACCGCGATCTCTGCTATTGCTCGTGCCCAGAAGGATTCCCGGCGCTGGTGGGGTACCGGAGACATATTCTCCAAAGCTCACCTCTACTTCTTTGTCAGATGCGTGATGGCTAATAACGCCAGAACTGAGCACTGCGCATACAATCACCCACCATGTCCGCCCAGTCACCTCTTTCTTGAAAAGAACTGGAGCAGCAGAGCGGTTTCAGCGCACCTTTCCTTCAACCATGTGTAGCACTTCGCGGGACGATCCTCGCGCGGAGTAACGAAAAATGTGCGAAATCTAACAAACTAGTGACAAATCTGATTTCCCAACCCAAATATATTGGCAGCCGTGATGGATTCCGCTCGGCCCCATGAGCGACCCACAGCATTTGATCGAATGCTGACCCCCGTACATCGCTGGATCTGGAGCGATACGGATCGGCGTGTACAGAAACTGCTCCGCTTCAGCGAAACCGAAACTGACGGGGGGCGCGATATTTTGCGCGCAGCCGAGGTTACTTCAGATCCTCTCTTGCGACGCCTATATCTAGAACACGCGATTGACGAGTTTCGTCATGGTGTCCTGTTCCGTCACCGGGCAGCAACGCTTTTGAAAGTCTCCCCGTGCCGTTCCAATCCCGGGTTCCAAGGTGACTGGCTTACCTCAGGTGGACACGGTCTCGATGATCTACAGGTTGACGGTGAATCGGACAGCGATATGCTGGCTTTCCTTCATCTATCGGAGAAGTCAGCTGCCAGCCGCTTCACCGTTTATCGCGACGTAATGCAGCACGATCCGCCGACGCGCGCTGTATTTGAGGAAATTCTGCACGACGAAAACTTTCACATGAACTACACACTCACGCAACTCGCCCGAGTTGAACCGAAGCGGCACAAGCGTCATTTGTGGCGGGCACGCTTCAGTCGTCTCTGGAAAACATACTTGCGGCTGGCGACCGGGATTGCGGGAATACTGGGTTCTCTGCTGCTGACCATTCAGTACTTCGTCTTGTTGCCACCGTTTGCCTGGCTGGCCAAGCGTGCCGCAAGGCGGGAACCATCTGGATGGACCATAGTCGCCGCCGGAACGAGTCAATCACTCGACAGGCAATATTGAAATGAACATTCTCGGCATTTCGGCACATTACCACGATTCGGCTGCGGCCCTCATTGTTGACGGTGTACCGGTCTGCGCTGTCCAAGAAGAGCGCCTATCGCGGCACAAAGGCGATGCTGCCTTTCCGCTGTTAGCGATCGAATCCTGCCTTCAGCAAGCAGAGATCGAACCGGAGGCACTCGACGCCGTCGTCTTCTACGAACGCCCGATGCTGAAGTTCGATCGCATCCTCACCAGCGCGTTACGTGCGTTCCCACACTCCTGGCGGGCATTTCCCAAGGCAATGAAGAATTCGCTCGGCGAAAAAGTGTGGATGCGTGGGATTATTTCATCGCATTTAGGCGTGTCCGGACGCAAGGTCCTGTTTACCGAGCACCATCAGTCGCACGCCGCAGCCGCGTTTCTCACCCGACGCGGTGGGCGAATGGGCAACACTTTCAGTCGGCGACGGCGAGCGGCTGGCAAACGGTCCCACAACCATCAGGCGCTTTCGTGAAATTAGGTTTCCGCATTCCCTGGGGATGCTGTATTCGACATTCACGGCATATCTCGGCTTCAAAGTGAACGAAGATGAATACAAGGTCATGGGCCTCGCTGCCTACGGCCAGCCTACGCTGGTCGAGCAAGTCCGTAAGCTGATACGGCGCACTCCCGATGGCGCGTTCGCGCTCGATCTGAATTATTTCGAATTTCACACCACCGCAGAACGCTCTTATTCATCGCGTTTCGTCGAACTCTTTGGTCCGCCACGAAATCCGTACGAACCAATTGATTTGGACACCGCGGAAGGTCAGCGGTTCGCTGATTGTGCTGCTAGCGTGCAGCGGGTCCTCGAGGACACACTCGTGGAGCTTGCCCGAGCACTCCATCAGGAAACTGGCTTGCCCGACCTATGCTTGGGAGGAGGAGTGGCCTTAAACGGCGTAGCCAACGCACGTGTCCTCGCAGAATCCGGCTTTGAGCGTGTATTCGTTCCGCCTGCGCCGGGAGATGCCGGATGCGCAATTGGCTCGGCGCTTTATTGTGACCGCATTCACTTTGGAAATCCGGACCGCGATCTACCCGATCATCCTTTTTGGGGACCTTCGGTTGATGGATCTGAGCTGGCACGGCTCGCACGAGAAGACGGTCACTT
>WNFJ01453067.1_pt3 | contig 13654 bp, 16 predicted proteins | sample 5400461 | NCBI WGS metagenome assembly WNFJ01 (sample SAMN13153349, study PRJNA577476) | soil metagenome | isolation source: 115 cm saprolite on Douglas fir-dominated hillslope | place: USA:California | collected 2013-09-17 | reverse complement strand
ACCGAGCTCTGTTGGTCGACGATGTCTCGCAGCTCCCTCCGCCGCATCCGTGCGGCGGCCCCGTTGAAGCAGGTGGTGGCGTACCCATCCTGCGCTTTGGCTTTCCGCCCTCCGCCGCATCCGTGCGGCGGCCCCGTTGAAGCGCGGTGTCTGGGATGAACAGCAGGCCGCTTGGGCTCTCCCTCCGCCGCATCCGTGCGGCGGCCCCGTTGAAGCAAGACGAATGCAAAAGGTGTCGCGAAAGAGCATCTAACCCTCCGCCGCATCCGTGCGGCGGCCCCGTTGAAGCCGTTGAGACGACGCGGTTCGTGCTGGCGAGGCTTAAGCCCTCCGCCGCATCCGTGCGGCGGCCCCGTTGAAGCATGCCCCGAGACGGGCGGAACATCGTTCCCGGATGGAGCCCTCCGCCGCATCCGTGCGGCGGCCCCGTTGAAGCAAAAAGAAAGCGACCGTTTTCGGTGTCGTTCCATCCCTCCCTCCGCCGCATCCGTGCGGCGGCCCCGTTGAAGCGACACACGATCACGCGCGGTGCCGGCTCCTTCATCACCCCTCCGCCGCATCCGTGCGGCGGCCCCGTTGAAGCCTTTTCGCGCAGCCTCACTGCGTTGTTCCGGAGTGTCCCCTCCGCCGCATCCGTGCGGCGGCCCCGTTGAAGCGCCGAGCATTCCGGCCGTTGGCCCGCCAATCTTCTCCCTCCGCCGCATCCGTGCGGCGCGTCCTGGCTACAAATGCGATCCACGCACTTCTATGCATCTCACGCCGCGCGACGGTAGTCGTGGTGGAGGCCTCCTAGAACCGGATAGCGTTGAATCGGTCCTGCGAGTCGGGCCGGTTGTGGAACCGGCTGCTGCTGAGCGAGAGCTTGATGCGGGCGCGCCTGATTGTAGAAGCGAGCGAACTCTGCCACGAGGCGTTGCAGGTGTCTCTCGCCGAGGATCAGGACGTGGTCGAGGAGCTCGCAGCGTAGTGTGCCGACGAAGCGCTCGGCGAACGCGTTCATGTTCGGCGCCCGGATCGCGATCCGCACGACGCGCGTACGGACGGAGGCCGCCGCGCGCATGAAACCTGCCCCGAACTTTGAGTCACGATCGCAGACCAAGACTTGGGGCACCGCTCCGTACGAGGTTGCGTAGCGTACCTGTTGCGCGCACCACTTGTCAGAGGGGGTGTAGGTCGCCGCCGCATAGACGATCGTGCGGCGACGCAGATCCAAGAAGAAGAGCACGAAGACCTCGCGAAACCAGGCATCGTGTGTCTGTACGAAGTCGGTCGCCCAGGTAACGTGGTTGCGTAGGAACGTCGACCAGCGCTGGCCGCCCCCGGGACGAATTGTTGTTCGCGGCATGTAGCGTTGGACCGTGCGCTTGCTGACGCGGATCGCGACCTTGAGCAGCTCGCCGCGAATCCGCTCAGCGCCCCAGCGCGGATTGCTCCTCGCCATCTCTCGGATGAGCGCAGCGTGTCCCGTAGGCGGTCGACCGACTGGGCGCGCGCGTCTTCGCAAGAGCGCGCGAAATCCAGCGCGATGCCACCGAAAAATCGTCGCGGGTTGCACGAGCAAGACGGCGGCGCGCCATCTCGATACTACGCAAGTCGCGACACCGATTGTGAGACGCTGCCACGGTGCCCAGCGGACGCGTCCGCGCATCTTGCGTTGCGCTGCAATCAACTGTTGGCGAAGCAGGGAGTTCTCGGCGACGAGTTCGGTACGCCAGCGGACCAGGTCAACGACCAGTCCAAAGGCGAATCGCAGGAAGTCGGTCATCCGTCCTGTCGTAGCGCGCCTTGCGTGAGACTAAGTGCCTGGAATGGCTCCGGCGATCGGGGTGACAACTCCGTCGCGCGCTCGATCGCCATCTCGAGCACGGCCCCGCGGTCTTCGGGATCATCCGAGGAGCGGCCAATTTCGGGCGGTCTCGGGGGATTTCGGAGCGCCGTTCCTCCCTGTCCGCTTGATCTGCGGCAAATCCGGGCCTTACCGCAGGCCCCGAAAAAAAACGACACTGACCCGGTCACACTTTTCGACCATTGGCGAGTATGGGGGTGAGAGACGCGAGAGCCGGCCGAAGGGCCGCGCTCCCCCGCGCCCCTCCCGGTGGTCCGACAGCCTGCTCATGCGGGGCAGCTGGCGTCTCCGGTGTGACTCCAACCCGTCCGGGTCGAAGAAAGGACACGTGCGCCATGAACTCGAACCATAACCCCCCCACCGTCACTTTCATCTCCCTCGTCGCCGCCCTCGAGGACCGCCTGCAGGACTGCATCGGCTCCGAGGACTACGTGGTCGTCATCCGCGCGCTCGTCGCGACGGGCGACCCGGCGGCCATCCGCGAGCTCGCGTCGCTGCTCGACAGCACCGGACCGATCGCCGAGGAGTCCATCGCGGGCCTCATCGCGTTCGGCGAGGCGGCGATCCCCGCGATGCGCGAGTGCGTCGATTCGCTCGATTACGAGATGGTCCGGCACGGCCACCGCGTGCTGGCGGCACTGGGCGACGAGGCCTCGAAGCAGTGGCTGCGCGACGACGACGCGGAGCGCATCGCGGCGTACCTCGAACGCAAGGGGTTCTCCGACATCGTCTGGCAGGCGCTCATCGCCAACGAGACCGACGAACCGAACGAGGTCGCGTGAGGTCCCGCGCCTCGAACCGATTCCCTAACCCCACGGAGACGACCATGAACGCCACCAACACGAAGACCACTGACGCGAACACCTCCGATCCTGCGACGTCGTCTCCCCTTGGGGCGACAGCGGAAGGGGACACGCCGGGCCCCGGCAACGACAACGCGATGAACGGCGGCATTCCCGACACGACGCTGCTCGCCGCGCACCCGGACGTCGTCCGGTACATCCGGGCCACGCTGCGTCGCTACCGCGTCGCATCTCAGGACATGCCCGACGCGATCGCCGATGTGCAGACCGAGGCGATCGAGGACGCGCGCTCGCGAGGGATGCCGCGGGGCCTCACGCAATGGAAGGCCCTCGCCGGGACGATCGCGGTTCACTGGGCGCTCGACCGCCTGCGGGAGGCCAAGCGGCGGAGCAAGTACGACGCCGGCCTCTGCGACGACCCCGACGCCTATTTGCGTCCCACGCTGCACTGGGAGCACAGAGACCCCGTCGACACGAAAAGGTGCCTCGCCGTCCTGAAGGACCTCTTCGACTCCGGGCAGATGCCGGAGCATGGGGCCGAGATCCTCTGGGGCGAGGCCGACGAGGTGCCCCACGGCGAGATCGCCGCGGAGATCGGCGTCAGCACGACCGTCGTCGACAACCGTCTGTCCCGAATGCGCGCGAAGTTCCGAGCGCGGCTCGCCGCGCTCGGGATGCTCACCCTACTGCTGCTCCTTTTTGCTCTCCCGTCGCCCGTGACCGATGTGGCAGCCCCGGCTCCAGAAGCGACGCAGGCGAAGCTGCCTCCATCGGCCTACAGCGTCTCCGCGTGGGACGGGGGCACACCCCCGCCTTCAGAAAATCGTCCTCGCCCGTCAGAGGAAATCGCGCCCTCGACGCCTAAGTAGATGGGAGCGACGAGATTCGTCATTGAACGCGCCGTTCTCTCCCGAAGGAGCCGCTCCGACTCGACGAAGAGTCTCTTGGACTCGAGCCGGAGCGGCTTTGACCTGAGCGAAAGGCCCTTTGGCTACGGGAAGAGGCCCTCTGACAACAAGGAAAGGACCTCTCATCCTTGGTAACGGTCCTTCGCCAACGAGAAAAGGACATCTACTCATTGGCAAGGGTCCTTCGCCAACAAGAGAAGACCGTTTGACAATCGGCAAAGGACCTCCGTCAACAAGAAAAGGTCTTTTGACAGTTGGCAAAGGTCCTCTACTCATTGGAAAAGGTCCTCCGCCAACAAGAGAAGATCCTCCGCCAATGAGCAAAGGGCCTCTGCCACAAAGCAAAGGTTCTTTGCCAACGAACAAAGGTCCTCTGCCAACGAACAAAGGTCCTCTGCCAACGAACAAAGGTCCTCTGCCAACGAACAAAGGTCCTCTGCCAACGAAAAACGGACCTTTGTCGACGAACAAAGGACCTTTCCCAAAACACAAAGGCGTTTTCCTCATTCGCCGAGCCACTTTGTCGGACCAACGCTCGACATTCATCGAAGACATACGCCGAAGTACGTCAACCAAAGGACAACCGACCCATCACCACCAACGAAACGGAGATCGTCATGGCAACCACGAACAAGTCCACCCATCGCTCGCTCGTCACGCTCAGCCTGCCCAAGAGCGTGCCGGCGCTCCTTGTGTACGCTCAGAACATCGTGAAGCGGATGGCGGACAACCCGTCCTTTCTCAACCCCGCGCCCACGCTGGCCGCGGTCACCGCCGCGATCGACGAGCTGCGAGCCGCCGAGGCGGCGGCGATCGCGCGCACCAAGGGCGCTGCTGCCGCGCGCAACGAGAAGCGCAAGGCGCTCGTCGTGATCCTCGAGCAGGTCCGGGCCTACATCCAGCTAACCGCCGACGCCGCCGACGGGAACGGCCCGTCGATCATTGAGGGCGCGGGGGTCGCCGTCCGCAAGACGCCCACTCGCCGCGCGCGGATCTTCGCCGCGAAGCCGGGGCGCATCTCCGGGGTCGCGACGGTCGTTGCCGCTTCGGCGGGCCACCGCGCGTCGTACGAATGGCAGTACAGCACCGACGGCGGCAAGACCTGGCTCACGGCGCCCACCACGCTGCAAGCCAAGACGACCGTCGCCGGCCTGGTGCCGGGAGCGACGGTGCAGTTCAAGCACCGGCCGGTGACTCGCGCCGGCGAGGGCGACTGGAGCCAGCCGGTGTCGCTCATGGTTCCCTGACCGGGTCGGCCGGTCGGGTGAACGTCGAGGCGCCACAAACGCACGGTATCGCCGGGGGCCCCAGCGGGGTCCCCGGCGGTCGGGTGGATGGATTCTTCCGCCGAGTCGAGCCGTGTTGTTAGGCTAGAACGAGCCAGTCAAGCTGAGCGTGCCGAAGTACGCACGTGCGTCCGTCACCGGTATTCCCCCGAGCGTGTACTCGTCGTACGAAAAAGACGTGACACTCGCGGAGGCGATGAACTTCAAGCGGCGCACGACACCAAAAAGGCGCGCGTCTGCGGGTTCTATCGTCCACACGCTGCGCAGACCGGCAAGCCAGCTCCAGAACGGCGAAAGCTCGCGGTCGCCGGTCCAATATTGACCGCGAGGCCCCAGCGGCGGGACTCCCCCCGTGTAGTCGTCGCTCCAGAAGATAGCCCCCGTCTGCTTGTAGCCGCGGCCGCGCGCCATCAAGCGCCACGATTCCCCAAAAGATTTCTCAAACTCCGCTTCGATAGTTCCGCTCCGGATCGCCCACGTATCGGAATAACCGCGGAGCGAGATTCGAAGCGCGCCCTTGATGCCGCGCAGATAGAGCGCAGCGCGTGCCGTCACCGACTCGCGCGCACGTTCGGCAGGCTCGTATTCTTGCGCCTTAAGACCTTCTCCGAGAACGATGCTTCGGTAGGGATCGGCCTGAAAGCCCTCGAGAAGCTGCGCCGAGTACGTGAGCTGCGTTGCGAAGACGGGTGTCCACGACTGCGCCCAGCTGGCCTCGAACGTATCGATGTCGATCGAACGGGTGGTGCGGCCCGTGTCGCTGGTGAAGCACCCGGTCGAGTTCTCAAGGGCTACCCAGCGAACGGCGCTGGTCTCCCCTTGGACCCGATCGCAAACCCGATCGAAGTTTCTCGCGTAAGAGAGCGCAAATTGCGTGTTGTGTTGGAATGCATCCGTCTGCGCGCTCACATGAAGTGCATCCGAGCGGTAGTCGCGCTCGGTCGAATAGGCGTAGCCTGCTGTGAGCGAGGTCGTCTCGCCCTTGAGCGTCGCCTCGCCCCGGGCCAAATTGCGGAAGTCGTGAACGCTCGCCGTGCTCACGACGTCCACCGGGTGAGTCGCTCCGTAGGCCGAGCCGAATTTGGTCGCAACGCTGGCCCCGGAGACTACGTCCGCCTCCCAGCCGCCTCGCACTTCGAGCCAGGACCACGGCGTCGCTTGAACGTCGACCGAGGGCGTGTAGACCAGCATATGAGTACGAGTCGGCGCCTCGTAGAAGACGGAGTGGACCGTGTCGACCTCGGCGACTTGCGCTTCTGCGGGCCATCCCGTGACGAAAAGCGCCGCACCTAGGCCCGCCGCCCGGACAAACTCGGACCTCACTAGTTGCACCCGCAACCTCCGCCGGTCACGCCCGTTCCGCCCATCGACCCCTCGCGGTTGTCGATTGCGTGGCGTAGCGCAGCATCGTGCTTGGCTTCCGCATCGAATTGCATCGTCGGGTCGGCCAGAACGGCACGGCTCTGCGGCGCAACGGTCGCGCAGCTGGTGACTGCGAGCATGAGGAGACCAAGAACGTAGGAACCTGGGTTCCGGCTGGGGGGTGTGGGGGGAGCGGCCTCGCTCCCCCCCTGCCCGCCGTGGCTCCCGATGTCGCCGGAACGGAGCCGGAGCGAAGCGGAGGCGGAGTGAGGCTCATGCTGAACCGGGTAAATTAACGCGACCGAGCCGGAGCGAAGCGGAGGCGGAGTGAGGCTCATGCTGAACTGGGTGAATTACGTTAGAAGTACACTCCCAGACCACCGGCGTAGGTCTGGGCGTTCTTGTAGGACTGCGACGAGAATACCGAGAGATTCGTGGCTTCGACACGAACGAGAATGCGGTTTCGGAGCGCGAAGAGGACTCCGCCCCCCTCCCGAGCGAGGTACAGGTCCTCGCGACGCAGCACGAAGGAGTCGGGATTGGGAAAAACGCTAAGTCCTCCGGCGAACAAGCCGACGAACGGACAGATGGCCCACTTCGGCGCCAAATAGATGGCGACTCCGCCTCCGTAAAGAAGCTGCACGCCGTCCCGAGTGAGCCCGTCCCCAACAAAGCCCTCAAGGCTTACCGTCTGCGTCAAGACGAGCGAGGAGCGAGCTTCGACGTACCCGTAGCGCTCGACACTGCCTCCTACGACGGGAATGCTGAGCATGCCGCCGACCAGAGCGAAGCCTGCCCGTGCGCCGCTCAGCGGCGGCGGCGCGAAAAGGCCGGGGCGCGAGGGAGCTCCCTGTTCCCCCGGCGTGACGGCGAATGGCTGCACCTGGTCGCCCAGAGCGTAGGCGTAGCGACCGTCTGGCAGAAGAACGCGAAGCCAGAAGCCCGCGCCCAGGCGGCCGTCCAGAGCAAAGGTCTCGCCGCGGTGGGCAACGTAGATGACGCGGTAGCTGACGCCCGGTCCTGTGCGCAGATCGGCCGATTCGATGACGACGCGTGCGAATGCCTCCGGCTCGATCTCTTCCGCGGCGCCCGGAGCGGCCGCCTGAGCGCCCGACGTCGTAAGCGCCGCAAGGGCCAACGCTACCACGCAAAGGCCTCGCTTCATTTGGCCGCCCACGTCCGCAGAAGCTGCTGCACGGCCATGTCGGTGCGATCGAAGACCGCGCGAGGATGGTTATTGCCACTTGGGCGAATGTAAAGGGGGGCCGTCGTGTAGTCGTGGCTCATCTCAAGCGATACCGCTTCAAGATTGCTTTGTGCCGCACTGCCGGCTCCCGTCTGAAGCGTACTTAGTGGGTGATCGCCGCCGCCGCAGTCGACTGGCGGATGGTCGCGCAGAGCCATGCCGCTCACGGCCGAGGAATTGAAGTGGCAGCTGTTGGTGCCGTCCTTGGACGGGTCACCCGGCCCGCACCGCTTCGCGAAGATGAGCTCGGGTTCGACGTGGCAGTAAAAGTAGTCGGGGTTGAAGGTCTGATTCGGGACGACGAAGTTGGGGCCTGGGTCAACGGTCCCACCCGTCGCGGCCACGCATCCGAGCTGCAAGGCTCCAAGCGCCAGCAAAGCGACGCGACCGGGCCTCCTCCCTCCGGGCACCCCGCGACGATAGACCGGCGCCCGATCCCACTGCAACGCTAGCTTTTCCTTTTCCTATTCGTTTCGCGGTACTACATGTGCCCACTTTTGCGACGTGCACAGGGGGGCAACCGGGGCGGTTTCGCTTGCGCCGAGCGTTCGCTCATCAGTAGAAGTTTGGCTCACTCGCGTCGGATGTCGTATTTTGGCGCACATGTAGGCGCCTTCGCAATTCGCGTCGCCGTCCCGTGGAGAATTCACGCATGAACCTGACCCCTTGGTGTCTTGTGGCGATTGCCCCGATTGCCGTTGCAGGCTGTTCGGGGGCCTTTCTGGGGCACATCGCGGTGCTTGCGGTCACGTTTTGCATATTTGTTGGTACACTCCGGCTGGTGCAGAGCCCGAGTGGCTCTGGCGCCTCGACGGACGAATCGACCTTGCACCGTTCCTAGAGCCCCGCTTTCCACCGCAGCCCTCGTATTGCGTGTCTTTCGCTAACGGTCCCCTTTTGGCCCGGGCCCCATGAACGACATCAACCGCGAGAGCGGCGAGCGCCTCAAGAGGCTCGAAGAGTTCACGCTCGCCGACCTGGAGTCCATTCGCCTTCTTCTACGCGGCGATTCGATTATCGACCTGCGCCGTCTCGACCTGGCGGACCAGGGCGAAGCCAGGGAATTCCTGGTCGCGCAGGAGCTGCGGCCCGAGGAGTCGACCGATCGCGTCCGGATGGATCACGTGAAGTCCGAGGCGGTGGCCTACTTGCGGCGACAATTCGACTACCCCATCCCGAGGCCAGTCGAGGGGGCCTCGGTGCCGGAGCTGCTCATGCTCGCGGCCGGCAAGGGCCATCGCGCGATGTGTGCATGCACGATTCTCAAGTGCATGCACATCATCCATCACCTCGATGGACGCGAGCTCCTGTTCGTCCTGCCAATGTCGGACCAGGATGTTTTTCATATGGTCGAGGAGAAGGTGTATCGCGTCATCGGCGGGATGCTCGCGGGCGGCTTTCCTATCGTCGAGTTCGTCGGGGGGCGCAAGAACAAGGACTCGCTGATTACGAAGCTGCTCTCAAAGCAAGAGACGATCGCAGCGCAGATCTTCGACAAGTTGCGCTTTCGCGTCGTCACGCGGGCGCGCGAAGACATTTTCCCCATCCTTCAATACCTGACGAAGCGGCTCTTCCCGTTCAACTACGTGGTTCCCGGACAGAGCATCAATTCCGTCTTTAGCTTCAAGTCGTATGTGGAGAAGACGCCGCTCAAGACGCTGCTCGGGCCGATGCAGGTTCACGCCGCGATTGATGACGATTACACCGCAGGCGACAACCAGTTCTCGGCCGATTCGTACCGGATCATCCACTTCGTCGTGGATATGCCGGTCCGGCTGCCCAAACGCATTCTCGACCGCGCCCCCCAAGGCGCGGCGCCGCTTGGGAACGTGATCTTCGTGATCTGTGAATTTCAAATCGTCGACCGCAACACGGAGGCCCATAATGAGCTCGGTGACGCGTCGCACGCGAAATACAAGGAACGACAGAAGAAGGCGGTGATGCGCCGGCTGCAGCTCGGGGGAGCGGGGGCGGGCCGGGACCCGCCGGACAAACCTGGGGCCGGCCGGGACCCGCCGGACAAGCCTGGGGCCGGCCGGGAGATGCCGGACAAACCTCAGGACGTGCGGCGGAAGAAGTAACGGGCTAAGAGGGCTCCTGCAATGCGCCTCTACAGCGGAAAGGTCGCCGCGATCGCGGCTGAGGTCGTGCGGTCCTTGCTTGCCGGGAAAGACATCGAGACTGAGCATCCGAAAGACGTCGAAGCCGACGTTGCGTCCGTCCTCACTCAGTATTTGAACGACGAACGAGAAGTCAACGATCGCGCCAAAGACGTGATCGAGCGTACGGGAAAATCGCAGGCCGACTATTCGCGGGTAAGGCAGCTGGTCGCCGAGGAGAAGGGAATCAAGGTGGGCGACGAGACACTCGATTACCTCTTGGACCAGGTGGTAGCGATGCTGATGCACTCGAGTAGCGTCGATGAGGTCTACGTCGAAGACGTTGAACTTCGCCGCAAAATGGCCCCCATCCTCAAGAAGCACATGGCGGTCGACTCTTTGGTCGACGCTGAGGTCCGGGCGCAACTTCGACACGTGCGCGACGGTAGCCGGGAGTGGGAAGTTGAATACGCGCGTGTGCTGGATCAGGTAAAGCGCCGCAAAGGCCTCTGACGGGCACGACACCCCTGGGACAGGCGAACGATTCGTCGTAGCGTCACAGATTCCGATGCGCAGCATGACGGGTTTCGGCTTTGGCGAGGCTCCGCTAGGCAGCGGTAAGCTCGGGGTCGAGATTCGCGGAGTCAACCATCGGTTCCTCGACGTACGCGTACGAACTCCGCGTGAACTTGGCGATTTGTCCGGGTTTGTTGAGCAAATCGCCCGAGAGAAACTCACGCGAGGCCGCTATGAAGTCGCCATGCGGGTCGACGCCGCCGGGGTCAATGCGCCCGTCCTCGATCGCGCCCGCGCGCGGGCGGTCTTCCGCCAGCTTTGCGATTTGCGCGACGAGCTCGCCCCCGGAACGGATGTGCCGTTGTCGTTGCTGGGAGCGATTCCGGATCTGTTTGTGTCGGCCAGCGAGAGCGAGTTAGAACGCATTCGCACGGCCACCCGCGGCGCCTTCGACGTCGCTGTCCGCGGACTGGATGCCATGAGGGAGCGCGAGGGCGCCACGCTGCGTGTAGACTTGGTCAAGCGGCTGGATCGGGTGCGACAGCTCGCACAAGAAATCGAACATCGCTCTCCGGAGGTTCTTGAGGCGCACCGAAAGCGCCTTCGAGAGCGCGCCGAACGGCTCCGCCTGGGTACCGATCTGGACATCGATGCTCCGCGCCTCGAGCAGGAAATCGCGATCTTCGCCGAGCGATGCGACGTCTCCGAAGAGCTGACGCGTTTGGAGAGCCACTGCGGTCAATTCTCGGCGCTCCTTGCGATCGAGGAGTCGATTGGCCGGCGCCTGGACTTTCTTCTTCAAGAGATGGCCCGAGAGGCCAACACGATTGGGGCGAAGAGCCCGGACGCACGCGTCTCGCACGCCGTGGTCGAGGTCAAAGCAGAAATTGAGCGAATGCGCGAACAAGTACAGAACGTAGAATGAACCACTACGACGATTTTCTCCTTCTGATTCTCTCCTCTCCGAGCGGCGCGGGCAAGACGACGCTGACGCGCATGCTCCTCGAACGATGTCCCGAACTGCGCTTCAGCGTTTCGCACACGACGCGTACACCTCGAGCCAACGAGGTTGACGGCCGCGACTACCACTTCGTTCAGCGCGCGCGCTTCATCGAGCTCGTCCTCGAGGGAGCCTTTCTCGAGTGGGCACAGGTCCATGGCAATCTGTACGGCACGTCCAAGGCCGAGATCGAGCGCGCCCGTGAAACCGAAGGGTGCACGGGCATGGTCTTTGACATTGATTATCAGGGCGCCCGGCAAATCAAGTCCAAGGTCACCGACGTGGTCACGGTGTTTGTCGTTCCCCCTTCCATGGAGGAGCTCGAACGCCGTCTTCGCGGCCGCGCCAGCGAAACGGAAGATACTTTGGCCCGCAGGTTTGCGGTTGCAAAGCGGGAGATAGAACACTATGCGCTCTTCGACTATCTCATCGTGAACGAAGACCTCAACCGCGCGTTCGACGAGCTCCGGTCCATTGTGCTTGCGGAACGCGCCAGAAGACAGCGTCGCGCTCCCATCGCGGAGTCGCTCCTGCACGCAGACAAACCAGGCAACGACCTATGAGCTCACGACACGTTCTCGGTGTCATCGGCGGCAGCGGGCTTTACCAGATCGAGGGCTTGGCCGCGGTCGAAGAGGTGCAGGTGCAGACTCCGTTCGGCCCACCGAGCGACTCTGTGGTTCGCGGACAGCTCGGAGAGACGACGCTGCTTTTCTTGCCACGGCACGGCCGCGGGCACCGAATTGCGCCGCATCAGATCGACTATCGAGCCAACATTTGTGCGCTCAAGAAGCTTGGCGCGACGCACCTCGTCAGCATCAGCGCGGTCGGATCCATGTTGGAGAAGATCGAGCCAGGCGAATTTGTCGTCGTCGATCAATTCATCGACCTTACAAAAAAGAGGGAGTCGACTTTCTTCGACGGCGGCATTGTCGGTCACGTTGGATTCGCCGATCCGGTTTGCGCCGAGATGTCGCGGGTTCTCGCCGTGGCGGCCGCACGGGCCGGCGCCCGGGTGCACCGGGGCGGCACCTACGTATGCATCGAAGGGCCTCAGTTCTCGACGCGTGCCGAAAGCCTGCTTTACCGATCGTGGGGCGTGTCGGTCATCGGTATGACCGCCATGCCCGAGGCGAAGCTCGCGCGCGAAGCGGAGCTGCCCTATGCGCTCTTGGCGCTCGCGACCGACTACGACTGCTGGCACGAGAGCGAGCAAAGCGTTAGCGTGCAAGCGGTGCTTGCGGTTATCGACAAAAACGTGGCGCTGGCGCGTCGAACGATTTTGGAGCTCGCAAGGGACCTGCCGGACCCGACGCAGAGCGCGGCAACGGGCGCGCTGAAAGCGGCGCTTATGACCGCGAGAGACCGGCTAGGGCCCGACGTGCATGCGCGGCTTGATTGGCTCATTGGAAAGTATCCCTCGTGACCACTGGCTGTGAACCGCTTCTTATCGTCGGATCGATCGCGTTCGACGATTTGGACATGCCTTCGGGCGAGCACAAGAACGTCCTGGGGGGATCGGCGACGTACGCGTCGCTTTCGTCCTCTCTCTTGACGCGAGGGGCCGTCCGCGTCGTGGGCGTCGTAGGGGCGGACTTCTCCGATGACCTTCTCTCGCACCTGCAGACGCGAGGCATCGACACGACCGGAGTCGAACGCGCTCCGGGACGCACGTTTCGCTGGCATGGCCGGTATTCGAGCGACCTTATGAATCGCACGACTCTGGATACACAACTGAATGTCTTTGCGGACTTCTCGCCGAAGATCCCTGCTGGGCACCGCACGAGCCCGTTCCTCCTCTTGGGAAATATTCATCCGAAGCTGCAGGTCGACGTCGTGGAGCAGGTAGGGCGCGCAAAGCTCGTGGCTGCGGACACGATGAACTTCTGGATCGAGAGAGAGCCGGCTCAGCTCGCGCAAATGCTTCGGCGCATCGACCTATTGATTATCAATGACGAGGAGGCGCGCCAGCTTGCCGGCATTCACAACCTCGTACGAGCCGCGGCCGATATTCGAAAGCGTGGACCTAAGGCGCTCGTCATTAAGCGCGGCGAATTCGGCGCCCTGCTCTTTGACGATGCCGGCACTTTTTTTGTACCGGGTTACCCGCTCGAGGACGTTTGCGATCCCACGGGGGCCGGAGACTCGTTTGCCGGCGGGCTGATGGGTTACCTCTGCGCACGCGGCGAGGCATCACCCGGGATGCTGCGGCAAGCAATGTTCTTCGCCGCAGCCATGGGCAGCTTTTGCGTGGAGGGCATCGGCCCAGAACGGCTGCTGAAGATTGCCCGGGCCGATGTCGCGGCGCGGATGACGTCGTTCGCCCGACTCGTCGATCATGGCGGAGAACTCGTTCTGCCAGCGTAACCCCAAATATGCACACTGGAGATGGAAGTCGACGCTGACCTTCGCGCGTACGATGCGCTCTCGCAACACACCCGGGTGGCCGATCTCGCCGCTGTAGCGTGGGCTGTGATGACGGGGGCCACCGAGACGCGAGAGTCCGAGGTCCGTCCAGAACGCGCACGGCAGGCGGCGGCGGAGCGGGGCATTGGCCGCGAAGATGCTGCGACGCCCTTCGGAAACGC
>WNFJ01203220.1_pt1 | contig 13654 bp, 13 predicted proteins | sample 5400461 | NCBI WGS metagenome assembly WNFJ01 (sample SAMN13153349, study PRJNA577476) | soil metagenome | isolation source: 115 cm saprolite on Douglas fir-dominated hillslope | place: USA:California | collected 2013-09-17 | reverse complement strand
CGGCAGCCAGCCGCCTAAGAACAGGATCGCGGCCATCGCGCACATCGTGGTGATGGCGACATATTCGCCCAGCATGAACAACAGATACGGCGTCGAGCCATATTCGACCATGAAGCCCGCGACCAGCTCGGATTCGGCTTCCACCAGATCGAACGGCGGGCGGTTGGTTTCCGCCAGCGCCGAGACATAGAACACCACGAACATCGGAAGCAGCGGCCATACGTACCAATTCAGGAATGTCAGTTGTGGCACGCCGATCAGGCCGCCGAGCCCGCGCGTGTTCTGTGCCTCGACCACGGTCGAGAGATTGAGCGATCCGGCGCAAAGTAAAACGGTGATAAAGACAAAGCCGATCGAGACTTCGTAACTCACCATCTGCGCCGCCGAGCGGAGCGCGGCGAGGAACGGATATTTCGAGTTCGACGACCACCCGGCCATGATGATGCCGTAGATCGACAGCGACGAGATCGCAAAGATATAGAGCACGCCGACATTGATGTCGGAAATGACCCAGCCCAGATCCATCGGGATCACAGCCCAGGCCGCCAGCGCCAACACGCAACTCACCAAGGGCGCAAGCAGGAACACGCCCTTGTTGGCGCCGGAGGGAATGATCGGCTCCTTCAGCACGAACTTCAAAAGGTCGGCAAAGGACTGCAACAACCCCCAGGGGCCGACGACGTTGGGGCCGCGTCGGATCTGCACCGCCGCCCAGATCTTGCGGTCGGCCAGCAGGATGTAGGCGATCGCGACCAACAGCACGACGAGCAAGAGCACGCTCTGCGCGACCATGACGATCAGCGGCCAGAGGTAGCCGGTCCAGAATGCGCTTGCGAAGAATTCAGCCATCAGGTCACGCTTACTCCGCTGCCGTCAGCATTTGCCCGGAGGCCAGGCGGGAACATTCTGCCATCACCGCAGAGGCGCGCGCGATCGGGTTGGTCAGGTAGAAATCTTCGACGGAAGTCTTGAACGGCGCCTTCTCGATGCTGCCGCCTTTGCCCGCAAGCGTTCTGACATCATCCCCGTTGCCGGCTTCGATCAGGTCGACACGCATCAGGTGTGGCGTGGCTCTGAACAGCGTCTGTCGCAATGCCGTAAGCGAGTCGTAAGGCAGCTTCTTACCTAGAACGTCCGACAGCGCACGGATGATCGCCCAGTCCTCGCGCGCCTCGCCCGGCGGGAACGCCGCGCGGTTGGCCATCTGCACCCGGCCTTCGGTGTTGACGTAGATGCCGGATTTTTCGGTATAGGCCGCACCCGGCAGGATGACATCGGCGCGATGGGCGCCGCGGTCGCCATGGGTGCCGATGTAAACCACGAACGTGCCGTCCGGCACCTTGATCTCATCGGCGCCGAGCAAGAATAACACGTCAAGGGTGCCGAACGTCGTCATCTGACCCGCACTCAGGCCGCCCGCGCCGCCCCCAAAGCCGATATCGAGCGCGCCGACACACGAGGCCGTGTCGTGCAGAACAGCGAAGCCGTTCCAGTCCGGCTTGATCGCGCCGAAATCCAGCGCAAGCTTTGCCGCGAGCGCAAGAACCGTTGACCCGTCATGCCGTGCAGTCGCGCCGGCTCCGACCAGCACGATGGGATGCTGAGCGCCCTTCAGCACCTCCGCAAAGGAATGCTTGCCTGCGGCGAGTTCCGTCAGCGAATCCGTGCCGGCGCCGAGATAGTCGTAAGCGTAGGTCAGATCGGCCTTGGCGCCGATCAGACCGACCTTGAGTTGACCGCTGCGCCAGCGCTTGCGGATACGCGCGTTGAGAACGGCGGCCTCCTTGCGCGGGTTCGAGCCGATGATCAACAGCGCGTCGGCCTGCTCGATGCCGGCGATGGTCGGATTGAAAATGTAGGAGGCGCGACCGGCTTTGGGGTCGAAGGCATCGCCGCCCTGAACTGCGAGGTTGGCGGAGCCGTACTTCGCCAGCAGGTCCTTGAGTGCAAACATCTCCTCCACCGCGGCCAGATCGCCGGCGATAGCCCCGATCCGCTTACCGTCGCTGCGCGCGGCTTTCGCCGCAATCGCATCGAACGCCTCGAACCACGACGCCGCATAGAGCTGGCCGTTTTCCCTGATGTAGGGACGATCGAGCCGCTGCGTGCGCAGACCGTCGACGATGTGCCGGGTCTTGTCGGAAATCCACTCTTCGTTCACCGCCTCGTTGACGCGCGGCAGGATCCGCATCACTTCGCGGCCGCGGGTATCGACCCGGATCGCCGAGCCGACGCCGTCCATCACGTCGATCGATTGGGTCTTGCCGAGCTCCCAGGGCCGCGCTGCAAACGCGTAAGGCTTTGAGGTCAACGCGCCCACCGGGCAGATATCGACGAGGTTGCCCTGCAGCTCCGAGCTCAGCGCCGACTCGAGATAGGTGGTGATTTCCATGTCCTCGCCGCGGCCAGTCGCGCCGATTTCGGGCACGCCGCAGACCTCGGCGGCGAAGCGGACGCAGCGTGTGCACTGGATGCAGCGGTTCATCGAGGTCTTGACCAGCGCGCCCAGATATTTGTCCTCGACCGCGCGCTTGTTTTCGGCGAAGCGGCTAGAGTCGACGCCGTAGCCCATTGCCTGATCCTGCAGGTCGCACTCGCCGCCCTGATCGCAGATCGGGCAATCCAGGGGATGGTTGATCAGCAGGAATTCCATCACGCCTTCGCGCGCCTTCTTCACCATCGGCGAGCGTGTAAAAATTTCCGGCGGCTCGCCCTTGGGGCCGGGACGGCAATCGCGAACGCCCCAGGCGCAGCTCGCGACTGGCTTCGGCCCGCCCTTGATCTCGACCAGGCACATCCGGCAATTGCCGGCGATCGACAGCCGCTCGTGGTAGCAAAAGCGCGGAATTTCCGCGCCCGCGGCCTCACACGCCTGCAGCAGCGTAAATGCCGGGGAGACATCGATCTCTTTGCCATCGATGATGAGTTTGGTCATTGCGTGTCTCAAGTCTTTCCCAGCTTGCAGTCGGGTGACGTGACGCTGGCGGTCTTCATCGACACCTTCAGCCATTGCTGGGTGTCGGTGCTGTAGGTTGCGAGGTAAGCCGGCACGGCCTTGTACTTTTCGCACAGGAACGGCAGATGCGGCTTCAGATCGTAATCGCAGGACGCCATCCACTCGGACCGGTCGGCGAATGCGGCGGTCGCTTCCTCGCAGGCGTAGAGGAAATAGGAAACAAAATTCTCATATTGAACCCGCTCGTCGCGGTTGCTCGCCTTGATCGTATCGTAGTCCGGCTGGGAGAATTTCGGATTTTTGAACGCCAGATCGGTATACCCGAGAAACACTTGCCGCGCGCTCGTCGCGCGGTTGTTCAGGCGGATTTCGTTGATCTGAAACAGAATCGCAACGAAGCCGAGCAGCGCTACGGCCGCTTGCGCCATCTGCCACCAGGAAATACTCGGTTGCGACATCGACATCACTCCGCCGCGACCATATGCGCGGGATCAAGAATGCCGACGTCGTCGACATCGGCTTTCCGCGAATATTCGTCGATACGCTCCTCGATCTCGTGACGGAAATGCGCGATCAGGCCCTGGATCGGCCACGCCGCGGCGTCACCCAGCGCGCAGATGGTGTGGCCCTCGACCTGTTTTGTCACTTCCAGAATCTCGCGCTTGTGCGCCCGGCCTTCGGCCATCCGGGTCAAGACCCGCCACATCCATCCCGTTCCTTCGCGGCACGGCGTGCATTGCCCGCAACTCTCGTGCTTGTAGAAATAGGAGATCCGCGCAATCGCACGGATCAGATCGGTCGATTTGTCCATCACGATCACCGCGGCGGTGCCGAGACCGGAGCGCAGCTTTCCCAGGCTATCGAAATCCATCGGGCAATCGATGATCTGTTCCGCCGGCACCATGCGCACCGACGAACCGCCGGGGATCACAGCCTTGAGATTGTCCCAGCCGCCGCGGATGCCACCGCAATGGCGCTCGATCAGTTCGCGGAATGGGATCCCCATCGCCTCTTCGACATTGCAGGGACGCTCGACATGGCCGGAGATGCAGAACAATTTGGTGCCGACATTGTTGGGCCGCCCGATAGCGGCGAACCATGCCGCGCCGCGCCGCAGGATATCCGGTGCGACCGCGATCGATTCGACATTGTTGACCGTCGTCGGGCAGCCGTAGAGACCGACATTGGCCGGGAAAGGCGGCTTCAGCCGCGGCATGCCCTTTTTGCCTTCGAGGCTTTCCAACAGCGCCGTCTCTTCGCCGCAGATATAGGCGCCTGCGCCATGGGTCACGTAAAGATCGAATGGAAAGCCGTTGACATTGTCCGTGCCGATCAGCTTGGCCTCATAGGCCTGATCGACTGCGGCCTGCAGATGCTCGCGCTCCCGGATAAACTCGCCGCGCACATAGATATAGCAGGCGTGCGCGCCCATCGCAAAGCTTGCGAGCAGGCAGCCCTCGATCAAAAGATGCGGATCGTGCCGCATGATCTCGCGGTCCTTGCAGGTGCCGGGTTCGGACTCGTCGGCGTTGACGACGAGATAGCTCGGGCGGCCGTCAGTCGATTCCTTCGGCATGAACGACCATTTCAGGCCGGTCGGAAAACCCGCACCGCCCCGTCCGCGCAGGCCGGAGGCCTTCATCTCGGCGATGATCCAGTCGCGGCCCTTGTCGATGATCGCCTTGGTGCCGTCCCAGGCGCCGCGGCGGCGCGCAGCTTCGAGCCCCCAGTCCTGGAGGCCGTAGAGATTGCGGAAGATGCGGTCCTTGTCGTCGAGCATGACGTGGAGCTTCCCTCGGGGTCAGCGATTGGACTGCATGTAGGCCAGCCCGGTGGCACACCCACCGAAGGTCAGCGCCCATAGCAGGCTTGATTCAAGCGACGCACTCAGCCCGTAACGCTGCAGCAGGAAAATGAATGCACTGGCCGTCACGGCGTGCAGAGCGATATAGCGCCAGTTCTTCATCGCTCCGTCACTCCCCGGTCGGGCCGCCTCCAATGTGCGGTCAGGCGTCATGTGAATTCCTTTAACGTGGTCGGTCCACCCACCGGCGCCGAAAACTGACGATTGATCTGCGGTCCCGGCCTAGGAGCGTTGCCGGAGGCAAAGCCGTCCAGCACCTTGCCGAAGGTCTCTTTGGTCAGATCCTCGTAGGTATCCTTCCAGATCAGCACCATCGGCGCGTTCACGCAGGCGCCAAGGCACTCGACTTCTTCCCAGCTGAAATTCCCGTCCTTGGACAGATGGAAGGGATCGTGGTGAATCCGGCTCTGGCACACTTCGATGATATCGCCGGCGCCGCGCAGCCGGCACGGCGTGGTGCCGCAGACCTGGACATGCGCCTTCTTGCCGACCGGCTGCAACTGAAACATCGTGTAGAAGGTCGCGATTTCCAGCATGCGGATGTAGGGCATGCCAAGCAAATCCGCCACCGCGCGGATCGCGGCTTCCGAGACCCACCCCTCATGCTGTTGCTGGACCCGCCACAGGATCGCTATTGCCGCCGAGGCCTGGCGGCCGGGCGGATATTTGGCGATCTGCTCCTTCGCCCAGGCGAGAGTTTCCGGCGTGAGCGTGAAGCTCGCGGGTTGCTGATCTTTCGGTGCGAGGCGGCGGACGGACATTGTCTTTCAGTCTCTCATTGCAGGCGGCGCGCCGCAGGTGGTCCGGTCAAACTGGATGGGCGGCAGCGCGATCACCGGTCGACCTCGCCGAACACGATATCGAGCGAGCCGAGAATGGCCGAAACGTCAGCCAGCAAATGGCCCTTGCAGATGAAGTCCATCGCCTGCAGATGCGCAAAGCCGGGCGCGCGGATCTTGCATTTGTAGGGCTTGTTGGTGCCGTCGGCGACCAGATAGACGCCGAACTCGCCCTTAGGCGCCTCGACCGAGGCGTAGACTTCGCCTTTCGGGACACGGAAGCCTTCAGTGTAGAGCTTGAAGTGATGGATCAGTGCTTCCATCGAACGCTTCATCTCACCGCGGCGCGGTGGGAAAATCTTGTTGTCCTCGATCGCGACGGGCCCCTGACCGTCGGCGGCCCGCAGCTTTGCGATGCACTGTTTCATGATGCGCACGGACTGGCGCATCTCTTCCATCCGGATCAGGTATCGGTCGTAACAATCTCCGTTCTTGCCCACCGGAATATCGAAATCCATCTCGGCGTAGCACTCGTAAGGCTGCGCCTTGCGCAGATCCCACGCCGCACCGGAGCCGCGAACCATCACCCCGGAAAAACCCCATTCCCAGGCCTGTTTGAGCGAGACGACGCCGATGTCGACATTGCGCTGCTTGAAAATGCGGTTGCCGGTAAGCAGCCGATCGAGATCGGCGACCACGTCCAGGAACGGATCGCACCAGGCCTCGATGTCGTCGATCAGTTTCGGCGGCAGGTCCTGGTGCACGCCGCCGATCCGGAAGTAGGCCGCATGCATGCGCGAGCCGGAGGCACGCTCGTAGAACACCATCAGCTTTTCGCGCTCTTCAAAACCCCACAGCGGGGGGGTCAGCGCGCCGACGTCCATCGCCTGCGTGGTGACGTTGAGAAGATGCGACAGGATGCGCCCGATCTCGCAGTACAAAACCCGGATCAGTTGTCCACGGCGCGGCACGGCGATGCCGAGCAGCTTTTCCGCCGCAAGACAGAACGCGTGTTCCTGATTCATCGGCGCGACATAATCGAGCCGGTCGAAATACGGGATCGCCTGCAGATAGGTCTTGTGCTCGATCAGCTTTTCGGTGCCGCGATGAAGCAAGCCGATATGCGGATCGACCCGCGCGACCACTTCGCCGTCGAGTTCCAGCACCAGACGCAACACGCCGTGCGCGGCCGGATGCTGCGGGCCGAAATTGATGGTGAAGTTGCGGAGGTTGTGTTCGGTCATCGAATTTGCCAACTATTCGCTACTTCTCTTCTCATCGCCCGGCAGCGGATAGTCCGCGCCTTCCCATGGCGAGAGGAAATCGAAGTTGCGGAATTCCTGATTGAGACGGACGGGTTCGTAGAGCACCCTCTTCTCCTGATCGTCGTAGCGCACCTCGACGAAGCCGGTAAGCGGGAAATCCTTGCGCAGCGGGTGGCCCTCAAAGCCGTAATCGGTCAACAGCCTCCGCATGTCCGGATGACCGATGAAGATCACCCCGTAAAGATCGTAAGTTTCGCGCTCGAACCAGTCCGTGCCTGGAAACACCTCGATGATCGACGGCACCTGAGTCGTCTCATCGGCTTCCGCGCGCAGGCGGATGCGGGCATTTAGCGTCGGAGACAGCAAGTGATAGACCACGTCGAAGCGCTTCTCGCGCCCCGGGTAATCCACCGCCGTCACATCGATGAGGCTGACGAAGCGGCAGCCGGGATCGTCGCGCAGGAAACGCACGACGTCGACGATCTTGTCGGCGTGCACCGCCACCGTGAGCTGATTGAACGCGATCTTATGATCGATCGCAGCGCCCGGCAGCGCGCTAACAATCGTCTGACCCAGGGTTTCGAGCCTGCCGTCGTCCATCTAAAAAAACCTTAGCGTTCGATGGTTCCGGTGCGCCGGATTTTCTTCTGCAGCAGCATCACACCGTAAAGCAGCGCTTCCGCCGTCGGTGGGCAGCCGGGCACATAGATATCGATGGGCACGATACGGTCGCAGCCGCGCACCACCGAGTACGAATAATGATAGTAGCCGCCGCCATTTGCGCACGACCCCATCGAGATCACGTAGCGCGGCTCCGGCATCTGGTCGTAGACCTTGCGCAGCGCCGGCGCCATCTTGTTGGTCAGCGTACCCGCGACGATCATCACGTCGGACTGCCGCGGCGAAGCGCGCGGCGCGAAACCAAAGCGCTCGGCGTCATAGCGCGGCATCGACATCTGCATCATCTCAATCGCGCAACATGCCAGGCCGAACGTCATCCACATCAACGAGCCGGTGCGCGCCCACGTGATCAGATCGTCGGTCGCGGTGACGAAGAAGCCCTTGTCGGACAGCTCGTGATTGACCTCGAGAAAGTAAGGGTCATTGGCACCGACCGGCTTTCCGGTGGACGGATCGAGAATGCCGCTCGCGGCCGGTGCGACCGCGGGTGCAAATCCTGGCTTTGCGGCAGCGGGGCTCAATCCCATTCGAGCGCACCTTTCTTCCATTCGTAGGCGAAGCCGACGGTGAGCACGGCGAGGAAAACCACCATCGACCAGAAGCCGGTTGCGCCGAGCTTCCCGAACGCCACCGCCCACGGGAACAGGAATGCCACTTCAAGATCGAAGATAATAAAGAGGATCGCCACCAGGTAGAACCGGACGTCGAATTTCATGCGGGCGTCGTCAAAAGCGTTGAATCCGCATTCATACGCGGAAAGCTTTTCCGGATCGGGCTGCTGGAAGGCGACCAGGAAGGGAGCGATCAGCAGCGCCAAACCGATCAGGCCGGCGACCCCGACAAACACGACAAGTGGAAGATAATTCTGCAGGATGCCGGTCATCGGCGGTGCCTTTTCCTGCGGCATCTCGCATCCGCAGATTCGTTAATTGGAATTGTTCCGAGGCTTAGCGCAGCGCAACAAGGGGCGCAAGACAAGCAATTTTGACGGTTCCGGCAGGCCCTCGCGTGGCCGGGAAGGCCTGGCTGGGCAGAGACATGCGACAACATCCCCTCTCCTACGGGGGCGCCGCTTGGTCGTCCGGTGTCGACAGCTTCGCCGCCTGAAGTGCACTTGCCCTGGGGATTGAAACATAACGCCAAGGCCGTGGACCCGAGGAAGCGGCCACCGTCGCGACAACAGGCCGTCAGCCTCCTGCCCGACGAAACCGTTTTGAGAAACCCACGAAACCACGCTGAAACAAACCGGAGGTAACTCTCGTGCCAACAACGCGGCGCCAAAAACGCCAGGAGGCTCACATGAATCACTCAATTCACTCGGCGGACCGTTCTACGCATCTGAAAATCGTGGTTGTTGCGCTCGTGGCCGGGATTGCGGTGGCTGGTTTTGGTATCGCCGCCCGGACCAACTCGGATTACGCTCAGATCGCTCACGTCGTTAAGGCCGGCAAGCTGATAACGGTAACCAGTTCAGATGCATCGGTCGTCCGCTAGGGTAGGTCGACGGTTTGAGGATACGGCCGCCTCCGGGCGGCCTTTTGCTTTTTGGCGATGGCCTAACGACGAACCCGGAAGTAGAGCAGCGGAAGCGCCGCAATGGCGTATCTGGCCACACGTCTTGGCTGGCTCATCCCGAAAATACTTTACTTCATGGCCCCTCTTGCCCCAGCTTGACGATCTCAGTCGGGCAGCCGCGAGGGGCGGGCCGAGTAGGGAAAAAGGTTGTGGGCGTCAGATCGCTGGCGCGTCTGGAGTCGGATCGCGACCGGGAAAGGTGCCTTAAGTGCTTGAAATGATGGCGCGAGAGACGGGACTCGAACCCGCGGCCTCCGCCGTGACAGGGCGGCGCTCTAACCAACTGAGCTACTCCCGCGGATGCCGTAATTGAAACTGATCCGCGCAGAAACGAGGGCTTAAAGGCGCGCCCCCTTTTAGTCAAGGTTGTTGCGAATCCTCCAGCCAGTCGGGCATTTTCGGGATGTCGATGCAAATAATAGGCTGTTTATCGGTGAAACAGCGTAGTCAGGCGACCCCCGAATCGTTTAATGCCTGATATGTCTTAGGTTCCTAAGCCATCAACAATGAGGAGGGCCAAATATGGCGAAGAAGGCAGCGACTCCAACCACCGTCACGCTCAAGCATCTCGCAGCGGCAATTGCCGAAGATCAGGAATTGTCCAAGAAGCAGGCTGAATCCATTCTCAATGACATGGTCGGCCGGATCACCAAGCACCTGAAGAAGGGCGAGCGCATTCGCATCGTCGGTCTCGGCATCCTGCAGGTGCGCAAGCGCGCTGCCCGCATGGGCCGCAACCCCGCCACCGGCGAAGCGATCCACATCAAGGCCAGCAAGAAGGTTGCCTTCCGCGCAGCCAAGGAGCTCAAGGAAGCCGTCTGACAAGACGCCTTTTCCAAAGCTTTGACTTTGCGTCATTCCGCGCGGCGTACGCGGCCCCCGGAATGACGCACCTTCCGTCGCTTAGGTTTCCTGCGTTAGCGTAGCGCGGTCTTGACTGTGTCCATCAGCTTCATCCACACCGTGACCGAGCGCTTTCTGCGCTACGTGGCGATCGACACCCAGTCGGACCCAACCTCAGCGACTTGCCCCTCCACCGAAAAGCAAAAAGACTTGGGCCGTCTGCTCGCAACCGAGCTGCAGGCAATGGGAATCCGCGACGCCCATCTCGATGAATACGGCTACGTCTACGCGACCATCCCGGCGAATACGGATAAAAAGGTTCCGGTCATTTGCTTCTGCTCGCATATGGACACCTCGCCTGACTGCACTGGCAAGGACGTCAAGCCGCAGATCGTGCGCAACTATCGCGGTGCCGACATTGTGCTGCCGGGCGATCCTACCCAGGTCATCCGTATCGCCGATCATCCAGCCCTTAAGGACCAGATCGGCAACGACATCGTCACGTCGGACGGCACCACGCTGCTTGGCGCCGACAACAAGGCCGGCCTTGCCGAAATCATGGATGCGGCGCATTTCCTGCTGCAAAATCCGCAGATCAAACACGGCGTCATCAAGATCCTGTTCACGCCGGACGAAGAAATCGGCCGCGGCGTCGACAAGGCCGACCTGAAAAAGCTCGGCGCCGATTTTGCCTACACCATCGATGGCGAAACCGCTGGGAATATCGAGGACGAGACCTTCTCGGCGGATGCCGCCACGCTTACCATCGAAGGCGTCAGCACCCATCCCGGCTTTGCCAAGGGCAAAATGGAGCATGCGATCAAGATCGCCGCGGCGATTGTCGAGCGTCTGCCCAAACACACCTGCTCGCCGGAAACTACCGAAGGCAAGGAAGGCTTCCTGCACCCGATCGGCATCTCCGGCGCACTGGAGAAAGCCACCCTCAGTTTCATCGTGCGCGATTTCACCGATGAGGGCTTGAAAGAGAAGGAAGTCCTGCTGGAAACCATCGTCAGGGAAGTGATGAAGGGCTTTCCACGTTCGACCCACCGGCTGGAGATCAAACAGCAGTACCGCAACATGAAGCGGGTGATAGACCGTCATCCTGAAATCATCGACAACGCGATGGAGGCGATCCGCCGCGCGGGGCTCAAGCCGGTGAAGACCTCTATCCGCGGCGGCACCGACGGCTCGCGGCTGTCGTTCATGGGGCTGCCCTGCCCCAATATTTTCGCCGGCGAGCACGCGTTCCATTCGCGGCTGGAATGGGTAAGCCGGCAGGACATGGAAAAGGCGGTGCAAACCATCGTCCATCTCGCGATGGTCTGGGAAGAGCGGGCCTAAGGCGTTTCAAGCGAAAGCCTGCCCCGGACGCGATCCGGATGGGCACCGGTTCGCGCAAAGAAAACACGTAACAACGCCGACAGTCGGCGACGTCTTACGAGGCTGACGCCGTCGCGATCCAGATCGATGCCGGCAGCGGCACGGCCTGTCCCTTGGCGAAAGGCGCAAGCGCTTCGCGGATCGAATTCGCGGCCGCAGCGCGCAGGTCAGGCGGTTGTCCCTCAAGCGCCCGGCTTGCCGGTCCGATTTCGAGCGCGGTTTCGAGCGCGGCATCAAGGCCGCGCCCTATTGCGACATCGAGCGAGAGATCACGCCGCTCCAGTTCTATCGCCGAAAATCCGGCCTCGCTCAATATGCGCTGCACCCGCTGTTCGGAGGCAAACGCGAACGGGCCGGGGTCTTCCGGTCCAAGCTGCGGCAGCTTCGGAACGTGTTGGTAAGCCGCCTGGAGTGGCAGCATCAGCCATGGATTATCGCGTGGCTCGCGCCAGCAGGCTAATGTCAGCCGTCCCGACGGCCGCAGTGCCCGGCGCATGTTGGCAAAGGAAACCGCCGGCTGGGCGCAAAACATCACGCCAAACCGCGACACCATGAGATCGAACCTTGCGGGATCGAAGGGGTATACCGTTGCGTCCGCAAGCACGAAGTCCACCGGCATCTCCGCTGGCGCGTTTTGCCGGGCGCGAGCCAGCATCGGTGCCGAAATGTCGATGCCGAGGACATGCCCGCTTGGGCCGACCTTTTGCGCGAACGCAGTGGTGGTGGCCCCGCAGCCGCATCCCACATCGACGATCCGCTCGCCCGCTTTGGGCTTGGCGCGATCAATCAAAATGTCGGAGACCGGCGCGAGCAGGATATCCTGCGTTTCCTGCCGATCGGTCCAGTGCTGCCCGCCCGGGCCGTTCCAGTACGCGATCTGGTCCGCATTTAGATCGTGGCCTGTCGGTGCAATATCCATCATGCTCTAATTCGCTGTGTTGCTGGTCTTGGACCGCTTCGCCGGAGCGGCCTTCGCAACAGGCTTGGGGGTGCCGTCGTTGCGCAGGCTTCCCCAGGGGTCGACGGGGCCCTGGTCGGGAATGTTACCAAGCGATCGCTTGTAGGCTCTTTCGGCTTCGCGTTCGGCCTCGATCTCTTGCGGCGTCTTTGCCTTGTCAGTTTCGCCGTATTTGGGAATCGATTTGCTTTGGGCATAAGCAGGCCCGGCCAGTAACGCGATCATTGCAGCAGCGGCAAAAACTTTCATGCGCATGCCCTCGGCATATGGTAGGCGGTGACGGATTCGAACCGCCGACCCTCTCGGTGTAAACGAGATGCTCTAACCAGCTGAGCTAACCGCCCTCGCCGCCTGTTTAGCGCCGCAGTGCCATCAGGCGCAAGCCGTGGGTCGCGTCATAAAAAAGCGGCGCCCCTGATGGGACGCCGCTCTCGTCATAATTGGAAACGCTCAATGCGCGGTCAGGCCGCCCGCGGCTTCGTCGCCTGCGTCCGGCTTGACCGGCACCTTGGTGTCCTCTTCCCAGACAATCGGCACCGGCGGCCGTCCATGCCGCCCTTGATCGCATCGGAAATCTCCGTGAGATCCTTGGCGTTGTCCTCGGGGATCAGCACCGTCTTGATGCCGCCGCGCGCGGCCGCCAGCAGCTTCTCCTTCAAGCCGCCAATCGGCAGCACGCGTCCCCTCAACGTGATCTCGCCGGTCATGGCGACGTCATGCCGGACCGGGATGCCGGTCATGGTGGACACGATCGCGGTCGCCATGGCGACACCCGCCGAAGGCCCATCCTTCGGGGTCGCCCCCTCCGGCACGTGGACGTGGATATCGCGCCGATCGAACAACGGCGGCTCGATACCGAAACCGACGGCGCGCGAGCGAACATAGGATGCCGCCGCCGAAATCGATTCCTTCATCACGTCGCGCAGATTGCCGGTAACCGTCATCTTGCCCTTGCCGGGCATCATGACGCCTTCGATGGTGAGCAGCTCGCCGCCGACATCGGTCCACGCCAGGCCGGTGACAATGCCGACCTGATCGTCGGTCTCGATCTCGCCATAGCGATATTTCGGCACGCCGAGAAACTCTTCAATGGATTGCTCCGTGATCTTCACCGACTTCTTCTTGGAGATCATCAGCTCCTTCACCGCCTTGCGGGCCAGCGTCGAAAGCTCACGCTCAAGATTACGCACGCCCGCTTCGCGGGTGTAGCGGCGGATCATCAAGAGCAGCGCGTCGTCGTCGATCGACCATTCCTTGGAATCCAGGCCATGCTTGGAGATCGCGTTCGGGATCAGATGCTTGCGCGCGATCTCGACCTTCTCGTTCTCGGTGTAGCCGGCGATCCGGATG
>WNFJ01706207.1_pt2 | contig 13656 bp, 12 predicted proteins | sample 5400461 | NCBI WGS metagenome assembly WNFJ01 (sample SAMN13153349, study PRJNA577476) | soil metagenome | isolation source: 115 cm saprolite on Douglas fir-dominated hillslope | place: USA:California | collected 2013-09-17 | reverse complement strand
AAGCGCTCGAGGCGAGGATCGCCTGGACGGCCTGTTCGCCCGAGACGGAAGTCTCGCCCGAGTCCGCCAAGCGGCTCTCCGCGAGACGAAGCGTGGACTCGGCGGCGTCGCGGTCCGGGAGCAGGCCCTGGTAGCGAAGGCGAACCCACCCCGCCGGCGTGACCTCGAAGATCAGCGGGATGACGAATTTCTGGGTCGGGGCGGTGAGCTCTCCCACCCTTCTCTCTCGAGGCGCCACCCGGGTCACGGTGAGGCCAATCGGAAGCTGGCACCCAGGGGTAAAGGCAAGGTTGTTTGACCGGTCGAATATTTTTCGCCGGATGTCCTCCAGCACCGAGGTCAACGCGCCGCGCGCGAGCAACGCGTCGTCCTTGAAGTAATGAGAGGGGTCGTCCGGCAGAAGTTGGTCCAAGCCAATCGGAAGCCAGGTGTCTCGCAGAAGATTGTGGTCGACTGAGAAGTCCTGAGGGTTGTCGGGTCGTTCGCACCACACCGCGGCGGCGAGAAGCGCATTGATGCTCCCCGCGGATGCCCCGGAGAGCGCCACCAGTCGCGGGCGGATCGGGAAGGCTCCCACAGCTCCCAGCTGGTCGGCGATCTTGAGAAATCTCACCAGGCTCCAATTGAAGCCGGCCTCGTAGGCACCGAGGCTCACGCCGCCGCTGATCGTGAGCGCGAAGGATTCCACCTCGCGCTCAGCCATCCTCGCCGGCAGAGGCTCCGGCTGGGCCGCCGCGAGAAGGACCACCATCAGGGTGGTAGGCGCACCCATACGCGCGCCGTCTAAACACGAGTGGCCACGCGTTGAACAGAACTGTTTGATCCGGTCGGGTAGTCGTCGCCCCGATCACGCACCCGACCGAATCTGCGTTTCCGTTGAATTCTTCAGGTCGGGTCGACGTCGCCCCGGTTTTGCGAAGTTAGAATCTGCATTTCCACCGAAATCGTTGATGTCGATGGAACGTTCCATCGATCACGCGCCGACCAAATCTGCATCGACGGTGAAACGGCTCCGTTGATGGAACGTCCCATCGGCTGACCGTGGAACCGACCGAAAACTCGATCGGAACACGGCATCTCGGTGTAACGTTACACCGACACCCATCTTCGGCCACTCGGATCGATTTGCATCCTGTCCCAACGGCCCATCAAGCGTTGGAAAAGATTCTCACCGGCGGGAATTATTTCCAACGCTAGGCTCGAAGCACGTTGCGCCGCCCCCGGTGGATTGGCCGCGCGAGCCAACACGCGGCCCTTAATCCTCAAAACGGTGAGACAAATTACCGCCGGCCGGAATCTGTCTCACCGCGGACCTCCGGAAGATGGAACGTTCCATCCCTCGGGGGGCATGAAATCTGCGTTTGGACCGAGAATGCTTCAGGAAGATGGAACGTTCCATCGATCAGGCGCCGACAGAATCCGCCTTTCGGCTGAAATGCTTCAGGTCGGGACAACGTTGTCCCGATCCTGCCCTGACAGAATCTGCATTTCGGCTGAAAGGTGTAACGTTACACGCTCAAGCGACCGACGCGTAGAAACGGTGTGGCCTGAAGTCTACGCTCCGCTTCTGTTCCGCCACCGTTACTTCGGATCGAGCCCTGCTACTTCCGCGGCCAGCCCCCTTGCGTGTTCGCGCTCCTTGTCGAGCATAGGCACGCAAATGGCTCAAGCGGGACGGAGCTGTTCGTGCCGGGACCGGATTGCCGCGAGAATCCCAAGAACTAAAAAAGCCATCAGAGCGATGATCTGGGCGACCTTGAAGGGCGTTTCGGATTGTGTCGGAGCAATCGCGTTCAGAGCCGGCACTTTCAGAAACAGCTGCACGATCAAGACAAAGAAATTGAAGTAGAGGGCAATCACCGCACTGATCGCGTAGACCCGACGCCAAGCACCGGCGAGGTGACGGCGGTACCGCGCGAAGATCGCGACCGCCAGGACGATGAGCGACAGGATGCCCACTGCATGAGAGGGCAGAAAGCGCTGAAACGGAAAGAGAAATCCGGTCACGCTCGTCAGCACTGTGGTCGCCAGAAATACCGCCGTCCAGCCCTCGAGGCCCTTGCCGGTGAGAAGCCCGAACAAGACGACGAAGCCGGAGAAGATTCCCACCAAGCTCAACACCACGTGCACGAATGTGAATAGCGTCATACCGAAAATCATGATGCCCTCCCTTCCTTTCCTGAAATCCGGACGGGCCTGCCGTTCGGCTCAATAACGCCGGCAAAGCATCATCGCGACGGATTCAACGGGGCCCTCGTCTGCGCCTGCGCCCACGGGAGTGCGGGATCGTCTCCAGAGCACGGTCGCGCATGAAGTCGGCCACGATTTCCAGGGGCGCCCAGTCGGGTTGGGCGTTGATCCAGGCCGATGCTTTACCCAGGTCGGCGCCGAGCAGCGGCTTGTAGCCGGGCACGTCCGCCCCGCGGGCCGCGAACACCGCGCCTGAAGCCAATTTGCGCAATCACATAGAAGCAGAGCAGGCACGGCTCGCAGCTGCTGTAGATCGTGCTACCGGACGGCATTTGCCATGCACCCAATCGGCGCCATGCGGCGCGAATGGCCGCGATCTCGACATGCGCGGTCGGATCCAGGCCGGCGCGCACGGTGTTGTGGCCGTAGCCGACCAGCTGCCCGTCTAGATCCACCACCACCGCGCTGAACGGGGTTTGACCCAGACGACCGCGGTCTCCGCCTGCCGCAGCGCGAGCCTCATGAAGTGAGCGTCCTTCTCTTCTTGCGTCGTCGGGCTTATCGAGCTCATCCATCCCTCGGCTTTCGCGGCGAAGTGTGTGACATTTGCGCCCCCGCGAGACCGCGAGGGCCGAAAATGTCGCACACCTCATCGTGACTTCCGCGATGCCTCTACCATGCCGAAGCTGGGCCCTGGAGGGCTGGTCGGTCGCCTTTTGCTCCCCGAGGCCGAGTCAAATGCCCGAGGTCACGCGGATGTTGATCGCCTCGCGAGCTCGCTGCTTGGGTACGCGAGGCGGCGAAGGATTGAATCGCCTGGGTCGTTGATGCGACGACCAGCGAGCGTCGCTCTCCGGATAGCAGTGCGTTGATCGGCCAGCTCCGCCCCTACTTCCGAATGCTGACGAGCGATGCCTTGGCGCTATCGGTTACGCGGTGCCTCGAACACGTTGTGCAACCAATGCCGGAAACCGGCACTGTATGCACAACGCGGGGGCGGGCAACGCTGGAGCGAGCGCGATGCGCTCCAGGCGCTCACGCCGCGATCCCCAGAGAGTCCCCGATGCAACCGACGAGCTCGCGCGCGTAGCGGCCGCCGGGATCGAGGTCCGGGTCGTAGATCGCGAAATCGACGCCGGCGATCCGACCCGAGCGGATCAGGCCCGCGATCAGGGCAGCCAGCTCGGCGTAGCTCAGGCCCGGGCTTCCGGGGGAGTCGACCGCGGGCATCACCGCCTGATCGAGCACATCGAAGTCGACGTGCAGCCAGGCCTGAGCGATCTTTCGCTGCTCGAGGCGCCGGAGCGCGCGCTCGATGGTGGCCCCCACCCCTTCAGTCTTGAGTTTCTGGACAGTGGTGCGATCGATCGAGGTGGTTTCGATGTCGCGATAGGCGTAGTCCGGATCGCTTGCCTCGCGCTCGCCGATCTGCGCCGCATCGGCGTCGGCCACCAGCGGCCCATGCACCTCCGGCCACTTCGTGAGCAAGTCCTCCCCGCGACCGGTGGCCAGCGCCAGATCCATCCCGGCGGCCGAGCCCAGTCGCGACGCCGCGTCGTAGTTGCCAGGGTGAAAGAAGTCGCTGTGCCCGTCGACGTGAACCAGCCCTCGGCCGCCCCCGCGGCAGAGCGCGAGGACGCACCCGAGAAGGTTGCTGCAGTCCCCGCCAATCACGATCGGCAGCGCTCCTCGTTCGAGCGAGCGCGCAACCTCGGCCGCAAGCTCCAGGCTGAAGGTGCGCAGCGCCACGCCGTTGCGGATGCGCGTGCCGGGTTGCGCGTCGGTCGCATAGCGCGGTCGAGCGAGGCGCTTGTGCTGATCGGGCCGGAGGCGCAGCGCGAGGCCCGCATGGTCGAGGGCCGCCGGTCCTCGCCAGGCGCCCGGCTCGATTCCCGGCTTCGGCGGGCGCAGGCCGAGGTTGTTGGGAGCTTCGATCAGGTCGACCTTGCGAGCCGCGGACATGCGGAAAATGATAGCTTCGCGGCGTGGAAAAGGAATCTTGCTCGGCCGGGTGGTAGCTCGGCGCTGCCGGCGAGGGCGGCCGGGCATCACGCCCTCGGCGCCGGCACGGCTAAGACTCGCCTCGCTTCCACGGCGCCAAAACCGGGAAAGGCCGTAGTGGCGAGCAAGTTTGGCGTTCAGAAGATCCTGGCGATTTAAACGATTTAGTAAAATTCCATCGGCCGTATTGATCGCGCGCGCCGTCTGAAGTAAGCCCCGACCCAGGTAAGCCCGGACCCGATACAGATCAGATCTATTTAATTGTTTTCACCAACCCAGGGAGGACGGCCACCTTAATAGCGAGAACATAATGGGGGGTTCGCGCCGACTTCTTGATTGCATGCAAGAGCGCGGTCAGCGTGCCTCGATTGTGAGCAGACTGGTTTTGAAATAAAGAAGCGGGGGGGTGCACATGGCGCGATTTGAACTGAGATGTCTCACTGGGTTGTCGGTCACTTTTCTTGTACTGCTCGGCGGGTCGGCCGAAGCTCAACGCTCACCCATCGGGCGCGAGGTCGCTATTCCTCGTCATCTACAGAACGGCGAGGAATTCGAGTTGCCGACGGAAGATCTCGTCCGGTTTGGACGGAAGCTTTTTACGGCCAAGTGGACGATTCAAGAAGGACAGGGACGGCCACTTTCTAAGGGAACTGGAGACCCGTTGAGCGACCTGTTGTCTCCACTTGTTTTTCCGCGCAATTTCAATCGCATTTCCGGACCGGATTCGAACTCGTGCTCCGGGTGCCACAATGAGCCGTTCGTCGGAGGCAGCGGCGACCGGGTGACGGAAGTCTTTGTTCTGGGACAGCGTTTTGATTTCGCGACGATGATTCACTCCGATACAACCAGGCTGCGCGGGAGCCTGGACGAGCTCGGAAACTTCGCAACCCTGGAATCTGTTTCCAACGAACGTAAAACGCTGGGCATGAATGGTTCAGGCTTCATCGAAATGCTGGCTCGACAGATGACCGCGGAGTTGCAAGCCATTCGCGATGCAACGCCCCTCGGCGGCAGAGTGCCGTTGATCTCCAAAGGAGTCTCGTTCGGCGTCATTCAACGGAGGGCCGACGGTACGTGGGATACTTCCCAAGTGGAGGGCTTGCCCCCCCCGAGCCTGGCCACATCGGGTCCAACCCACCCGCCCAGCCTGCTCATTCGTCCTTTTCACCAGGCGGGCGTCGTTATTTCCCTTCGCCAATTCACAAACAATGCGTTCAATCACCACCACGGAATCCAATCGGCGGAACGCTTCGGAAACGGGGTTGACGCGGACGGCGACGGCTTTGCCAATGAGCTGACTCGTGCCGATGTCACCGCAGCGGCCATCTTTCAAGCAACAATGCCGGTCCCGGGGCGGGTCATCCCCAACGACCCCGAAGCCCAGGAGGCCGCGCTGAGCGGTGAGCAGTTGTTCCTCCAGATCGGTTGCGCCACTTGCCACGTACCGGCGCTGCCGCTTTCGAATCAGGGCTGGGTGTATACGGAGCCGAATCCCTACAATCCGCCGGGCAATCTGCGTCCCGGTGAGGCGCCGACGTTGGCGATCGATCTCACCAGCGATGAGCTGCCGGGGCCTCGGCCCAGGGTCAACGAGCTCGGCGTCGTCATGGTGGAGGCCTATACCGACCTCAAGCTTCACGACATTTGTGCTGGCCCGAATGACCCTAACGGCGAGGGGCTCGATCAGCAGGCGGCCCCTGGGTCACCTGGTTTCTTTGCCGGCAATCGGAAGTTCATTACCAAGAAGCTGTGGGGGCTCGCCAATCAGGGCCCCTATATGCATCACGGGAAATTCACCACGATGCGAGAGGCGATCCTGGCTCATTCCGGAGAGGCGCTTGCTGCGCGCCAGTCGTTTGAAGGACTGCAGGCTAGCCAACGCGATTCGATCCTCGAGTTTCTCAAGACCTTGCAGGTCCTTCCGGCGACAGCCAGGTCGCTCGTCATCGACGAAGTCCGTGGACGTCCCAAAGCCAGGTCATCGCCGCAGGTTGCAATTGAACGATGAGCTGCGGGGCCCTTAGCAGTTTCAACCCCCTGTTAGAACGCCCAACCGGCGATGGTGAGCACTCGGACGCGCGCGTCCCTTGGGGCCAAACCAAAAAAGACCGTGGCGGTGAGCTTGAGACCCAGGCTGGGCGCTCGTAAGAGGAGATTCGGGCCGACGAGAACCATCGGGTAGAAGGTCGAGGTGCCGTGTTGATCGACGCCGCCGCGCGCCTCGGCGCCAACCCTCAGCGCGGTGGCGAGCGGAAAGCTCGCCGCGGCGGTGACTCCAACTTCAGCATCGGCTCCCTCGTTGCCCGGCGCGCTGAAATAATTCACGTTGGTTTCTCCAAACAGATTCGCGGCCCAGAGGCCTTGCCTGGGCAAGTCGCCGCCGAGGAGCAGCCGAACCTCAGCGCGATCCTGCGCATGCTTTCGAGGATGCCATTCCAGATACAGCACCGGGTTGAGCGGGACGTCGTTGTAGTTGCGCCCGAATGAGTAGCGCAGCTCAATCTGATTGCCCTCGACGTTGTATCCCGCGTCGCCCACCGTGAAGTTCTGGTAGATGTCGAGTTGAAGATGCGGCGCCAGGCCGATCTCAATCTCAAGCTGTAGCAAGCCCTCGCTCTTGCCGTCGGGACCGAACTTGTGGTCCCACCAGGTTTCCACCTCGTAACGACCCGGATCCAGAAGCCAGAAGCGCGTTCCGGCGAAGACGCGATCCTGAGTGGCCGGCGGCGAGGCAGGGGTCCCTCGCACGACGGTTTCATACCGCGGCGCTTCCTTGGAAGGTTCGGCCGAGTAGCCGCCCGCGCTCTGCGCCAGGGAATGCGGTGAGAATAGGGAGGCAACCGCGAGCAACGCCGCCCGCCCAAAGCAGTGACTCGATCGGGGCGGCATCTGCGAAAAAGAGTAAGCGAATCCCCGGAGCCGGACAACCCGGTGGTCACCTCAGGGGAAAGGTGTTCTTTGTCGCGTCGAGCGGGCGATCGACATCCTTGGCAGCGCAGGCTCGGCAGCGCTGGGGAATAACTCCGAGCCCAATGCGGGCGATCAAGGCGGCGCGGCACCGCCGCATTTGCACGGCGATGGAGTTACGGAGCGCTCGTTCTCACCTGACCTGGATCGCTCCGTACATCCCCAGATTCTGGTGGGCGGAACAGAAGTAGGGGTAGGTTCCTGCCGCGGGGAAGGTAAACGTCACAGTGCTGCCGCTGGTCATGCCCTGGATCGGGTTGTTTGGGCTTCCCGCTCCGCCTCCGGCACTCGCTGCCGCGCCGGGCGCGAGGGGATGAGTGCTGAAGCTTCCGGTAAAGGTCACCTGTTGTCCGGCGGCGACCGCCAGGCAATTGGGACTGTAGGCATTGCCCAAGCTGGCTCCACCGAAATTGATGGTCCTCGATGCGCTGGCGCCGGTCGCGTCGGTGAAGTTCATGCAGCCGTTGACCGCCGACGGCGTGTTCGAGTTGCTGCTTCCTCCGCAAGAAACCAGGACTGCGACGGAAACGGTGATTGCTAATACCACTGAGAACTTCATGAAATCTCCTTCATCAGAATAGGCCATTACCCTTTCTGACACCGGTGGCAGTGGGGAGTTGCATCGAGGTCCCTGGCAGTATTCGTGGGATCGCCGCGGCACGACCAAAGTCCTGCGATTCCAATTGAAAGGCATCGGCAGCGCTCGCGCGTTGTTGAATGACGGGGGGGAGGGTCAAACGTGGCCCAGAGCCGCGGATGGTTGGCGGTTGTCGATCCGACGATAGCCGACGAGCTCGTCTTGTATTCCCAGTGCGCCGGTGCGATGTGTTGCCTGGCTTCACACTCTGGGGGATCTCCGATGCGACACGTAAAACCACTTGCGCAGTCTCTGTTTCTTCTGCTTGTCTCTACCGCGGCTTTGGCTGGTTCAACGACGGTTGCCATCACCCCCTTGGGGGCGCGCACCGGTGAATTCTGCCAGGTCGATCGCGCACTGCTCTTTGAGGACCCGACCGGAGTCAGGATTCTCTACGATGCCGGGCGGACGATCGCCGGCAGCAGCGATCGCCGCCTGGGCAATGTCCACGTCGTGCTGCTCACCCACGTGCACGGGGACCACCTGGGCGACGCCAAGCTGAACCAGGACCCGGATGAAAGTTCGTCCAGCTGCGGTGGGGACTTGAGGACAAGCCCGACGCTCCCCTACTCGAACGTGGCCGAAATTGCGGCCGGGAAGAATTCGGCGGTGCTTGTCTCGGCCGACGTGAGCACGTTTCTCGGTGCCAAGATCGCAGGCTTGCGCGGAATGGCGACGCCGTCCTGCGCCGCTGGGAACGAGGTGCTCGTTCCACGCTCGCAGCCTTGCAGCTCGAACATCGGATTCGGATCGAAGCGCACGATCACGATGCAGGCCGGCGCACCCGGCGTCGGCATCACTGCAGTTCACGCTGAACATGGAAACGGATTGGATCCCGCTTTTCTAGTCGATCCCGAAAGGACGAATCTGTCGTCCAACGGACTGCTCGCGCCGATGGGTCCGCCCATCGGTTACATCCTCAAGTTCACCAATGGCTTGAGCGTGTACCTCACCGGAGACACGGGCCAGAACTCTGACATGGCGACAATTGTCCGCAACTACTACCAACCAAACCTCGTTGTCTTCAACATCGGCGATATCTTCACGACTGGACCAGAAGAAGCTGCTTTCGCCGTGACCGACCTGGTCGGCGCGCGGGCGGTGATTCCCGAGCACGCCAACGAAGTGGCGACGAGGGACGGCGCGGTTATTCCGGGCTCGAAGACGGCGCGCTTCGTGGAGCTTCTGCCCGACCTGGCCGTGTATCTGCCCCTGAGCGGGCGCACGATGCAGTTTGATGGAGAAGCCAATTGCGTTGCTGGATGTGGGGCGATGAAGCCGCGCAATCAAAGTCAGCCGAGATAAGACCTCCGAGGAGATTGCTCGGGCGCGTCGCCTTCGCGGTCGGGGGATTCAATGAACGAGCGCGCGCAGTTGCGCGATGCCATAGCCGATTGCGGATGCGATCGCGCCCGTGGCGGCGCTTCGAAATAGACTCGCACCCGCAAGCCAGCTGCCCCGAGCGGCAACCGCGAAGATGAATGCCGTCAGGACCCAGGTAGCGAGGTCGTACGCGGTGGCAACGTTCAGCTGCCGAGTCGCGGACATAGAAAAGGTAACAGTGGGCACCATCGCAGCGGGTAGGACCCAAAGGGAGTGTTGGAGCGCGAGAGATATGTCTGACCAGTACGCCTTGTGGCCGAGTCCGGCCTCTTTGACGGTAATTTCGGCCCAGGCTTCCGCCAACCCCACGCCCGCGACTGAAATCCAGACCATCAGCATATCCTGCAACGGGTGGGTCGGATCCTCTCCCAAAGCAGTGAGCACGGTGAGAACGACAACACACCCATAGAGGATTCGCGACATCGATTGCGCTGCTTCCGGTCGCGTATGAGCCATCGAGCGCCCTGCTACTCCACGATGCATGATTGGCTGTCTGCTTACAGCGGGTCGGCCCAGAGCGCATCGGAATTCGAGACCTGTCCGGATGCGAGCTCGCCTTTCGCCCAGGAGTGAATGCAACAACCGCGAGATCCTCTCGCGGTCGTCTGATAGCCCCAGTGGGACCTAGCCCGGCGGGACGGTTGGAGCGCGTTTCAGGACGCGGAGCTCATCGCTGCAGCCCCTTCACGAAATCATGGGCTTCTTTGGTGAGATCGACCCAGGAGGTTTTCGCGCCGGCAACTTCTAGCCACTCCTTCATCACCCTGCCGTGTCCCGGGTCAAAGCGTTCACCCACTCCAGACGCGACAAGGGTATCGACGCGATCCTTCGGTAGCTTGACCACGAGCTTTCCGCGCACGCTCATCGCGAACAATTTTCCATTCACCTTGAGCCCATTCGTCCCGAACCTCCTGCCCGGCTCCTTCTTGCCTGCCGCGTAGGCATCGAGAATCTCTTTGAACTGCCGCTCGATCGCCAGCGCGTCGATGACTCTGGTGAATCTAGGGTCTTCGCCGGCGACTGGCGCGGGCTTCTTCTTGGTCTTCGGTGTCTTCTTCATTCGGCTCACTGGGCGCGGGGGCCTCGGAGTGAGCCTATTCAATCACCAGTTCCCCCGATCGATCCATGGCGGCGAATCGGATTTCACGCATGTTTCCAATCTCGGATCGCAGCCGTCTTCCGTCACCGTCTATCGATGCGGAGCCAACGCCCTCGCGCGTTCTTCGCCGCGGCAGTAGGCTCGCCGCCGACCCGGGTTTCTGGCACGCACCGCAGCGCAACTGACAATTCTCCTGCATTATAATGAAAGACGGCCGCACCAAGGAGAAATCGTGAACGAACCATCCCGCCACGAGATCGTCGCCAGCGACGGGCAACTAATCGCTGCCCACTTCTTCGCGCCGGACCGAGAGGCCAGGGGAGTCGTGCTCATCGTTCCAGCGATGGGAACCGCGCAGAAGTACTATGCCGCATTCGCCCGGTGGTTGGCCGGACAGGGCTTCCTGGCCGTGACATTCGACTATCGTGGCACGGGTCATTCGAGATCGGGCAATCTGCGCGAATTCAAGACGGACATCCTGGAGTGGGCGCGTCTGGACTGCAGCGCGATGATTGACGCCGCCACTGCCGCGGCTCCCGGGAAACCGCTTTATTGGATCGGCCACAGCCTCGGAGGACAGATCCTTCCCTTCGTGCCAAACCGGGATCGGATTTCCAAAGCGGTGACCGTCGCCGCGGGCAGCGGCTATTGGCGCGAGAATTCGGCTCCTCTGCGATGGACGGCGTGGTGGCTCTGGTTCGTGGTCGCCCCACTCTCGGTCCGCTGGTTTGGCTATTTCCCCGGCAAGCGGCTGCGCAAGGTGGGCGACCTTCCCGGCGGGGTGATGAAGCAGTGGCGGCGGTGGTGTCTCTCTCCGGAATACGCGGTCGGCGTGGAAGATGGCGCCCGGGCTCGGTATGCGGCGGTGGGTACGCCCATCGTCTCGCTGTCGTTTTCGGACGATGAATTCATGTCCGCGCGCAACACCGAATCGCTTCACGGCTTTTACGTGAACGCGCCGAAAGTCATGAAACGATTCGCTCCGGAGCAGATCGGCGTTCCGCGGATCGGCCATTTTGGCTTCTTCAGACCGGGCTTCGAACAGTCCCTCTGGCGCGAGCATTTGTTACCTGAGCTGGCACCGACGCCTTGATGGCCCATCCAGGTTCGAAGTCTTGGTCCCGCCACCACGACTCGAGTCTGTGATAGCAACGCAAGACCATGACCCTCCCCATCGTTCAAGTGGATGCCTTTACTTCCGAACCCTTCCTCGGAAATCCGGCTGCGGTGTGCGTCCTGCCGGAGGACCGCGACCCGTCGTGGATGCAGAAGATCGCCCGCGAGATGAATCTTTCCGAGACCGCTTTCTTGCGCGAGCGGCCCGATGGATTCGGGCTGCGCTGGTTCACTCCGGCGGTCGAAGTCGACCTGTGCGGACATGCCACGCTTGCCGCCGCGCACGTGCTTTGGGAGACCGGTCGACTCGAGCCCGGTGCGACGGCCCGTTTTCACACCCGCAGCGGTTTGCTCACCGCCGTTCGTCGGGGCGACTGGATCGAGCTGGATTTTCCGGCGACACCCAACGAGCCGGCCGAGGCTCCTCCGGGCCTCGTCGAAGCTCTGGGCGCGAAGCCCCGCTACGTCGGCAGGAACCGGTTCGATTATCTGGTCGAGCTCGAGGGCGAGGACGCCGTCCGCAATCTACGCCCCGACTTCACCCGACTCGGCGCGGTTGAGGCGCGCGGAATCATCGTCACCAGTCGCTCGGCCACGCCGGATCGGGACTTCGTCTCGAGGTTCTTCGCGCCCGCGTCCGGAGTCAACGAGGATCCCGTCACCGGCTCCGCTCACTGCGCTCTGGCGCCTTTTTGGAGTCAGCGACTCAAGAAGAACAATTTCGTGGCTCATCAGATCTCGCAGCGCGGCGGCGTCCTGAGGATTCAATTGGACGGCGCGCGCGTTCGCCTCGGGGGCCAGGCGGTCACGGTTCTGCGAGGCGAGCTGCTCGCCTGACTACTTTTCGAGGGTCGTGACGACCGAGACGTAGAACATCGGGTCCACGTTGATCAGGACTACTTTGTTGGGCGAAATGACGTACAGCACCGAGTTTTCGGTCGATGGCAGGGTCGACGTCAGGGTGCCCCGACCGCCGCTGCCCGAAGGCACCGCGAAGGTACCAGCCCAGGAGTCGCGGGGAACCAAGCCCTCGGGCCTGCTCTTGTCGCGGGCTCCGAGGAAGCTTCCATCCGATCCGTTGAGCGATACAACCCCGGAGACGCTCGTACAGCCACACTCAGCCGGGCTAGCGGTGCCCACCACGTAATTTCCGGATAGAGATGCCGTCGTGAATGGGGCGCCGCTTTGCGCATCGATGAAACCCAGCGCGGCTTCCGGTGCGTCAGACTCCAGCAGGAACGCCCTGTTCGGCTCCACCATGTAGAACACATAAGACCTGCTCGACACGCCGATTTGAGAATTGACTGTTCCCCGCCCGTTTGCGGCAATGTCATACGTTGCGGTGAAGGCCGCGCTGGGGATGATCGTCCCCGCCTCGTTCTTGTCCACGATACCGGAAAGGCTAGCGGTCGTCGCACTCGCGTCGAACCGGCCGATGGTCACCTCGGAGCCACTGGCGTTCAGTCCGGTGGTGTTCAATACCATGGTACCGGCCATCGAATTGGGCTGAAATGGCCCGCCCGACTGCTTCAGCACCCGACCGCTGAGTAACGGACGGGTCTGGTCGCGAGTATCGGAGCTCACGAAAAGAGCCTCGGTGGCAGAGACCACGTAGAAGGTGAAGTTGAGCTGGTTGATTGGCGCGGGGAAACTCACCCTGGCCGTACCCCGGCCGGTCATCGGATCGATCGCCGTATAGGTTCCGGTCGTCGTCACGTTCGAGTATGAGGTTCCGGTCAGGTTGAGATCCATCCTACCCTGATTGATCGCACCAAGGCCGTCGAGGTGAAATCTTCCAATCACGCCGACCGCGTTCGTCGAGTTTAACTCGCCGGAAAAACCGGCGGCGAAATCGCCGTTGAATGCGGACATCGAGAAGGCAGCCGGCGTCTGCTTTTTGATCACCCCCGAACCGGTCAACCGGCTGAGGTCGCCCGGTTGAAAACAAATAAGCCGTCCGTTGTGACTTGGAGGATTCGGGGCATTCATCGCAAATCTGAGAAACAACGTCTCTTGTGGAGTGATCAGGCTCAATCTGCCGCGATTGTCGGCGCCGAACGCGTAGGTTCCACCCGTAATTGGAACGTTCTGGACTCCGCTACCTCTGTTCATGTCCAGCGTACCACCGGTCACCCGGCCGTTGCCGTCGGCGGTGAAGTTGCCCGCGATGGCGACCGCCACATTGCTCAGCTCGAACCCATTGAACAGAAATCCGTACTTGCCGCTAAATCCGCTGTTGCTTCCCAATGTCACGGTCAGGACT
>WNFJ01089291.1_pt1 | contig 13657 bp, 13 predicted proteins | sample 5400461 | NCBI WGS metagenome assembly WNFJ01 (sample SAMN13153349, study PRJNA577476) | soil metagenome | isolation source: 115 cm saprolite on Douglas fir-dominated hillslope | place: USA:California | collected 2013-09-17 | reverse complement strand
TTTTATCTGTCAACGCTCCTCTTGATGAGGGGCCCGGCGTGGCGCGGTATTGGACGAAAAGCTATGTGGCAGAAACTATCCTTGCGCGCCCGGCTCAACATGCTGCTGGCGCTCGTTCTTACCCTTGGTCTAGCCGTCAACATCGCGCGCCTGGTACTGGAGGCAGCGCCTCGTGTGCAGGCCGAGGACCAAAGCGTGATACGATTGGCGCGCGAATTCATCGAAACGCTGGTCGTCGGCCTGAATGAAACAGCGGACCCCGACGCGAGGCTTGATCAGATCGTTCAAGACCTCAACCGGCTGCGTCACGTCAGCATTGCGCGCCAGGATGATGCGAGCGCGGCGAGATCCCCGACGACCGATCGTTCCAGCGATGACCGCGAGGCATATTCGTTGCCTGCCTGGTTCGTCGCACTGGTCCATCCGGAGAAAACCGCGGTGAATGTCCCGATTTCCATCCATGAAAAGGCGGGATCGCTGGTAATCACCTCGCATCCCAACGATGAGATGGCGGAGATTTGGGATGGAATCGTTACCCAGCTCCAGGTCGGGTCCGCGATCGCCGTCGCGCTTTTCCTGATCACGATGATGGTGGTGAGCCGGGCGCTCGCGCCGATTGAGACGCTTTCGCAAGCGATGACGAAGATCGAATCCGGTAGCTATGACACCCGCGTGAAACCGGACGGCCCGCCCGAGCTGGCAGCGATCTGCACCAAACTGAATCATCTTGCGGGCGCACTCGGAGACGCCGTTGAGGACAAGAGGCGTCTCGCCGAGCGCGTCGTCTCGCTGCAGGACGTCGAGCGCAAGGAGATCGCAAGGGAGCTGCATGATGAGTTCGGACCTTATCTCTTTGCGCTGCGCGCGCACGCCAGCGCGCTGACGCGGATCGTCGACGCTCGCGTACCGGACACAGATGCCTTGCGCAGGCATGGCGGCGCCATCCTGGAACAGGTAAATGCCTTGCAGCAATTCAATCGGCGGGTTCTTGAAAAATTGCGGCCCGTTGGGCTGACGGAACTTGGCCTTCGCGAAGCGCTCGGTGTTCTCTTGCGCCTGTGGGGCGAGGCTCATCCCGGCGTGGTGATCGAGACCGCGATTTCGCCATCGCTCGGCGAGACCGGAGAGACCGCCGACTTGACGATTTACCGCACCGTTCAGGAAGCCCTGACGAATGTTTTTCGACACGCAGGCGCGACATCCGTCAACGTCACCATCGAACCCACGGATCAGCTTTCGGGGATGAAGCGCGGCGGCCACGGCTGCGCTTTGGTGCGTGTGTGCGACAATGGCAGCGGATTGAGCCCGGATCACAGGCTGGGCCTCGGCCTGACAGGCATGCGCGAGCGGATCTTGGCCTTGGGTGGTACATTGACGGTGGCGTCCAGCGGCAGTGGCGTAACCGTCGAGGCCGTCGTTCCCAAGGGCGGACGGTGCTAGAGAGAAGTTCGCGATCGGACTCTGGGACGTTCTCCCAGTTTTTTCGGGAATTTTTCCCGACGAAATGATCATCTTGAAGCGGGGTGCAACAAGCGGCACTCTGTTCGCGTGTCAGATCGTTTTGCGGCTTCTGCCGTTACTTTGCCGAGGCAAAATATGACACGATTGCAGCGTGGCGTCGTCAGCGATCCATGATTTCTCGATCCGCCAAATTGGCTCGCGAGATCGGACGGTCAAGGCACGCCGCTTGCGAAACGACAGGGGACCTGGAATCAACCAGGATCGTTGTTGCGTCAAGCGGGAGGAGTATAAGAACATGGATAAGGCGCGGACCCAACAGCGAGGCCGAAGACGGGGCAGACGAGGTCTTTCAGCTTTGCGTTTCGAATTGCTGCTGACCATCGTGGTATCGCTGATGTCTTTCACCGCTCTTGCCGAACAGCCTTCTGTCGGTGCAGAGGGAGCGTCAGCCGTCGCGGCGCCGGCGAGCCCGACCCCCGCGCGCGACGCTGGCCAGGGCGTTCCTCCTTCGGAAGCGGAAGGAAAGGCGCCGCGCCCCGAACCGCAATCGGCACTCTCCTCGTCTTCCCCCGCATCGCCGCAAGCTCAATCCTCTTCGGTTGTAACAAGCGCCGTCGGCCCCTTACCTGATGCCCTGTCGCCCTGGGGGATGTTCGTCCAGGCGGACGTCGTGGTGAAGGCGGTCATGATCGGTCTGGCACTGGCGTCGGTGGCAACCTGGACCGTTCTCCTCGTCAAGACCATTCAGTTGCGAGCGGCCAAACATGAAGGGCTCCGCGCGCTGGCCACTGTTCTCTCCGCCCGTTCGCTCCTGGAGGCGGCGCGCCAAATCGCGGACCAAAGAAACGCTGTAGGCAGACTTCTCGCCGCAGCCGAAGACGAGGTCGAGAAGTCACGAGGTCTTCCTGCAGAAGGCATCAAGGAGCGTATCGCCTGGCAACTCGAGCGGATCGAGGCCGCAGCCGCGCAGCGGATTGGGCGCGGCATAGGTATCCTGGCCACCGTCGGGGCGGTCGCGCCGTTCGTAGGTCTTTTCGGTACGGTGTGGGGTATCATGAACAGTTTCATCGGCATTTCACGGGCCCACACCACGAACCTTGCCGTCGTTGCTCCGGGCATCGCGGAGGCGCTGTTAGCGACGGCTTTCGGTCTCGCCGCAGCGATCCCTGCTGTGGTGATCTACAACGCCTTCGCGCGCTCCACCGGCAACTATCGTGCAGTGCTTGCCGATTCGTCAGTCGCGATCTTGCGCTTGCTAAGCCGCGATCTCGACCGGAACGCTTTGTCAATCGATGCCAGACGCGGCCCGCGGACGGCGGACGGCACAGTGCTATCGATAGCAGATTCGGCGGGGTGAGCCATGACGATCCGGCTCGCCAAGCGCGACAAAGAGTATGCGGAGGTCCATGAGATCAATGTGACGCCATTCATCGACGTCATGCTGGTTCTCCTCATCATCTTCATGGTCGCAGCTCCCCTTGCGACAGTTGATGTTCCGGTCAACCTGCCGTCGGCTTCCGCCGAACCGCCGGCCCGTCCCGACAAGCCGATCTTCGTGACCTTCAAGGCGGACCACTCGCTCGCGGTCGGCGACGAAGCAGTCACGCGGGCCGACCTTGCCGCAGCGCTCGATGCCGCAACCGGCTCCGATCGCACGCAGCGGGTGCTGCTGCGCGCCGATCAGGCCTCGTCCTATGGCGAGGTGATGGAGCTGATGAACCTGCTGCGGAACGCAGGCTATGTAAAGGTGGCGCTGGTTGCGCTGGAAATCCGGAGCGGGCCGTGAGCGTGATGACGGTCGATCCGTTCGAACGGGAACAGGCCAGGGACGCGGCGCTGTGGACTGGGGCTGCACTTGTGGTTGCCGCGCTCCATGTCGGCTTGGCCGTGGCCTATCTGCTTCTCAAACCCGCGCCCGAGGGACGAGCCGAGGCGCCGGTGATCGATGTCGCCTTCATGCCGGCTGCAAGCGCGCCCGCCCCAGCCGAACCCGAAACTCCACCGGCCGAACCAACGCCGCTGGTCGAGCAGTCCGATCTCGGGCCGCCCAAGAACGAGCCCGTCGCGGCTCGGGAGGCCGTCACCGAACCTGAGCCGCCCAAGGTGAAGACAGAATCGGCGCCGCCGCCTGAACCGGTTCCGCCGCCCGTCGTGCTGCAAGTCCCCGAGCCTGCAGCAGAGCCGGCGCACCCCGATCAAGTCGCGGTCATGCCGCCTCCCTCGAAGCCCGCAGAGCCGGCGCCTCAAGCGAAGCCCGTGACGGTCCCCGAGCGGTCCGCGCACAAGCCAGCCGCAGATGAAAAGGCCGAGAGAGAGAAGCACAAGACGGCGCCGCCAAAGCCCGCGGCCGCGCCGGCGAGCAAGCCCGCACAGCTTGCCATGGCGCCCAATTCCGGCGCGGACAGCGAAGGAGCTAGGGCCGGGCGTGCATCTTGGGAAAGCGAACTGGCAGCGCACATTCGCCGCTATGCCACCTACGCCGCCAATGGCAGCAGGGAGAGTGGCACCGTGCGCGTGGGCGTCTCGATCGATCGCAACGGGCGGTTGTTGTCGCGGCGGCTCGCCGGCAGCTCTGGCTCGCCGGTGCTGGATAGCGCGGCGATGACTGTCATCGAGCGCGCGCAGCCCTATCCGCGTTTTCCGCCCGGCATGAGCCAGGCGCAGATCGCGCTCACCATTCCGCTGCACCTGAGACCGCAGTGAGAGCGGCGCGGCCGGAATCAGCGACGTCGCATGAAGCGGCTTGGACTACTGTAACTTGCCTGCTTTTCGCTATCGGGAAGATCTCCCGATAGCGCTGGGACAAATCCCTGTTGCGGCGTTCAGAGCCAGCCACTAGCAATATTTCCATATATTTAAAGGCGCAATTCGACCAATGTGCGCAGTTCAAGGCTCAGGGGATGCTGGCGAGCCAAGAGTAGCACGGTCGAAAGTGAATTGGGGGACGTTTTGACCAAGCTCAAAGCACTGAAGAGCGCGCTTCTCTTGAGCTGCGCCGTATTGCCTGGGGTTGCGTCAGCGCAAGAGACCTTGCAGACCATCGAAGTCGTCGGCGTATCGCCGGTGCCCGGCGGAGAGATTGATCGCGAAAAAGTGCCGTCCAACGTTCAGACGATCGATGCGTCCGATCTTGATCATGCGAAGACACCTTCGCTTCTTGACGGCATGGTGCAGTCCCTTCCCGGCGTCTCCTTGAGCGACCAGTCCGGTAACGCATTTCAGCGTAGTCTCGACTATCGTGGCTTCACGGCCTCGCCGGTTCCGGGGACGGTGCAGGGCCTGGCCGTTTATCAGAATGGTACCCGGATCAACGAAGCGTTCGGCGATGTCGTGAACTGGGATTTGATCCCGGAAATGGCGATCGCCCGCATAACGCTGATGCCGAACAATCCCTTGTTTGGGCTCAATGCGATTGGCGGCGCCTTGTCGATCGACATGAAGAATGGCTTCAACTACCACGGGACCGAAGCTGAGCTGCGTGGCGGCTCCTACGGGCGGGTGTCTGCGGGCGCCCAGTCCGGCTACGAGAAGGATAACTTCTCAGCGTACGTTGCCGCCGACACCACCTACGACAGGGGTTGGCGCGACTTCTCTTCATCCTCGCAGATCCGTCGGATGTATGTCGATTTGGGCGCGCGCGGCGACCAGACCGAGTTCCACGTTTCGTTCACCGGTGCCGACAACAAGCTCGGCGCCGTTGTCGCTACGCCGGTGGAATTGCTGAACCAGCGTTGGTCGAGCGTCTACACTTGGCCGCAGACGACTCATCTTCAGCTTGCCATGCTCCAGGCGAACGCAAAGTGGACGCCGACCGACACGCTTACTCTCCAGGGCAACGCCTATCTTCGCAGCTACCGGGCCTCCCACGTCGACGGTAATGGCAGCAACGCGCAGCCCTGCGATCCAGCCATCGATCCGGCGCTCGCCGGCCAACTCTGCATCGGTGATGGCGGAACGCCGATCAACCAGAACATGGCGGTCATCAACACGCTTGAGGCCAATTCCGCCCTCGGCCAGATCGACCGCAATTCGACGAAGTCGACCAGTTATGGCGGCTCCCTGCAAGCGACCAGCACCAGTCAGCTGGCCGGCCACGACAATCATTTCGTCGTCGGCACCAGTGTCGATCACGGCCGCTCGCAATTCCAGGCCAACTCCGAACTCGGCACGATCGACCAGAACTTCTTCGTGACCGGTACCGGCGTCTTCATCGATCAGCCTGCGGCGGATGTGATCCCGGTCAACCTGACGGCGAAGAACACCTATGTTGGCGTCTATGCGACCAACACCTTCGACATCACCTCGCAGCTGTCGTTCACCGCCGGTGGTCGCTTCAACCTCGCCCAGATTGATCTGCAGGACGAAACCGGCAACAGCCCGCTGCTCAACAGCAGCAATCGCTTCGCGCGGTTTAATCCCGTCATTGGCTTGACCTACCGGCGGCCTATGCGGGCTATTCCGAAGCCAATCGGGCGCCGACGCCGCTCGAACTCGGTTGTTCCGATCCTGCCAATCCCTGCCACATCGACAATTTCCTGATCGCGGACCCGCCGCTCAAGCAGGTCGTGTCGCATACGATCGAGGGCGGACTGCGCGGCGAAATATCGGGAGGCGGTGCCCTTGCGGGACCCGCGCCGAAGATGCCGCGCAAGGCCGAGCCGGCTGCCGACAATGGCTGGCGCCTGCGCTGGGGCATCGGTCTCTTCCGCACGGAAAATACCGATGACATCATCAATGTCGCGAGCGCCGTCGTTCCGAATTTCGGCTTTTTTCAGAACGCCGGCACCACTCTGCGGCAGGGCGTCGAGGCGAAAGTCGATCTAAGCTGGAATCGCTGGACCACCCATGCCAACTACACCTTCGTCGACGCCACCTTCCAGAGCGCGATCCAGACCAACGATCCGGTGACGGCGAGCGTCGTCAACGTTCTGCCCGGCAGCCACATCCCCGTGATCCCGGCGCACCGTTTCAAGGCCGGTGCGGAATATCAAATCACCGATGCCTGGAAGCTTGGCGCGGACCTGAATGTCATTGGCAGCCAGTATCTGCTTCGCGACGACTCCAACATTTATCCCAAGGTGCCGGCCTACTGGGTTGTGAACCTGCACACATCCTACCAGGTGACGAAGAACGTGGAGGTCTTCGCGCTGGTGCAGAACCTGTTCAATCAGCGCTACTACTCCGCCGGCACCCTCTTCAACACTGGCGGCTTCAACAACTCGACGCTGGGCGGCAACAACCTGGTCACGTTCAACGATCCGCGCAGCATGCTGCCCGGAATGCCGCTTGCGATCTATGCTGGGCTAAAGGCCACGTTCTGACATCAGGCCTGCTGACGCTATCGTGACGGCAGACTTTCGCAGCAGAGGTATTCGTCCATCACGCGGCGCTCGGCACGGAGTGGTTAGCGACGCCGGCTACGGGAGGGCAAGACGCCGCTCAGGCAAGCCATCACGTCGCGGACTCGCCGACCAAAGTCGAGAAACATCGCCGCAAAGCGGTAAGAGGAGCAAGCCCCGGGACGTCAGTTTGTGGACCATCGCGGATATGCAGGTTACGCTCGCCAAATCTGTTTCGCGTTCTAACTTGGCCGGCCCCAATGGGCATGGCCGATCCAGCCCAGCGTCAATGCCCCCAAAAATCCAGAGCGAAATGATGGCGACCATTCCGGCTCTGGTGACCGGACGTTGCCCGGCCTCGTTTGCCATGGTGCGATACTTGACCATGATCTCTTCGGGAATCAGCCGCACCACAAGCCAGATGCCGAAGGGCACGATGATCAGATCGTCGAGATAACCGACGACCGGAATGAAGTCCGGAATGAGGTCGATCGGCGAAAGCGCATATCCGGCAACGGCAATAGCGAGAAATTTGGCATACCACGGCACACGCGGATCGCGCGAAGCGAGATAGATTGCGTGACCGTCGCGGTTGAGCCTGCGCGCCCAAGTTTTCATACGCGAGAGCATGAAGTGCTCTTAAAGTCGCGGGACGCGCGGTGGCAAATTGCTTCGGCTCGTCATGTCCATATCCCAGGAGCTGATGGAGGTGGACAGGCGCACGTGGCCATGACCTGGCCGGACGACCGCTTTTTGGGATGTTTCAGACTTGGCGGATCCTCGTTCACTTGCCTTTTGTCTGGACGCAAACGATTCGGGCGAGCGTTTGAACGCGCTGGGCTCCGATCGGCGCATTTATCTCGGCCTTGATGGCCTCGGCGGCCTTGTTGCAAAGCTCTTCGGAGGCAAAGGATTGAATTTGCTGTGAGGTGGGTTGGGTAGGACTTCCAAGAACAATCCATTGCAACGAAACAAAAAGAACCCATTCCATGAGATATCTCCTGCGCTGCATCACCCTATCATGGCCCGCCGTCCAAGCACTACCGGGCGACGCGATCCCGCGAGGTCTACGTGCTTTTGTTACAAGCCGAGAGATCAGGTGGACGGTTCATTCGTGCCCAACAAGCAAATCTCAATCGCGAATTCGGTGCTTGCGTTGGCGGCCAATGATATGCCGCCTGGCTTGTCTTTCAGCTCACCCGTAAATCGCAGGGGAGCTGCATAGCCCTGCCAAGGCTCGACGCACAGGAAACCTGCGCCGGGCTTGGTCCACACTCCAAGATGCGGCATGTTCGGAAATCGGATCTGGATCGACGGTTCTCCTGGCACGCCGAAACTGACCGCGCGGCTTTGCAGCTGATCGAAGATCAGCGCGCCTGGCACGAACATGGCATCATCGAGAGCCATGGTGCTGCCTTCGAACATCTCCTTGCTCGCCGTCAGGTCGAGAAGGCCATCGGTCAATCGACGAATCGGCGCTGACTCCGGCCTTTCGAATCTGATTTCATGGTCTTGCCGTGAACCGCCATAGGGCAGGGGCCAGCGAAACGCCGGATGAAAGCCGAACGAGACCGGCATCGCGCGCGACGATTTATTGACGACGGTCGCTGATACGCAAAGCCGCACCTTCAATGACAAAAGTAATATCGAGGACAAAATCGAATGGAAATTGTCGCCGCGTCTCATCGTCGGAGGCGAGCCCAAAGGTGCATTCGGTTAGGCTCGCGCCGACGACGGAAAATTGCTTATTCCGCGCGAAACCATGTTGCCGCATCGAGAAAGTCTTGCCGTCGACCACAGTAGTATTGTTGGGGAGTGCACCGACGATGGGAAACAAAAGCGGGGCGCGGCCCGTCCACCATTTTTCGCAGCCGTTCCAGAGCAGGTCGTTGCCGTCCCGATCTCGCAGCCGGGTCAGTTCGGCGCCATGAGGCGAGATTTCTGCGACCAGGCGTTCGCTCCGGATCACAATCGATGCGGGTGATGCGGGCTCTATTTCACCGGTCATGGGCTTAGTTTTTCAGTTCGAGGTCGTCTTCGAGGTAGTCTTGGGTTCAAAAGGTAGTCCTGGGTTCAAGCCGTTGAAGTTGCGCCCCCTGATCCCCGTCCGCAATTCCGTCGTTCGGGCCGATCAAGGCGACACGGCTTCAGGGCCCTCCAATACCGTCCGTTTGAGAGTGCATTTCCGGGCATCGTGATCTATTGTGGAAGCCTGACTACAAGCGAGGGCACATGAGATTTGCGTTGGCGATTTTTGGCATGTTGGCGTGCGCCACTTCCGCGCTGGCGCAGTACGGAATTTCAAACGCCAGGGATGGCAACGGCAATCTTATCCGCAATGCCGGCACGAATCCGGTGAGGGGTATCAACCAGGGCCCGATCAACAACGGGCCGATCAATAGCGCGCCTGCCCAGCCGCCGACGACCAATTCACGTATGAATAGCGGCGCTATCCGGTAGCGCGCGGCGGCGATAGTCTGTCAGGTACGAGCGAACCGACAGCTGTCAGTCCCTTACCACCAGATCATCGACCGTTCAGGTGCTCCGCAAACGATGCTGCGGTGATGCTCGATGCCGTTCGGCGTTTCAACGGCGACCATCCTGATACAACCGGGGTAGACCGCGACCTTGTAATGGAACGGCGCCTGATCAAAGTAGCCGTGGATCGGGCAGAGGTAGGCCAGATCCGGTCCGCAACGGGTTACGGGATAGAGGCGCCCGCGGGCCGACGCCTCGGTCGATATGCCGCCCAGCGCAGCAATGAAGGCGGCAACGGTAGCGATCCTGATGGCGTGCGACATATTCTGATCCTTGAAATATGATCTTCGGACGGTGATACTTGGGTCGGCGGACAATAAACCGTAACGAGGCGGTTCGCCAAGGCGTATGCGATGCGATCTTTTACAGTCGACTTAACCGCCCCCTGACTGACGGTGCCTAGCCAATCTGACGGGCCTTCAAAATGAACTGTAGCCGCAACAACGCCGCGTGCACCACCGGGATTTGTGCCCGGATCTGGCGTTACGGACGCGGGTCTGAAAAAGATCTGTTATTTCAATCGATTGCACGGCGATATGGATCTGGAAAAACTTTGTCATTCAACCCGACACGATCATGAATCCTGAATTTCCAAGGATAGATCAGGACAAAATGGTCGCGCCTCATGCGGAAGAGGTCGAGTTCGCCCTGATTCTTTCGCGGATGATCAACACAGTCAAGGAAGACCCCGCACAGCTGCGCCTGGCGATCTACGAGTTTGCGCGAGCCCGGCTGAAGACCGATACCTCATGGGCCGACGAGGGTGAACGGGAGCGGCTTTCGGGCGCGCTCGAAACCGCGATCCAGGGTGTTGAACAGTTTTCGGCTCGCCGCGAAGAGAGGGAAAGCCTTCAGCCTCCGACCCCATCTGCGCGAATTGCGCGGGCCACCTCGTCAGCCGAACCACCGGCTACGTCGATGGTGCCGATCCATCAGGTAGACGCGACGCCAAAGAGCGTGCTGGTGAGGGAAGTTTATCGGCGGCCTGACGTCGAGACGGTTGCACAAGCGCAAACGCGGATGCTTTTATCTACGCTAGCCCGATTCTCGATCGGAATAGTGCTGATCGGCTTGGTGGCGGGCTTGGCAATATATAAACAGCGGACGCCCCTGTTGGGGGCCGGCGCGAGACTACCTTCACCGTCGACTTTTACAGTCGCAAATCCGGCGGTCCCGCCATCGACGCCGGACCAACCCCAACAAAACCCCGCCGTTGCAGACGTGAAGACCGCCGCGGGCTCGCCCGGTTCGCTGCCTTTTCCGTTGCCTACCGATTATGGGGTGTACGCCCTGAACGACACCAAGTTGAGCGAACTTTATCTTCTGCAGGAACAGGTGCCGGATAAACGGGTCGCGATGTCTACACCCATCAATCAGCCCAGCCGAACGACCCTTCCCGACGGAAAAGCGAAATTTGTGGTGTTCCGTCGCGACCTTGCGGGCTCCGCGCCCGATCGGATCGAGGTTCGCGTCGTCGCCCGAGTGACGCGCGCGCTGACGTTCGATGGCAAGGGGAAGGCGAGTTTCTCGCCGATTTCGGACGCGTGGAACATTCGAAATCTATCGTATGAATTCAGGGTACGGCCGCTTGCCGGAAATCCCGAGATGCTCATGGTGCAGGCGGAGAAAGCCGATTTCGCGCTCCCTGCCGGCCGCTATGTTCTTGCGCTAAAGAATCAAGGGTATGACTTTACAGTTGCGGGCAAGGTGACTGACCCATCGCAGTGCCTTGAGCGCACAGATGCGGCCAACGGGACGTTTTATTCAGATTGCCAAAAACAATAAGGCGCTCTTCTGGTCTCCCGACTTGAATGCAGATCGGGTGGCGTAATCTCAGAGGACCGGGCGCATGCGATAGGCTGAGGTGAAAACAACTCGGATGACCAATCCCAGAAAATAGCTGCCTTGGAGGATGGTTTGCACGATCATGATCGTCAGTGCGGTATCCAGAAAGCTAAAGCCGCGCTCTAGTGAGAATACGACCGAAACGACAAGCAGCAGCCCGAGAACCGGCAAAAGGATCTTCAACCGGAACATTAAACCAACCGCGACCCCCACTAAGGCTAGCGCGATGGCGGCATATACCATCCCAATGTCCCCGTCGTTTTGCTGCGGCCAGCGTCAGCTTCCGCCCGAATTACTCATCAGCACCGATAGGCGAACCCCATTGTTGAAGGGCAAAGGTTAATAACTCTTGCTACCACTGAATTCATTCGCCTAACCGGGGCGCCAGCTCCTTCGCGTCCGCAAAGGGACGAATCAAGCTTTGATTCAATCGTAGCGTTTCGCAAAAGGAAGCCACAATCTCAACGGGATCCGGCAAAAAACGGGCTCTCAGTGCCCTCCGGATTTTCTGCCGTGACTGTTACATGCTTGGTTCCCCTCGTAACTCCAGGGGAAATATAACGGTCTGCGATCATTGCCTGGCCGGTTCGGCGGACGCCACGCCGACCTGCAACGCGTTTGACACTCCGAAGCAATTTGATTCTAGGGGAAAAAGAGGCCGGCTTCTACGGCAAAAGGGCTAATTCGCAAAGTTTTAGCAACGGCATGCGCCGCGGAGATCGGCAAGGTGTGGCACGAAGGCCACGAAGCCGGCAAAACGGTGGCTGACCGAGATTGCGCTATTTGATGCGAGCGACTCCCCCTGTAGGTTCGCAGAATAAGAAGCTCGCGGGCTAGTCCGCTTATTGTGGTCAAATTAACTAAAAAATTCGACAATTGAGTGGACACTCGGGGGCAACGTTGGAATTCAGGATCATACCCGTTTTTGCAACTGAAGGCCGGTTAGATTTGGCCAAGGGCTTGAGTTTGCGACTCGCGCGCGTGGTTAGGGTTTCCAGCGATCGGCAGGATGGGTCGGGATGCTGAAACGATTTGGTTCTCCGCTGTTTGCCATTGTTGTCGCGGCTCTGCTGCCGGCATGCTCACTGCTTCCGGGAACGGGACCGAAAAGCGACGCGGTGGAGGGAAATGCGACGGCCGGCGTGCGGTCCGCAGCGCCGCTGCCTTACGCGCTGGTCGACGTGACCGCCGACACCATCGGCGTTTTGTCGCAGCCCAATCTGATCACTTTCAAGGGCGAGTTTCCCGATAAGCGCGCCAAGCCGGAACAGGTCGTCGGTGTTGGCGACGTTCTCAATATATCGATCTTTGAAGCGGCGCCCGGTGGCCTGTTCACGCCCGGACAAGCCGCGGGCGCACGCCCCGGCAACTTCGTCGATTTGCCGGCGCAGGCCGTCGATCAGAAGGGCAGCATCTATGTTCCGTATGCGGGCGAAATTCCCGCCGCTGCGCGAACCATACCCGACATTCAACAGGCCATCGTTGCACGGCTGCGCAACCGCGCGATCGAGCCCCAGGTGGTCGTCAGCCTCAATCAGCAGCACTCGAGCGTCGTCAGCGTCTTGGGCGATGTGAACACGCCGGGCGTCCTGGCCCTCAACAGCGTCGGCGAGCGGCTATTGGCGCTGATCGCGCGCGCCGGTGGACCGAAGTTCGAGGCGATCGAAAGTTACGTGACGCTGCAGCGGGACGGCAAGCGCGTCAAAGTCCTGCTGAGCCGTGTGGTGCACGACCCGCGCGAAAATATCTTTATTCGACCGAATGACGTGATTTTCCTCACCCGTGAAGCGCCGTCGTTCACTGCGCTCGGCGCGCTCAATCAAAACGTCTTCGGCTTCAATTCGGAAATTCCGTTCGACGTTGAAACGCTGACCTTGGCCCAGGCGATGGGCAAGGCGGGCGGACTCAACGACATTCAGTCCGACCCCGCCGAGCTTTACGTCTATCGGTATGAGCAACGTCACTACCTGGAGAAGCTCGGCGTCGACACCACGAGATTTAATATGGACATGATACCGACGATCTATCACGTCAACCTGCGTGATCCATCGGGTATGCTGCTCGCCTCGGCCTTCCAGATGAAAATCAAGGATGTGATGTACGTCGCCAATGCCAAGGTCGTGGACTACTACAAGCTGCTATTGCTCATCAACAACACGGCAACCGCAGTGTCCAGCACGGCAAACGCAGTGACCAACGTGAACACGGCCGTCAAGACCAAGTGGTAGGTTCAGGCTGAAACTCACGATCCCATCGCGATGATGCACCGGCAGAAGTCGGAATTTCCAGTCGCGATGTTCAGCTCAATTCAGCTCTGGACGACCATCGTCGTATTGATTCTGGCGCCGCTGTTCTTCGGGTCGGTCGACCTGTTCTGGATCGCAGTTTGGGCCATTCTGCTTTCGTTGAGTGTCCTGTGCGGTTTCGCCGCTCCAATGGACACCGGGCAGAACCGGATATTGCTCGGCTTTCTC
>WNFJ01741576.1_pt1 | contig 13661 bp, 10 predicted proteins | sample 5400461 | NCBI WGS metagenome assembly WNFJ01 (sample SAMN13153349, study PRJNA577476) | soil metagenome | isolation source: 115 cm saprolite on Douglas fir-dominated hillslope | place: USA:California | collected 2013-09-17 | reverse complement strand
AAGACCGAGGCCGAGCTGCTCAAGACCAAGAACTTCGGCAAGAAGTCGCTGAACGAGATCAAGACCATCCTCGGCGAGATGGGGCTGTCGCTCGGCATGCGGCTCGATCCCGAGGAGCTGGAGCGCCTGCGCTCGCAGTACGAGCGCGCGTACGAGAGCTGAATTAGTCGCGCCCAACCGCGACGCGGCCCCGGCGGGGTGCCGGCACGGCTGGCGTAACCACGCGAGCCGGCGGGGGCGGCGGGGGTCCCGTGAGACCCGTGGCTTCTGGGTACTGCGTCGGATCCGGCTAGAAATCGTGGCCCTGTGACTTCGCGAACGACCATCGTCGATTTGCGTGGTCGAACGCGACCCCCGCCGCCCCCGCCGGCTCGCGCCGCCGGACGCTGATGCGGGCGACCGCTTCCTCGGTCGCGGCGCGGTTGCCGAAGCCGGTCAGGCGGAAATAGCCCTCGCCGCTGCGCCCGAAGCCGGCGCCGGGCGTGCCCACCACGTGCGCCTCGTCCAGCAGCTTGTCGAAGAAGCCCCATGAGTCGAGACCGGCCGGCGTCCTCACCCAGATGTACGGCGCGTTGCGGCCGCCGTAGACCGTGAGCCCCGCCGCCTCCAGCCCTTCGCGGATCAGCCGCGCGTTTTCCATGTAGAAGTCGATGATCGCGCGCACCTGCTTGCCGCCTTCGGGCGTATAGACGGCGGCCGCGGCGCGCTGGATCACGTACGGCGCGCCGTTGAACTTCGTGGACTGGCGTCGGAACCAGAGCGCGTGCAGCGGGACGGTCTCACCGCTCGCGGCGCGCGCGGTCAGATCCTTCGGCACCACGGTGTAGGCGCAGCGGGTGCCGGTGAAGCCCGCGGTCTTCGAGTACGAGCGGAACTCGACCGCAACCTGGCGCGCGCCCTCGACCTCGAAGATCGAATGCGGGATGTCGGGATCCTGGATGTAGCCCTCGTACGCGGCGTCGTAGAGCAGCACGGCGCCCGCGCCGCGCGCCCAGTCCACCCAGCGCTTGAGCGCGGCCCGGCCGAGGACGGCGCCCGTCGGGTTGTTCGGAAAGCACAGATAGACCATGTCCACCGGCCGGTCCGGCAGCGGCGGGTCGAAGCGATTCTCGGCCGTGCACGGCAGGTACACGATGCGCTCGTAGCCGCCGCGCGCGTCGGGCGCGCCGGCGCGGCCCGCCATCACGTTGCTGTCGAGGTAGACCGGATACACGGGATCGGTGAGTGCCACCACGGCGTCCGGGCTGAAGAGCTCCTGGAAGTTCGCCGCGTCGCTCTTGCTGCCGTCGCTGACGAAGATCTCGTCGGGGGCGATGCTCACGCCGCGCGCGCCGTAATCGTACTTGGCGATCAGCTCGGTCAGGAACTCGTAACCGGTCTCGGGACCGTAACCGCGAAACGTCTCGGCGCGCGCCATCTCGTCGACGGCGGCGTGCAGCGCCGCCACGATGGCCGGCGGCAGCGGCTGCGTGGCGTCGCCGATGCCGAGTCGGATCAGCTTCGCGTCGGGATGCGCTCCCTGATACTCCTTCACCCGCCGCGCGATCTCGCTGAACAGGTAGCCGCTCTTGAGCCGCAGGTAATTGTCGTTGATCCTCGCCATGGCCCACGGATTCTAGCAGATCGTCTCCGGGTCGAGGCAGACGCGCTCGACGGAGCCGTCGCGCCAGCGCGTCACCGTGAGCGTCCGGCCGTCCGTCTCGACGAGCACGGCGCCGTCGCGATCCGTGCGATAGATGCGCGCGCCGACGGCGGTGAGGCGCGCGAGCGCGCCGGCGTCGGGGTGACCGTAGGGATTGCGCGCACCGACGGAGACGATCGCCACCGTCGGCCGGACGGCGGCGAGAAACGGCGCAGTGCTCGAGGTGGCGGCGCCGTGGTGGCCGACCTTGAGCACGGTGGCGCCCAGCGGCACGCCGGCCTCGAGCAGCGCGCGCTCGCCCACAGCCTCGACGTCCGAGGCCAGGAGCACGCTCGCCAGCCCCAGCTCCACGCGCAGCATGATCGCGCGGTCGTTGCGGCGGCCCCCGGGAACGTCGGGCGCGATCGGCGTCAGCAGCGCGCCACCGACACTGCGCGGACGCGCCGCGTCGTCCCAGCGCTCCGTGACCGCGAACAGCCGGTGGAGCGCGGCCATGCCGCCGGCGTGATCGATGTCGGCGTGCGTGGTGAGCGTGGCGTGCAGCGCCAGCACGCCGCGGTTCCAGAGAAACGGCGCCACGGCGCGCTCGCCCGCGTCCAGGCGCCACGGCCCGCCCGCGCCGGCGTCGACGACGATCGCGCGTCCGTCGGGCGTCTCGACGACGATCGCGTCGCCCTGACCCACGTCCAGCACCGTCACGCGCAGCCGGCCGTCGCCGCGCGTCAGGATCGGAAGCGCCGCGAGCGCCACCGCCACCAGGAGCGCGAGCGTGGCCAAGGCGGCGAGGGCCCGGCCGGCGCCACGCCGCGCGCGCCAGTGCCACGCCGCGAGTCCACAGGTCAGTGCGGCGACGTACGCGAGGATCGCGCCGGAGCTGGGCGCGGGCAGGTGGATCACCGCGCCGGGCACCGCGGCGGCGAGCGCCGCGACCGCACGCAGGACGAGAAGCACCGGCCAGATGGCGCCGAAGACGGCGGCGGCCGCGACGTCGCCGGCGGCGGCGGCGACGACGGCCAGGAGGCCGAGGACGGTGGCCGCGCCCGCGAGCGGCACGGCGGCGAGGTTGGCGACGAGGCCGACGGTCGAGAGCTGGTTGAAGTGCACGAGCGCCACCGGCAGCACCGCCAGCTGTGCGGCGAGGCTGACCGCGAGCGAGGCGGCCAGCGTGCCGCGGGGCATCGGCGCCATCACGATGCCCACCGTCGCCGCGAACGACAGCTGGAATCCGGGATCGAGCAGATCGCCCGGGCGCACGGCCAGGATCGCCAGCGCGGCGAGGGCCAGGCTGTTGGTGACCGACGCCTCGCGGTCGAGCAGGACGGCGGCGAGCACGAGCACGGCCATGATCGTCGCGCGGATCACCGACGGCTCGGGCCCGACGACCGCGGCGAAGCCGAGCACGGCGACGATGCCGCCGGCCGCTGCGGTCCGCCGGCCGCCGCCGGCCGCGCGCGTGAGCGTCCAGACGGCGCCCGCCAGCAGCGCCACGTTGAACCCCGACACGGCCAGGACGTGGAAGATGCCGGCGCGGCGGAAGGCGTCCTGCACGTCGGCGGGCAGCGTGGTCCTGTCGCCGAGCACGAGCCCGCCGAGCAACCCCGCCGACGCCGACGGCAGGCGCTCGGCGAACGCGGCGAGCGCGAAGTGCCGCACGCGCGCCGGCCACGCCGGCGCCGGCGGCTCCAGCGGCACCACACGCGTCGCCGACGCGCTGCCGGTCACGTGCACGCCCTCGCGCGCCAGGCGCGCGGCCGCGTCGAAGACACCCGGGTCGCGGAAGCCGAGGGGACGCTCGAGCCGGGCGTCGACGGCGAGACGCTGGCCCTCGGCGAGCGGCGGTGGCGGACCGTACAGGCCGATCAAGATCCGCCCCGTGCGGATCGCGCCATCGACCCGCTCGACGTCGAGCGCCAGCCGCGCGCGGTCGGGCGCCCAGACGATCGGCTCGGCGGCGAGCCGTGCCTCGACGCGCGCCGTGACCGGCAGCGGGAGGCGGCCGACGTGATCCGGCGGCAGCGGCGCCGGCGTCGCGCGCAGCGCGCCGAGCATCGCGATCGCGGTGAGCAGCGGGACGAGCGCGTGCACGGCCTGGCCGAGCACGAGCACCAGCATGCTGGCGGCGAGCGCCGCCGCGAGCACCGCCCACACCGCGCGCGGTGGGATCCACGGTGCGAGCGCGATGCCGGCCCCGAAGGCCACGGCCAGAGGCGCCAGCGGCAGCGCGAGCCGGCTCGTCCTACCGGAGGTCGGGCTTGTCCTACCGGAGGTCGGGCTCACGGCGTGTTGACGACGAGGCGCGGGCGCAGCCGCTCGAGCGTCGCGACGCCGACGCCGCGCACGCGCCTGAGATCGTCCACGGAGCCGAACGGGCCCTCGCGCGCGCGTACGTCGACGATCCGCGCGGCCAGCGCGGGCCCGACGCCGGGCAGGCGCTCGAGCTCCGCGGCGCTCGCGAGGTTAACGTCGAGCGGCGTCGCGTCGTCGGCGCGGGCGGGCCGCGCGCGGCCGCCGCCTCGAGCCGACGGTGCGGAGCCGCGCGCCTCACGCGACGGGGCGGGGGCGCTCGCGTGCGGTGCGTCCTGCGCGCGCGCGCTCAGTCGTGGCGCGACCGGCTCGCGGACGGCGGCAGGCGCGCGATCGAGCGTCTCGAGGTAACCGGCGACGTCGGGATTGGCGTGGCGCCACTGATCGATCGCCAGGCCGGCCGCGCCGGCGGCCACGAGGCTGACGACGATGACGAGCTGCCGGCGCGTGTACCCGAGCACGCGGCGACGATCGCACGCGCGCTCGACGCTCGCTAGAGTGCACGAATGGTGACGCTCGCTAGATTGGACGAATGGCGACAGTCAGGCGATCGAGGCGCGTCACGGGTTTCCCCGGGACGCGACGAGCGTAGGGGGGCTTGGGGGGCCCTTCGAGGCCCCCCATGTAATCAGGCCAGCGGCAGCGACACGGTGAGCGTCGGACCTGGACCCTCGCCCGCGGTCGTCAGCGTGCCGCCCTGATGCTCGACGAGCTGGCGCGCGATGGTGAGCCGCAGCCCCGCCGTCGGAGCGACGGTCGCGCCGACCATGCTCACGGCCAGCACCGCGCGCGCGCCGGCGCGGGAGAGTCGCGTACAGACGCGACCGCCTGCGGGCGTGGAACGGATGGCCGCCTCCAGCAGCCGCTGCGCGGCCTGCCGCAGCCGACGTCGATCACCCGCGACTTCCACGGCGTCGCGCTCGACGGCGGTCTCGACGTCGACGCCCTTCGCCCGCGCCTCGTCGGCGACGGCGTTGACGGCGGCGTCCACCACATTGCCCAGATCGACACGCCGGCCACCGGTGTCGGGCGTGACGGCGACGAAGCGCGCGGCGAGGCGCGCCTCGCGGGCCACGGCCGACAGCGCCCGCGCGGCGGTCCGGACCGCGCCGGCCTTCGCGGGATCGGTGGTCGCGCGTAGCGCGCGGCCGAGCGAGGCGAGCGGCGCGCGCAGCTCGCCGCCGACCATTTGCAGCAACTCGCGCGCGATGCCGCGGCGCCGCTCGGCGTCGAGCGCGAGCGCGGCGCGCCGCGCGAGGTCCTGCGCCAGCCATGCCTCGCTCTCGCCGAGGTTCCGGCCGGGCCCGGCGACGAGCGTGATGGCGCCCAGCACGCGTCCGCCCACGGCGAGGGGCGCGACGACGTAGCCCTGCACGCCGAGCTCGACCACGGCCCGGCACTCCTCCGGCTCGCCGCGCACGGCGAGGTCGGCGGCATCCGCGTCCGCCGCGACCCACTCCGCCGCGCCGGTTTCGAGCGCGCGCGTCACGCCGCCGGTCGCCGGGGCGGCCACGGGCCCGAGCAGCACCGCCGCGCGCGCCTCGGCCGCCGGGTCGCGATGGACGACCGCGACGCGCCGGAACCCGTCGGGCTCGCGAAGATCGACGGCGCACCAGTCCGCGAGCAGCGGGACCGCGAGCCGCGCGACGTCTGCGAGACCGTCGGCGGGATCGGGGGCGGCGGCGAGCGCCGTGACGGCGTCGGCGAGGAACGCGGCCCGCTGCGTGGCGGCCTCCAGCGCCAGCCGGGCGCGTCGCTCGGCCTCGTAGAGCCGGGCGTTGCGGATGGCCACGCCGAGGCGATCACCGACCAGCTGAAGCAGGCGCGCGTCGTCGGCGCTGAACCGACGGCGCGCGAGGCGGGCGGCGTGCACCACCCCGACGCTGTGGCCGTCCACCGAGAGTGGGACGCCGACGAGCGAGCGCACGTGCGCGCGCCACAGCGCGGGGACGTCCGCGTCGGAGCGTGCGGCGTCCTCCACCAGGAGCGCACGGCGGGTCCTCGCGATGCGACCGCTCAGGCTGTCGGCCATCGGCACGCGCACGTCGTCCTGGAGCTCCAATCCCACCGCGCCCATGACGCGGAGGTTTTCGCCGTCCTCGGTCGGCAGCAGGATCAGGGCGCCGTCGGCCTCCAGCACGTCGCGGATGCGCTCGAGCACGCGGCGCAGGAGGTGCTCCTGGGAGAGGTCGGAGAGCGCGGCCTCGGTGATCGTCTCCAACCGCTGGACCATCTCGGCCGCCGATTCCATCTCGTTGCGCGCGACCTGCTCGCGCAGCAGCAGCTCGTCGCGCTCCTCCTGGAGCCGCCGGTGCTCGGTCACGTCGATCATGATGCCGCGCAGACGGCCGCGATCGGCGGGGTGCACACGGTCGCGCAGCCAGACCTGGCGGCCGTCGGCGGTCGTGACGCGGAACTCGTGCTCGAGCGGCCGCTCGGCCGTCAGAGCCTCGCCATAGCACGCCAGCACACGGTGCCGGTCGCGCGCGTCCACGATCTCGCCCCAGAAGTCCGTGGCGCCCAGCCAGCGCTCGATGGGATAGCCGAGCAAGTCCTCGGCGCGCTGGCTGACGAAGGTGCAGGCGAGTGAGGCGGCGTCGGCTTCCCAGACGATGGCGTCGACGCCGTGCAGGAGGTCACGGAACCGACGCTCGGCCGTGTCCATTAACCGATCGTGACGGGCGTCGTCGTGGGCCGGGAACATATCGTGGAGCGGAAACCGCAAGCCACGTGCCACGGGATGCCACGGCGACACGCACGATTGTAAAAGCGCCTGAACGTTTCCCTGTCGAAGCTACGAGAGACGAGGCGCCGGCCGTCCCCGCCCCGGGTGCCGCACGCGCACCGGGGGCATCACCGGCCGTGCCCAGTCTGCGCATCCGGTTGCAGGCGCGCGGGCGCGGTCAGGGCGCGAGCGCGGCGCGGCTGATCTTGGTCGTCTCCCGGTTGTGCCACTCCGAGTCGGAGAAGGCCTCGTTGATTTTGTCCAGGGGGTACGTGTGTGAGATCAGCCGGTCGAACGGGAATCGCCCCTGGTTGCGCAGGAGGAAGTCCAGCGCTTCTTGGCGCCCCACACGAGCGTGGCCGGCTCGAGCTCGACCTTGGCGCCGCGGCTGATGGTGCCGATCTCGAGATAGGTGCCGCCGGGGCGCAGCATCTCGATGCCCTCGGGGATCACCTGCGGGAAGCCGACGAAATCGCAGGCGACGTCGGCGCCCATGCCGCCCGTCCACTTGCGCACGAGCGCGACGCGCTCCTTGCGCTCGGTGACTTCCTTCACGTTGATCACGTGGTCGGCGCCGAACGCCGTCGCGAGCTCCAGCCGCCCCGGAAGCTGATCGACGACGATGACCGACGCGGCGCCCATATCCTTGGCGACCGCGGCCGCCTGAACGCCGAGGCCGCCCGCGCCCTGGATGACGACGCTGCCGCCGAACGCCAGCCCCGCCTCGCGCAGGCCGAAGATCACCTGCGACAGCGCGCAGTTCACCGGCGAGACCAGCTCGTCGCTGAGCGCGTTGGGGACGGCGAAGAGCGCACCGCCCGGGCGTAGGTAGTAGTACTCGGCGAAGGCGCCGTGGAAGTGCGGGAACTCCGAGGGCCCGCGCGGCCGCTCGATCTTGGCCGGGCACGCCGCCGGTTGCTTGTTGAGGCAGACGTAGCAGCGGCCACACGGATAGAAGTAGGTGTAGGCGACGCGGTCGCCCTCGCGCAGCGGCCGTCCCAGCGAGTCGGTCTTCACGTTTCGCCCGAGCTTCGCCACGCGGCCCGTCATCTCGTGGCCGAAGATCCAGCCGTCCTCCGGCAGCCGCAGCGGCGCGTCGCCGCGCCAGAAGTGCAGGTCGGAGCCGCACACGTTGGCGAGCGAGACCCTGATGAGGACGGCGTCGGGCTCGATCTCGGGCAGCGGCACCTCACGGATCTCGAAGGGCTTGCCCGGCCCGAAGAAGACGGCGGCTCGACCGGTGGACCCCATGACCTGCTCCTTCCTATTTGCCGTCGGGGCGGCTTCGCAGGGCTCCGCCGCCCGACGGTCGGGCGATCGGCGCGCGCGGTTGATTATGGCTCGCGGCCGAGCTCGAACGTGTCGTGCAGGGAGCGGACGGCCAGCTCCGCGTACTTGTCCTCGATCACGCAGGACACGGCGATCTCGGAGGTCGAGATCATCTGGATGTTGATGCCTTCCTTGGAGAGCGCCGCGAACATGCGCGCGGCGACGCCGGAGTGGCTGCGCATGCCGACCCCGACGATGGAGACCTTGGCGACGCGCTCGTCGTGTACGACCTTCTCGGCGCCCACCGTGCGGCCGATCTCCTCGAGCGCCGTCTGCGCGCGCACGTGGTCGCCCCGCGGGACGGTGAAGGAGATGTCGGTGAAGCCGTCGCGGCTGATGTTCTGCACGATCATGTCCACCACGACGTTCTTGGTCGCCACCGCACCGAAGACCTGCGCGGCGATGCCCGGCCGGTCGGGCACCCGGAGCAGGGAGATCTTCGCCTGGCTGCGGTCGTGGGTGATACCGGTGACGACGACCTCTTCCATCCCGCTCTCCTCCCTCGTCACGAGCGTGCCCGGGTCGCGCTTGAACGTCGAGCGCACGTGTACGGCCACCCCGTATTTCTTGGCGAACTCCACCGAGCGGGCCTGGAGGACCTTGGCGCCGAGGCTCGCCATTTCCAGCATCTCGTCGTAGGCGACGCGCGGCAGCTTGCGCGCGTCGGGGACGATGTTCGGGTCGGCCGTGTACACGCCGTCGACGTCCGTGTAGATCTCGCAGACGTCGGCCTTCAGCGCGGCCGCCAGCGCCACCGCGGTGAGGTCGGAGCCGCCGCGCCCGAGGGTCGTGAGCTCGTCGGCGTCCGAGAGCCCCTGGAAGCCGGCGACGATCACGATCTCGCCCGCCTCCAGCGCCGCCCGCGCGCGCTCGGGCGTGATGCGCGTGATGCGCGCCTTGGTGTGGGCGCGGTCCGTGCGCAGGCCCACCTGCGGCCCCGTCAGCGAGCGCGCCTTGAGCCCGAGCGTGTGCAGGGCCATGGCGAGCAGCGCGATGGTGACCTGCTCGCCGGTGGCGAGCAGCACGTCCATCTCGCGCGGCTCCGGCGTCGGCGTGATCCGGCTCGCGAGGCCGACCAGCCCGTCGGTGGTCTTGCCCATCGCGGAGACGACGACGACGAGCTGGTGCGCCGCCGCGCTCTCGGCCACCCGGCGCGCGACGCTCTTGATCTTCTCCGCGTCGGCGACCGACGAACCGCCGTACTTCTGTACGATCAGCGCCATCGCGTCAGCAATTTACATGAGCCGCGCGCGCTCAGGCAAGCGAGCGGCCGCGCCTCAGGCCGCCGGCGTCGGGGCGCGGCGCGCCTCGCCGAGCGAGACGTGCTCGCGGAGCAGGAACAGCCAGCCGACCAGGGTGGTCGGCACGATCACGCTCGCGTGGTAGAGCAGCGCGAAGGCGAGGGCCGCGGAGCGCGGCACCCCGAAGACCTCGAGGGCGGCCGTGGCGGCCGCGTGGAAGACGCCCACGTAGCCGGGCGCCGACGGCACGCTGATGCCGACACCGACGAAGGCGAGGACGGTCCAGCCGGCCCGGAAGGGCAGGTCGAGGTGCACGGCGCGCAGCATCGTCCACGCCGCCGCCGCCGGCAGCAGCCACACGAGCGCCGTCCACGCCGCGAGGCGCGGCAGGTGCGACGGGGTGCGGATGCCTTCNAGACGACCGTCTGTGCCGCCGCCGGCCACCGGCCCGTGCACCGCAGCAGCAGCCGGCGGCCCGCCTCGGGCGCGCGCACGATCGCCACCAGCACCGAGACGCCCACGACGTCGATGGCGAACAGCACGCCGGCCGCCCACTCGATGACGCGCGGCAGCGGGATCACCAGCACGAGCATCGCGAGAATGGACACGATCGCCAGGCTGTCGAGCACGCGCTCGACGACGAGGGTGGCGGTGACGAGCCAGACGCTCTGGGCTCCCGTCATGCGTCCCGACTCGCGCAGCTTCCGGGCGAGCACGTAGACGCGCACCACCTCGCCGGCGCGCAGCGGCAGGACGGCGTTGGCCATGTAGGCGATCATCGTGGCGGGCATGATGCCGGGCGGCTCCGGGCCGGGCGGGAAGAGCCAGCGCCAGCGCTTGGCCCGCGCCCACAGGCCACCGAGCCCCGCCACCACGGAGAAGGCGGCCCAGGCCCAGTTGGTGGCAAGCAGCTGGCGGCCGAGCTGGCGCAGGTCCACGCTCGACAGGAGGTATGTGAACAGTCCGAGGCTGATCGCGATGCCGACGGCGACGCGGAGTCGGTGACTCAGAGGCCGAGCTGCGCTAGGACGGCGTCGAGCGAGGCGGGGACCGAGGTCGGCCGCGTCGCGGACTCGAGCGCCGTGTCCGGATCCTTGAGTCCGTGGCCGGTGAGGGTCAGCACGAGTGTGGAGCCCGGCTCGATGCGGCCGGCCTTCACGATCTTGACGAGCCCGGCCACCGTCGCCGCGGAGGCGGGCTCCATGAAGATGCCTTCCTCGCGGGCCAGCATGCGATAGGCGCGCAGGATCTCCTCGTCGGTGACGATGTCGATCCAGCCGCGGCTGTCCTTCATGGCCTCGAGCGCCGGCCCCCACGATGCGGGATTGCCGATCTTGATCGCCGTGGCCACCGTGCGCGGCTCCTCGATGACGCGGTTTTCGTAGATCGGGGCCGCACCCGCGGCCTGGAAGCCGACCATGCGCGGCAGGCTGCCGATCTTGCCGTCGCGGTGATACTCGCGGTAGCCGCGCCAGTAGGCGGTGATGTTGCCCGCATTGCCGACGGGGATCAGATGGTAGTCGGGGGCGCGGCCGAGCTGGTCCACGACCTCGAACGCCCCCGTCTTCTGGCCCTCGAGGCGGAACGGGTTCACCGAGTTCACGAGGGTGACCGGATGCGTTTCGGCGATGCGTCGCACGATGTCGAGCGCCTGGTCGAAGTTGCCCTCCACCATGAGCACCTTGGCGCCGTGAATCGCCGCCTGCGAGAGCTTGCCGAGCGCCACCGAGCCGCGCGGGACCATCACGAACGCGCGGAGCCCGGCGCGCGCCGCGAACGCGGCGGCCGAGGCCGACGTGTTGCCCGTGGACGCGCAGATGACCGCGCGCGAGCCGGCCTCGACGGCTTTCGACATTGCCATCGTCATCCCGCGGTCCTTGAAGGAGCCGGTCGGGTTGAAGCCCTCGCACTTCAGGAAGATGGCGAGGCTCGGATCGGTCGCCTCGGCCAGGCGCGGCGCCGGCACCAGCGGCGTGTTGCCCTCGAGCAGCGTGACGATCGGCGTCGTGTCGCTGACCGGCAGGTAGCGCCGGTACCGTTCGATGACGCCGGGCCAGGCCGCGTCGCTCACGCGGGGCCGCCCTCCACGCGGATCATGGTGGTGGCGCCCGCCACGTCGCGTAGCCGGTCGATCTTCGTCAGCGCCGCGCGCATGTCGCGCTCGCGGGCCTCGTGCGTCACGATCACCACCGGGATCGCCTCGCGCGTGCCGCGCCCCTTCTGGATGACGTTGGCGATGGAGATGTCGTTTTCGCCGAGAATGCCGGCCACCCGCGAGAGCACCCCGGGCTTGTCCTGGGCCATGACGCGCAGGTAGTAGCAGCAGCGGATCGTCTCCATCGGCCGCAGCGGCAGCGGGGTCGGACCCACCGACGGCAGGTCGAGTGCCAGCGCGGGGATGCCGTGGGCGATGCGGCGTGCGATCTCGAGCACGTCGGACCACACCGCGGAGGCCGTCGGCAGCTGCCCGGCGCCGCGGCCGTAGAACATGAGATCCCCGACGGCGTCGCCGGTGAGGAAGACACCGTTGAACACGCCGGAGACGGCGGCCAGCGGCGAGGTGGCCGCGATCATCGTGGGGTGCACGCGCACCTCGACGCCGCCGTCCACCGCCTTGGCGATCGCCAGCAGCTTGATGCGGTAGCCCAGCTCGCGCGCGTACGCGATGTCCGCCGCGGTGACGCGCGTGATCCCCTCGGTGTGGATGTCCTTGAGATCGATGAACGTGCGGAACGCGAGCGAGACCAGGATCTGCAGCTTGTGGGCGGAGTCCATGCCCTCGATGTCGAGCGTCGGGTCCGCCTCCGCGTAGCCCTGCGCCTGGGCCTCCTTCAGCACGAGCGAGAAGTCGATGCCCTCGTCGGTCATCTTCGACAGGATGTAGTTGCACGTCCCGTTGACGATGCCGGCCAGCGCGAGCACGCGGTTGGCGGCGAGGCCCTCCTTCACGGCGCGGATGAGCGGGATGCCGCCGGCCACCGCGGCCTCGAACGCGAGGGTCACGCCGCGGCGGCGCGCTTCCTCGTAGAGCTCGGCGCCGTGGTGGGCGAGCAGCGCCTTGTTGGCGGTGACCACGTGCTTGCCGGCGGCGAGCGCGCGCAGGATGAACGTGCGCGCGGGCTCGAGTCCGCCCACCAGCTCGATCACGACGTGCACACCGGGGTCGCCGAGCACGCGGCCGGCGTCGCCGGTCATCGGCAGGGCCGCCAGGTCGAGGCCCTCGCGCGGGCGGGTGCAATCGGTGTCGGCGATGGCGGCCAGCGCGAGGCGGCAGCCGGCACGCTCCTCGAGCATCGCGCGCTGCGCGGTGAGGATCTTCACGACGCCGGCGCCGACGGTGCCGAGGCCCAGCAGGCCGATGCGAACCTCGCCGACGGACGTCACGGGTGGGTGGTTCCGGCGCTCAGCGGTGGACGTTCTTGAGGCCGCGCAGCGCCTGCTTGATCCGCTGTTCGTTCTCGACGAGCGCGAAGCGCACGTAGCCCTCGCCGTACTCGCCGAACCCGATGCCCGGCGACACCGCGACCCTCGCCTCCTGGATGCAGAGCTTGGCGAACTCCAGCGAGCCCATGGCCCGGAATGGCTCGGGGATCGGTGCCCACACGAACATCGTGCCCTTGGGCTTGGGGACCTGCCAGCCGAGCTTGTTGAGGCCGTCCACCAGCACGTCGCGGCGCTTGCGATGCACCTCGACGATCTCGTCCACCACCTTCTGGTCGCCCTCGAGGGCGATGATGCTCGCGATCTGGATCGGCTGGAAGGCGCCGTAGTCGAGGTACGACTTGATGCGCGCCAGTGCGGCGATCATGCGCGCGTTTCCGCACACGAATCCCATCCGCCAACCCGGCATGTTGTACGACTTCGAGAGCGAGAAGATCTCGACGCCGACGTCTTTCGCGCCGGGCACCGAGAGGAACGAGGGCGGCTTGTAGCCGTCGAAGGTGAAGTCGGCGTAGGCGAAGTCGTGCACCACCATCAGGCGGTGCTCGCGCGCGAACTCCACGACCTTCACGAAGAAGTCGCGCTCCACACACATCGTCGTCGGATTGTGCGGGAACGACAGGATCAGGAGCTTGGCCTTGGGCCAGGCGAGCTTCGCCGTCTCTTGGAGCCGTCCGAAGAAGTCGCCGTCGGGCGTGAGCGGCACCGAGCGCAGGTCGCCGTCGGCGATGACCACCGAGTACGAGTGGATGGGATAGGTCGGATTCGGCACCAGCGCGCCGTCGCCGGGCTGGAGCACGGCCAGGGCCAGATGCGCCATGCCTTCCTTGGCGCCGATGGTGGCGATGACCTCCGAATCCGGATCCAGCTCGACCGCGTAGCGCTCGCGGTACCACGTCGACATCGCCTTGCGCAGCCGCGTGATGCCGCGCGAGGCCGAGTAGCGGTGGTTCTTCGGATTCTTGGCGGCCTCGACGAG
>WNFJ01167406.1_pt2 | contig 13665 bp, 8 predicted proteins | sample 5400461 | NCBI WGS metagenome assembly WNFJ01 (sample SAMN13153349, study PRJNA577476) | soil metagenome | isolation source: 115 cm saprolite on Douglas fir-dominated hillslope | place: USA:California | collected 2013-09-17 | reverse complement strand
GCCGCGGCGGCTTCGGACCGCTGAGCGCACCGGAACCTGCCCACGCCAGCAGCGCGAGCACGCCGAGCCCGGCCAGGAGCGCGAAGACTCGCCGCCGCCAGTACTTCTCCGGCTGACCTGGCCATGGATTATCACGAGGCACGTTCGGATCCATACGGAGAGTATGCAGAGTGGGCCGCAGATTCGCCCGCAGACCCGCCGACACCCGCCCACGCCGCGGCACCGCCCTGCACCGCCCGCAGGCCACCAACTCCGCCGGCCGCCCGACCGCGCTTGTCTCGTGGGCAGGCAACGACTTCCCACCCGAAACGGTGGTCATACGGGGACGAACCGGGCGGGAAAATGACGTTTTCGGGTGGGAAGTCGCGGCCCCAGGACGCAGGCGGACCAGGCACAGGCAGCGCGGGCGGACCAGGCACAGGCAGCGCGGGCAGGCCAGGACCCGGGCGGACCGGGCACCGCGGACCAGGCACAGACGGCGCGGGCGGACCAGGACCCGGGCGGCCGAGGACGCAGGCGAGCCAGGACGCGGGCGTGCGAGGATCGGTCCTGTCATGGCTAACGGCTACCTCGACCCCGTCCTGAACTGGTACCGGCGGCACGCACGCGATCTGCCCTGGCGCCAGCCGGCCGCGTCGCCGTGGGCCGTGCTCGTCAGCGAGATCATGCTGCAGCAGACGCCGGTTTCCCGCGTCGTCCCCGCGTACCTTGAATGGCTCAGACGCTGGCCGACACCAAGTGCGCTCGCCGCCGAGCCCGCGGGCGAGGCGGTGCGGCAGTGGGGGCTGCTCGGCTATCCGCGCCGGGCGCTCAATCTGCACGCGACGGCGCGGATCCTGACCCAGCGGCACGGCGGCGAGGTGCCGGCCTCGCGAGAAGACCTGCTCGCGCTCCCTGGCATCGGGCCCTACACCGCCGCGGCGGTGGCGAGCTTCGCGTTCGGCCAGCGGCACGCGGTGCTCGACACGAACGTGCGGCGCGTGCTCGCTCGGCTGATCAGCGGTGTGGCTTTTCCGCCGCGCACGCTTTCTGTCGCGGAGACGCGGCTCGCGGAGTCGCTGCTGCCGTCGGCGCCCGCGGTGGCCGCTCGATGGGCCGTCGCGGTGATGGAACTGGGGGCGCTCGTCTGCACCACAACGAGCCCGGCATGCGGCCTGTGCCCGGTCGCGCAGTCGTGCTCGTGGCGTCTCGCCGGGTTCCCTCCTGCCTCGCAGCGCAGGGCCGGGCAGCACTATCAGGGGACGGACCGGCACTGCCGCGGCCGCATTCTGGCCGTGCTTCGCGGCGCTCGCGGAGCGGTGGCCAAGGCCGAACTCGACAAGGTGTGGCCCGACGCGGCGCAGCGCGAACGCGCGCTCGACAGCCTCGTCGCCGACGGCCTCGCCGAGCCGCTGGCCGACGGCATGTACGCTCTCCCACGGTGATCGCGCAACACGGGCGTGGCGCAAGCGCACCAAGATTATGGCCCGGGCCTTGGAGCAAGGCCCGGGCCATGTGATCGTGCGTGGCCCTCCGGTAAGGGTGGCGCCGTCCGGAGTCAGCCCTTCCGGTCGACGGGAGCGTCCTGGATTTCCGCCGGTGGCGCGTCGGGCACAGAATCGGGCTTCGGCACGCCCTTGAAGGTGAACTTGGCGTTCTCACCCTCGCCCTCGACATCGATGAGGACGATCTGGCCGGCCTTGAGGTCGCCGTAGAGGATCTTCTCCGACAGGTTGTCCTCGATCTCCCGCTGGATCGTGCGGCGCAACGGCCTGGCACCGAGCACCGGATCGTAACCGCGCTGGGACAGCAGGGTCTTGGCGGCGGGGCGCAGCTCCAGGCCCATGTCGCGGTCCCTGAGCCGCTCGTCCACCTTGGTGATCATCAGGTCCACGATCTGGATGATCTCTTCGCGGGTGAGCTGGTGGAACACGATGACGTCGTCCACGCGGTTGAGGAACTCCGGCCGGAAGTGGTGCTTGAGCTCCTCCTGCACCTTGGACTTCATCCGGTCGTAGGTCCCCCCGGCCTCGCCCTGCCGCGCGAAGCCGACGGACACGCCCTTGGAGATGTCGCGCGTGCCCAGGTTCGTGGTCATGACGATCACGGTGTTCTTGAAGTCCACCACGCGGCCCTGGGCGTCGGTCAGCCGGCCGTCCTCCAGGATCTGCAGCAGCGAGTTGAAGATGTCCGGGTGCGCCTTCTCGATCTCGTCGAACAGGACGACAGAGAACGGGCGCCTGCGCACCTTCTCGGTGAGCTGGCCGCCCTCTTCGTAGCCGACGTAACCAGGCGGCGAGCCGAACAGCCTGGACACGGTGTGCTTCTCCATGTACTCGCTCATGTCGAGCTGGATCAGCGAGTCCTCGTCCCCGAACAGGAACTCGGCCAGCGTCTTCGACAGCTCGGTCTTGCCGACGCCGGACGGCCCGGCGAAGATGAACGAGCCGCCTGGCCGCTTGGGGTCCTTGAGCCCGGCGCGGGTACGGCGGATCGCCTGCGACATGGCCCTGATCGCGTCATGCTGGCCGATGACCCGCTTGTGCAGCTCATCCTCCATGCGCAGCAGCCGCTGGGACTCTTCCTCGGTGAGCTTGAACACCGGGATCCCGGTCGCGGTCGCGAGCACCTCGGCGATGAGTTCCTCGTTGACCTCGGCGACCACGTCCATGTCGCCGGCCTTCCACTCCTTCTCCCGCGCGGCCTTCTGGGTCAGGAGCTGCTTTTCCTTGTCCCGCAGCGCCGCGGCCTTCTCGAAGTCCTGCGAGTCGATCGCCGACTCCTTCTCGCGCCGCACGCCCGCGATCTTCTCGTCGTACTCGCGCAGGTCGGGCGGCGCGGTCATGCGCCTGATGCGCATCCGCGACCCCGCCTCGTCGATCAGGTCGATCGCCTTGTCGGGCAGGAACCTGTCGCTGATGTAGCGGTCAGCGAGCTGAGCCGCGGCCACGAGCGCGCCGTCGGTGATCGAGACCCGGTGGTGGGCCTCGTAGCGGTCACGCAGGCCCTTGAGGATCTCGATGGTGTGCGAGATCGTCGGCTCAGCCACCTGGATCGGCTGGAACCGCCGCTCGAGTGCCGCGTCCTTCTCCAGGTGCTTGCGGTACTCGTCCAGCGTGGTCGCGCCGATGGTCTGCAGCTCGCCGCGGGCCAGCATCGGCTTCAGGATCGACGCGGCGTCGATCGCGCCTTCCGCCGCGCCCGCACCCACCAGCGTGTGCAGCTCGTCGATGAACAGGATGATGTCGCCGCGCGTGCGGATCTCCTTGAGGACCTTCTTCAGCCGCTCCTCGAAATCACCGCGGTACCGGCTGCCCGCCACCAGCGCGCCGAGGTCAAGGGTGTAGAGCTGCTTGTCCTTGAGGGTCTCAGGAACCTCACCCTTGACGATCTTCTGGGCCAGCCCCTCGACCACCGCCGTCTTACCGACGCCGGGCTCACCCACGAGCACCGGGTTGTTCTTGGTCCGCCGGGACAGCACCTGCATGACCCGCTCGATTTCCTTCTCCCGGCCGATCACCGGATCGAGCTTGCCCTCCCGTGCGGCAGCCGTCAGGTTCCGGCCAAACTGATCAAGAACGAGCGATGTGGACGGGGCCGACTCGGACGACGCACCGGCCGCGGCCGGCTCCTTGCCCTGGTAGCCGTGCAGCAACTGGATCACCTGCTGGCGTACCCGGTTGAGGTCGGCGCCGAGCTTCACGAGCACCTGCGCGGCCACGCCTTCGCCCTCACGGATCAGCCCGAGCAGGATGTGCTCCGTGCCGATGTAGTTGTGGCCAAGCTGCAGCGCTTCACGCAGGGAGAGCTCGAGCACCTTCTTGGCCCGCGGCGTGAACGGTATGTGCCCGGACGGGGCATGCTGGCCCTGGCCGATTATCTCCTCGACCTGCTGGCGCACCGCCTCCAGGCTGATCCCCAGAGACTCAAGGGCCTTCGCGGCTACCCCTTCACCCTCATGGATGAGGCCGAGCAGGATGTGCTCGGTGCCGATGTAGTTATGGTTGAGCATCCTGGCCTCTTCCTGAGCCAGGACGACAACCCGCCGCGCGCGGTCGGTGAACCTCTCAAACATGTCGCTCCTCACAGAGCGGTCGGGCAGGCCAGTAACATCCGACCCTGTCCCTTCCGCATATTAGCCCGCGAGCCGGACACCGCATCTGATGTGTTTTGCCTCACATTGAAGACGTTCCCCGGCCATAGGACGTTCACCCCATCAAACCCCCTGCTGGACCCGGCGTGTTCCCGCTACGCCGCAAGCGAACGGCCCGCCACTCTCGGTGAGGGCGGGCCGTTCGATTCTCCAGCCGGGGACACGGGCGGCCGGCCGAGTCCGCGTGGCTGACAGCCACGCGGACGCACGGCGCTGACACCGCGCGCAGCCGCCGCGCTCACGGCGCGGCGCGGCGATACTGCCGAGGGCATTTGCGCCGGTCACGCGGCACAAACCGCACACGCGCGCCGGTCGCGGCACGCCCACCGCATCCCGGTGCGGCTGGCGCGGCCACCGACGCTGGCGCCGCTCCGTCGCGGTGGTCAGGCCCCGTCCGCCAGCGCCGGCCGAACACATGCGCCGAGCAACGCCGGGACGCGGCGCCGCCAGTGTTTACCCGGACGAAACAAAGCCGGGCCACGCATGCGCGAACCGACATGATCAAACGGGCCGTACCAATGCGGGTCGCTGTTAGTCGCGCCCCATGCGCGGTATGTGTGAGAGTCCCGGTTCGCGGTAGCCGTGCACGGGTTCCGGGTGCACGGCAGACTTCCACGCGGTGATGCATGCGCACGGTTCGGTTGGGGTGTGTCCCGTAGATCTCGGTGGATACGGGCGCCGTCCTAAGCCAGCAGGGCCAGGCGGCGATCCGGCCCGGCGGTGCTTGTCTTCGAGGAGCCGATACTGGTTTGTATCGGCGACGACGAGAACGCCGCCGGTCGTCGTCTGGGCGCCGATCCCCGCCGCCAGAGATCTACGGGACATGCCCTTAGTGCGCCGACTCATACTCCTGGACGATCGCCGCCGGAATCCGGCCGCGCTCATTGACCTTGTAACCGCGCTGCTTCGCCCATGACCTGATTTCTGCGCTGCGCTCGCGACCCGGGCCGCCGCGGGTCCGGCGCCGGCGGCCGACCCCACTCGCCTTGCGAGCGTGGTCGACGAACGGACTCACCTTGTCGCGTAGTTCCTTGTCGTGCTTAGCGCATACGTCGATCTCGTACGCGGTGCCGTCAAACGAGAACGAAACCGTCTCTTCCCCCTCGACCTCACCATCATGCGGAAGGTCGCAGACGACCGTCACCTTCACCTTCTGTGCCATCGGGGACAGCCCTTCTACTGGAGTAATCCTATTTCGGGTGCAAACATATACCCAGATCTTGCCCAAGACAATTCGTAGCCGCAGGCGTAATCTTACAAGTACTTGCCGCCAACATGATTGCTGTCAGTTTGGAAGGTGCAGGTAACGCTCCGTAATCACGATCTGGGCGAAGCGGGCAGGCGGTCTTCTTGATGCCAGGCTCATGCACCATCTTCCGCATGGTCCGGCAGATCTTGCGCGCCGAAGCCGGCCCGATCGTTGCCGGCCGAATTATCGTCTGAAGCCGGTTCGCCATCGGCGTTCTGCGGTCCACCGCGCATCTGTGTGAAACCAGGTGACCCCGGCTCACCATGTGGGCTGGCCGGCGCACCTGACTCCTGTGACGGCTTCGCCCTGTGGCGCCGCCGGGGCGCCATCTCCCTGCGCAACAGGGCGACGACTCCGGCGATGAAGGTGACCGCGATTACCAGCGGTGGGGTAAGTGCGGCAAGGTCGCTGCGCATCTCCGTATTCCTCCTCTCCCACGCTCCCGACGCTACCGCCGCGCTCCCCGGCCCGTGCGGACAGGGCAGGCACCGGGCGCCCCGGCGGGTCCTCGTGCCGATTGACGGCGAAGCGCCCGGACTGACAGTGGCGCGTGGCAGGATCGGGCCTGGCCGGGTAACCGCGGCCGCGGGGCGTGCGGACACCGGACGCGAGGAGGCTGAACCACGGCATGTTCCACGCGGACCTGCACATCCATTCCAAGTTCTCACGTGCGTGCAGTAAGCAGTGCGATCTCGAGCATCTCGCGTGGTGGGCCTTGCGCAAAGGTGTCACGGTGATCGGTACCGGCGACTTCACCCACCCCGCCTGGTCGGCGGAACTGAAGAACAATCTCGTCCCGGCCGAGCCCGGGCTGTTCCGCCTGCAGCCCGCCATCGAGAAACGCACGCGGCGCACCAGCCCGCCGAGCACCCAGTCCATTCGGTTCATGCTCTCCGTCGAGATCTCCACGATCTACCGCCGCGCCGAACGCACCCGCAAAGTTCACCATCTCCTGTACGCGCCGACGTTTGCCGCCGCGGACCGCATCACCGCCGCGCTGGCGAGGATCGGAAATCTCGCTGCCGATGGGCGTCCGATCCTGGGGCTTGACTCACGTGACCTGCTCGAGATCACCCTTGAGAGTGATCCAGGCTCTTACTTGGTTCCCGCGCACGTCTGGACACCATGGTTCGCGGTACTCGGATCCAAATCTGGTTTCGACACGGTCGCGGAGTGTTACGCAGATCTTGCCGGGCACGTGTTCGCCATCGAGACCGGGCTCTCCTCTGACCCGCCTATGAACTGGATGTGCTCTGTACTCGACTCGTATCGGCTCGTGAGCAACTCCGACGCACACTCGCCGCCAATGCTTGGGCGTGAAGCGACGGCGCTAGAGACCGGTCTGGACTACTTCGCGATCAGGCGTGCGCTGCAAACGGGCGACGGTCTGGCGGGCACGGTCGAATTCTTTCCTGAAGAGGGCAAGTACCACTTGGACGGGCACCGCAAGTGCGGTGTGCGCTACACACCCGCGCAGACGCGTGCTTGCGGCGGCAACTGCCCGGAATGCGGAAAGCCACTCACGGTGGGCGTGCTGCACCGGGTGGCCGAACTGGCCGACCGGCCGCACGGCTTCCGCCCGCCAGGCGCGGCGGATTGCTGGAATCTCGTGCAGTTGCCGCAGATCGTCTCGGAGATTCTCGGCCCTGGGCCGAAGAGCAAGCGGGTCGCCGGCGAGGTGGCCAGGTTAGTGCGCATCCTCGGGCCCGAACTCGCCATTCTGCGCGACGTGCCGGTCAGTGAGATAGCAACGGCCGGCGGCACCTTGCTCGGCGAGGCGATCTCGCGGCTCCGCCGCGGCGAAGTCCGCACCGAAGCCGGGTACGACGGCGAGTACGGCTCGATCCGGCTGCTGCTGCCCGCCGAGATCCGGCGGTCGGGGAGCGTCCCCGTGCTGTTCGAGCCCGACAGCCCGGCCGGAGTGCAGGATAACGCCGGAGTGCGGGATAACGCCGGAGTGCGGGATAACGCCGGAGTGCGGGATAACGCCGGAGTGCGGGATAACGCCGGAGTGCGGGATAACGCTGATCCGCAACGGCTGCCGCGGATGCGGCATCCACTCGTGCGGGGGGATCCCGGGCTACCGGGGTCTGGGGTCTCCCCAGATAGCTCGGTGTCCCCACCACCCGGGGAGTCCTCGGTCCTCGGCGGGCTGGACCCGGACCAGCGCGCGGCGGCGGCCGCGGCGACCCCGCTGTTGATCATCGCGGGGCCGGGCACCGGTAAGACCCGGACGCTGACGCACCGGATCGCGTACCTGGCCGGCGGGCACGGCATCGACCCACGTCACTTCCTCGCCATCACATTTACCCGGCGGGCCGCGCAGGAACTGCGCAGCAGGCTGGCCGTCCTCATCCCTGGCTCGGCGCCGCTGATCACGATCACCACGTTCCACGGCCTCGGGTTCATGATCTTGCGGGAGCAGCATGACCGGGCGGGGCTGCCAGCAGGGTTCGGCGTCGCGGATGAGGCCGCGCAGCTGGCCGTGGCGACGGAGCTGGCCGGGTCGCAGCCCGAGGGCCGCAGAATGCTCGCCGAGGTCGGCCGGGCGCCGGGCGGCGACCCGCTCCGGGAAAGTTTCCGCAAGGCGCTCCTTGCCCGCGGCCTGGTGGACTTCGACGGCCTCGTCGAGCTCGCGGGCGGCCTGCTGCGCGACGAGCCGCCGCTCGCACGGCGCTACCGCGAGCGCTGGCCGCAGATCAGCGTGGACGAATACCAGGACGTCGACGCGGCGCAGTACGCGCTCCTGGGGCTGCTGGCCCGCGCGGACGGCGAGGGCCTGGCCGTCATCGGCGACCCGGATCAGGCGATCTACGGATTCCGCGGCGCTGACGTCGGGTTCTTCCTGCGCTTTCGCGACGACTACCCGGGCGCGGAGACCACCGTGCTGACCACCAACTACCGGTCCGGCCCGGCCATCGTGGCCGGGGCACTGCAGGCGATCGCGCCGGCCACGCTCGTCCCGGGCCGCGAGCTTCGCGCCGTAACCTCAGATCCCCGTGCGGCGGGGCCGATCACGCTGCACGAGTCCGCCGACCAGCAGGCGGAGGGCGCGTGGATCGCCGAGGCCATCGACGGGCTGCTCGGCGGCTCCTCGTTCCACTCGCTGGATTCAGGGCGGGCCGACGGCCACGGTCACGGCGGCCTCGGCCTCGGCGACATCGCCGTGCTGTACCGGACCGACGCGCAGGCTGGCCCGCTCATGCAGGCGCTGACGCGGGCGGGTCTGCCGTTCCAGAAACGCTCGCACGACCGGCTCGCCGACCGGCCGGGAGTTCATCTGCTCGTGCGCGAACTGCGGCTGACGAGCCAGCCGGACGGCCCGGCTCCCGCCGACGTGGGCGCGGCGGAAGGGGCCATGTCCGTGGAGACGCGGCTGCGCGCCGCCGCCCGTGTGGCCACCGCCATACTGCCGGCCGCCGCGCCTGAAGCCACCGACGCGCGCGCGGCGGCGGAGGTCCTGCTGCCGCTCGCCCGCCGTTGCGGCGACGACCTCGTCCGGTTCCTGACCGAGGTCGCGCTGGGCGCGGAGGCCGACGCCGCAGACCCGCGGGCCGAGGTGGTCGCGCTGCTCACCTTGCACGCCGCCAAGGGCCTGGAATTTCCCGTCGTGTTCGTGGCCGGCTGCGAGGACGGCCTGCTGCCGCTCCGGCTGCCCGGTGCCGCGCCCGACGAGGAGCGGCGGTTGCTCTTCGTCGGCATGACGCGCGCACGGACCAGGCTCTTGCTCACGTGGGCGCGGCGCCGTCCGGGCGCCGGCGAACGGGCGGCAGGCCCCTCACCGTTCCTGACGGCGATCAGCCCGGACCTGACCACGCGGACCGCACCAGCAGTGCGCCGCCACCCGTCCGGCCGCCAGCTCCGCCTGCTCTGACCCGGCTCGCCCTGGCTCGTTAGGGGTGTGTCCCGTAGATCTTGGTGGATGCGGGCGCCATCGTAAGCCAGCAGGGCCAGGCGGCGGTCCGGCCAGGCGGTGCTTGTCTTCGAGGAGCCGATACTGGTTCGTATCGGCGACGACGACAACGCCGCCGGTCGTCGTCTGGGCGCCGATCCGCGCCGCCAGAGATCTGCGGGACATGCCCTGGGCGCCACCCGCGGCGCCCAAAGGCCATCGACCACCGGGAAAACCCGAGATCCGCAACTGTGTCAACTGGTTACGGGCGGCGCGGCCGATCGGCCGCATGGAGATGCAGGAGCATACGGGTGTTGCCGAGCGTGTTCGGTTTCACCCGGTCAAGGTCGAGAAACTCGGCGACACCCGCGTCGTAGGAGCGCAGCAGTTCCGCGTACACCGCGGGAGACACCGGGGTTCCCTCGATCTCCTGGAAACCATGCCGGGCGAAGAAGCCGGTCGCGAACGTGAGCACGAACACCCGGCGGACACCCAGTTCGCGCGCTGTCGCGAGGAGCGCGCCGACGAGCCGGTGCCCAACACCGTGGCCACGGCAGGACTCGGCCACCGCGATGGTCCGGATCTCTGCGAGGTCCTCCCACATCACGTGCAGCGCACCGCATCCCACGACCGTCGCGTCCGCCGCTCGTTCTGCGATCCAGAACTCCTGCACGTCCTCGTAGAGCGTCACGGTGTCCTTACCGAGCAGCCGGCCCGAGTCCGCGTTGGCGTCCACAAGCCCGCGGATCGCACGGACGTCACGGGTACGCGCCCGCCTGATCGTGTAGTCCATCGCCCGGCACACGTTACCCGCGCGGGCAAAACCAGCGTCCTGCGCTTGGGCGACGCCTTCGGGGTGGGCCTTGGGCCAGTCCTGGATGGGCTTTGGCGGAGCCGATGGATCGCGGAAATCAGATGCGCAACGTAACATTACTTACCGTTATAGTTCGGCGACGAACCGTGCCGGGTGTGGCGGTGAGGTCCAGTTCCCGCACATCACGCGCAGGTCACACGACGGGTAAGGCGCCGTTAGAGAGTCTTTGACCTGCGCAGACACGCAAACGGCCCTGACCGGCCGGGCGGACAGGGCGCGGAGCGTGAGCTGTGGCAAAAGCCAGCCCGACGGCCAGGTTGGTTGTCCAGGCCAAAAATTTTCACCGTTCAGGTTGAGCGTCACGCGCAACATCCATTAATGTCCAGCGCTGTTGTCATCTGCTGCGCTCCGCTCCCGCGGTGACGCAACGTGACCCGCCGAATCCCAGGTACGCGGCCTTGCCGTCGGCGTGCCAGGGAGCCGGGGACCCAACCTTCCCCGGGGTGAATCCGCAGGAGCGACGCGGTCCGGTCGTACCTCGGTAGGGCTGCTCCGGCCCGAACCCGTCAGCTAACTCGGTAGGCGGCGAAGGAGAGGAGAGGCCTGAGTGGAGCGCTCGCACCGCGCCAGCGGTCTGCCGATCCGGCTGTGGCACCGGGCTGCGGTGCTCGCTACCGCGCTCGTCGCGTTCAGCCTCGTGCTGCCGCTGACGTCGGGTGACGCACAGCCGGGCGCGCCACAGCCGAGCTTCAACGAGCTTGTCGCCCAGGCGCGGCTCCTTGCGCACCAGATCGACTCGCTCAGCCAGCAGTACGACGGCCTGCGGGTCAGGCTGAGCGAAACGCGGAACGCCGCCAAAGCCGCCGGCCAGACGGCGGCGCGCGACTCGATGGCACTCGCGGGCGGTGTGCAAAGGGTCAGCCAGATCGCCGCAGAGAGCTACGTGACCGGCGGCTACGACCCGACACTGTCGCTCGCCACGTCGAGCGATCCGCAAGGCTTCATCGACCGGGCATCGATCATGGCTCATCTGCAGTCGGAGAACGGCGCGGTGCTGCACAGCCTGCAGACCGCGCAGGCGGCCGCGAGCCGGGCGCAGGCGACAGCACAGCAACAGTCCCGGCAGGTCGCAAGCCTCGTCAAGCAGATGGGCGCGCAACGGAACCTGATTCAGAGCAAGATCAATCTGATCGAGAGCTCCGCGTACAAGAAGGCGCTCGAAATCGCGAGCCAGACCGGCACCTTCCCGGTCGCGGCACCGGTGGGTGACAGCCTCGGCGCCAGGGCGCTCCGTTACGCGCTCACCGTGCAGGGCGATCCGTACGTGTGGGGCGCCGCGGGGCCGGCCGCTTTCGACTGCTCCGGCCTTGTCATGTGGGCCTACGAGCAGATCGGGATCCAGTTGCCGCACTACACCGGGTACCAGTGGACCTCGGGCGTGCACATCTCCAGGAGCCAGCTCCAGGCAGGCGACCTGGTGTTCTTCTACTCCGACCTCGGCCACGTCGGACTGTACATCGGCAACGGGCTGATGATCGACGCGCCCAACTTCGGCGAGTCAGTGCACGTAGAGCCCGTCTACTGGGGCGTGTACGTGGGCGCCGTGCGCATCGCGATCTGACCCCGCCTCGCGTGTAGGTTCTCAAAAACATGACCTCTTCTCATAATGGTTTGTCCGTGACTTATCCTTCCGGACAACTCGGTGAAAGAGAACCTCGCACGTGTCCCTTCTCGCCAGAGCGCCTCTTCTCATCCAATCCGGTCCGATCCGGGCAATTGACTAAATGCATCGAAGATCGACTTCTACTGTTCAGTCGAGTCTGTGCTGGTGAACCGCCTTGTCGGTAGGGCCGAGGAACCCGCGCTCGGACCAGATTCGTTGAGACCTGCCAGTGAACGGCGGGGCCAAAATAACTGAGAACCATACGTCCAGTCCCACCAGGCTTGTCCACTAGTGCTACCTGGCGCGAACAGCTATCGTCGGAGTCTCGATGGGAACAAACGCACCGGTGTTCGCTCTCGACACCTGAGTGCGTGAGGCTTGACCGGTAGGAAGCGGCGATCATGCTCAGTCCACCGACGATCGTGCAGCCGGTCACGCCCTGCATGAGCCAAATCCGATTGCGGGGGCAGTTGCCCGATTCGCGCGTCAAGGTCTTCGACGACCAGGGCACCGTCGTTGCAGCCGGCGTGGCGAAGGAGACTGAGGACCTGGTGAGGCTTTCGCCGGGCGTTAGCCTCCAGGCGGGCCAGCAGCTACGGGCGGAGCAGGAGACGGCCGACGATCGAAGCGATCCGCCCGCCGGTGCCGGGCGACTTGGAGTTGCTGCACAGCCCGGTTCCGTTGATCGAGTGCGGACGCTGCATCTGGCTGAACGGGGTGTTCCCGGGCGCGACCGTCTCCCTCACCGTTGGCCACGCGCCGCCGGTTAGCGTTGAGTCAAACACGGCTTCGGTGAAGATAATGCTCCGTCCGGGGATGGAGGGCCTCGATCCGTCGACCCCGGTGGTTGTCTCGCAGAATGCCTGCGGCCTCCAGGGTGCCAGCGTACGCCTCCCCGATCCATTGCCCGTGTCTGCAGACGACTGGAAGGGCCACGCGCCGTCGATCGCGCCGCCCGTCAAGTGCCAGCGCGCGATAAAGCTCGACGGCCTGCTGCCGGGTGCACAGGTGGTGATCGATCGCAGCGAGCATCCTGGCCCGGTCAGTGGCTGCTTCTCGCTTCCCAGCGGCTGGTTCTGGTTCGATCAGGAGCTGAATGGGGGAGAGAGGCTGTTCGTGCACCAAGAGCTGCCCGGATGTGAGTCGATCCCCGGGCCGATCGGTGAGCGGGCCTTCGTCACGGTTGCCGACACGGTGCCGCCGCCTCCGGGTCTTTTGGGGCCCGTCTGCCGTGGGGATCGCGAGGTCACCGTGACCGGAACGATCGCCGGCACCGTGCTCGAGTTCGTAGCCGACGGCTCGCCATTCTGTCGGGCGGGCGCGGTCGGAGGCGTACAGCGGGTGGCCATGCCCAAGCTCGTCTCGATCCACCGTCTGACGGTGCGCCAGACGGTGTGCAGGGGAGGCGGCGTCATTCAGAGCGGTGAGAGCAACCCGGTCCGGGTCCGCGCCCCGGCGCAGCCGACGGGGGATCCGTTCGTGGTCGAGCCAGTGTTCGGCGGCGGCGCGGCGGTGGGAGTCGCCAACCTCGTCGCAGGAGCGACGGCGCGCATCATCTCCACTACCCGCGGCGGAAAGATCGGCGAGGCCGTCTCGAACGGTGACAAGGTAGTGGATGTTCGGCTCGACCTCCCGCTGCTGAGCGGAGACCTGGTCGAGCTGAACGTCCTCAGCTGCGGCCACTCAGGATCGATCGTTCCTTTCACTCGCGTGGAGGCGCGGCCGGACGTGGGCACGCCGCGCCTCGACGACCCGTCGGATGACTTCGGTGGCGTGCTCCACGTGCGCGACGTGATCCCCGGCGCAATCGTCGACGTGATGCAGGCGGGCACGAGCAGTGGGCTGCCGGTACCTATCGGCTCGATCGCCGCGACAGACAAGGAGACGTCGGTACCGATACTGCCGTTGCTGCCTG
>WNFJ01108123.1_pt2 | contig 13666 bp, 12 predicted proteins | sample 5400461 | NCBI WGS metagenome assembly WNFJ01 (sample SAMN13153349, study PRJNA577476) | soil metagenome | isolation source: 115 cm saprolite on Douglas fir-dominated hillslope | place: USA:California | collected 2013-09-17 | reverse complement strand
TGAATCCGATAAACAAAGCGATTCCCACGATGGCAAATCCCAGGTAGATGTGCCATCCGCGCAGCCATGTCGCGGACACGATCGCGCCCAAGGCGGAAAATATTAGCAACAGGGCAGCCTTGCCCTTCGTTAGCCGCTTCTGTTCGACCACTCGCTTTTCACTTCTCGCCTTCGCGATGCCCACTCTGCATCACGCCGGCGCTGCTTCCTGCCCTTAAGTTCTCGCCAACTCTCGGGTCAGGTACACAATCTGGCCCACATGATGATACGCATGCCCCGCGCAACGCACGAAAATTTCGAAACGATCTGCGGCTTCCGGTTCGCGCTCGGCGGTGTACGGTTTTCCCCAGTCTTCCATGCCCTGTTTTCGAATCGTCGCCACCACCTTGGCGATCGTGCGGTCAAAGGCGCGAAGCGCTTCTTCCTTGGGCGGCGGCTGCTTGTCTGTGAATTCACGGTCGCGGTCGCGCACGTAACCCGTCTCCGCCACACGGGCTCCGATGTAATAATTCAAGTTGCCCGTCAAGTGCAGAACCAGGTGTCCGACGCTATTTCCGTAAGAGTAGGGCTTGCGCCAGAATTGTTCGTTCGAAAGCGGGTCGACCCACTTGTGCAACTCTGCGGCGACAAACTCGTAATAGGCCGCCAGCCCTGTACCAATCGTTTGATTCACATCCGCCATGGAAAAGGACCTCTTTGCGCGCAATCCCGAAGTTACCTGGGTGAACCCTTGCGCCGCCAAGTTTATTCCGGAACGCCGACAATAGCCTTCCCGGTGGAAAAGTCAAGGATTCGCTTACCCACTCTGGGTCTTCCCAGCCCCTCCGCTATTCCTAATGCAATCCGATGCGTTGGAATTAGCCAGCCACGGCGCGGTCAAACTTTTCCACCGCTTATCTCTTCCTGACATTCAAACGATTCGTGGATTCGTGAACCCTTGCTTTGTGCAGCCTTGAGATTGCTCGTTTCTCACGCGCGCTTTTTTCATACTCGCGCCACCGTTTTTCCACAGCTTCCCGTAAGGGGTCCTTTCGTACTATTGACCGTATTACTACTGGTTTCGGACACTGAGTACAGGATGGCTCGGTACTCCGCTTTTCTCGGGCGTCGTGTGGAAGTGCAATATCGCGCTGGCGATATCCTACTGCCAGCCTCCGGCACCTTCGTCGCGGATTCCGGACGTTCCATTTTCCTGGAACAGAATTTCGAGCAGCACGGCCAGCACAAACACTTCCGCTGGGAAATCCCTTACCAGTATCTGTTGCGCATCGAAGAAAAGCCGGATTCCGGGGCCTCGACAAGCAGCGACTCCGCTGCCGTAGCGCCGAACGCCGCCAATGATTCTTCCCAGCCCCGGCCCTCCAAGCCCAGGGAGGAGCCCCGCAGTGCCGCCGCAAGTGCTTCCGCTGGCGGTGCCCCGGGCATCCTTCCTCTCTCCCACCGCCCAAAGACCGCCTGATTTACAGCGGCGGGACTCTATCAAATCTCAGCTTCCCTACCCTTTATCAGTAAGCTTCGAGAGGAGCCGATTATCATTGTCCTCTGTACCGGGCAACGCTAATCTACTTATTGAATGATTTCTCTTGGGAAAGCCTCATGAGAAGCTCATCTCAATCCGCCACGCCGCCCGATTTCCGGGCATTATTCGAATCAACGCCTGGGCTGTATCTCGTTCTGGCGCCAGACCTTACCATTGTGGCCGTTACCGACGCTTATCTCCACGCCACGATGACGAAGCGCGAGGACATCCGGGGCCGCGGCATTTTCGATGTTTTCCCGGACAATCCTAATGATCCTTCTGCGACAGGCGTACGCAACCTTCGTACGTCGCTCCAGCGCGTCCTCCAGGACAAAACTTCCGACGCCATGGCCGTGCAGAAGTACGACATCCGCAAGCCGGAATCGGAAGGCGGCGACTTCGAAGAGAGATTTTGGAGCCCGGTCAATTCCCCCGTCTTAGGGCCGAACCGTGAAGTTCTTTACATCATCCATCGCGTCGAGGACGTCACGGAATTTATTCGCCTCAAGCAGCAAGGACTCGCGCAGGAAAAAATTGCCGAAGAGATGCGCACGCACGCAGGCCAAATGGAAGCAGAAATCTACCAGCGCGCGGCCGAAGTCCAGGAAGCTAACCGCCGTCTCGAGGCTACCAATCAGGAACTTCTGCGCGCCAAGGACGAAGCGGAGCGCGGCAGCCGCTTCAAGGACCAGTTCCTTTCCACCATGAGTCACGAGCTGCGCACCCCGCTCAACGCGGTCCTCGGTTTTTCCGATCTGCTGGCTGACGAATCCTACGGCCCGCTCAACGACCGCCAGCGGCGCTACATCGAGCACATTCACACCGGCGGCAAGCACCTCCTCAGCCTGATCAGTGACATTCTGGATTTATCCAAGATCGAAGCCGGCCGCATGGAATTGGCGATCGAAAGCCTGCGAGTGGAGCCTGTCTTTGGCGAAGTCCTCAGCGTCATGCACCCATTGGCGAACAAGAAATCGCAGTCCTTGTCCAAGAACTCCAAACCCGGTTTAGTCGTACGCGCCGATTCCACCAGGTTCAAGCAAGTGCTAATGAATCTGATCGGCAACGCCATCAAGTTCACTCCAAAAGGCGGCAGCATCGAACTCGGTGCGCACTTGGTTGGCGGCCGCGTTCGCATCGAAGTAAGTGACAATGGCCCTGGCATCCCTCCTGCTGAACAGCAACGCATCTTCGAAGCCTTTTATCGCCTTCGCGAATCCGGCAAAAGAACCGAAGGAACGGGCCTGGGCCTCGCTATTACCAATCGCCTGGTCGAACTGCATGGCGGTGAGCTCACTTTGGATAGCGAAGTCGGCAAAGGAAGCTGTTTCTATTTTTCTCTTCCCGTCGCGACCGCGATTCAAGATACGCTTCCCCGCCCGGTTCAGTTGGAGGGGACACGCGTCCGCTTGCCACGTGTTCTCATCATCGAAGACGACCGCGCCGCCGCGCAGCTCATTCAAACGCAATTGATCTCGGCGGGCTACCAAGCGCTGGTGTGTCAAGAGCCGCAAAACGCTTTGGAACTGGCCGTTCAATTCCGGCCCGGCGCCATCACACTGGATATTGTCATGAAGCCGAAAAACGGCTGGGAAGTCTTGACGCAGTTGAAACGCGATCCTCGCACTTCGCATATTCCTTTGATCGTTGTGTCCATGGTCGATCAGCCCGGTATGGGAACTCTCCTCGGTGCCGACGAATATCTCGTCAAACCGGTGGATAAAACCACTCTCCTGACGGCACTTCAACGCCGCGCCAACATGCAGCCACACGCGAAGCGAACACAGCCCATCCTGGTTGTTGAAGATGACGTCGCCACCCGCGAGTTCGTCGTTGAAATGCTGACCGCGCAAGGCTACGCCGTCGCCACTGCCTCGGATGGCGCGCAAGCCCGCGCTCAGGTCGCCGCTAACAAGCCCGAACTAGTGATCCTCGATTTGGTCTTGCCCGAAGCGAGCGGTTTCGAACTACTCGGTGAATGGCGCGCCAGCCCACGCACCGCCGATCTTCCCGTCTTCATCCTAACCAACAAGGATTTGACTCCGGAGGAGCACAGATTCCTTCGTTCTAACGCCGAATCCCTGCTGCGCAAACAACAACCGTGGCAAGAAGCCCTCATCAAGCAGCTTAGCCGCCTGGTTTCCATGGGCACACCGGAGAAAGTGTGATGTACCGCATCCTCGTTGTCGAAGACAACGCCCTCAATCGAGAGCTCCTTTGTGATTGGCTCGAAGCGCAAGGGTACGCAGTTCTTAGTGCGGAAGATCTTGGCAGTGCGCGGGGCCTGCTCCAGGGCCAGCAGCCCGACGCCGTTTTGCTGGACGTGCAGCTTGGCAATGAAGATGGACTCTCCCTCGCCACTTGGATGCGCCAACAGCCGGGATTAGCCGCCGTTCCTATCATTGCCGTGACCGCCCACGCCATGGTTACAGACCAGCAAAAGTTCCTGCAGTCTGGTTGCAACGCCTGCATATCAAAACCCATCGATTTCATGGTGCTCAATCGGGAACTCGACAAATGGCTGGCGCCCCTGCGGGAATTTCCCTCGCGCGTTTGACTTTTCTGCCACCTGATCCAGTCAGTCGAACTTTCTCTCTGCTCGCTGCTTCCTGGCCGCAATTCCGTTACAATCGTCTCCTCTTTTTGCCCATAACACTGGCGTGCTTCACGCCCGTCGCTTTCGAGGAGGTATTCTTTGGAATCCGCCGCAGCTTCTAAGAAAATTGGAATCATTGGTCTTGGTCTAATGGGCCGGCCGATGGGCATGAACCTCATCAAGGCTGGTTACTCGCTCACAGTTTGGAATCGCACCGCTTCACGAGCCGAGGAACTCGTCGCCGCTGGCGCGACGCTCGCAAAATCCCCGCAGGATGTCGCCGCAGCCGCCGACTTTCTTCTCACCATGGTCAGCGATCCGCCCGCTCTCGAAGAAATTCTATGGGGACCCGGCGGCGCGATGCAGGCGCTTAGACGCGGAAGCATTTACGTTGACTCCAGCACCATTTCGCCTGCGCTCGCTCGCAAGATTGCGGCCGCTTGTGCCGAACGCGGCGTGCGTTTTCTGGACGCGCCTGTCACCGGCGGCGACTGGGGCGCCAAGAAGGGCGAGCTGGTGTTCATGATCGGCGGCGATGCCGCCACGTTGAAGGACGCCGAACCTATCCTTGGCGTGATGGGCAAGAAATGGTTTCACCTGGGCCCGAACGGCGCTGGGCAGACCATCAAGCTGGCGATGAACCTGATCCTTGCTTTACAAGTGGACGCGCTTGCGGAAGCTCTGGCGCTCACTACCCGCGCTGGCATTCAGGGCGAAAAGCTTGTCGAAGTCCTGCAATCCAGCATGGGGCGGTCTGGTCTCCTCGACGTCAAAGCTCCCAATCTGCTCAAAGGCGAGTACGTCCCCAGCTTCCCCCTGCGCTTGATGCACAAGGATCTTGGGCTGGCGCTGGACCTCGCCAATCAGCTTGGCGTTGCCTTGCCTGCCACCGCGGCAGCCCGCGAAACCTACAATTATGTCAAAGGCGCCACCAAGGAAGACTTGGACTATTCCGCCGTCATGAAATTCTGGAAGAGCTGACCCATGTTCCACCACTCTGTTACTCTCTCTGCTACTCTCCTGCGCCATGGAGGCCGTCATTGAATTCACCGAGAGCTTTGCCTGATCTGGAAAAAATCCAAAAGTTTCGCGAGCTTCTTAATCAAGAATGGACCGGCGACAAGACCGTCGCCGCGTGGCGCAAATGGCACGCCCAGATTGCCGCGTTCACTCGTGGTGCTACCGAAGCTATTCTCGAGGCGGGCCGCCTTCGTCCTGGCATGCGTGTCCTAGACCTCGCCTGCGGGGTCGGAGATCCTGCGCTCTCTATTGCGACAGAAGTTGCTCCCACGGGCCGTGTGACCGCCACCGACCTTGGCCCGGGTATGATGTCGCTCGCCGAAGAACTCGCGCGTAAAAAAGACCTTACCAACATTGAATTCCGAGAAGCCAGCGCCGAAGCGCTTCCGTTCCCCGATGAGTCCTATGACGTCCTCACGTGCCGCTTCGGCATCATGTTCTTTCCGGACCTGCCCAAAGCACTGCGCGAATGTTTCCGCGTGCTCAAGCCCGGTGGCCGCGCCGCGTTCGTTGCTTGGGGAAAGAAAGAGCAGCCCTTCTTCACGACAACTGCAGGAATCATTCTGAAGCATGTTCCCATGCCTCCGCCACCTCCTGACCCCGATGGGCCGAGTCCGTTCATGTTTGGCGAACGCGACCGGCTCCGCCGCGCACTGCAGGCCGCCGGGTTCAGCAATGTCCACGAGGAAGACCGCATCATCGCCGGGCGCTGGTCATCCTCCGTCGAAGAGTACTGGGAGCAGTTCAGCGAAGTAGCTGCGCCTTTCCGCCCGCTCATCGAACAACTCACGCACGAGAAAATGGCTCAAGCCAAGTTGGAGATCTTCGCCGCGCTGAAAAAATTCTGGGACGGAAGGGAATTGAACATGCCTCTCGAAATCGTCATCGGCGTAGGAACGCGCCCTTAGATTACTCGTAGCGCAAAGCTTCCACGGGATCGAGACGCGCAGCTTTAATAGCGGGATACATTCCAAAGAAGAGGCCGACGCTCATGGACACGGCCACTGCCAGCAGAATCGCCCACAGCGGAACCGACGATGGCAGGCTGGGCACCGTAAGATGGATCAGCAGGCTGATGCCTCCGCCCAGCAACACGCCGATCACGCCTCCCGCCCCGGTCAGCACAATAGCTTCGGTAAGAAATTGCCAGATGACGTCGCGGCGCCGCGCCCCAATGGCTTTGCGGACTCCAATTTCCCGCGTTCGCTGTGTCACCGACATCAGCATGATGTTCATCACGCCTACGCCGCCGACCAGCAGGCCAATCGAGCTAATGACCGAAATCAGCAGAGCCACTGATGAAGTGATCTGACGAAACTCGTCCGCGATCTGCTGCGCGCTGGAAATGCCAAAACTATCCGGCTTGCTGTACGGCACGTTTCTGCGGCGCCGCAACAGGCCGCGGATCTGGTCCTCCGCTTCCGGCATCCGGCCGGGATAGGCCGTGGCCCCGATGAAGTGCTCGTCATCCTCGGGATTGTGCTTTCGATACGAACGGTAAGGCACCATCACAGCTTTGTCCGCGGACTGATCTTTCATGAAGCCGCCTTTGCGCGGCTCAAGCACGCCAATCACCTCGTAGGAAACGCCCGCGATCATGACCGGTTTTCCCAGGGGGTCCGTGTCCGGATATAAAGTCTTGGCGATATCGGAGCCAATCACTGCGACGTCCGCGCGGTGCATGTTTTCCGCTTCGGTGAAAAACCGTCCGCGAGCGGGCCGCGAGTTAAACACTTCCTCGTTCGATGGCGTCGTCCCGTTGTAATCTATCCCGGCCACTTCCTTGATCTGATACCGCGCTGTCACCACGCCGCGCGGTGGCCCATCTTCCACAATGCGCGGAAAGACGCTGGCGGTGACAATTTTCACCGCCGGGCAATACTGCTCGATGGCTTCGGCATCCTCCAGCGTCAGCGGCTTCCGGGTGCGTTCGTCCTGGGTGAGCCGGCTCGTATGAATCCCCGGATCGAACCGGAAGATGAACAGCGTCTCCGTTCCGTAATCACTCAGGTATTCATTCATGCTGCTGTACACGCCCATCAGGATGGAGACCACGGAGAGCAACGCCGTAATGCCAATGACCACGCCCATCACGGTGAGGAACGAGCGCATCTTGTTCTCAAGGAGCGTGGTTAGCGCCATCTGCGCGTTTTCGCCGATTTGCATGTGACTGCTCCTCTTCCTCTAGGCTTCCTGCCGCAACGCTTCGATGGGCTGCAACCCCGCAGCTTTCTTCGCCGGATACACGCCGAAGAAAACTCCCACCCCCGCCGAAATAACTTCCGCCAACACAACCGCGGAGAAGGGCACGCTCATCGGAACGGAAGTTGCCACCTTGGCCAGTCCCGCGATTCCGTAAGCCAAAATCACGCCGATCGCTCCGCCGATAGCGGTCATCACCGTGGCCTCGATCAGGAATTGCAGCATGATGTCGCCGCGGCGCGCGCCCAGAGCTTTGCGGATCCCGATCTCGCGCGTGCGCTCCGTCACCGTCGCCAGCATCACGTTCATGATCACCACGCCGCCGATGACCAGAAACACCGAGACCACTCCGACCATCCCCGTGGCAAGCACGCCAGTCAGGTTCTTCCACAACTTCATGAGCGTCGCGGAATCGAAGATGCCGAAATTATCCTTCTCATTGAAGGGGATGTGCCGCCGTGCGCGCAACAGCACTCTAGCCTCATCCTGCGTGCGATCCATCCAATCCGGCCCGCGCGCCTGTATGTTAATCCAGATGCCTTCGTAGCTTCCGTACATCTTGAAATAGGTTTGGATCGGAATGTAGGCAAAATTATCTTGGGACTGCCCGAGCACAGATCCGATCGGTTTCGCAATTCCCACTACTTGGAAGGGCCGCCCGTCAATCAGCACTTCCTGGCCGATGGCGTCCACGTTTGGAAAAAGCTTCTCGGCGACGTCCCGCCCAATCATCGCGACCATCGCGCGGCTCTGATCGTCGCCATCCGAGATGTAGCGCCCGTCCTTGGGTTGCACAGGGTCAATCTCTCCCATGTTGGCGGTGACGCCACGAATGTTGCAATCCTCGAGGCTTTGCGAGCCCACGCGCACTTTTGCCGAAGTGCGCTGCTCAACTCCCAAGCGCAGGGGCAGCTTCATGGCTTCGCTCAGCGCTACGTAGTCATCCCAAGTGACCTTTTTGTTCCGCCGGTTGGCCTTCACGAACTCTTCCACGTCCGTAATGAGGGGAAAGCGTGTCAGCAGAAATACATTCGATCCCAAGTTGGCCACGCGCTCCGCGATGTAGCGGTTCACTCCGGAGATCAGCGCCACCACCACGATCAGCGTGGAAACCGACAGGATAATCCCCAGCAGCATCAGGAACGAGCGCATTTTGTGCGCGCGCAGCGTCTCCACCGCCACCCCGATCGGTTCGCGCAGCAACACCCGCCGTTTCATGCCCGCATCACCCCAGCCTATTCTACGGCAAACCGAGGCATTAGGTTTCGCGCTTGGGCTATAGCGGCAGGCCTTCAGCTCGACCTGAGTGGCCGGCCTCAGGTTTGAGCGGTCGCGCAAATCCCCGCCACCAGCAACATTCCACATGCATCCAAGAAATACTATGCCGCGCAAATCTCATCCCTGGGGCGCACCGCCCTGGACCGTTGGTTTCCGTCCCGCCACGCGCGCTCTCCCGGACCGCGTGGATTTCGCCATTGTTGGCGGCGGCTTCACGGGCCTTTCCGCTGCGGCCTGGTTGAGCAGGTTGGCTCCCGGGCGGTCCGTCCTCGTGCTCGATGCCGCTTCGCTCGGCGAAGGCGCCAGCGGCCGCACTGGCGGCATGGTCCTTGCGGAAACCGCCGTCGGCGAGCTCCCTGACCTCGGTGACGTGCTCGTCGGTTACAAAAAAATTCTCCGCGCTTTGCGCATCGACTCGCGCTTAACGCTTCCGGGCGCGTGGGAGCTTGGCCGGTCTGGGGCCGCGACCAAAGGTTCCGGCTCTGCCGGAAAGCATTCGACGATTTCCTGGAGCGATTCCGGCGAACTGAAAGTCGTCCGTCGCGTGCCCGGCGGCACCGTGGACCCGGGCAGAGTCCTCGCCGGACTCGCGCGCGCTGCAGAAAAAGACGGCGCCCAAATCGTGGAGCGCGCCGAGGTTCGCGCTCTGGACTTCTCGGATCCGCTGCGACTGAACGTTCGTCGCAATCTGCGCGGCCGCATTCGCCAAAAAGAAATCCGCGCGGAGCACGTCCTCCTCGCCACCAACGCCTATTCTCTCGAATTATCTGCCCTGCGCGCCGCGGCCGCGCCGAAACTCACCTTTGCGATGGCGACCGCCCCGCTGACCGCCGCGCAGCTCAAAGCCATCGGTCTCTCTTCGCGCCGCCCGTTTTACACCATCGACCTTCCTTATTTGTGGGGACGCTTGCTCGAATCGAATGGCGTCATCTTCGGCGCCGGCCTTGTCCCAGCTTACGTAGGCGCGCCTTCTCGCTTTCCTCTTGGCGATCGCTCCGTCAAAAGCGCCGCCCACGATTTGCACCGCTATGATGTGCGCCGGGGCCAGGCAGCCGAGCGTCTGCGCTCGCTCGAAACCCGCGTCCGCCATTTGCATCCCGCCTTGGCAAACGTGCGCATCACGCACCGTTGGGCCGGCCCCATTCTTCTCACCGATAAAATGCGCCCCGTTTTCTGCCATCATCCTCGCAGCAAACAAGTGATCGTCCTCGCCGGCTACAACGGCCACGGCGTCGCCCTCTCGGTCTATCTCGGCCAATGGGCCGCCGAAACCCTCCTCAACCGCCGCCCCCTCCCAAGCTGGCACTAAAGCAATCACGGCTTTTTTTTCGAGCCTCGATCTGCCAACTCCAATTTGGCTGTCATCCTCATTCAGGCAATGTGCCCGTGTTCCATTTTGGATTTTGTAGTCGGCCCCTGCGCGTCGCAATAATCCTGCAAGGTCAGGCTCGCGCCTTATCGGAGGAAGCATGCAGAAGCCTCGCGCCACGAATGCGGCGGACGCATCGCCGCACCAGTTCGCGATACGCTCCGCACTCGTCGAAGACGCGCCCGCCATCCTGCAATGTCTCCGCGCCGCCTTCGAGCCCTACCGCTCGCAATACACGCCCGAAGCCTGGCTCGACACGGTGATGACGCCGGAAACCCTTCTCCAGCGGCTCCGGTCTATGACCGTGCTCGTTGCTGTCGATGCGCAGGGCCATCTCGTGGGGACCATCGGGGGCGCCATGGTCTCTGCCTCCGAAGGCCACCTCCGCGGAATGGCCGTCCTGCCGGAACGTCACGGGCGCGGCATCGCTCAGCTCTTGCTCGACGCCATCGAAAGACGCTTGATCGCCCAAAGCTGCACGCGCATTTCGCTCGATACCACCGAGCCGCTCAAGCGCGCCACGCGCTTCTACGAAAAAAACGGCTTCCGCCGCACCGGAAAAGTCTCCGACTTCTTCGGCATGCCCCTCATCGAATACGTCAAAGATCTCTAAGGGGCACAGCCACTCTTCCTTGCCCTGAGCCTCGAAGGGAGCTCCGCACTCTATCGTTACTTCAATTCACGCGGGGCGCAGCACGAATACCGTGTGATCGCGGTTTCGGAACTTCGCGAAGAAATCCAGCAACTGTTTCCAGGGAAGGTATTTTTTGTTAAGCAATTGCACCCCGCGGGCATCCTCTTCACCGGTGACAATTTCAGCGCGAGCTTCCACCCAGTCGCCAAGCACTCTGCCGCGCATGTCGCATGGCGCAATTTTCACGCGCGGGTTGTTGCGAATACGTTTCACTTTTCCAGAAACGCCGATGGTGTAGACGTATAGCTTCGCGTCGTTCGAATTGAGGCTCGCCGATGGGTCAGCGGCAAACCAAACCGGTGTTTTCACACCTGTGCCATTTTTCTTGAACGTTTCGAGGTTCAGGTACTTTTGTCCTGCAAACGGCGCAAAGCTCATCGGGTCGCCCTCACTATCGTGAACCTTCTCAATTGCTATTCAGCGAGGGCCATTTTACACGCATCACAAACAGAAAGGACGCCCGGACAAGGCCGAGCGTCCCGTTGCACCGAGCCGTTTAGATTTCATTTGGCATTCTGGTCAGCCTGCATCACGCCAAAGAGATTTCCTTCGGTGTCCAGCGGACGTATTTATAGATGGGCTTCCAGTAAGCCGCGCACAGCACCTCCAGCGCGCGTTCGCGCTCTTCGGCATCAATGCTGCGTGCCGCTTCGATCACCGACCGGCGCGTGGGAGGAATGCGATCGCCGACGGGTTGTGGGTCTTCCTCGATCATGTGGCCGGCCTGTTCGGATAAGGTTGCCTAGTTCGAGAGGAGTCTATGCAGGAAGGGCGGGGCTGACAAGCGGGGATTCTCCCCGCGTTCATCGAAACCCAGACATTGCATTTCGTCCGCTTCGATCTGCACCCGGACCACCGGCGACTGGTCATTGAATCGCTGCGGTTTCAAGAGGCGGATATCAGCCTGATCGAAAATATACGCTAGCGGTCCAGGCTTCTCCACCTAGTTTTCGGCCTCATCGGCGCAAAAAAAGAGGGAGCCGGTTGCCCGACTCCCTCGGTAGATACCACTCTGGTTGAAGGTTAGAAGGTGTAGGTCACTCCGAAGCGCATGGTGCGCGGGAGTTGGTAGGTGAACGGCTGCCCGTACTGAGAGCTCTTCGTCACTGGCGGAATGCCGGTAGAAGGGTTGCCGTTGATAAACTGCTGCACGTTGTAGCCACTCTCATAGACTTGGTACGAACCCGCATCAGCGAGAAAGCCCTCCGGTGCGCCGGTGTTCGGGCTAATCGGGCCTCCCGGGACCAACGCGGTCGAGAAAAATATTGAGTTCATCCCCCCGTAGTACGAGGTGACGGCGCGCTGACCTAACGCGTTAGAGACATTAACAGTAAAACCAAGTGTCTGATGTTCACCAGTCTTGATTGTATGTCCGAGGTTCAAGTCAGACTGAGTGAACCATGGCGCGCGCCTGGTATAAGGGTTGCCAAGGGTGAGCGCCCCAGTCACCGGATCCTGGGTTATATTGACCCACTTGTCGCGGCCATATAGAGCCACAGCTTCGGAGACCTGACCCCCGAAATTGGCGCCAATGTCCATGAACGAAAACTGCGGGCTTCCTTGGTAGGCGCTCTGGAAAAGACCGAACGTTGTGGTCCCTCCCTTCCAGGGCAACTGGTAGTATACGTAGCCCTTGAAGGTATTCGGACGATCGGTCGCCAGGGGTCCGTTGTTTGACTTGCCGTTGGCACCGAAGTAGTAGAACGGCTCATCGAACGCACGGCTGGTATCGGGCGAGTTGCGTCCCGGAGATCCTCCGTCGGTCTGGTCGGTGTTTGTCAGGCCAGCATAGTTGCCCCACAGGCTGCTCCACGTGTAGCTGAACATTCCAGCCCAGCCCTTGGTTGGGGCCTTGGTCAACCGGATTTCCAAGCCATCGTAGTTACGCACAGCCTTGGGGTTGGCTGGGCAAGTGGGACAAGTGCCAAATGTCAGACCAAATTTTTGGTCATCAGCGCCGTTGAACGCCCATCCCGGAACACCGAACTTCTCGCCTAGCGATGTCAGGTAACTGGCGTAGCCGTCAACGGTCTTGTTCACCCCCTCGCCAGGATTGACGATGGTATAAGTCTCACCCCAGAACGGGTCGTTTAATGACGCGTCCTCAAGGATGTGATCGAGTCGGCGACGATCATAGCGGGCCTCGAGTGCCCAGTCCTTGGAGATCTGGTAGTCCCCGCCGATGACGAACTCGTGCTGGCGATAGGGCTTAATGCCAGGGGCGCTTGGTTCCCAAGGCCGCAAGTTGAGATTTTCGATGAGCGATACGCCCGAGGGATCCTGCAGAGCTTTCGGTACGCCACCGACCCAGTTAGCTCCCTTGTCGGGCGTTCCGTTCGGGCAAGCACGGCTGCTCGTGAAGGCCAGATTGTTAAAATCGGCCACGTTGAACCCGCCGCCCGGTGCATTCGGGCCAAGCGCATAGGCACACTCCTCGTATGACTGTGCGCCATACGACGTCTGAGCCAGCAGGAGTTTCATGACATCGTTGACCACGCCGTAGCTGCCGAAGATTTTCATCTTGCCATTGCGCATGGGATCCCAGGCAACTCCGAGGCGAGGCGCAACCTTGTCCGTCCAATGGAAGTCAATGGTCTTGATCAGGTTCTTATAACCTCCAGGAGCCGGAAGGTATTCTTTCTCAACCCGCAGACCGAGGTTAAAGGTTAAGCCGCGTCCCACGGTCCAGGCGTCCTGCACGAAGAGCGCATGGTTATTGTCGGTAGCAAGTGCTGGAAGGATTGTAGAGAAGTCCAGCACATACGCATACCCGTATTGGCCGCTGCAGTGCCCCCACTCATTTGTCAGCGTCACACAATTGCTGATGCCGGTTGCTGTAAATGGGAACCATGAATGATGGCCGGGGTATAGACGCAATAAGGGCACATTGCCGTTCTGGTTAATCACGTTGGTCATACGGTTGAACTGGTAGCCTACCTTGATGTTGTGCGTGCCCCACCAGCCGCCCTTGAAGAACGCCACGTCCTG
>WNFJ01097977.1_pt11 | contig 13666 bp, 9 predicted proteins | sample 5400461 | NCBI WGS metagenome assembly WNFJ01 (sample SAMN13153349, study PRJNA577476) | soil metagenome | isolation source: 115 cm saprolite on Douglas fir-dominated hillslope | place: USA:California | collected 2013-09-17 | reverse complement strand
CATCGAGGGCGGGAAACTGCTGCGCCCCGAAGATGATTTGCAAGCCCTGCGCGAATTCAACGCCTCCTATGAACAGAAATCCAAAATCGAGGACATCAAGCTCGAATACGATCGGCTGCTCAAGGATGATCCGAGTCTGGCCCAGCGTCTCGACGGTTTGCCCGGCCGGGTGTTCAGCGGAAAGGCACACCCGCAGCCGAATTCGCGCGCAGTGTTTTTCTGTTACGCGCTGCCCGCATTTGTTGGCGTTGCAGACAGCACACCGGGGCAGCCGACGCTTTTTGACGGCCACATCGACAATGGCTCCTCCGCCTCGGCCACTCTGTGGTCCACCGACGCCGGCCCGGTGTACTGGTACTTGTACGATCTTGACGCCAAATCCATCTTGGAAGAGCCCACACAAATCGTCGAATTTATCCGCTGCCGGCCCGACACCCCGCGGCACTGCACAATCGCCAAGGAAACCCTCGCGGAAATCCGGGCCACGGCGGAAAAACAAATCAAGAACACGCAGGCCCCGGTCGGCGTCAAGCCGGTGCTGAAGGCCTGGATGGAGCTCAATTGACCGAGGCGAATCTGAATGGCGAAGAAAATCGATCCAAAGCTCGTCGAAGCCGCGTTGGCGAAGGTCACAGACGAATCGACCTTCATTCAGAACGTATTGATCGATCTTTTGGACTGGCCGATCGACCCGAAGATCAAGACGGTCGAAGAGATCGCCTACGACTGGACCAAAGAAGAACTGCGCGCCAGAAACCTCGACAAAAAAGTCGCCGAGGGCCGAATCCGCCAACTTGCGTTGCCCGATTGCCCGTGGGGCATCTTCATCGTCGAGTTCAAAAATCCCGACGTTTTCCAGTCCGGTCGCGGCATGACCGTGCCGCTGCGGCAGGTGCTCAGCGGGCTGGTGCCAAAGCGGCAGAAGTCGGCCAACCTTCCCAGCTTCTTCCGCGAGCACCTGCTTTTGATCTGCACTCATAAGTACCAATATTTTCGCTTCGTCCATTTCAAAGAGCCCGGCGCCCAGTTCAAGCAGCCGCCGCTGGCCAGTTTCGGTTGGTGGCCGGGCGATTCGACCAAGACCGTCAGCACCTACAATCTCCCGCACCTCGCCTTTCTCGATGCCAGCGCGACGGTGGACGACTGGATCGACGAATGGACCGCCGCCTTCGACGTCGAGCGCGTCACCAAGAAGTTCTACACCGACTACAAAGCGATTCATTCGCTGTTCCAGGAAAAGCTCGCCGGGGTTTTGGCCGCCGACCGCGCCTGGCTCGCGTCCGTGCTGCTCAACCGCCTCATGTTCGTTTACTTCCTCCAGAAGAAGCGCTTCCTCGATGGCGGGAACGAGTCGTACCTCGAAGACAAGCTCAAGGCCAGCAAGGGCAAGGACAAGTTCTACACCGACTTCCTCACGCTTCTTTTCTTCGAAGGTTTCGCCAAGCCCAAGGAGAAGCGCTCGGCCGAGGCGAAGGCGAAGCTGGGCGAGATCCGCTACCTGAACGGCGGCCTGTTTCTCGAACATCCCATCGAGCAGCGCGCCGCCAAGGCGGGCAAGACCGTCTCTCTGCCCGACTCGGTCTTTCACGAGTTGTTCAAGCTCTTCGGTTCCTTCTCCTGGAATCTCAACGACAAGCCCGGCGGGCAGGACAACGAAATCAACCCCGACGTCCTCGGTTACATCGTCGAGAAATATATCAACCAGAAAGCCTTCGGCGCCTACTACACCCGCCCCGAGATCACCAGTTACCTCTGCGAGCGCACCATCCACCGCCTCATCCTCGACGCCGTCAACACACCCGAGAATATCATCGAATCGTCGAAGAAGATTGGCCTGCCCATCCGCTAGTTCAAGTCGGTCGGCGACCTGCTCAAGAAGCTCGATCCGGCGCTGGCCGCCAAGCTGCTCGACGACGTGCTGCCCGGACTCGCGCTGCTCGATCCCGCCTGCGGCTCGGGCGCGTTTCTCGTGGCCGCCATGAAGACGCTAATCGACATCTATGCGGCCGTGTTCGGCTGGATCAAATTCAACGGCTCCCCTGCGCTCAAGGCCCGCCTGAAGAAAATCGAGGCCGATCACGCCTCGCTCGATTACTTCATCAAGAAGCGGATCATTACCGACAACCTGTTCGGCGTGGACATCATGGAAGAGGCCGTGGAAATCGCCCGCCTTCGTCTCTTCCTCGCCCTGGCCGCCAGCGCCAACACCGTCGAGGAGTTGGAGCCGCTCCCCAACATCGACTTCAACATCCTGCGCGGCAACTCGCTGCTCGGGCTGATGCACGTGGATGCCAAGGGCTTCAGCCAGAAGAACCTGTTCCTTCCTCCCTACGAGCAAGTGCTCCGCGATCGCGACCTAAAGCTCCATATCTACCGCAATACGGCAGAGTACATGGACGACCTCACCACGTTGCGCGACGAGATCGCCGCAGTCAACGCCGAGGCCCAAGACACCCTGGACAAGATACTCCTGGACGACTTCTATGAGCTCGGGATCAAATACGAGCAGGCAACGTGGGACGACAAGAAAGGCGCCGAAGGCAAGCCCCAGAAACGCCCGCTCAAGCTCGAGGACATCCAGGCCCTTCACCCGTTCCACTGGGCCTTCGCGTTCGACAAGGTGATGGCGCGCGGCGGGTTCGATGCGATTATTACCAATCCGCCCTGGGAAACATTCCAGCCCGACGCCAAAGAGTTCTTCTCAGAATACAGTCACGCCGTCACCAAGAAGAGCATGGACATCAAGGCATTTCTTGCGAAGCAAAGCGAGCTGCTTGGGGAGCCCGCGACGAAGCGAGCTTGGCTCGAGTATCACAGTCGCTTCAACCATCAACGAACGTACTTTCGATTCGCGCCCGAGTACAAGAACCAAGTTCCGATCATCGATGGAAAGCGGCATGGGAAAGACGTCAATTTGTTCAAACTCTTCACTGAGAGGTGCTTTCAGCTAATTCGACACGGTGGTGAGTGCGGGATGGTCATCCCATCGGGGATTTACACAGACATGGGTTCGAAGCAGCTTCGGCTCATGTTGTTTGACGGAAGCACCATAAGCGGCTTATTCTGCATCGAGAATCGGCTTGGAGTATTCGAAGATGTCCACCGAATGTTCAAATTTGTGGTCCTGACATTCCGGCGCGGAGGCTTTACCAACTCGTTCCCCGCGGCTTTCATGCGACATGAAGTTGCTGAGCTAGACAGTTTCCCAAGCCAGGGCGCAATTGAGATTCCCGTAGAGCTCGTGAAGCGTATGTCACCCGACTCGTTTTCCGTCATGGAATTCAAGTCCCCGATGGCTATCGCCATTGCCGAGAAGATGCTCAAGTTCCCGCTGTTGGGCGATGAAATCCCGAATGCGTGGACCGTGGAGTTGCACCGCGAGTTCAATATGACCGACGACGAGCCCCTCTTCAAAGAGCGGCCAGCCAAGACGCGCTTACCACTCTACGAAGGTAAGTTGATCTGGCATTTCGATCATCAGTTCAGTGCGCCGCGTTACTGGATTGAAGAGAGCGAAGGACGGTCTGCGCTGCTTCCTTCAAAGCGACTCGCCCTTGCTAAAGCCAAGGGGACGGCCGGCCTCAACGTGCCTGCTGAGAATGAGATTGTATTGGACTATCAACGATATCGCTTTGCTTTTCGCGACATCGCGTCCAGTACGAACGAGCGTTCAATGATCTCTGCGATACTCCCTCCTGGAGTATTCACCGGGAACACGCTGAACAATCAGCAGCCCGTCGCGTTCGTAGTGGACGGGTCCAGGATTGACCAACGCCCGATGCTCACGCCGCTCGAAATGTGCTTCGTGGTGGCCGTGCTCAACAGCTTGACTGTCGACTGGTTGATTCGGCAGAAGATCACGTCGCATGTGAACATGTTCTATGTGTACCAAGTACCCGTCCCGCGTTTGAGTGAAGCCGAGGTTGCTGTCACCCGCATTGCCGATCGCGCCGCTCGCCTGACCTGCACAACACCAGAGTATGACGGTCTCGCCTCCGCCGTCGGCCTCAAGCCACCAACGCATCGCGCAGGGGTTACCGATCCCGCCGCCCGGGCCAAGCTCCGGGCTGAACTCGACGCGATGGTCGCTCACCTCTACTGGCTGACCGAGGAAGAGTTCGCCCAGATCCTCACCGCTTTCCCCATTGTGCCGGAGACAACGAAACAGGCGGCGCTGGACGAGTTCGTCCGGATGCGAGAAAGCGGCGAGGCGGCGGTCTTCAACCCGGACCTGGCCAAGCCCGCGGCGGCGGTGGTCGATCCGGCCAAAGCCGTGAAGGACCTCATCGCCGCCGGGGAATCCGCTCTCGTCGAGTTCAAATCCTCGGCCCGCTGGGACGTGAAGAACAGCAAGCCCGAAAAGTTCATCGAGCGCATCATCGTCAAGACCGTGGCCGCGCTGCTCAACACGCAGGGCGGGACGCTGGTTATCGGCGTGGAGGATGAAAGGAAGGTCTACGGGCTGGCGGAGGACTACAAGCTCTCGGGCGGCAAGGGCCGCGACGGCTTCGAGCTCTGGCTGACGCAGACGCTCCTCAAGGATTTCGGCAAGGACGCGGCGGGGTTGCTTTCAGTCGGTTTCTACGAGTTGAAGCCGCCTGAAACGGACAAGCCCGGCAGCGGCGACGTCTGCGTCGTGACCGCGAAGCCGTCGCCCAAGCCGCGGTTCCTCGTGGAAGAAGGCCAGGAGCGGTTCTACATCCGCACGGGCAACGCGACCAACGCCTTGAAAATGTCGGAGTTTCTCGATTACTGCAAAGAGCGCTGGCCGGAAGGTGCCGCCACCGCGCCCGCGTAATCAACAGTTCCCCCGCGACCTGCCACGGCAAGACCGTTTCGACTGGCGGTTGCACCAACCGCGCGATGAGGCCTTGCGCCTTCGCTTGTTTGGCCGGCTCGCTGTCGTCTAGCCCATAGACCAGGACGTTGGTATCAACGGCGTTCATGCAATTCGTCTCGGCTGAAGGGTTTGCCGCCGCCATGAATGGGACGCGCGCGCAGTCGCGCTTTGAGCGACTCCCACGCCGCTCTGGCTGACTCTGCCGACCACTCCTCAATGGGCTCAATCGTCAAGCGGACTCGGCTCTGCTCGGCGAGCGGCAGCGCCTGATCCGGTTTGAACATACCCTGAACGAATGTTGCGGTAACTTGAGTGGTCATGGTCTTTATCCTTTCAGCAACGGCGTGCCCTTCGCAGCCTATCATCTTGCAAATTCATATGCCTTGCAACGCCGGCTTTCGCCGTCGATCACCTGGGCGATGGCCATTCGTTATTTCTCTCCGGCGCGGTCGATTAAATCCAGAAATCAGGCGAAACACATTGTAACCTAGACACGATCTGACTGAAAGTGGTTCCAAGGGCCTTGTGATTGCATTCAGAGGATTCGCTTGGTCAAAGGCAAGCCAGCGACAACACCGCATGAAGCGGAGTTTTGTCCACCGGCCATTTTCCATTACCACGCGAAATGTGCGAACGCTTTATTGGATTCCGCCATTTTGATGGTGTTTTCGCGTTTGGTCATGGCTTCGCCTTCGCGGCGGAAGGCGGCCATGAGCTCTTCGGCGAGGCGGAGGAACATGGGTCGGCCGGCTTTGGATCTCGCGGCCTGGATGATCCAGCGGATGGCCAGGCTTTGCTGCCGCGTCTTGTTCACCTGCATGGGCACCTGGTAGGTGGCCCCGCCCACGCGCTTGCTGCGCACTTCCACCGACGGCTTGACGTGCTCCACCGCCTGGGTGAAGACCTCGATGGGGTTACTGTCGGCCATGCGTTTCTGGATCTGCTCCATGGCATCGTAGAAGATGCGGATGGCGGTGGCTTTCTTGCCCTGCCACATGAGGCAGTTGATGAACTTGCTGGCCAGCTTGGAGTTGAATTTGAGGGTGTCCGCGCTGGCGGTGCGCTTGCGAGCCATAATCAGTCCCCAAAAAACAGGGGTCAGGGGTCAGGGGTCAGGGGTCAGGAGTCAGGAGTCAGGGGTCAGCGGCTCCTGATTCCTGTTTCCTGACGTAGTACTGAGTACTGAGTACTTTCCTGACGCTTGACTCCTGACTCCTGATTCCTGATTCCTTCTGTTTATTCGTTTTCCTCAGTTCAGGGACGGCTCGGGCACCAGGGAGGCCTCTTGCGGGGCCACATGGTGCAGGGTGCCGTCCGGGGCGAAGACAATTTTATTGATGTTGCCACAGGTCGGGCAGGGGACCTTGACGCAGGCGCGGGCGTTGGCGCCGGCGGACAGTCCCTTGCCGGCGCATTTCAGGGTCACGCCCATGTCGTGACCGCAAATGCAGCACACAAAATCCAAAACTACTTCAAGTTCCAACATGAAAGAAGGATCCTCAAAGAAATTGACGAATGATTTTTCCTTCCCTGGAGAAGCTCCTGGAAGGAGAAATCATTTTCCTTCGCGTTTGGCACCGTATTTGGAGCGTGCCTGCTTGCGGTCGGCGACGCCCTGGGAATCGAGGACGCCGCGGATGATGTGGTAGCGAACCCCAGGCAGGTCGCGGACGCGGCCGCCGCGCACCAGGACGATCGAGTGTTCCTGGAGGTTGTGGCCTTCGCCGGGAATATAGGCAGTGACCTCGATGCCGTTGGAGAGGCGGACGCGGGCCACTTTGCGGAGGGCGGAGTTGGGCTTCTTGGGCGTCATGATCTTGACTTGCAGACAGACGCCGCGTTTTTGCGGGCAGCCTTGCAGGGCCGGATGTTTCGGCCTGCGGTATTGCTGGCGGCGCGGCTTGCGCACCAGCTGATTGATCGTCGGCATCTACGGCACTCCCGTCTTCGCAATAAAGAACAAGAAAGAATTACGGTATTCCGCTGGACCCTTCGGGTCAAGGGAAAAGATTTTAAAAAATCGGGTCGATGATTATTGTTTTCCTTGTTTACGTTTAGCGATCGCCTGGGCCAAGCGAACGCTAAAGGTAAACAGGATAATTCCATCATTCCGAAGCCGCGGCGGCCGGCTCCAGGGGAGCGGGCGCGGGCGGCTTGGCGGGCAGGGGCGGCGCTCCTTCCAGGGCCTGCGGATGAATGCGCACCTCCGCTTCCTGATGGGAATGAAAACCCGTGCCGGCCGGCACCAGGTGACCCAGGATGACGTTTTCCTTGAGACCGACCAGGTAATCCACCTTGCCGGCCAGGGCGGCTTCGGTCAGCACCTTGGTGGTTTCCTGAAAGCTGGCGGCGGAGATAAAACTGTCGGACTGCACGGCGGCCTTGGTGATGCCCAGAAGCTGGGTGCTGCACGTGGCCGCCTGCGGAGGGCCTCGCGGACCTCCTCAAACGCCTCCTTGCTGGCAATCTTGCCCAGCTCGAATTTCGAGTCTCCCGAATCCTTGATCTTGACACATTCCCGCAGCCGGTCGTTCACCTCGCGGAAGGCGAACTTGTCGATGACCGAGCCGGCCAGAAGGCCGGTATCCCCCATGGTTTCCACCTTCACCTTGCGGAGCATCTGCGAGATGATGACCTCGATGTGCTTGTCGTCGATATCGACGCGCTGGCTGCGGTAGACGCTTTGCACTTCGCGGACCAGGTAATTCTGGACCGCTTCGGTGCCGCTGATGCGCAGGATGTCGTGAGGTACGAGCGGCCCGTCCACGAGCGCATCGCCCTCCTTGACGTAATCGCCGGTATGGACGCGGAGGTGCTTGCCGTGGGGCACGAGGTGTTCCTTTTCCTGGCCAAGGGTTTTGCCGTTCTCATCGACGGCCTCAATGATGATGGAGCGTTTGCCCTTGCGTTTGTCGCCGAGGCGGACGCGGCCGGCGATCTCAGCCATGACGGCGGGCTCGTCGAAGATTTCCGTCACGCGCGGCAAGCCGCCCGTGATGTCCTGCGTGCCTCCCACCTCGCGCGGCGTCTTGGCCAGCAGCGAGCCGGCCGCGACTTTCTGCCCCTCGCGGACTTCCAGGTGGGCTTTTTCCGGCACGTAGTGCACTTCCAGGCTCTGGCCACGCTCGTCCTCGATGACGATCTGCGGGTGCAGGTCTCCCTTGTGTTCCATGATGACCCAGCGCTCGGTGACGCTGGCCTGGTCGCGCTCCTTGCGCAGGGTTTCGCCTTCGACGATGTCCTCGAAGCGGATGCGGCCGCCGCGCTCGGCCAGGATGGGGATGCGGTGCGGGTCCCACTTGCACAGGATCTGGCCGGGCTGCACTTGCTGGCCTTCCTCGACCTGGAGGATGGCGCCGTTGGGCACCGAGTATTCTTCGAGAACGCGCTCCTTGGGGCCCATGATCATGATCTGGCCGTTGCGCGTCAGGGCCACGCGCTCGTTCTGGTCGTTGGTGACGGCGGTGATGCGGGCGTACTTGACGGCGCCGGCTTTCTTGGTCTTGACGTCGCTTTCCTCGACGATGCGCTTGACGGTGCCGCCGATGTGGAAAGTGCGCATGGTGAGCTGGGTGCCCGGCTCGCCGATGGACTGGGCGGCGATGATGCCTACGGCCATGCCTTCCTCGACCAGGTTGCCGGTGGCCAGGTCCATGCCGTAGCAGAGGCGGCACACGCCCAGGGCGGCCTGGCAGGTCATCGGGCTGCGCACCAGGATCTTGTCCAACCCCATCTGCTCCACCTTGCGGGCCTGCTCCCAGGTGATCATCTCGTTTTCTTTAACGATCGACTCGCCGGTGATCGTCGTGATCGGATTGCGGGAGACCCGGCCGCGGATGGATTCCGACAGGGAGCGCTCGATTTCCTCGCCCTTGTACACGACCCCCTTGGTGATGCCCTGAGTGGTGCCGCAATCGTGCAGGGTAACGACGACGTTCTGAGCGACGTCGGCGAGCTTGCGGGTTAGGTAGCCGGAGTCGGCGGTCTTGAGGGCGGTGTCGGCCAGGCCCTTGCGGGCGCCGTGAGTCGAGCTAAAGTACTCGAGCACGCTCAGGCCTTCGCGGAAATTGGCCTTGATGGGTGTTTCGATGATTTGCCCGGAAGGCTTGGCCATCAGGCCGCGCATGCCGGCCAGCTGGCGGATCTGCTCGACGCCGCCGCGGGCGCCGGAGTGGGCCATCAGGAAGATGGGGTTCAGGTAGGGCCGGCCGTCACGCACATCGTGCTGCAAATCGTACATCATCTGCTTGGTGATCTGATCGCGGGCATGAGTCCAGGCGTCGATCACTTTGTTGTAGCGCTCGCCCTCGGTGATGATGCCCTTGAGGAAGTGCTTCTGAACCTTTTCGACTTCCTTTTCGGTGTCGCGGATAATCTGCTCCTTGTTGGCGGGGGTGCGCAGGTCATCCGTGGAGAAGGACAGGCCGCTACGGGTCGATTCCCGGAAGCCGATGTCCTTCATGCGATCCAGAAGATCGATGGTATCGCGCCGGCCCATGTACTGATAACAGTCGGCGATGATGCGGCTCAGGTATTTGCCGGATAGGGCCAGGTCGTAATAAGCCAGTTGCGGCTTGAGGATGTCGTTGAAGATGACGCGGCCGACGGTGGTGTCCACGAGGCCGTTCGGATGGCGCGTGATCTCTTCCACCCGGATCTTGTCCTTCTCGAACTTGACCTCGCTGATGACTTTCTTTTCGATGGGCAAGCGGACCTTGATGCGGGCATGCACGCCGATCTTTTTTTCGGCGTAGGCCAGGAAGACCTCGTTGGGGCTGGAGAAGACCATGTCCTCGCCTTTGAGGTTTTCCGGGAGGACCTTGTCCTTGATGATTTTGAGGCGCTCATCGTCGCGGCCGCTGAAGGTCGCCAGCGGGTCCGCTGTCAGGTAGTAGCAGCCCATGACGATGTCCTGGCTGGGGCTGATGATGGGCTGCCCGTTGGCCGGGCTGAAAATGTTGTTGGTGGACATCATCAGCACCGTCGCTTCCACCTGGGCCTCGATGGACAGGGGCAAGTGCACCGCCATCTGGTCGCCGTCGAAATCGGCATTGAAACCCTTGCACACCAGCGGATGGATGCGGATGGCGTTGCCTTCGATCAAGGTGGGCTCGAAGGCCTGGATGCCCATGCGGTGCAGGGTCGGGGCGCGGTTGAGCAAGACCGAGTGGTTCTTGATGACTTCTTCCAGAATGTCCCAAACTTCTTCGGCCTTGCGCTCCAACATCTTCTTGGCGGACTTGATGGTGTCGGCGTGGCCCAGTTCCTTGAGCCGGCGGATGATGAACGGCTGGAAAAGCTCCAGGGCGATTTTCTTGGGCAAGCCGCACTGGTGCAGCCTGAGCTCAGGGCCGACCACGATCACCGAGCGCGCCGAGTAGTCCACGCGCTTGCCGAGCAGGTTTTCGCGGAAGCGGCCCTGCTTGCCCTTGATCATGTCGGTAAGGGACTTGAGAGGCCGATTGCTCGATCCCAAAACCGGCCGCTTGCAGCGATTGTTGTCGAACAGGGCATCCACCGATTGCTGGAGCATGCGCTTTTCGTTGCGGATGATGACCTCGGGAGCGTTCAGGTCCACCAGTTTCTTGAGGCGGTTGTTGCGGTTGATGATGCGGCGGTACAGGTCGTTGAGGTCGCTGGTGGCAAAGTTGCCGGAGTCGAGGAGAACTAGCGGGCGCAGGTCCGGTGGGATGACGGGGATGCATTCCAGGACCATCCATTCGGGTTTATTCTGCGGCCCGCCCAGGCCGCTGTCACGGAGGGCCTCCACCACTTTGAGGCGCTTGGTGAGGTCGCGTTGTTTTTGCCGGGATGGTTTTTCCTTGGCGCTGAGGATGGCCAGCTCCTCGCGCAATTGCCGGGACAGGACGACCAGGTCGAGCTTTTCCAGGAGCTTCTTGACGGCTTCGGCGCCCATGCCGGCTTCAAAGCTTTCGCCGTAGCTTTCGCGCGCCTTGCGGTAGTCGTCTTCGGTGAGGAGCTGCCTTTCCTTGAGCGTGGTTTCGCCGGCCTTGCCCGGATCGATGACGACGTAATCCTGGAAATAAATGATCTTCTCCAGGCTGGTGGTCTTCATGTCCAGGAGGGTGCCCAGGCGGCTGGGCATGGCCTTGAAGAACCAGATGTGAACGACGGGGGCGGCCAGCTCGATGTGCCCCATGCGCTTGCGGCGGACGCGGCTGTGGGTGACCTTGACGCCGCAACGGTCGCAGATCATGCCCTTGTACTTCATGNNATTCCCAGTCCTTTTCAGGACCGAAAATGCGCTCGCAGAACAGCCCATCCTTCTCCGGACGGTAGGTGCGGTAGTTGATGGTCTCGGGCTTCTTGACCTCGCCGAAGGACCAGCTGCGAATGTCGTGGGGGCTGGCCAGGCTGATGCGGACGGCCCCGTAATCGTTGATCCTGTCATAACTGGTTTCGCCGGTACTCATCGCGTGCCCTCCTATTATTGGTGAGTGGTAGAGTGGTGAGTGGCAAGCGTGAGGCCATCCCTGAGCACTCACCCGCACCACGCACCACGCACCACCTAGATTCTCTTTTTTTCCAGTTGCATATTCAGTCCGAGCCCACGGATTTCGTTTGTCAACACGTCAAAGCTGGCAGGCGTGCCGGCTTCGAGGGTGTTTTCGCCCTTGACCATGGACTCGTAGATCTTGGTGCGGCCTTCCACGTCGTCGGACTTGACGGTGAGCAGTTCCTGAAGGACATAGGCGGCGCCGTAAGCTTCCAGGGCCCAGACTTCCATTTCGCCGAAGCGCTGGCCGCCGAAGCGGGCCTTGCCGCCCAAGGGCTGCTGGGTGATCAGCGAGTAGGGGCCCGTGGCCCGGGCATGGACCTTGTCATCCACCAGGTGGTGCAGCTTCAGCATGTAGATGAAGCCGACGGTCACGGGCTGTTCGAAGCGATCGCCGGTGCGGCCGTCGTAAAGGTAGGTCTTGCCGCTTTCCGGAATGCCTGCTTCCTTGAGGCAGCCGTGGAGCTCTTCCTCGCTGGCCCCATCGAAAACCGGGGTGATGGCCTTGAAATTGAGGAGCTTGGCCGCCCAACCCAGGTGGGTTTCCAGGATCTGGCCGACGTTCATGCGGCTGGGAACGCCGAGCGGATTGAGCAGGATGTCCACGGGAGTGCCGTCGGCCAGGTAGGGCATGTCCTCTTCGGGCAGAATCTTGGAAATGACGCCCTTGTTGCCGTGGCGGCCGGCCATCTTGTCGCCCACCGATATCTGCCGCTTGGTGGTCACGTACACCTTGACCATCTGTTGCACCCCCGAGGGCAATTCATCGCCGCGCTTGAGGGAATTCAGCCGACGTTCCTTCTCATCCAGGAGAAAGCCAATGCGCTCGGAATGCTTGTTGAAGATTCCCTGGCATTCCTTCTTGCGCTCCGGGGAGCGGATGTCCAGGCTGTCGAGGCGGAATTCGGCGGCCTTTTCCGCCAGTTCCTTGTCATCCTTGTCCGCGGCCAGGACCTTGAGCTCCTTCTTGTCCAGAACCCCGCCGATGTCTCCGACCATGGCCCGGAACACCTCCGCAATCTGCTTGTTCCACTTGGCCTCGATTTCCTTGTGCTGCTTGTCGAAGCCCTTGCGCTCCTCGTCGGTCATGCTGGCCCGGCGGCTGAAACGCTGCGTATCGATGACGATGCCTTCCACGCCGGAGGGGACTTCGAGGCTATCGTTTTTAACGTCCTCGCCGGCCCGGCCGAAGATTGCGTGCAGCAGCTTCTCCTCCGGAGTCAGCTCGCTCTTCGATTTGGGCGAAACCTTGCCCACGAGGATGTCGCCGGGGTTCACGAAGGTGCCGATGCGGACGATGCCATGATCGTCGAGATTGTTCAAGGCCTTGGGAGAGACATTGGGGATGTCGCGCGTGAACTCCTCCTTGCCCAGCTTGGTTTCGCGAATCTCGATCTCGAACTCCTCGATGTGCAGGGAGGTGTAGGTATCGTCCTTGACGAGTTTTTCGCTGATGATGATGGCGTCCTCGAAGTTGTAGCCGTCCCAGGCCATGAATGCCACGAGGACGTTGCGACCCAGGGAAAGCTCGCCGAATTTGGTGGCGGCGCCGTCGGCAATGATCTGCCCTTTCTTGACCTTCTGATTCATCTTGACGATGGGTTTCTGGTTGAGGCAGGTGCGCTCGTTGAGGCCGACGAATTTGCGCAGGACATACTCGCGCTCGTCGATCTTGATACGCTCGGCATCGACATGGGTGATGACGCCGTCTCTCTCGGCGCGGACCACCATGCCCGAGTGCAAAGCCACTTCCTTTTCCAGGCCGGTGGACACCAGGGGAGGCTCGGTGATCAGGAGCGGCACCGCCTGGCGCTGCATGTTCGAGCCCATGAGGGCGCGGTTGGCGTCGTCGTGTTCCAGGAATGGAATCAGGCCGGCGGAAACGCCCACCATCTGCTTGGGCGAGATGTCGATGTACTGGACGTTATCGGAGCTGATGGTGCTGAAATCGCCGCCGAAGCGCGCGACGACGCGGTCCTGAGTGACCTTATGGCCGTCGGAGGGAGTGTCGGCGGGGGCCAGGTAGGCTTGGGATTCCTCGTCGGCCCGCAGCCAGGCAACATCCGGGGTCAGCTTGCGCTTGTTGATCTTGCGGTAGGGAGTGATCAAGAAGCCGTATTCGTCCACGCCGGCATAGATCGACAGGCTGGAGATCAAGCCGATGTTGGTGCCTTCGGGGGTTTCAATGGGGCAAATGCGGCCATAGTGGGAAATATGGACGTCGCGGACCTCGAAGCCGGCGCGCTTGCGGTTAAGGCCTCCGGGCCCCAGGGCGCTCAGGCGGCGCTCGTGCGTCAGCTGGGCAAGGG
>WNFJ01724916.1_pt1 | contig 13669 bp, 7 predicted proteins | sample 5400461 | NCBI WGS metagenome assembly WNFJ01 (sample SAMN13153349, study PRJNA577476) | soil metagenome | isolation source: 115 cm saprolite on Douglas fir-dominated hillslope | place: USA:California | collected 2013-09-17 | reverse complement strand
GGTTAACAGATCGCTGCGGCCGGTTCGGAAATGGCATCTTATATTCGCTCAGTGTCGCTGAGTAACACCAAATGGCACGGTTTTGCACCCGCGTTGCTGTACGAAGGTCCCGAGTTATTGTAGTATGTTGCGACAATGCTGACAGTGCCAGAAGCCGCGCGGCGTACGAAACGCGACCCGGAAACAGTTCGCCGCTGGATCCGTTCGGGCAGGCTAAAAGCGACCCGGATCGGCACGCAGCACCTGATCGACGAGAACGACTTAGCGCGTCTCACGGACGATGCCACTCTGCCAGTTCCACCATCTTGGAATCGCACGGCCACTGGCGAGCGCATGCCCGACGTATTGGCTGCGATTCGCTCTTCGCGCTCCGCTCGCTGACTTGCTGGCTGTCGACGCTGCGGTCGTAATTACGGCCTGCCTGTCCGAGGCAGGGCTGAAAACCCTTGGCCGCGAAGAGCTCGTGGCGCCTCATTTGATGTGGTCCGAGGCTGCGTCCGTGCTGCACGAACTTCGCTGGCGCAAGGAAATCTCTGGCGAGCTGGCAAGCATCGCCTGGAGAGGTTGGCTGCTGCCGACGTTAGCTCTCGACGGCCCAAGGGCCTGATAGAAGAAGCGTGGCGCGTTGCCGACCGCCTCGGGTGGGCCAAGACCTGCGATGCCGAGTACCTCGCCTTGGCAAGGTTATTGAGGTGCCGGCTCTTGACTGCCGACGCGAAGCTGAAGGCGGGTAGCTCAGGTCTTGCGATTGTCATCGGCCCGTCAGAGTTGTAGCTCCTTGGCAGACGACCCTGGATCTATCTATCCGAGCGCTAACCAGCACTCCTACCCTTCCTCTTGACTCGGGAGCAGTTGCCTCCAGCACCGGAATCTGGCGGTTGCTCTCCCGGCCACACGCATGAGGACGCGCGAGGCTGAATCTGGGGCGGGCTCTCGACATCCACCAGTTCTGCATATCCGGTTAGCTCCGGTACGATCTTGGCGTGCCGCGGCCGGACTTCCTTAGGACGATCGTCGAGTCCCAGCACCGCTTCCCAGATGACGCCGCTTGTCGTGATTACCTCTTTGCCTGCCGGTGGCCCGAAGGATTCCGGTGTCCGGCCTGTAGCTTCGAGCTGCCGAAGCGATTCCTCAGGGAGTGCTCCAGCTGCCACCACCAGGTTTCGGTCACAGCGGGAACCGTCCTCCACAAAACCCGAACGCCCATCCATCTGTGGTTCTGGGCAGCCTATCAAACGAGCACAGGAACGCCTGGCATATCGGCTCTTCAGCTGCAGCGCCAGCTTGGACTCAAGCGCTACGAGACAGCCTGGTTCATGCTCCACAAACTGCGGCGAGCCATGGTCGCGCCTGAGCGGTCGCCGCTGAGCGCCCTAATCGAGGTTGACGACGCATACGTAGGTTGCTCCGACTCCGGCCGGGTTGGCGGGCGAGATGCATTCGGGGCCGCCACGATCGTGATTACTGCGGTCGAGGTCCTTGGAACCGGGTCCGGGAGGATCCGGATGGAGGCCGTGGACGACCTCTCGGCTGATGCCTTGTGCGGCTTTGTCCAGGACAACGTGCTCGAGGGGGCGACGGTTAGGACCGACGCCTGGCAGGGCTTCAAACGTCTAAGCCGACTCGGTTACGACCACCAGCCGACGAGTCTTCGAGCGGAAGGGATGGTGGGCAAGGACAAGGCCTTGGCCCTGCCGCATGTCCACCGGGTGATCAGCAACTTCAAGACATGGTTGCGAGGCACCTACCGCGGCGTCTCCGACCACCAGATGCAGGTCTACCTCGACGAGTTCGTCTTCCGGTTCAATCGCCGGCGCACGCCAATGGCTGCCTTCCAAACCCTGCTCGGTATTGGCAGTCGGCGACCCCCACCAACCTACGAAGAGGTCAAGGACCCATGCACCAACCGACGGTCCTCATCTACCGGACATTGAGTAGCGACGGATCGGACCACACGTCCTCGTGGCCCGGCGCAACCTGGAACCGATATCCAGGCGGAAGCTGCAGATACGGCAGAACCTCTGGACACCAGTCGCGGAGATGCTCCACATGAACGGGTTCGAAGAAGTTGGGATCCGTGGAAGGCTCTCCCCCTGCCCAGATGTACCAACCAGTTGTGTCGCCCTCGGGAGGGTGGCGCAGGCCATTGATCGGGAGTACGCCGTCGCGAACGTTGCGAGCGATGCCTACCTTGAGGTCACACGGGGACTCGACCGGCTGTACTTCGAAGCGCGCGCACGTGTCTTTCTGTAGCTGCTTTAGTCGTAGGTCTTCAGGGTTCAACCGGCGTCCTCCCCGAAGTACAGCTCACGCATCGTCCGGGAGTACCAGCTGAGGCGCCCGCCCTGCGCCGCTGAGCACGCTGCGCATTGGGGTTGGACAGCCTCGAGAGCCCTCATGAAGTCCCGGTCGATTGTACCGGTCTCGTACCACTCCCTAACGAGAGGTGTGATGTGGTCAGCAACCTGAGTAGGCGTGAGCACGCCGCAACCGACACAGGGCAATCCCTGCACCGAGGCCCTTTGCGCTGCTGTCGTTGCCCCACTCGGTCGGACGTAGAGTGATGGCGGTCTAACCGTAACGCCGGCGTCGGCGCGCTCCCCGCTACCTTCTCGCCAGGATTCGATACCCCCTCAAGCCTGGACGCCGATCGCGAGCGATAAGACGAAGGCCGCTACAGCGGCGGCCACGCCGCCACGCCGGCTGCTGCCGGGTTGCCCGGCATAGCCTGCATGACCACGCTCATGCTGGCGATGAACAGCATCGCGAATGGGAACAGCAGACGACGCATCACCACCGCCGTACGCACGTCAACGGTCAGCTCCCTGATCTTCCCGGCTGGGCCCAACCGACCTGTCGGGAACCTCGGCCCGAAGCTCGCTCACTCCTCGACGTGGATTGCCTGCCAGTACCGCTCTGACACGCCGAGTGACTGGCACTCGCGATGCAGCATGGACGCCATATCTGGAGCGAGCCTCACGCTTTCATCCATCAGGTTGGAACAGAGATTCTCGAGAGCCACTTGGCCTTCGCCGACAGCAACCAATTCGTGAAAGCTCGCCAACATCGAGGGGGGTAACAGACCCTCAAGACCGTTCCCGATGGCGTGGAGGCGCGCTTTGCGCTCGAACGACTCGAGGGTATCGGGTCGCCTCATGGCAATGGGAACCCCGTGATGATGCCTTCGCCCATCGGCTCGATTATCGCCCGGATCCAGATCCCGCCCCTGAAGCCGGTGGCTGCAAAGCGAGCTGGCAGGCCCGCATTCGTGAACATCGACCCTGCCGGGCCCGTCTGCTGCACCCAGGGAATTTCAGGATCTGTGGCGACGTCCGAGATCGTGTGCATGATCTGACCCGACGACCAGTTGGCTGGGAACAACGTGTTACCTGGTTCGCCTGGTGGCATGTGACCAGACAAGATGTGACCTGTTCAGGGGCTGGCCAGATTAACGAGATCGTCGGTTGGCAGCGATCTGGCCGCAGTGTCCGCCCCAGGTCCTAGTCTCGCTTCTGGGGCCGGGCCTTCTCAGGCAAATAATCCGGCGGCCAGGCCGGGGACGTCCGCGGCCGCCCAGCCCGCCCGCCACCGCCCCGCCTCGGTGGGACGATCGGATACTGGGCGGATGTGGTGGGCCGCGATCGTCGATGTGTCCGGCGCTGCCGCGTTGGACTTCGCGAAGGCCGAGCCCGGAGCAACTCCAAAGGCCACGGCGACCACCAGGATCGCGAGGAACCAAATCCACCGAACGAGACCGCGCCAGGTCTGCGCTGACCGGCCTGCCCGCAGGCTGGCACGGATCATGTCAGTGCGGACGCGAGCTCCGCAATCGTAGTTGTAACCTCGCCCGGCGTGACGTCTCCGGTCGACTTGCGAAGAAGGACGTTGCCCGAGTTGTTCTCGATCGCCTCAACGTCGAATGACAGGTTCTGCCAGAGACTGACGTTCGCCATCCCCCGATCGGTGCTCAGATCAACTTTGACGCCAGGGTTCTGGGTGTCGCTCCCAAAATCCTGAACGACCGCCCCGGGGAACCCCAGCTGCAGAGCAGCTTCAAGAGCGTCGCGGCAAGATTGGAATTTCGAACGATCTGCCATCACCACCTCATCCTCCGCCACGGCATCCAGGAGCATCACCGCCGCATGGAGGCCGCCGACAAGCCGAGGTAGCGGCGGCGATCAGCTCCCAGATCTTCAGTATCCGCTCGCCACGAGCTCCAGGACGGCGTCGGTAGCCCAATCCCCCATCCGCATGTCGTCGATGAGCGTCGACCAGTACCGATCAGGCACCAACGCCTCACCGTCGACTTTGCGGACGATTTCCGAGACCGCCTCCGCGGCGGCCATGATCTCGTCTCTTGAGGCATCGTCTGAATAGAAAGGGAAAGCGTTGCTCACCTCGCGCACCAGCCTCGTGAAAGATGCCAGAGTTGAGTTGACGAAGAAGCGATTCGAGCTCCGCCCGACCAGTTGAACAACCTCGCCCGTCACAGGATCAAGACACATCGCACCGTCGAGCACCATGGTGCCAAACGCGATCAGCTGGCGACCATGGTTGTCAGTCCTGAGGGAGAGCACGCGGTTGGCTCTGTACCGCGCGCTCACGAAACCCTTCGGAACCCCGGTCACGTAGAAGGTCTGGAGATCCTCCGGACGGCTCCTCAGGAGCGCCTCGGCCTCGGCGCTCGACGGGAACGTCACGAGTTCGAATGGCAACGTTCGCTCAGCCACCGAAGAGCCCCCGTACCGCTGCAGCGAGCGCATCGTTGGATGCCATCCGGACACTCGCCGGGTTCCACGGGAACGACCAAGTCACGTTGGTGCCCTCTGAGATCAGCCCGGCGCACCGCGCGCACGGCCCCCGTTCGGTGTACATGTCAGTGATAGACCGATCACCCGCTTGCGAGAGGATGTCCTCTTCGGCATGCATCGCGGCGTTCGACCTACCGAGGATGATCTCCCCGTTGTCAAGCCGCGCGGCAGCAAAGTTGCCACCTCTGCCGAACGATCCGCCAATGCCAACTCGGGCTTCCTGAACTGCCTGGCTCAACTCTGTGGAGCCATATGCCACTTGGCCTGCTTCTGGTGCCGGGCCTTCTGAGGCCCTGGGGGCGCCGGACCAAGCCGCCGGCTTGCCGGCTTTGGGTGCTTCGCTCGCCGCCTCCGTCACCTTGCCGGCCTTAGCCGCGCTGCTCTCGACCTTGCCGGCTCGTGCCACCACGGTGACCGCCTCATCTGCTCGTGCCGCCACGCCGGCGGCCTCCCCGCCTTTCACCGCAGCCCCGCCGGCGCCGAAGCTCAGGACGGTGATCACGAGTGATGGGGTTATCCGGCCTTCCCAGTAGCTCATGTCGCCCTTCTTCCAGCCCGCCTGGAAGTCCTTGGCGTCAACCAGGCCGCCCAGGAAGCCACCCGGATCGTTCTTGATGTTGGTCGCGATCGCGGACACGTGTGACCCGCAGTCGCCCAAGGGCCCCCCGCCGAGGACGGGGTTGCATTCGAAGTTCAGCTTTCCCAGCGCCAAACCGCCCTGGACCATATCCCCAATGCCGTCCTTGACGCCCTGGGCGTACGCGCCAGGGTCCTTGATGCCTGTCACGACCTGGAGGACGGAACCGCAAATGTCGCAGGAAAGGTGGCCGTCCCACTCGCCGAAGCTGATCGGATTGCCCCCGGCCAGGTCGTAGCGGTTCTGGGTCAGGGGGTCGATGGAGAGCGAGAGGTCGGCCATCGATCCGTAGAAGAAGTCGGGGGTCAGGAACTGGCCGGCGCCGGAGGCGAAGCGGCGCACGCCCATGTCGAGGGTGCCAGAACCGCTGTCCACCCGCTTGGCCGAGTACCTGAAGGGGTTGAGCGGCGTCGTCTGGTCGGTGTCGCCCTGGCTGAGCTGGCTGTCGCCCTGGCCGTAAGCCGCGTAGCCGTAGCTGGCGGTGGTGCTGCCGTCGGGGGCCACCAGTTGGGAGACCGAGCCGAGAACGTCGTAGACGTAGGTGTAGGTGGTCGGCGTCGCTGGCTGCCCGTTCGTGTAGGGCGTGTTGGTCATGGCCAAGCGGTGGCCGTAGACGTCGTAGGTGAAGTCCTTGACGGACAGAATGTTGCCCGTGTTCTTGGACGTCTGCTGCTCCTCCACCTCCAGCCCGCTCAACCCCAGATAGCTGAACTGGGTGACGTGGGTGTCCCCGTTTAAGGCCGGGTGCTGCTCCTGCTCCTTCACCACCCGGTTCAGAGCGTCGTAGACATAGGTCGCCTCGTCGGTCCGAGTCCCGTTGGAAAAGGCCCTGAAGGTCTGCAGCCGGTCCAGGTAGTCGTACTTGTAATCGCTGAGCAGGTCAGAGGAGGCCGGCACCTGGTCGCTGGGGTTGCAGTTCGCCCGCGAGCCGTTGATGTCGGTCACGCACTGCTGCCGGCCCAGGTCGTCGTACCAGAACTTGAGGGTTTGGCCGCCAGTTACCGACTGCTGGAGCTGATTGCCCTGGAAAGTGTTGTTGGTGGTGACCCCGTCCTTGTTCAGGGTCAGGATGTTGCCGTTGCCGTCCAGGCTGAAGGTGGTGGTCTTCTTGATCCCGACCCGCGTGTCGTCCTGTTGGACCAGGCGGTCGCGCGGGTCATAGGTGTAGTGAGCGGTGCAGTTGCTGGTAGGCGTGCAAGGGCTGGACGCGCCGTTGCCAAGCTGCAGGCTGAAGCTGTCATTGGTCCGGTTGCCGTCGATGTAGATGCCGCCGGGATCGGGGTGGTCGAGGTAGCTGACCGTGTGCTGTTCGATGGTCCGTGTCGTCAGGCAGGGTGAAAGGCAGGGCGTCTGGCTGGGCACAGTCGTCGTCAGGCCACTCAGCTTGCCGTTGGCGAAGTAGCTCCAGTTCGTCGCCTGTGTCAGGTTCCAGGCGCCGGCCCCGTTGCTCTGGTCGATCTCCCTTGAAGCCTCTTGGCCGATCGGGGTGTAGGTGTTGACCGTCCTCTGGTTCAGGGTGCTGTCGATCTGATCGGTCTGCCAGTCGGCGCTGTCGTAATCGGTGTGCAGCTTGTGTCCGGCCTTGACAATCACGCCGTTGGGCAAATTGTTGCTGTTCCCCTCCAGCCCGTTCTGCTCCTGGTCGCTGACGTTGCCGTTGAGGTCGTAGGCGAAGCTGGAGAACGTCCAGTTGGTGTCGCTCATCTGCTTCAGGTCGGAGCGCACCAGCCGGTCCAGATCGTCGTAGGCATTCAGGGTGTCCACCGGCGTCTGGCTCGGGTCCACCAGCCCGCTGGCGTCATGCGAGCCGATTAGGTTGCCGTCGGCGTCGTAGGTGAAGCTGACTTGCTGGTTCTGCTGGTCGGTCCGGCTGGCCAACGGCCCGTTGGGCAGGTAGCTCCAGAAGACCGCGTTGGTGGTGTCCAGAGCGCCACTCTTGCTCTGGGGCGTCCGCCGCGTCTGCTGGCCCTTGCCGTTGTAGTCGTAGTGGGTGGGTGGGTTGGGGCCGTTCTGGCTGCTGGCAATCCAGCCGGTGTCGAAGTACTGGCTCACCGTCTGGTCGTTGGGATCGACCAGCGCGGGGTCGCTCTGCTTGGTGGCCAGGGAAGCGGTCGTGAGGTTGCCGTTGAAGTCGTAGGCCCGGTGCAGGTAGTACTGGGTCGCATAGGTGGCGTCGGTCGGAAGGTCCTGCCGGACGAGCCGATTGAGTTGGTCAAAGTGATTTGTGGTCACGTAGTTGGTGAAGGTCTGCTTGTCGCTGGAGGCGTCGTAGGCCCGCGGGCTGATGCTCTGGAGCACGTTGCCGTCCGCGTCGTAGACCACACGTTGGACCACTGGGTGGCCGGTCATGAAGGGCCGGGAAGTCTGGCTCAGCCGGTTGAGGGCGTCAAAGCTGTAGCTGGTGTTGTTGTTGCTGGCGTCGGTAGCCGTAATGAGGTTTCCGTTCTGGTCGTAGGCGAAGCTGGACTGGTGACCGTCGGGGTCGGTGACGCTGATCAGCCGGTGGGCGACGTCGTAGGCATAGACGGATGTGAAAGGCGTCGAGGTCGTGCCCGGGCAGGTGACTGAGCTGAGGTTGGCCTTGGGCGCTGTCAGCGAGACAACATTGTCTACCGAGTCGTAGCAGGCCAGCGTGTTCAGCGCGCTCACGCTGCCGTCGGGATTGACGTGGTTCACGCTCAAAGCTACGGTCCGGTCGAGCGCGTCGAAGCTGTGGTTGATCGTGCGTGTGTTGTTGGACGTGCCGCTCTTCACGCCCAACGGAAGCGTCACCTGCACCAGCCGCCCAGCCACGTCGTACCTGTTCGCGGTCTGGTTCCCGATCGGATCGGTGACCAGGGTCTGGCGGTCGAGCACGTCGTAACTGATGGTGGTGGTGTCGCCGGTGGCTATGTCGCTGTTGGCGGTCTCGTTTGTGCAGTTCCCCTTGGGTACGCAATGGGGGGCAATCACGCTTAGGACGTTGTCGTTGGGGTCGTAGCTGATGCCCGACCAGACCAGCGTGCCGAGGCTGAGGCTAGTCGACTTAGGAGTGCTCTGCCGGTCCAGCCGGTTGAAGCTGTCGTAAAAGAACTGGGTCTGGTAATTGGCGGCGGTGCCTCCGGAGAATTGGGCGTGGTTGCCGTCCTGGATAAGGCGCATCCGCCCGCCGTCGTCATAGCCGATCTGTATCGCGTGGGTAGGCGAAGTCGGGCTGTCGCTGGGGTCAGCGATCTTGGTCGGCAGCCCGTTGGCGTCGCGGCTGAGATAGGTGGTTTGGTTGCCCAGGAAGTCCTTGCTGGTGGCCAGTGTCCCATCCACGTTGAAGGTGTTGGTAGCCGGGTTGTTCGGGAAAAGCGGCTCGGTGACCGAGGTCATGTTGCCGTTGCCGTCGTAGCCGAAGCTCCAAAGGTTCTGACTGCCCGCCGCCACCTCCTTGGGGTCCTGCTTGGTCGCCAGCTGTGAGATGTGGGGAATCGTGCGTCCGGTGCCGTTGGCGCCGCCGTTCGGATTCCAGCGTGCCAAGACGTCGTTCGAGTCAACCTGGACGTTCTGGTATGTGAGCTTGGTGTGGTCCCCCAGCTCGTCAAAAGTATCCAGAGGGTCGCCGTTGTCGTTGTAAGCGAACTGGCGCGTATTCAGGTTGGGCTCGGTCAGCTTGGTGACCGCGTTGTCCGGGCTCCACTGCAGCCTGGTGTTCTGACCCAGGGGGTCGGTGATCTGGGTGGGCCGGCCCTGGACGTCGTAAGCGTACTTGTAGGTCCTGGCCGTCTGCCCGCTGGGGGTGGGCTGGGCCACCGTGGTCACCTGGTTGACGTTGTCGTAGCTGAAGGTGGTGATGTTGCCCGCTCGGTCCTGGACCGAGGCCAGCTTCCAGCGGTCGATGCTGGTGGTTGGGCCGTTGTAGGTGAAGAGGGTCTCCTGGCCGTTGGGGTCGCGGACGCTGAAGACCTTGGTCGACTCGTTGGGGGTCTTGGGGTCGGGGTTGACCCGGTCCGCGGCGCCCGAGATGGCAGGCCCCGAGCCGTCCGAGGTGGTGTAGGTGAAGACCCAGCTCCGGCTGGCCAGGAATGAGCCATCGGCGTTGCTGCCGCCCTGCTCGGTGATGCTGAGCAGGTTTCCGTCGTCGTAGTAGCCGAAGCTGAGTTGGTGGCCCAGGTGGTCGGTAATGCTGGCCACCTTGCCCCGGATCTGCGCCTTGCGGGCCGTCTGCTTGGTGAAGTAGGTGATGTTGAAGCTGCGGTTGGGCGCCGGGTTCGCGCCCTGCCCGGCGGCATCCGTCACCTGGGTGACGTGGAACTTGGGCCCGCCCGGGTCATCCCCGGGCTGGACCGCGCTCAGTGTGAGGGAGAGTGTGTTGCCGTTCTTATCGGTGACAAAGGTAGGGAAGCCGGCCGAGTTGTACCAGAAGGTCACCCGGTCGGAGCGGGTCAGAGCCCAGAACTTGGGGTTCGTGATGTCGGTGGTCACCGAGCGCAAATACAGGTGGACCCCTGGCGGCTCGAACCAGGAGGTGGTCCCATCAGGGTTGGTCACCCCGGTGAACGTCAGCAGCCTGCCCGTCCCGTCCACCAGGTTGATGAATTTGTTGGAGCGGCCGGCGATGGTGTCGGCGTTGTTGGGGTGGATGTCCAGCGGATCGCCGAAGCGGCTCAGGCCGGAGATGGAGAGCGACCAGTTGTTGCCGGCCGGCGAGTCGGAGTGCTCTTCCCGGCTGTTGTAGATCAACCTGACCACCGTGCTCAGGCCACGCCCCGGCTGGCTCATGGGCGTGAAGGTGAGCAGGGAGTTGCCGTTGGCGACGTTGGTCATGTGGGTCATGCCCGCGCCCACCGACTGGCTGGTGAACTGCCAGAAGTGCTCCAGGCCGATGTTGGTCTTGAGCACCTTGTTCACGATCACCGGGTTGTCCAGAGGCAGGTTGCCCTTGTCGGCGAAGAAGACGGATGTGGGCTGGCTCGAGTCGACCAGGTCGAAACGGAGCGTGAAACGGGCGGCGTCCATGCCGGCGGGCAGAGTGGGCGGGCTGACATTGACCCACATGGTCTGGGTCTGGCCCGCCGCCAACCCCAGGCTGGCCACGTCGGCGCTGTCGCTAAAGGACGCGGTCGAGCCGGCCAGGTACCAGCGGTAGCGCAGCGTGGTGGTGGCCGAATTCCAGGCCTGGCCGCTGATGTTGGTGACCGTGACGTTGACCGGATAGTTGAGCTGGCTCGAGGCGGAGGGGTCGTAGCTCATGGCCTGGGGCACCGGCGTGGAGCTGGACGCCGCCTGGTACAGCGTGCCCGCGGAATTGCCGACCGTGACCGTGATCGGACCGGAGCTGACAATCAGTCCGCTAGAGTCGTAGACCCTGCTGACCAGCGTATGGCTGCCATCAAAGGAGGGCAGAGTGGGGTCCAGCGTGTTCCAGCTAAAGCTCCAAGGCGAAACCGCGGAGGTGGCGTAGAGCGCCCCGTCTACGTAGAGTTCGACCTTGCTCACGGTCAGCCCGCTGGCCACCGTGTTGACGGTGTTCACGGTCACCGTGCCGGTCAGGCCGCCAACGTTGTTGGCAGGAGACGTGATGGCAGTGGTCGGCGAGGGATAGTTGTTGACCGTTACCGTGAGCCCGGCCGACGTTGCGCTGTTGCCGGCGCCGTCGGTGGCCCTGGCCGTGATGGTGTGGTTGCCGTTGCCGACGCTGGCCGAGTTCCAGGTCACCTGCCAGGGAGCCTGGCTGGCCGTACCCGTCGGTGTACCGTCCACAAAAAACTGGACCTGGCTCACCGTCCCCGGGCTGGAGGCCGCCGCCGACAGGGCCACCGAACTGCCCGAAACCATGGCCCCGGGCGCCGGCGTCGAGACCGAGACCGAGGGCGGAATGGCGTGGCTGCCGTCGGTGTAGGTGACCTGGAGCTCGGGCCGCACCGAAGCCGCCGGGCTATAGTCGTTGCTGGCCATGACCGTGAAGTTGTAGTTGGCCAGGGCCTCGTTGTCCGACTTGATGAGCAGGCCCAGATAGGGAGCTTGCCCGCTCACCCACTTGGCGACGATGTTGGAGACGTCGAAGGAGTCCCAGTTCTCGGTCTCCAGGGCCGGGATCGAGACCTGGCTAGACGCCATGCTGCCGGCGAAGTCTCCGCCGTTAGTGCTCCACATCACGCCGCCCGTGCGCTCGTACCAGGTGGCACCGTCGCCCGTGCAGGCGGCCGGGCTCCTGACCCCCGTCCCCTCCTCCCAGCTGGAGGTCACCGGATAGGCGTGCAGGGTCATGTTGTAGGAGTTCTCGAGGAAGTGGAGCACCTTCAGCCTGGCGCTGATGTTGGTGGCGCTACTCGGGATCTGGGGCAGGTTGAACTGGAGCAGGCTGCGGTAGATGCCTGTGCTGTCGGCTCCGGCCAGCAGGTACTGGTCGGCGCCGTAGTTGGCGCAGTTGACGAAGCCCGAGTAGTAGTACATGAAGGTCGCCTTGCCCTGGCCGGGGCCCAGGGGAAGGCTGATCGAGGACTGGCCGTCGGCGGGCAGGGTGACTTTGATCTCGTTGGACTTGCTGCTGTTGGCCAGTACGGCGTAGTAGAAGGTGCCGTTGGGAGCCGCGGTCGTGTCTCGATAGCTGGTGGCCGAGACGTCGTTTGTGCTGGTCAGAAGAGTGGCCGTCGAAGGCGTGAAGTTGGGGCTCAGCGAGCGGTGCACCTGGTACCCGAGGAAGGCCGCGCCCGAAGCTCCGGTGTACTGGCTCCAGCTCAGCTCCGCCCCGTTGGCGTGCAGCACCGAGGGCTGAGAGAGAGCGACCGCGTCTCCGCTGTAGGTCACCGTCAGCTGGGACGCCAGCTGGCCCACCTGGAAGGCCTTGCCTGGAGGCGCCGGGCCGCTCGCGCTCTTGGTTTCGCTGTTCAGCATCAGGTAGAGACCGTAGTTGGGCTGCGCCCCGCTGGCCCAGCTACTCACGGCGCTGGTCGCGTCCCAGTTCATCCACTCGTAGCCCGCGTTCAGCGGCAGCGCGAAGCTGGAGAGGACGGTGGGGTCGAAATGGACGCCGGAGGTGGTGCTGGAGGTGGACCAGGCAGCCGTCATCCGGTGGACGTCGATCTGGTGGTTGGTGCCCCCGCAGAACTTGCCGTTGCTGATCGCGATGCAGGCCTGGTCGTAGAAGACGCCCAGGGTGGCGCTGTTGACGGTCACTCCGGCTGGGATGCCGCTCAGGTCGAACTGCACGGCCTCCCGGTAGGTGTGGTAGGAGCTGACACCGATGAACATGCGGCCGCTGCTGTCCACGAAGCCCGTACAGGTGCCACAGTCGGCCACGAAGGTGGAGTCGAGGGTGTCCGGCTGGGTGGTGATGGTGGGGTCAACAAAGACGGGGAAGCGCCGCGACGGGTCCTTGAGCCAGGACTGATCGACGCTCAGCGTCACCTCAAAACCGTTCTTGCCCTCCTTGAGGCTCATCTGAACCTGGGGCTGACCGGGCTCAACGTTCTTGGTCCCCGAGTCGTAGGCATAGGGAGCCTTGAGCCAGAAGGAGCCGGGGGCGTGGCCGGGAATGACGAAGACCCAGCTGCCGTCCGGTTGCTGGGTGGCCACGGTGCCCTTCGGTGCTTTGAGCAGGAACGTGAAGCTGGACGGCGCCTGCGCGTCCTTGAGCGTCAGCACCTCTTCCAGGCCGTCGCCCAGCACGTTGTAGGTGGCGTCCAGATGTGGCAGGGCATCCTGGTAGCCGATGGTCGAGCCCTTGGTGGTCGCCTTTGCTTTGGAGGCGCCCTGAAGCGTCATCGTCACGGCCTGGCCGTCGACCATCCAGCGCAGGTACTCGTCGCCGAGCTGGTCCTTGAAGATGGTCTGCCAGCTGTTGGCCCGGTTCTGGTAGGCGTAGCCCTTCTCTTTGCTGGAAGTCAGGCTGTTGTCGATCGGCTCCCAGCCGCCGTTGCGCACCCGGTAGTTGATGGGGTGGATCGAGGTCGTGGTGGTGAAGGTGTGGTCGGCGTTATAGCGCGTGGAGGAATAGCGGGTCCGGCGATCGGGCTGCTCGCCTACTGTGAGCTTCTTCGGCTGCTTGGCCGCCGGCTCGCCAGAGGAGGCGGGAAGCTTGACCGGCACCGTATTGTGCCCACTGGCCTGGCTGGCTGGGGGGTGGGCAGCGGCCCACGCCGCGAAGACAGGTGACGGTCCCTGCAGCAAGGGCCCGGCCAGGACTCCACCGGCCAGCATGATTGCCAGCAGCGCTCGTCTTGGGTGTGCGCCTTTAGCTTTCACTCTGTTCTCT
>WNFJ01177832.1_pt3 | contig 13670 bp, 11 predicted proteins | sample 5400461 | NCBI WGS metagenome assembly WNFJ01 (sample SAMN13153349, study PRJNA577476) | soil metagenome | isolation source: 115 cm saprolite on Douglas fir-dominated hillslope | place: USA:California | collected 2013-09-17 | reverse complement strand
GATGGTCTGCTGGGAAAATGTGCGCAGCACAATCAGATCAACCCAGCGCTCAAGATTGTGCGCGACGTCACTCAACTTCTCCCGTGCATCGATCCGTTCGTGAGTCTGATCGACGAACATCGCCGAACCGCCCAAGCTGACCATTCCGGCCTCAAACGTCAGGCGCGTGCGCAAAGACGGCTTCTCGAAAAACATCACCATCTGCCGTCCTTTAAGAGTTTGCCCAAAATCCGCAGGGCGCGACTTCATGATTCCAGCCAGACGCAAGACTGCGTCCACACCGGCAGGCCCCAGATCGCGAGTCGAAACCAGGTCGGGACACCAAAATGCTTGCGGAGATCTCTCTGCACCGGCAGCCGTTCTTCCTGACGCGCGACCCAACTTCGACTCCTTCTTCTGACCTTGAGCCCGCTCCAGTTGAGATTTGTAGCCAACAACCCCTGACGAACTCATGAATAAGTGACCTCCGTGCCGCACAACAGTTTGGTGAGATAAAACTGCGGCAGGACTTCCGCCTCGGTCGCCGGCAGAATTCTTACCCGTCCAACGCCTTGCTTCAGCGCCTGTCCACAGGCATGAAGCTTAGGCAGCATGCCGCCGCTGATGATGAAACGGGCGGCCAGTTCAGCCGCCTGCTTCGTGCTGAGCCAGGGCATCACAGCTCCCGCCGCATCTTTCACGCCGGGCACGTCAGTAAGAAAAATCAAAGTGTTGGCGTGGCAGGCCGCGGCACAGGATGCCGCCATTTCGTCGGCATTCACGTTGTAGTATTCGCCATCGGCGCCCAGTGCCAGCGAAGCCAGAACCGGAATTCCTCCCTGCTGCCAGAGTGCTTCGATCCAGCAAGGCTCCGCGAAACAAATCTCGCCCACAAATCCCAGGTCGCGGCCGCGAACAAACTTCTTTCGCGCGCGGAACGTCATTCCATCTCCGCCACAGAAACCAATCGCCGGCATCCCTGCGGACTGGATCGCCGCCACCAGCTTTTTATTGATGATTCCCGCCAATACCATCAGCGCCACATCCCGGGTCTCCGCATCGGTGACGCGCAGGCCGTCCACAAACTCGCTCTTCTTTCCTAGCCGTTCGAGCATGCGGGTCAATGCACTGCCGCCGCCATGAACCACAGCCACGCGATGGCCATCCCGCGCCAACTCCGCAACGGACTGGGCACACTTGCGCAGGGTTGCAGCATCTTCGATGGCAGCCCCGCCTATCTTCACCACAATCGTCACTGCAAACCCTCCCGCTCTTCCCACCCGTACATCAGATTCATGTTCTGCACCGCCTGCCCCGCCGCGCCTTTCAGCAAATTGTCCAGGCAGGAAACCAGCACCAGCCGCCGCCCATCCTCCGCCAGGCAAAAGCCCAAATCGCAATAGTTCGTGTGCAGCGAAAACTGCAACTGCGGCAGCATCGGTGTCGCAAAGACTCGCACCCAGCGCTTGCCCGAATATAAATCTCGCAAGCAAGACTCCACTTCCGCTGGCCGCATGGCCCGGTTCAGATACACATAAATCGTCGACAGAATCCCGCGCGGAATCGGGAGCAGATGCGGCGTAAAAGTCAGTTCGGCGTCATCCAAACCCAACTGTTCCACCATCTCTCCCAAGTGCCGGTGATTGAATACGGAATAGGCCGAGAAATTGTCCGCCACCGAAACGAAATGAGTGTGAGAAGTAAGCGCCTTGCCCGCGCCCGACACTCCGGACTTCGAGTCAGAAATGATTCCGCGTCCCCGATCGATCAGTCCGGCCTTCAGCAGCGGGGCCAAAGCTAGAATCACCGAAGTTGCGTAGCAGCCCGGATTGGCCACCAACTGCGCCGACGCAACACGATCACCGTTTAGCTCCGGCAAACCGTAAACCGCTTTGGCCGTCAATTCCGCGGCGGTAACTGCGTCAGCGTCCTGAAAGGAATAAATGGCATGATGCTGCGCCTCCTTCAACCTCCACGCGCCACTCAAATCGATCACGCGCAATCCATGTGCGATGGCTTCCGGTACAAGAGCCCGCGACGCGTCATGCGGAGTTGCCAGAAACAGCAGCCGCACACCCTGTCTTTTTAGTTCCGGCCAAGACAGCGCTTGCAGCGGATAGCCTCCGTTGCCCGACAATGCTGGGAACACCTCAGCCAGGTCCGCCGCCCCGTCACTGTGCTCACGCCGCAGCAGAGCTGGCTTCTCCAATCGAGGATGGCGCTCGAGAATCCGCGCCAGTTCCAGTCCGGAGTAACCACTGGCTCCTAAGACCGCAGTTTTGAGCTTCGTAGACATCAGCCCAGCATCTCCTCGATTCGCGCCGCAACCTTCCTGGCCGCATCCTTGTCGGGACAAACAATCAGGATCGCGTCGTCGCCAGCAATCGTTCCGAGCACTTCCTCCCATTCCTGTTCATCCAGCGCTGCCGCTACCGGTTGAGCGCTGCCGATGATTGTCTTCACCACCAGCAAGTTCTGCGCCGGCCGCACATCCAGCACGAACTCCCGAACCAGCCGCTGCACCGGGGGCAGCGCTAAACTCGTTACGCCTTCCCCTTGCGGCAAGGCGTAACCCGCCGCAGTCTTGCTTAGGTTAAGGTCACGAATATCCCGAGACAGCGTGGCCTGTCCCACCTTGAACCCGCGCTTGCGCAACGCGCGCTGCAAGTCTTCCTGGCTCTCCACCGTCCCTTGCCCCAACACCTCCAGGATCGCCCTCTGCCTTAGTGTCTTATTCATGATGAATATTTATTCATTCGTATGAATAAATATGCTCTATCTTACAGATTGAGTTTTCCCTGTCAAGAGGAAATAACCTCAAACCTTGCATATTAGGGAACACGCGGAAAAGCCCGGCGAAGTCACGAAGGGCAATAGTGGAAGCCAAGTTCGTCACAACTCTAAAGCCGGAACATGATTTCAAATCCTTGCTAGACTACTCGCGGTTCGAAAAGCCTTCTCAGTCCAATCAGGAGTACCGCATGAACAACAGGCCCACATTGGCCGCCGAGTTGATTGCCGAGTTCCTCGGAACTTTCGTCTTGATACTTTTTGGCACTGGCGTGGTTGCCATGGTTGTTCTGTTCCCCTCGAACACTCCAGCCGCTATTGTTCACGGCGGATATACCAACATCACACTGGGCTGGGGACTCGGGGTGACGATGGGAATCTATGTTGCGGGAAAAATTTCTGGCGGCCATCTTAACCCCGCGGTCACGCTCACTCTTGCTGTGTTCCGCGGTTTTCCCTGGGGCAAGGTGTTGCCCTATTCCATCGCGCAGACGGCAGGAGCATTCTGTGCCGCCGCCCTCGTATACCGGAACTATCTGCCGGCCTTCCACCAATTCGACCCGCAACTGGAAAAAACCGCGGGTGTGTTTACAACGTTTCCCGCATTTCCTTCATGGCCTCAAGCGGGCTTCCTGGATCAGGTAATCGGAACTGCGCTCCTGCTGCTCCTGGTGCTGGCCATCACCGACGAATTCAACGTCCCTCCGGGAGCTAACCTCACGCCGGTCATAATCGGTCTGGTGGTCGTCGCCATTGGCATGAGCTTCGGCGGCATGCACGGATATCCCATCAATCCCGCGCGCGATTTTGGCCCGCGCCTTTTCACCGCGTTGGCTGGATTCAGAAACAACGGCCTGACTGACGGTCCTCGCATCTGGTGGGTCCCAGTCGTTGCGCCGCTGCTGGGCGGATTGCTCGGTGCGGCCATCTATGATTTCGGCATTCGACGGTTCTTGCGATCCCAAACCCCGTCCTAGTCACGCCGGAAGTAAAACAGGAGGCCTCTTGCGTTACATTCTCGCTCTCGATCAGGGCACAACAAGTTCCAGAGCGCTGTTGTTTGACGATCACGGCGCGGTCCGGGCTGTGGCTCAGCGCGAGTTCCCGCAGATTTTCCCCCAGCCCGGATGGGTCGAGCACGATCCTGAAGAGATTGCGGCGTCGCAGATCGCCGTGGCCCTGGAAGCCTTGTCCCAAGCCCAGCTAAAGGCCGGCGATATCGCCGCGATCGGCATCACCAATCAGCGCGAAACCACCATCGTCTGGGACCGCACAACCGGCAAACCCATCTACAACGCAATCGTCTGGCAAGACCGGCGTACTGCCGCATTCTGCGAGCAGCTAAAAACGCAAGGCCACGAGACTTTGATCCAGCAGCGGACCGGGTTATTGATTGATGCATACTTCTCCGCCAGCAAGATTTCCTGGATTCTCGAACATGTCCCGAACGCGAGCCAACTCGCTGAAACCGGCCGCCTGGCCTTCGGCACCGTCGATACCTGGCTGCTTTGGAAGTTGACTGGCGGCCGCGTGCACGTTACCGACGCCAGCAACGCATCCCGCACCATGCTTTTCAATCTTCACTCTGGCCGGTGGGATAGCGAATTGCTCGAGCTCTTCAGCATCCCCGCAGCAATGCTGCCCGAAGTTCGTCCCTCCAGCGAGATTTACGCAGAAGTAAGCTCCGTCCCAGGTCTTAACAAAATTCCCATCGGAGGCATTGCTGGCGATCAGCAGGCAGCACTATTTGGACAAAGATGCATCACCCCTGGCCTGACCAAGAACACCTACGGCACCGGTTGCTTCATGTTGCAGAGCACGGGCGGTCGCGCCGTCGCATCCACGAATCGCCTGGTCACGACTGTGGCCTGGAAAATCGGCGACCACACTGACTACGCACTCGAGGGTAGCGTGTTTGTAGGCGGCGCCGTAGTCCAGTGGCTGCGCGACGGCCTCAGAATTATCCGCGCCTCTTCCGATGTAGAAGCGCTGGCGAATTCTGTTCCCGACAATGGCGGAGTTTATTTCGTCCCCGCCTTCGTCGGCATGGGAGCTCCGCACTGGGACTCTTACGCACGCGGCGCGCTCTTCGGCCTCACGCGCGGCAGCAACGCAGGCCACATCGCGCGCGCCGCTGTGGAAAGCATCGCTTACCAGGTCGCGGACCTTATGGATGCGGTCCAAACCGATACCAGCACTCCGCTCCAGGAGTTGCGCGTGGATGGCGGCGCGTCCGCCAACGACGCTCTCATGCAATTTCAGGCGGATATTCTCCACGTGCCCGTCGTCCGCCCTGCGATGACGGAGACCACCGCGCTCGGCGCCGCATTTCTGGCTGGGCTGGCTGCGGGGTTTTGGAAGGAAGTGCAGGCAATTTCCGAATTGCCGCGGGAGGAGCGCCGCTTCGAACCGCGCTTGCCACGATCGAACGTGGAGAAGCTGCGCCAGCGCTGGAATGAGGCGGTTTCCCGCACCAAATCCTGGGAGCTTCCGGAAGAATAAGCCCGCCGTTGAATTGCCGCGGCCGGGCTTCGGTTGCCATTGTGAATCTTAACGTCGCCTTACTTGCCTAGCTCGCCGATAAAAACGCCGAAGGGCTCAAGAGAAACTTCGTCTCCGGCCGCTCCGGATTTCTCGGTCGCCAACAGACTCTTGACCGAAGCAAAGCCGTTGCCATTCAGGCCGATGCGGATTTTCTGCGGAGCATTCGACATATTCAGGGCCACCACCACGCCATGGTCCTTATATACGCGCAGATAAGAAAGAACGTTCTCATCGCTTTCATTGATCGCTTTATAACTTCCGTCCAGCAGCGCTGGATTGTCATGCCGCAGCTTAAGCACCTTCCTGTAAAACTCCAGCACTGAATTGTGATCCTTTAATTCGCCTGCCACGTTATGCGTTTCGTAAGTCGGCGGAACTGGCAGCCACGGCGTAGCTTTCGAAAAGCCCGCGTTTGTGCTGCCGTCCCACTGCATCGGAGTCCGTTCGCCGTCCCGGCCTTTCTCTTTGGGCCATCCCGTGCGTCCGATGGGATCTTTCACTCCTTCCATGCTGGTCGGCGGCGTGGTTTTCATTCCGATCTCTTCCCCGTAATACATGATCGGGGTTCCACGTAGCGTCAGATAAAGTGCCGCCATCACCTTCGCAATCTGATCGTTATGCTCGCCATCGCCGTAACGGTCATAGGATCGGACAATGTCGTGATTACTGATCACAAACGTAGGCCAGCCCGAGGCGCCATTCACCGCGGCAATCTGCTTGCGGAATTCCGCGGGCGACAGCTTGTTGACCATGGTGAAAAGAAAATCCATGGGCAACTGCAGTTCGTTGTTGCCCTGGCCGTAGTACTGATTGAGCTCCGCAACGTCCGCGGTCCAGGTCTCGCCGATCAAAACCGCGTTGTACTGATCCGCTACCTTGCGCAACCCGCGCAGAACGTCGTGCACTTCCGGCAACTTGGTATTGTTCTTATTGTCCTCGAACGGATCACCGAACGCGTTGGTTCCGGGATGAAGAATGGGGTTGTCCTGCAGCTTAGGGTCCTCAAATAAAGTATCCACCGCATCCAGCCTGAAGCCGGCTACACCGCGCTTATACCACCAGCGGTCCACATCGAACATCGCGTCTTTCACGGCTGGGTTTCGCCAGTTCAAATCTGGTTGCTCGGCATAAAAGTAATGGTAGTAATACTGGTTGGTCGTTGGATCGAACTTCCACGCCGATCCCCCAAAGGTGGATACCCAGTTATTGGGAGGTTCTCCCGGTCCCTTTCCATCGCGCCAAATATACCAGTCACGATGCGCCGAGGTGCGCGACGACTTCGAATCCAGAAACCACTTGTGCTGATCGGACGAATGATTAACCACAAAATCCAGGATGATGTGGATGTTCCGCTTCTTGGCCTCACTGGCCAGCAGATCGAAATCCGCAAGCGTTCCATACATGGGATCGATGTTCTCATAATCGGAAACGTCGTAGCCGAAATCGACTTGTGGAGAGGGGAAGCATGGCGAAATCCAGATCGCGTCTACGCCCAGGTTCTTTAAGTAGTCCAGCTTCGACGCGATTCCTTTCAGGTCGCCGACGCCGTCATTGTTGCTGTCCGCGAAGCTGCGAGGATAAATTTCGTAAAACACCGCATGCTGCCACCACTGATGACCTTCTTTGTCCACGGCATCGGCAGGCGCTTGAGCAAAACCAATCACCCCTGAAATGCATGAACAGATCAAAAGCGCGGACATCCATAAAATGATCCTTTTCATCCTCGCGACCTCCGTCCGAAGTCGGCATCCCCGATGCCCTATTGAGATTGAACCCTTCTCCCCGGCGAGTCAAACCGCGCCGCATTCCTTATCCCCTGCCAAAGTGGATCACCACCGTGCGATGTGAGTAGTCTTTGTCTTTCGCCCCAGGAATTTCAATGCGAATTTTCCCTTGCTCCGTCAAAACGGCTCCTTCGACGGAACTGATCTGTCCCGGGTTCCAAACGCCGAGTTCATAGTCCATGCCCGGAACGCCTGAAACTTCCACGGTCAATTGATCGCGTGCGGAATTCCACGAATTCGAAATCACCCTTAATCCGCGGCTCGTGCTGCCGAGCGCCGGAAGTACGTTCGCCAGCGCCAAACCAAAATCATTCTTCACCCGGATGACCATGCGGTTCGCTCCCGCATGTACCGGCAAGCGCATGGACACATGCTGGTCCTCGTCATTGGGGTGAATCTTAAACGGCAGCGGCTTGCCATTCATCTCGACAGAAACCACTTTCGTTCGCAAACTGAAAGCCGGCGAAAATTCTACCCAGCAATCGCCGGTGCCGCTGCGCGTAGCCTCAACCGTAACGCTGTCCTGCGTCTTCCGATATTGGAAATCCACACTCAAATTCCCCAGATGAACATTCCGAATTCCAAACCATGTCCAGTCCGCGGGCACGTGCGGCGCAAGCGTTATCTCGTGACTCTGCGCGTTTGTCTGCAACCCAAACAACCCACGCAGTATCGGACTGACCACCATCGCAGCAGACCAGATCTGATGGGGGGAACTGGTCGAAAATCCCTGGTAGTAATCGCCCGAAAGAACTTCCGTGAAATGACCGAGGGAGCCGTCATTGGCCAGTAGCGCGTTGGCCCGCAGGTTCGAATATGCGGGAAATTCGCGATGATAACGGTACTCGCCCACAGAGGCCCATCCCGTAAACAAGGGCCAGACCGCTCCAAAGTGATACCCCGACCCGTCGTAGACCTTGGAGCGCGACGAGATAATCCGCATCCCCCAATCGGTTTCTTGATCCGCATCCTCCAGCCGCGTAATCATTTCTCCCGCGTGACCCGCATCGGCCAGTTCCAACCACATGGGCACGGTTGCCAGCACGCTAGGCTCGTCCACACGCTGGTTATTTTGATTCAGCGCGAAGGCATAAGATTTTGTCTCCGGGAGCCAGAATGCCCGGTCAAGCGCAGGCTTCTGGCGCTCGAATTCCGCAGCCAATTCTTTCTTCACGTCATCTTTGCCGACTAACCCCGCCAGGTTCGACAGTGACCGTAGCGCCTCTACGCCCAGCCCGCTCTGATAAAACTCTGTTTTCACCGGAAGCAGCGGACCGCCTTCTACCCAACCATGTCCAATACCGGCGTTCTGAGCAAAGCCCTGCACATCATAGGTCGAGCGCAGAAACTGGTACGCCCTCCATACGTTGTCCCACTTTGCGCGCGCGAACTCAACATCGCCGCTTCGCGTGACGTAATCATTCATCGCAATGATGAAAAGCGGCGTCGCGTCTGCCGAGGCGTATGGGTACGGATAATCTTTGAACCACGGAACAAAGCTCGCCCCCTGCGCGATTTCGTGGGGGATCTTTCCATCCTCGCGCTGATACTTACTGATGAACTCCAGCGCAGTGCGGGTTGTGGAGTAATCGCCCGCATCATTCAGAGCAAACGACGTCCACAGCGAATCGCGGCCGAAAAACCACGCGAACCCAGGCCTCTGGCTCACTCCCGACGTGCGATAACCCGCGACCAATCCCGTGCCCAGGTATGGATTGGTTACGAGCCCCTGGATCATGCTGATCCGCGCCCAATCGTAAGCCTGCTGCAGAGTATTGTCGGGAAGATCGAGCTTGACGGTGCGCGCCAGATAGTTGCGATAGTATTCGGCGGAATCGCTCAGTAGCTGCTCGTAGGACGATGCCAGGTGCTCGTATGTTTTTTGCGCGTCTTCGCGGCCGGCCACGGAAGCCGCCATCACCAGCACCTTTGTTTCGCGCCCCTTCTGCGTAACTCCCAAACGAAATGAAGTCTCATCCGACGAAGAATAATTTGTTTCGTACGCCAGATGTACATCTCCTGCGGTAGGAGATCCTACCAGGGCCGCGAACTTCCTGGTTTCCTCCCCAAAAACCACAGCCCGATGGGATGCGTCCCACTGCTCATACGTGCCGCCCAACGCAGCCGGCCACTCCAGTGCGAAGTCGCCAACAAACCCGACTTCCACTTCCAGCGGCTGCGCGGTTTCCACCTCCAACAGGATCACCGCGCCCGACTCATGCACGGGGACACATAGCGTTTCCTTTACGCGAAACGAATCGCCCGCATAGAGCAGTGTCGCCGATTCAGGACGAACCGTCAGCGTTCGCGCCAGGCTCTCCGCCGGAAGCGCTCGGCCGTCAACATGAAAAGTTAGATGAAAGCTCCGAAAGATTTTTAGGGGATAAACCCAGGCTTCGAAACGTCCGCTTTCGTTACCAAACAGCCCTGTGCGCATCCCCACCACGGGCAAGAATTCCCATGACCGCACCGTGCGCGACGACTCCGGACTAGCGGCCGATTGCTGCGTTATCGCCAGCGGAGCGCCAACCACGAGTACGAGGACGAGACAACAAATCGACCACTGAAAACGCCGATGGAGCACCGCCGCCATGGTAAACACTGGAGGTCGCGCAACTGCGCCCCTGAACCGCCCGCCGCCGGAGCTTGCAAAGATAGGGTTCACTGAATATAAGGAGTAGGGGCGAATTCTAGCACGAGCCGAAACGGGCCAGGTAGCGACCTCTTGTTCCCTTCACGCCGCGTATTTCTGAAATCTCTCAGCCGGTCCGCGCTGGTCTTGTCGCTGGAAGGCGTCCTGGGATTGGTTCGTTCCCGCCGATTGAACTCTTCCGTAGCCGCAATTCAAAAAGGCGATTCAAAGGAACCCGCCCCTCCGGCCTCCGATCTTGGCGTCAATTTTATAAACGTCGCCCGCGAATCCGGGCTGAACGTCAAAACCGTCTTCGGCGGAGAGCACAAGAATAAATACCTGCTCGAAACCACCGGCTGTGGCATCGCCTTCTACGATTACGACAACGACGGCTGGCTGGATATTTTTATCGTAAACGGCTCGCGTCTGGAAGGCTTTCCCTCCGGCAACGAACCTATCTCGCATCTTTTTCGCAACAATCGCGACGGCACTTTCACCGACGTTACCGCGAAAGCTGGGGTCGCCCACTCTGGCTGGGGACAAGGCGTTTGCATCGGCGACTACGACAACGACGGCTGGGACGACCTCTTCGTAACTTACTACGGAAAAAATGTCCTCTATCACAACAACGGCGACGGAACCTTCACCGATGTCAGCCAGAAAGCCGGCGTGGCTGGCAAAGGCACGCGCTGGAACACTGGCTGCGCCTTCGTCGACTACGACCGCGACGGCCGCCTGGACCTCTTCGTCGCCAATTACATCGACATGGATCTGGCTACGGCGCCGGTTCCCGAATCCGGCCCCTGTCTATACAAAGGCGTGATGGTCGCCTGCGGCCCACCCGGTCTCCAGGGCGGCAAAAACATCCTGTACCACAATAATGGCGACGGCACCTTCACCGATGTCTCAGAAGCTGCGGGAATATTCCGCGCCAACGGCACGTACGGCCTGGGTGTTCTGACTGCTGATTTCGACAACGATGGCTGGCCTGACATTTATGTCGCCAACGATTCCACCGCCAGCGCTCTCTATCACAACAAGAAGAACGGAACTTTCGAAGACATCGCCATCGAGGCGGGCTGTGCGCTGAGTCCCGACGGCAAACCACAGGCCGGCATGGGCGTTTCCGCAGCCGACTATGACCTCGACGGCAACCTCGATCTGGTCAAGACAAACTTCGCCGGCGACACTCCATCGCTCTACCACAACATCGGTGACGGCACTTTTGAGGATGCGACCTTCACTGCCGGCCTGGGCGCGCACACCCAATTTCTCGGCTGGGGGTGCGGCTTCTTTGATTTCGATAACGACGGCTGGCCCGACATTCTAATCTGTAACGGCCACGTCTATCCTGAGGTCGAGCAACTGAAAACCGAAGCCGGATATCCGCAGCGCAAACTTCTCTATCGCAACTTGCGCAACGGACACTTCGCCGATGTTTCCTTTCAAGCCGGTTCCGCAATCTCAGACCCTGCGCCCGCGCGCGGCTGCGCCTTCGGCGACTTTGACAACGACGGGAACGTCGATGTGGTAGTCAATACCGTTAACGCCTATCCGCAGCTTTTACATTGCGCTTCCAAGCTCGGCAACAATTGGATCAAGGTTCGCACCATCGGCACTAAGTCCAACCGCAGCGGCATCGGCGCTCGCCTCACTTGCATAACTCATCTTGCGGGAGAGACGAAGCCCCACCAGCAGATCGACGAAGTGCGCAGCGGCGGCAGCTACATTTCGCAGAACGATTTGCGCATCCATTTTGGCCTGGGAAAAGCCGAGAAGGTGGACCTGCTCGAAATCCGCTGGCCCAGCGGCCGAGTCGATACGCTCAAGGATGTGAAGGCGAATCAGTTGATCTACGTGAAGGAAGGCGCAGGCATTTTCCGCACCATGCAGTTCCCGGCGAATCCAATGCCTGCGAATAGAAATCCACAAAATAAATGACTGCCGGAAAACACATCATCGTCGGCTTAGGCGAGTTGCTCTGGGATATGCTCCCCTCGGGCAAGCAACTTGGCGGAGCTCCGGCCAACTTCGCTTACATTACGAACTTGCTCGGCGATAAGGGAATCCCCGCCAGTCGCATCGGAAACGATTCTCTGGGCGACGAGGCGCTCCAGCGATTAACACAGCTCGGATTGAACGCAGACTTCGTGCAGCACGATCCCATCCATCCCACTGGAACAGTCGAGGTCGAGATCGACAATTGTGGCCAGCCGCGCTTCGATATCCTGCACCCGGTCGCCTGGGATTTTCTGGACTGGTCCGAGCCTTGGCATCAGTTAGCCAGTGAAGCCGATGCGGTCTGCTTCGGATCGTTGGCCCAACGCTCCGCACAAAGTCAATCGACCATCCGCAACTTTCTGCGGTCCGCATTTTCGACGTCAATCTCAGGCAGAACTTCTATTCGAGGCCAGTCCTGGCTGAGTCCATGAACCTCGCAACTATTGTCAAACTCAACCACGAAGAGCTGCCCAAAATTATGCACTTATTCGAATTGGAAAACCGTGGCGAGAAAGAGTCGGCCCAACGCTTGCTCTCAGTGCACGATCTAAAACTAGTTTGCATCACTCGCGGCAACAGGGGAAGCCTGTTGATCTCCGCCGACGAATGCAGCGAACACCCAGGCATCAAAGTGAAAATCGCCGATACCGTCGGCGCCGGCGACGCCTTCACCGCAGCCATGGTGCACGGGTACCTTCGCGGGACACCACTCGCGCTAATCAATGAAACCGCCAACCGCGTCGGCGCATGGGTTGCCAGCCAGTCAGGGGCGACGCCAGTTCCTAAAGTGGTTGGTTTGTCGCAAACCTTGGCTGAGATTGCGTAGTCCTTCCACCCTCTCATCGATCAAACTCTACCCGCACGTGCAACCATAACGGCGGTTTTAGTTTATTCTGATTCGTTTGGCTTTTGGCGTCTGAGGGGGCCCAAGTGACCGGATTCAAAGTCGTCCTTCGTTTCTTTGCGTGTATTACGGTTTTATTTCCGGGGGGATCGAGCACCGCCCAGCAAATTCCAGACAACCTGTATCAGGATTTGCATTGGCGCATGATCGGACCATTTCGCGGAGGCCGCACCCGCGCCGCCACCGGCGTCCCAAGCCAGCCCAATGTTTTCTACGTGGGCCAGGTCAACGGCGGAGTCTGGAGGTCCGACGACTACGGCCGCATCTGGACTCCTATCTTCGATCATGAGTCGACACAGTCGATCGGCGCCATCGCAGTAGCTCCATCGAATCCAAACCTCATTTACGTCGCCAGCGGCGAAGGCCTGCATCGCCCCGACCTTTCGGTGGGCAACGGCATCTACAAATCCACCGACGCCGGGAAAACCTGGACGCATCTCGGACTCCGCGATGGCCTGCAGATCCCCGCCTTAGCCATCGATCCTCGCGATCCCAATCGAGTCTTTGCCGCAGTTCTCGGTCATCCCTACGGCCCCAATGAGGAGCGAGGCCTGTTCCGTTCCACCGACGGCGGCCAGACCTGGCAAAAAGTTATTTATAAGAATGAAAACACCGGCGCCTCCGACGTGGAGATTGATCCTTCCAATCCCGACGTAATGTACGCCTCGATGTGGGAGGCACGCGAGGGCCCTTGGGAGGACAACAACGAAGTCAACGGAACCGGCGGCGGATTGTTCAAATCCACCGACGGCGGAAATAGTTGGCATCCACTAACCAACGGCTTGCCCAAAGATCTCGCGCAAATTTATATCGCCATCGCTCCCAGCGATACACCGCGCCTCTACGCCACGGTCGCCATCGCCTCGGGCCCTCTTGCGTTCTACCGCTCGGATGACGCTGGAGAAAACTGGTCCAAAGTAACGGACGACCCGCGCCCTTCAGGCCGCATCGGCGGCGGCGACCTCGCAATACCAAGAGTGGACTCGAAGAATCCAGACGTGGTCTACAGCGCCAGCACCGTAACCATGCGTTCCGC